>NNBV01004660.1_pt1 | contig 52797 bp, 43 predicted proteins | sample 1173771 | NCBI WGS metagenome assembly NNBV01 (sample SAMN07173938, study PRJNA388173) | plant metagenome | isolation source: symbiotic tissue sample KVS11 | place: Norway: Troms, Kvaloya island | reverse complement strand
GGGCGGGCGCGCCAATGTCCCAGCGCTGGTCTCGAACGGTGACCCGCGCTTCGGCGTGCCCTCGACCGACGCGCTGGCGGCGCTGAGCACCCAGGCGCCGCGCGCCGTTCTCGCCGAGCAGCTTGCCCCCGCGCCGGTCGAGGTCTCGGTGGTCGGCGACTTTGTACCCGACGAGGTGATCGCCGCGGTGGCGAAGAGCTTTGGCGCGCTGCCCCAACGGCGCGCCGCGCTGGGCGATTTCACCGCCGCGCGCCAGGTGTCGTTCGCGGCCGACACCGCGCCCGTCACGCTGACGCACGGCGGCGCAGCCGATCAGGCGCTGGTGCAGGTTTTCTGGCCCGCGCGCGACGACAGCGATGCACAAGCAGCATCGACGCTGGCGCTGCTGAGCGAGGTCTTCGGGCTCGAGTTGCTCGATGAGGTGCGCGAGAAGCTGGGCGCGACCTATTCGCCGCAGGCCAGCGCCAACCTGTCCGACACCTTCCCCGGATTCGGGACGCTGTCGGCCTCGATCGTGGTTGCTCCGCGGGATGCAGACAGGGTCTTCGCGGCGGTCGAGGCGATCGCGCGGCGGCTGCGCGAGACGCCCGTCGAGGCCGATGTGCTGGAGCGTGCGCGCCGCCCGTTGCTCGAGCGTGCCGCGCTCAACCGGCGCGAGAACGGCTGGTGGCTGGGCGTGCTCGGCGAATCGCAGCTCCGCCCCGACCGTCTCGATCGCTACCGCACGGTGGAGGCGCGGCTGCGCGCGGTGACCCCTGCGACGCTCCAGGCCGCCGCGCGCCAGTACCTCGATCCCGCCAAGGCGCTCAAGGTGCGGATCGTGCCGCGGGGGAATTAGCGAAGGCATCCTCTGACAAGCTCGGGATGAGGAGCTCGCGCCGCTTACAACATCCGCTCGTCCCTTAGCCTGTCGAGGGCAGTCCGCTTCGCTTGCCCCGAACCGCTGCCAGAGGCATAGGACCGCCAACCTGCCACCCCCGGAGCTGCTCATGAAAGTCCGCGTCCACGTCAGCCTCAAGCCCGGGGTGCTCGATCCGCAGGGGCGCGCGGTGCATCATGCGCTGGACGGGCTGGGTTTCGCGGGAGTCGAGGACGTCCGCGTCGGCCGCACGATCGAGCTCGAGGTGGCCGAGAGGACCAGCGACGAGAGCCTCACCGCGATGTGCGAGAAGCTGCTCGCGAACACCGTGATCGAGACCTACCGCATTGAAAGGGTCGCGCCGTGAGCTGGCGCGCAGCGGTCGTCACCTTTCCCGGTTCGAACTGCGACCGCGACATGGCGGTGGCGCTCGAACGCGCTTCGGGCACGCCCCCGCTCCGCGTCTGGCACGGCGATGCCGAGCTGCCCGCGCGGCTCGACTTCATCGCCCTGCCCGGCGGCTTTTCCTACGGCGACTATCTGCGCTCGGGCGCGATGGCGGCGGTCAGCCCGATCATGCGCGCCGTGGCCCAGGCGGCGGGGCGCGGGGTCCCGGTTCTGGGCGTTTGCAACGGCTTCCAGGTGCTGACCGAGGCGCGGCTGCTGCCCGGCGCGCTGCTGCGCAACGCCGGCCAGACCTTCGTGTGCAAGGATGTGCGGCTGCGCGTCGAGACCAGCCAGTCGCTGTTCACCGCCGGCTATGAGGCGGGGCAGGAGATCACCATCCCCGTCGCCCACCATGACGGCAATTACTTCGCCGACGAGGCGACGCTCGACCGGCTCGAGGGCGAGGGCCGCGTTGCCTTCCGCTACGTGACCGGCTGCAACGGCTCGCAGCGCGACATCGCCGGCGTGCTGAACGAAGCGGGCAATGTGCTCGGCATGATGCCCCACCCCGAGCGCGCGGTCGATCCGGCGCATGGCGGCACCGATGGCCTCGCGCTGTTCGAAAGCGCGCTGAACGCGCTGGCGAGGGCTTAGCCGCGCCACCGCGCGACGAAGAAACCGTCGAGGCCACCCTCCACCGCCAGCATCCCGGGGTCGGTGCGGATCCAGCCTTGGGGAGTGGGCGCGAGACCGGCGGGCAATTCCTCCGGCCCGATCGGATTGGGCATGAGCACCACTCGCGCCGCCCGCTCCTCTCCCTCCTCGGGCTCGAGCGAGCAGACCGCATAGACCAGCACCCCGCCGGGCTTGAGCCATTCCGCCGCGCGCGCCAGCAGCGCAGTCTGCAACTCCGCCATCTCGGCGATCTGCCGCGTGCCGATGCGGTGGAGCACGTCGGGATGGCGGCGCGCGGTGCCCGTGGCGGTGCAGGGCGCATCGAGCAGGATCGCTTCGAAGCGGTGCCTCGGTTCCCATGTGAGCGCATCGGCGCGCACGACATTGGCCTTGAGCCCGGTGCGCTTGAGGTTGTCCTTGAGCAGCTCGAGCCGGCGCTTGGAGACGTCGAGCGCGGTCACCTGCCATCCCGCCGCGGCGAGCTGGAGCGTCTTACCGCCCGGCGCGGCGCACAGATCGAGCACGTGGCGTCCCTCGCCTGCGCCGAGCAGCCTCGCCGGCAACGAGGCGGCGAGGTCCTGCACCCACCAGGCGCCCTCCTTGAAGCCGGGCAGCTTCTCGACCGCCTCGCCGCGCGCCAGGCGAAGATGGCCGGGCGCGAGGCTGTCGGCGGACAGGCGCGCAGTCCATTGCGCGGTCTCGGCGGGATTGCGCAGCGAAAGATCGAGCGGCGGGGGCTCGGCGAGCCCACCGGAGACGGCAGTTGCGCGATCGCCCCAGCGCGCCGCAGCCGTCTCTGGCAGTGTCGGCGAGGCGGGCAGAGTGACGCCCTGTTTCGTCAGCGTCGAGAACACGCCGTGCGCCAGCCGCCGCGGCCCTGCGCTCAGCAGTTCGAGGCCGGTGGCGAGCACCGCATGCGGTGGGGTCTCGAGCCGCAGCCATTGCGCCAGCATCATTCGCAGCACCATGCGCGGCTTGGCGTCGGGCGGCAGCGGTCTGGCTGTTGCGCTGTCGATGAGCGCGTCGAGGTCGGTCAGCCAGCGCAAGCTCTCGCTGGCGATGGCGCGCGCCAGCGCCTTGTCCTCGGGCTTGCGGACGTCGGCCACGGCAGGCGGCAGCGCCTGCTCGAGCGTCTCGCCACGGCGCAGCACCGCGTCGAGCATGCGCAGCGCCGCGCGGCGCGCGTGGAAACCTGACGGTGTGGCCATGCGCGGCGCCCTACGCGGGCTTGCGCCGCCGCGCCAGTGCGCGCATCCTTCCCGCATGAAACGCGCCACCAGACGGCCCGAGGGGTTCAAGAAGCCCGCGCACTGGACCAGCGATCCCGCGCCCAAGCCCGCTCTGGCGAAGGATGCCGAGGAGCTGAGCCCCACGCGCTACGGCGATTGGGTGCGCAACGGCGTGGCGGTGGATTTCTAGCACCCGATCCCCCGCGAAGGCGGGGGCCTCAGTCGGCGAAGCGCCATCCGGAAGGAGGTCCCCGCCTTCGCGGGGACTCAGAGCGGGCTCAATTCGATCCGCAACCCACCCCTGGGCTTGGGAATCGGCCACGGCTGCCAGGCGACCTCCGCACCATCCGCCAGTTCGATCCGGTAGCGCGAGAGCAACTGCGCCATCAGCACCTTGACCTGCATATAGGCGAAGTGGAGCCCCAGGCACATATGCGCGCCGCCGCCGAAGGGTACCCAGGCGTATTTGTGCCGGGCCTTTTCCGCCTCGCGCGTGAAGCGCATCGGATCGAAGCGCATGGGTTCGGGCCAGTATTCTTCGGCATGGTGCGTCCAGTGGATATTGATCCCGAGCCCCGCGCCCGCGGGAATGCGATAACCGCCGAACTCGAAATCCCTGAGCGCGCGCCTTGGCATCGAGGGGACCGGCGGGATCAACCGCAGCGCCTCCTTGAAGGCCATCTCGGTCAGCTCGAGCTTGGCCAGGTCCTCATAGGCGAGATCGTGCCCGCGCGTCACCGCCATCGCCTCGGCGCGCAGCGTGTCCTGCCACTCGGGATGCCGGGCGAGGTAATAGACCAGCGAGCTTGCCGAAGAGGTGATGGTGTCGTGCGCCGCCATCATCAGGAAAATCATGTGATCGACCACCTCGCCGACGGGCAGCAGGGCGCCCGAGTCGCCGGCGGCGGTGGCAAACTGGCTGAACATGTCCTGTCCGACCCCCTCCCCCGAACGGCGTTTCGCGATCTCGCGAGTGAAGTAGCCAGCCAGGAATGCGCGCCCGTCGACGCCGCGCTTCATCGCCGTGAACGGCAGCGCGCGGCGGATCGGGGTGACCGAGGCCGCCACGGTATCGACGAAGGCGCGGTTGATCTTTGCCGATTCCGGACCCCAGGGCAGCCCGAGAAAGCTCTCGGCCGCCAGATCGAGGCTCAATTCCTTGATCGCGGGGTAAAAGCGCATCGGGCCGACTCCCCAGGCGGAGACGCGGGCAGCGATCCCGCGGTTGAGCGCGTCCATGTAATGCCGCATCGGGGCGGGCTTGAAGGCGATCGAGAGCGCGCGGCGGTCGGCGCGGTGCTTGTCGAAATCGAGCAGCATCAACCCGCGCGGAAACAGCCGCTCGAGCATCGGGCCCCAGCCCTGCTCGCTCGAGAAGATGCGGTCGCGGTCAAGCAGCACCAGCTCGTTCGCCTCGGCGCCGCACAGCATCACCGACCAGCCGCCGAAGGCGCGGTTGCGATAGACCTTGCCGTATCGGGCGATCATCCCCGCCGCGAAGGCGTGCGGATCGGCCAGCATGCGGAATGTATTGCCGATCACCGGCGGCCCGCCGTCGCCCGGAATGTGCGCGAGCGCCGCCGGATCGAGCCGCTGGTTCCAATGCGTGAAGCGCGGAGCGATGGGCGGCGCGGGGGAAGCGAGCGTGGCCATGAAATCCGATCCTTGCTGACCCGAGTGTAAGTAAACCGGCGCCCTATATCCACCCGCTCAATTCGCGCCGCACCAGGCCTTCGAGCATCGCCATCCCGGCATCGGAGGCGTTGAGGCAGTCGAGCGCGGCGAAGCGTTCACCGCCGGCTTCGATGAACTGTTCCTTCCCGCGGATTGCCAACTCCTCGCGCGTTTCGAGGCAGTCGGCAGCAAACCCCGGCGCCGCGATGGCGAGGCGGCGGGTGCCGCGCGCCGCCTCCTCCGCCAGCACCGCATCGGTCGCCGGCTCCAGCCATTTCGCGCGGCCGAAGCGGCTCTGGAAGCTGACCGCGAAGCGCAGTCCGGAACGCGCCATGCGCTTTTCCAACAGGCGCGCGGTCTTGCGGCAGTGACAGTGATAGGGATCGCCCAGGCGCAGCGTGCGCTCGGGCATGCCGTGGAAGCTCAGCAGCAGCACTTCGGGCGCAAAGCCGAGCGCGTCGAGCTGCGCCCCGAGATCGGCGGCGAGCGCATCGATATGGAGCGGATCGTCGTGGTACGGCGGCAACGTGCGCAGCGCGGGTTGCCAACGCCTTTCCCGCAACCAATCCCCAGCCTTGTCCACAACCGTCGCGGTCGTCGCCGAGCAGTATTGCGGATAGAGCGGGGCGAGGAGGATGCGCTCGCAGCCCTGCTCCTGGAGCGCTTCGAGCCGTTCGGGGATCGAGGGCGAGCCGTAGCGCATCGCCCAATCGACCAGGGCGGCCGCGCCCAGCCTGCGCTGGAGCCCTTCGGCCTGCGCCCGCGTGATCGCGGCGAGCGGCGCGCCCTGCTCGGTCCAGACCTGGCGATAGGCATGCGCGCTCTTCCTGGGCCGCGTGGTGAGGACGATGCCGCGCAGGATCGGTTGCCACACCAGCGGCGGGATTTCGACCACGCGCCGGTCGGAGAGGAACTCGGCAAGGTAACGCTTTACTGCGCCAGGCTCGGGTGCGTCCGGCGTGCCGAGATTGACAAGCAGCACGCCGATCCGGCCGGAACGCGCCGGCGGGTGGGCAGGGGGAAGATGCTGTAGCTGCCAGGTCATGGTTCGCCCGCTAGCAGCGGCAGGCTGCGAAAGCGAAGCCCGGTCGCGGCGAACAGCGCATTGGCAATGGCGGGGGCGGCGACGGCGACGCCGAGCTCGCCGGGATCGAACGGCACCGCGCTGCTGGCGAGGAACTCGACGACGACCTCCGGCGCGCTCGCGAGCGTCGGCAGCCGCAGGCCCGATAGCCGGCCCGGCTCCGGCAGGCCCTTGACATAGTGCGCCGCTCCACCCGCGGCGAGACCGACGCCGAACAGCAGGCCGCCCTCGATCTGCTGGCGCGCGATGTCGAGATTGACGATCCGCCCGATGTCGACGACCGCGGTCAGCCGGTCGACTTTGAGCCCTCCCGCCGCCAGCCGCGCCTGCGCCACGCAGGCAATCCGCCCGCCGCCGGCATTCTCGCTGTCGCCGAACGCCTCCATCCGCACCAGCGCCAGCCCCTGCCCACTTCCCGGCCGTCCGCCATCCCACTCGCCGAGCCGCGCCGCGCGCTGGAGGACCTCGGCGAGGCGCGGCTGATCGGCGAGCATGGCGAGCCGGAACAGCAGCGGATCGCGGCCCGCGCGTCGCGCCAGCTCGTCGATGAAGCATTCGGTGGCGAAGGCAGTGTAGGCAGGAGCGTTGCCGCGCAGCCGCGCGGTCGCGAGCGGCAACGTGACAGGAACATGCTCGACCGCGACATTCGCGATGCGATAGGGCGGCACCGCGCCCTCGCAGGCCAGCGGATCGGCCCTGCCTTTGGCCGCGGCCATCGCCGCCTCGGGCGTCGCGTTTGCGAACAGCCGAGCGCCGAATTCGCGCGCCGTGGCCGGACAGGCGATCCGCGCGCGCCAGGCGGTGGGCAGCGCGGTCGCGGGATCGAGCTTGGCGGTCAGGCCGATGGCAACGGGCGTGCGCGGCGGCAACGCCTTCATTTCCTCGAATCGCGACCAGGTGAGCTGGACCGGGCGGGCGAGCGCCTTGGCGATCCGCGCCGCCTCGATCGCGTGCTGCCGTTCGAGCCGCGCATCGAAGCTGCCGCCCGCCGGCATCGGGTAAAGCGTGACCGAGGCGGTGGCGATACCCACCGCCTGCGCCGCCGCGCGCCGCGCCGCGGTGGGCGCCTGGCTGGCGATCCACAACTCGAGCTTCCCATCGGCGAAGCGCGCCGTTGCGCTAGCTGTCTCGAGCGCCGCGTGAAGCGCCGGCGCGATCCGGTACGTGGCGGTAAACACCGCATCGCCATCGGCGAGCGCGGCGGACGCATGGCCGATGGCGGCAATCTCGCGGCCTGCAACCTTGACCGCCTCGGCCAACCAGCTGGAGATCGTGGCGGTGTCGAGCGACCTGGCCCCCGCAAAGCGTGGTTTCAGGGCATCGAGCGCGCGCTCGGCCTGCCACCAGGTGCCCGCCGCCGCGGCGATCCAGCGCCTTGCCTTAACCACCCCCGCGACACCCTCGAGCCGGGCAGCGGCGCTGTTGTCGTAGCCGGCGAGCCAGGGGAGGCCGGCGGGTCCGTGGCGGATCGCGGCGTGGACCATGCCGGGAAGCCGCACGTCGCCGGCGAAAACCAGGCTGCCGTCGACCTTGGCGGGTAGGTCGAGCCGAGGATAGACGAGCGTCAGATCCTCGCCCTCGCCGCCCGCATAGCCGAGCGGCGCCTCGGCCGGCGGCTCGGGCCGGAGCGGCGGCGGGTCGGGCGCAGTCATCGCGGCGGCCTCGCCAACCAGCTCGCCGAAGCGCGCTTGCCGGCCGTCGGCCATCACCAGCCCGCCGCGCACCTCGCACTCTTCCGGGCTCACGCTCCAGCGCTCCGCCGCCGCCATGGCCAGCATCGCCCGCGCCGCCGCGGCCGCCTCGCGCGCGGGCTGCTCATAGGCGGCGAGCGTGGTCCCCTCCGCGGTCGCGGCAAAGGCGTCGGCGCGCGCAAACCTTTCGGCGAGGACACCGCCCGGCTCGTCCGCGAGCGAGGGAACCGCCGACCACAGCTCCGCCCACTTCGCGGCCAGCACGCCGTTCGCCTGCGCGCCGGTGGGCGGCACCGGCAGCACTGCAACCTGCCGCCAGTCCGCGCCCAGTTCGTGCGCGACGATCTGCGGCAGCAGCGTGGTGACGCCTTGCCCCATCTCGAGCTGGGGCACCGCGACCGTCACCACCCCGTCCTCGGCAATGGTGAGCCAGGCGCCGAAGCCGTGCTCGCCATCGGCCGGCGTCAGCGCGCCGGGATAGTCGCGCGGCCACAAGCTCCAGGCGACGAGCAGCCCCCCGGAGGCGGCCGCACCAACCACCAGGCCGCGGCGCGTGAGGCGCGGCGCAGCGCGTCCCGCCCGGGGCCCGATTACCCGTTTGCGGCGAGCCACGCGGCGACCTTTGCAGCGATGGCGCGGAACGGCTCGGCCAGGGGAGAATCGTCCTCGCTCCCACCGGCCGCGAGCGGCGTGCCGGCATCGCCGCTCTCACGAATCGCCAGCGCCAGCGGAATGCGGCCCAGAAACGGCAGCTCGAGCCGCGCCGCTGCCGCCTCCACCCCGCCCCTCCCGAACGGATCGGACACCTCGCCGCAATGCGGGCAGGCATAGCCGGCCATGTTCTCGACCAGGCCGACAATCGGCACGCCCATCGATTCGAACAGCTGGCCGGCGCGCGCGGCGTCGATCAGCGACAAATCCTGCGGGGTCGAGACCAGCACCGCGCCCACCGGCTTGTGCTTCTGAACCATCGTCAGCTGCACGTCGCCCGTGCCCGGCGGCATGTCGACCACCAGCAGCTCGGCATCGCCCCAGTCGGCATTGACGAGCTGGCCGAGTGCCCCGGCGGTCATCGGACCGCGCCACGCGATCGCCTTGCCGGGCGCGACGAGCTGCCCCATCGAGAGCAGCGGCACGCCGGAGGGCGTGGGCACCGGCACCAGCTTGTCGCCGCGCGCCTCGGGCCTGACCCCCGCCACGCCGAGGATGGTGGGCTGCGAGGGGCCGTAGATGTCGGCATCCACCAGACCGACCTTGATGCCCCCCCGCGCCAGCGCGATCGCCAGGTTGGCGGCCAGCGAGGATTTGCCGACCCCCCCCTTGCCCGAGCCCACCGCGAGTATGCGCCGCGTGCGCTTCTCCGCCGTCATCGCCACGCGCACCTCGGCAACCCCGGCGCGCCCTCCAATCAGATCCTTGACCGCCTGTTCCATGCCGGCGCGCGCATCGGCGTCGAGCCCCGAGACGTCGATGACGACGCTCGCCAAGCCATCCGCGACCTTCGCCGAGACGATCCGCGCGCCAATCGTCTCGGGCAAGCCGGCCACCAGGTCCGCATCGTTCATCGCCCCAGCGGGTGGCGCAGGAAAAAGCCGCCCGCAACCCCTGTTTTTCGGCGCGCGGCTCCCTATAAGGATGCGATGAGAATTTGGGACGGGTTCAAACACGCGCCGCGCCTCGCCATGGCCGGAAAGCGCAATCCCTGGGGCAAGTCCGAAGGTGACGACAGCGGCAATGGGGGCGAGCCCGCGCCCGCGCCTGATGGCGAACCGCCCGCCGCCGACAAGCCCGACAAGACGCCCGCGCCGCCCAAGGGCCCGCGCAATCCGTGGCTCCCGCCCGGCGGCTCGCGCGGCGAACCGCCGCGCCGCTCGGCCAGCATCGAGGACATCTTCCGAACCCGCGGACCCGAAGGGCCGCGCCGCGCCGGCGGCGGGGGGGGCGGTCCGCCCAGCTTCAGCCTGCCGCCCCGCGCCAATGGCAAGAGCTGGTGGCCGCTGATCGGCGCCGCGGTCGCGGGCCTGTGGCTGGTGTTCACCAGCGCGCATCAGGTCCAGCCCAAGCAAGGGGCGCTGGTTACCTGGCTGGGGGGCAAATACTCGCACAATCTGGGCCCCGGCCTCAACTTCACGCTGCCTTGGCCCATCCAGCAGGTGACCAAGGAAAACGTCTCGGAAATTCGCTCGGTCAAGATCGGCAGCGAGGGCGAGAAGCTGGTGCTGACCGGCGACCAGAACCTGGTCGATCTCAGCTATGTCATACGCTGGAACATCAAGAACCTGGAACAGTTCACCTTCCAGCTCGACGATCCCGAGCTGACGATCCGCGAGGTCGCGGAAAGCGCGATGCGCGCGGCGATGGCCGAGCAGGAACTCGACGAGGTGGTCTCGGGCGCCGGCCGCGCCGGGATCGAGGCGCGCGTCGTCAGCAGGATGCAGCAGCTTCTCGACGCCTACAAGGCGGGCGTCGCGATCCAGGGCATCGAGATCGAGAAGGCCGATCCGCCCGCCAAGGTGGTCGATGCCTTCAAGGACGTTTCCGCCGCGCAGCAGGACGCCAACGCAATGCGCAACCGCGCCCGCGCCTATGCCCAGCAGGTGATGGCGCGCGCGCAGGGCGATGCCGCCGCGTTCAACCAGATTTACGGCGAATACAAGCTGGCCCCCGAGGTGACCCGGCGGCGGCTTTATTACGAGACCATGGAAAGCGTGCTCAGCAAGACCGACAAGACCATCGTCGAGGCCAATGGGGTGACGCCCTATCTGCCGCTCCCCGAAATCAAGCGGCGCGCGGTCAACCCGCCCCCCGCCACGGTGGAGGGGCGGTGATGCAAGCGATCTGGGATACGCACAAGGCGACCATCATCGCTGTCGCGGTCTTGCTGGTGGCGGCGCTCTCGACGCTGATCGTCGTGCCCGAAACGCAGCAGGCGGTTAAGATCCGGACCGGGGAGCCGGTCGCCGTCATCAACCGCTTTCAGCCCGACGTTCCCTTCGGCCAAACCGGGGCCGGGCTGTGGTACCGCATCCCGCTGGTCGAGCGGGTGCAATATGTCGACCGGCGGATCATGAACCTCGACATGGAGCCGCAGCAGGTCCTGTCGAACGATCAGCAGCGGCTCCAGGTCGATGCCTATGCGCGCTTCCGCATCATCGATCCGGTGCGGATGGTCGAACGCGCCGGTTCCGAGGAGACGCTGCGCACGCAGCTCGCGCCGATCCTCTCCTCGACCATCCGGCAGGAGCTTGGGCGGCGGCCGTTCGCGGCGTTGCTGACCGCAGAGCGCGGCAATGCGATGGCCAATATCCGCGCTCAGCTCGACCGCCAGGCGCGGCAATACGGCGCGCAGATCATCGACGTGCGGATCAAGCGCGCCGATCTGCCTGACGGCAGCCCGCTCGAAACGGCGTTCACCCGCATGCAGACCGACCGGCAGGCCGAGGCCGAGACCATCCGTGCCAGCGGGCGGCGCGACGCGCAGATCATTCAGGCCGAAGCGGAGGCCAATGCCGCCAACACCTACGCCGCGGCCTATGGCAAGGACCCCGATTTCTACGACTTCTACCGCGCGATGCAGAGCTATCGCACCACGTTCGAGCAGGGGACGGGCCAGAGCACCATGATCCTGTCGCCCGACAGCGAATATCTGCGCCAGTTCCGCGGGCAGCGGTGAGCGGTTCTGACCCCGTGAGCCAAAAAGATACGAAAGGTGACGCCCGAAGCGCTAATTGTGAGAACAGTTTGAAACGAAATGATTTTCGACCGGACGAATTATCTGCACAGAGGCCGGTGGGTGGTCCACGCGCATCGCGCTTTGTATCCTATTGTCGCGGGGGGCGATCATTCAATCGCCGTTCAGCACGGTTACCCTTGTAATCGCGCGCGCATGACCAATGTCGATTGCACGCCGGCTCATCCCGCAGCCGCGCGAACCCAAGGAAGGATCGAGAGGACGTGAAGCCCGTGCGATACGCTTATGGATTGACCGCGGCCCTGCTCCTGGGCGGCGCCGCAGCTTCGCTCACCACCGGCTATTCCGCCGGCGCCCAGGTCGCCCAGAACGACGCCGCGCAGATGAGCCGCGTCGTGCCCCGCGCCGGGGCCCCGGAAAGCTTCGCCGACCTGACCGCGCAACTCGCTCCGGCGGTGGTGAATATCTCGACACGCCAGCGGATCGAGGTCCCGCAGCCGCAGAATCCCTTTGCCGGCACGCCGTTCGAAGGGCTGTTCGGCCAGCGCGGCCGGCAGGGCCCGCAAGCCCAGCCGCAGACGCAGGAGGCCCAGTCGCTCGGCTCGGGCTTCATCATCTCGGCCGATGGTTACGTCGTCACCAACAATCATGTCATTTCCAGCCCCACGGGGCGCGGCACGGTCGAGGAAATCACCGTCACCATGCCCGACGGCACCGAATATCCCGCCAAGCTGGTCGGCGCGGATTCATCCTCCGATCTCGCGGTGCTCAAGATTACCGCACCCAAGCCGCTGCCCTTCGTCCATTTCGGCAACTCGACACAGGCGCGCGTGGGCGATTGGGTGGTCGCGATCGGCAATCCCTTCGGCCTCGGCGGCACGGTCACCAGCGGGATCGTCTCGGCGGTTTACCGCAACACCGGCCAGGGCGGCGCCTACGACCGCTACATCCAGACCGACGCCGCCATCAACCGGGGCAATTCAGGTGGCCCGCTGTTCGACATGCAGGGCAATGTCATCGGCATCAACAACGCGATCTTCAGCCCCTCGGGCGGGAGCGTGGGAATCGGCTTCGCCATTCCCGCCGAAATCGCCGCGCCCATCGTCGAGCAGCTCAAGGCCGGGCGCGAGATCACGCGCGGCTATCTGGGCGTGTCAATCCAGCCGGTCGACGACGATTTTGCCGATTCGCTGGGCATTCCCAAGAACCGCGGCGAGATCGTGCAACTGGTGCAGCCGGGCGAGCCGGGCGATCGCGCCGGGATCCGCCCGGGCGACGTGGTGCTGTCGGTGGGCGGCAAGCCCATCACGCGCGAGCAGACGCTGTCCTTCCTGGTCGCCAATATCGCGCCCGGTACGCGGGTGCCGATCGAGCTGGTCCGCAACGGTCAGCGCGTCACTGTCACGGCCACGATTGGCCGGCGCCCCACCGACGAGGCGCTGCGCCAGCAGCAGCTGTTCAACGGCGATGGCGATGGTCCGCCCGCACCTAGCGCCGGCCAGGGCGAGCCGAGCGGTATGATTCAGGATCGGCTGGGCCTTGCCGTGGTCCCGCTGACGCCGCAAATCGCGGCTCAACTCGGTGCCGCGCCCGGCACGCAGGGGGTCGCCATCGCCGATGTCGACCAGACCTCCGATGCCGCGCGCAAGGGCCTCCAGCGCGGCGACATCATCCTCACCGCCAATTACCGCCCGGTCGCCAATCCCGCGGCGCTCGAGGCGGCGGTCAAGGCGGCTATGGTTGATAGACGGGATGCAGTCCTTCTCAGAGTAAGAAAGCGTGACGGTACGCTCCGGTTCTATCCGATTAGGCTCTCGCTGTCCGACTGACTTCTTATGGGGTTGACCAAGTGGGGGGGGGGCTAGGGTAGGTTCTTGTTGTCGCCATGATGGCGGCATTGGGAGAAGCCTCATGAGGAAGTTGAGAATTGCGATCTTTGCAGCTGTTATGCTCTTGCCCAGCGCTGCCATCTCACAATCTGGCCCCGACCCGCAAATACCCCAGCCAGGGGACCGCTGCGGCGTGACGGGAGACTGCTGGTACAATTGGCTGATGCAGTGTGAATGCAGGACATAGTGCTGCCGTAAACGAAGCATTTCGCTCGTCCTCAATGCGCCAGAAGTTGGAATAGGCTTTCGGTGCGGAGCGGGTGTTTTCTTCTAGGATGCACCCGCCCCAACTTCAGTGGCGAAGGTTTCTTTCGACAGATCGATTTGAATAAGGTAATTCGGGGAGTTGGCCTGATTTTGTGCCTCAGGCGCTCCACCGCGCCTCCGCCCGGTGCATGAGCTGGCGGGCCTCGCCCGCCGGCATTGGGCGGCCGAAGTGGTAGCCCTGGATCTTGTTGCAGCGCAGCGAGCGGATCATCTCCGCCTCGTCGCTGTTCTCGACCCCCTCGGCGGTGGTGGTCATGCCCAGGCTCTCGGCCATCGCGACGACGGCGCGGATGATCGCCACGCTTTCGGCATTGTCCTGCGCCGCGCCCTGGACGAAGCTGCGGTCGACCTTGATGGTCGAAAACTTCAGCGTCCGCAGATAGCCCAGCGAGGAATAGCCGGTGCCGAAGTCGTCAAGCGCGACCGTGCAGCCCAGCGCCATGACCGCCTCCAGCGCCTTGCGCGCGATATTGGCGTCCTTGAGAAAGATGCTCTCGGTCACCTCGATCTCAACTCGCTCGGGCGGGAGGCCGCTGCCTGAGAGCGCGCGGACCACCGTGGTCACGAAGTCGGGTTCAATCAGCTGCTCGGGCGAGACGTTGATATTGACCTTCACCTCGCTCGGCCAGCGCGCCGCCTCGTCCATCGCGGTGCGCATCACCCATTGGCCGATCGGCACGATCAGGCGGGTGTCCTCGGCCAGCGGAATGAACTTCGCCGGGCTCACCAGGCCATGTTCGGGGCTGTCCCAGCGCACCAGCGCCTCGAAGCTGACCAGTTCCTCGGTGATCGCGTCGACCACCGGCTGATAGTGTAGCAGCAGCTCGTTGCGCTTCAGCGCCGAGCGGAGCGAGAATTCGAGCTGGCGGCGCTCCTCGGCCGAAGCGTGGAGCGACGGCTCATATTCGAAGAACTCGCCACCGCCCGTGTCCTTCGAACGGTACAGCGCCAGGTCCGCGTTGCGCATCAGCTCCTCGACGCTCTTGCCGTCGCGCGGCCCCACCGCAGAGCCGATGCTGGCCCCCACGTAGAGCAATTGGTCGTCGACCCTGTAGGGCTCGCTCAGCCGATCGATGATCGCGCGCGCCAGGGTTTCGGTGCGCGCCCTGTCGCTGGCGTCCCGGATCACCACCGCGAACTCGTCGCCGCCCAGCCGGCCGCAGCTCTCCCCCTCGCCCATCAGCGCCTGGAGCCGGTGCGCGACCTGAGCCAGCAGCTTGTCGCCAACCAGGTGTCCGAGCGAATCATTGACGGCCTTGAACCGGTCGAGGTCGATCATCAGGAATGCGCAACGGGTGCGCCATTTCTCGGCGTAGCGAAGCGCATCGGCCACCGCCTCGTGCAGCATCAGCCGATTGGGCAATGCGGTCAGCGTGTCGTAGCGCGCGAGATAGGCAATCTTTTCCGATGATTCCTGCTGGGCAGTAACGTCCGATCCGACCCCGCGGAATCCGGTGTATTCACCCCGCTCGTCGAGCATCGGGGTGCCCGAAAGCTCCCACCAGCGGCGTTCGGCCTTGATCGTGACTTCGACCACGAGATCGGAGAAGCTCTCGCGGTTCTTGAGCTTCTCGGCTAGTTGATGGAGGCTGGGAGCGAACTGACCGGTGGTCCAGCCTTCACCCGAGATCAGCTCGATGAAGCTTTTGCCCTCAATTTCGGTCAATTCGCGCCCGAGCGCGAAGGCCAGGCGCGGCGAGACCGAGCGCAGGCGACGGTTCTTGTCGAGCTGGAACAGCCAGTCGGCGTGCGAATCCTCGTATTCGCGCAGCAGCAGCGAGACCACCTCGCTCGACTCGTTCATGTCGATCTCGGCCACGCGCACCTGATACACCCCGCGCGCGTTCTCGACCGCGGCGGCGGCGGCGAACAGACCCGTCAAGCCGGCGACCGCGGCGAGGTAATAGTCCTGCGCTGCGGTGAGTCCGACCGCCCATGCGAGCGATAGGGCCGCGCTGAACAGCACCGAACCCAGCGGCGCATTGAACCGGCTCGTCGCGGCGGCGAGGCCCAGCAGTGCGACGAACGACCAGCCGATGGCATTGGTCGCAGTGTCCGCCTGCGGGACGAACAGCAGCGCCGCGGCCCCCCAGACCAGCCCCTTGGCGAACGCGTTGCCGCTGTGCTGGAGGTACTCGCTACGCTTGAGGCCGCGAAGGTCGCAATGCGCCATCCGGCGGTCGAGCCACACGCTGTGCAGGGCCAGCGCCACCACGGCGCTGGTCCAGGCCAGCAATATGGGGACCTGCGCCGAGGGGTAGAACACCAGAGCCAGGCAGGCGGCGGCAATCGCGTGGATGGAAAAGCGGATCCAGCGCTTTTCGCTCAGGACCGCATATTGCTGCCCCTGGAGCCGCGACCACTCATTGCCCGAGCCGGTCAGGCCGAGAATCGATCCAATCGAGGGCACGCGACCGTCCCCGCCCATATCTGTAGTGGTCTTCTTCACATACGCCGCCTAGCCGCAAAGGCTTAAGCGAGGGTAAAATAGCGCCTCGCCCGGCACATGCGGGGGTGTCTAAGCTTTTGATTATTCGCCTGTAACCGTTTTTGCCAGATTGGCGAGGCTGATCGACGTCGGTGCCTTCACGCAGGCGGTGTGATACGCGAGCAGCTGTAGCGGGACAGCATAGACCAGCGGGGCGATGAGCGGGTGGACGCGCGGCATCTCCATGATGGCGAAGCACCCGTCGCCAGCCTCGGCAAGCCGAGGAGCCGCGACCTCTTCCCACCTTCCCGCCGGTTCGTCAGCGCTCGATCACCGGACGCGCTTGGCCGCTTGCGCCCACTGTCCCGGGTTGAGGATCATGGCTGAGGCCCGCCCGCGATTGAATTCAAACCGCACCCGGTCCTCACGCGGACCGTCGATAAGGAATTCTCGCGGCGCGACGGGCACTAAGAAGTTTCCCGCCTCGCTGAAGAACAGCCCTCCCATTCCCGCCAAGGTCGTCCGGAGCTGTGCCCCGTCGCGCCTGATCGTCACCCGCGCACCGGACTGAAACTCATAGGCGCCTGTCAGCCTGTCGAGTTCGGCCGGCGGGACCGCGATAGGAACCGTCGGCCGCGCCGGATCCTGCGGTGGCACGCTTGCCAGGATGGCGTCCCATGCTACCTCCGATGCAAGTGTGCTCAAATCCATCGCCGAGAGCGCCGGGTTGTCCACTTCAGAGGTCGTCACCGCGAACAGCACATCACCATCGTCCATCGTGCTGTAGGGCTGGATGCCGCGCGCCATCGAACCGTGCACCTGGACCGCCAGCCGCTGGAGCTCCCGGACCTCGAGCTTCTGGTTGGTGACGACGAGCGTCACCGTCGTGTTGCTGGAGAGCGTAGCATCCTGCTCGCCGACAGCACTCCTCGAAGCGCGGGTATCAAGCTGAGGAAGGCGACGCGCCAATGCTTCGCCGATGGTGCCGCAATCCTTCTGTGACGGGGCATAGGAGCACCGGACAACGCGCCCCTCCCGATCGACCACCGCGCCAAGGGAATTGACCACCGTGAAGACGGCGATCTTGGTCAGTCCGAGCTGGCGGAATGCGCCCCCTTGCCCCGAATGCGGCCAATCCGGCCGCCCGGCCGCTGCATCCGCGAAAAAGGAGCCTTGCATCGCCGACCGGCCTGCCCCGCGCGGCCCAAGTGGGAAGCGTCCCTCAACCGCCGCGTCTAGGGCGGCTTTCCCCAACGCTTCATCGGGTGTCACCGTGGACAAGCGGCGCCCAGAGATGTCGTAGATGATCGCGCCGGGGAAAATTGCTGCGGACTGCCACTGGCCGTCACGCACCCGCTTGGGTTTCAGCGCAGCCGCTGCTCCCGTAGCGGCGGCGAGCCCGTAGGCTGACCCTCCCGAAAACACCACGCCATCGAGCCAGCGATCGCGGCGGCCGAGTCGCAGCGAGTCGGTGAAGATGGTGCCCGGCGCACCGCCGCGCACATCGACCACGCCCATGACCTTGTCGGGAAAATAGAAGACCGTCGTTCCCGTCGGTCCTTCAACATACTCAGCGACACCGATACGCAATCCGGGGAAATCAAAAGTCAGGGCGGGTCCATCCAATGTGACTCGCGGAGTCATGGTCGGAACCTGAGCAAGGGCTCCCGCACCAATCGCCGTTGCAAAGAACGCTGTCGCGATTCCGCGCACCATCTGCATACCCATGCCTCTCGCCTCCCCCGTGCAGATGTCAGGCCTACTCGACTGTAACCGACTTCGCCAGATTGCGAGGCTGATCGACGTCAGTGCCCTTCACGCAGGCGGTGTGATACGCGAGCAGTTGCACCGGGACGGCATAGACCAGCGGGGCGATCAAGGGGTGAACCCGGGGCATCTCGATCGTGGCGAGGCAGCCGTCGCCAGCCTGCGCCAGTCCCTCGGCATCGGAAATGAGGATCACCTTGCCGCCGCGCGCGCGAACCTCCTCCATGTTGGAGACGGTCTTTTCGAACAGCGGGCCCGAAGGAGCAAGGACGATCACCGGCACAGCTTCGTCGATCAGCGCGATAGGCCCGTGCTTCATCTCGCCCGAGGCATAGCCCTCGGCATGAATGTAACTGATTTCCTTGAGTTTGAGCGCCCCCTCGAGCGCCAGCGGATAATCGGCCCCGCGCCCGAGATAAAGCACGTCGCGTGCCGGGGCGACGAGGTGCGCCATCGCGGCGATATCCTCGTCATGATCGAGCGCGGCATTGAGAGCGGCCGGCGCCTCGAGCAGATGCCGAACCACCTCGGCCTCCTCGGCGCGGCTCATGCGTCCCTTCCTGGCCGCCATATGCGCGGCGAGCGCCGCGAGCACCGCAAGCTGGCAGGTAAACGCCTTGGTGCTGGCGACGCCGATCTCGGGACCGGCATGCGTGGGCAACAGCAGATCGGCTTCGCGCGCCATCGAGCTGGTGGGCACGTTGACGACCACCGCGATGGTCTGCCCCTCGCGCTTGCAGTGGCGCAGCGCTGCGAGTGTGTCGGCGGTCTCGCCGCTCTGGCTGATGAACAGCGCCAGCCCGCCCTCCTCCAGCACCGGATCGCGGTAGCGGAACTCGCTGGCGACATCGATGTCCACCGGCACCCGGGCAAACTGTTCGAACCAGTATTTGGCGACCATGCCGGCGTAAAAGCTGGTGCCACAGGCAACGATCGTGACGCGGCGGATGCTCGACAGGTCGAACTCGAACTGCGGGAGCGCCACCAGGCCTTCCGCAGGGCGCAGATAGGACCCGAGCGTCTGCGCCACCGCGGTCGGCTGCTCGAAAATCTCCTTCTGCATAAAATGGCGGTAATTGCCCTTCTCCACCGACGCGGCGGACGCGCCCGAGGTGGTTATCGCGCGTTCGACGACAGCACCGCTTTCATCGCGGACCGTGACCCCCTCGCGGGTGATGACCGCCCAGTCGCCTTCCTCGAGATAGGCGATGTCCTGAGTCAGCGAAGCGAGCGCGAGCGCGTCGGAGCCGAGGAACATCTCGCTCTCCCCGTAACCGACCACGAGCGGCGAGCCCAGCCGCGCCCCGATCAGCAACTCGGGATGCGCGCGAAAGCCAATCGCCAGCGCGAACGCGCCGCGCAGCCGCGGGAGCACGGCGGCGACGGCATCCTCGGGCGAGGCGCCGTTCTCGATCTCGCGGCTGACGAGGTGCGCGATCACCTCGCTGTCGGTCTCGCTCTCCAGCGTGCGGCCTTCCGCAAGCAGCTCCTCGCGCAGCGGCTTGTAGTTCTCGATGATGCCATTGTGGACCAGCGCCACTTCGCCGGTGGCATGCGGATGGGCGTTGCAGGCAGTGGGGGCCCCGTGAGTCGCCCAGCGCGTGTGCGCGATGCCGACAGTTCCCGGCGCGGGGCGCGCTTCGAGTTCGCGCTCCAGGTTGGCGAGCTTGCCCTCCGCGCGGCGGCGCACCATCGCTCCATCGACGAGGGTGCATACCCCCGCGCTGTCATAGCCGCGGTATTCCATTCGCCTGAGCCCGTCGACAAGCCGGTCTGCGACCGGGGTTTGGCTGACGATGCCGATGATTCCGCACATGGTGAGAAGTCCTTGAATTCGCCTGTGAGCCGCGCCTGCGGAGGAGCCTGCGCCGAATCTGCGGCCCGAAGCGTGGGGCAGATGCGGCAGGACACCCGGAGGCGCAATCCCTTCCTGCCAGTCCTCTCGACGGCGCCCTGGCCAGCTTGCCCGCGCGAGGGCGTCCGGTCGCTGCGCTAGCCTGTGCTCGGACGCGTTCGGCTTTCGACGCGGTCTGCCTCGGCGATCAGCAACGCGAACAGGAAGAAGATCGCCAGCACAAAGCGCGGATAATGGAGCATGCCCTCCAGGAGACTTTGAAACAGCAGCGCGTAAAGCATGGCGACCAGGGGCCGCAGTTGCGGGTCCCTGATCCCCGGTCCATGGACGCGCCCTATGGCGCGACCAAGCAGGTAAACCGCGCCGCCGCAACCGATCACTCCCCACGAAATCAGAAACTGCAGGACCGCGTTGTGCGGCTGCGTATTTGGCGTACCGATGTCGACTTCCCACAGCGTGGACGCGGTGCCCCATCCGAAGATCGGGGATTCGAGCCAGCGCAGGAAGGTCAGCTCCCAAAGGCTCGAGCGGGCCGAGGTGGCTGTTTGCACCGAGTGGTAATCGCGTGTGGCGAAGAGATGGAATGCCGGGTCATCGGGGAGCAGCGGATAGGCGATCGCCATCGCCGCGCCGGTAAGCATCGCAGCACGGGCGATCGCCCGGTGGCTTGGCCAGCGCCCCGTGGAAACGATCAGGATTGTCGTGACCACCGCCATCGCCAGAACCGCCGCGCGCGTACCACTCCATACCGTCAGACTGGCGGCGAGCAGGTAGCAGGCATCGTCCCACCCCCATTTGCGCTTATCGTGGCCAAACAGGATCCTGGCGGCAAAGCCCGCCGCAATCGCTCCGGCCCATGAACCCAGGTGCCGAACGCTGATAAAGCCTGGGACTGCAGCGCTCCATTCGATCACGCCGCCGCGAACGGTTTCGGCCGCCGGCGGAAAGGAAAACCGCCACGCGGTATAGATCGCCAGCATCGCCAGTCCGGCGGCGTGAAGCGGCAGCACGAGGGAAAGCGCACGCTCGTTCGAACCGCGCGCGAGATGAAACGCCGAAAGCGTGAAAAGAAGCGTGACCAAAGTGATGCAGGACGCCGCGGTGGATAGCAGCTTCTGATTCGAAACGAACACGCTCCCCGCCAGTATCCCCACGACGAGCAGCGCGGCGGCCACCGCCACATCCCGCGGCAAGCTGCCCACCATCGTGGACAAGTTCAGGCCGCGGGAAACAGCGAAAACCACGGTCGCGGCAGCAAAGAGTACGTAGGGAATTTCGTACAGCCGCGCGCCTTCGACCCATGCCGGGAGCATTTCGTGCATGTAGGTGGGAAACAGATACGCCTCGATGGCCGGCATGATTATGGCCAGCATGACGCTCAGGACGACAATCGGCCCCACGCTGACCGATGCCGGGACCCGGATCGGCTGCGGCGGGGCGGAGTGATTGCTCATGCCGCTCGGCTAGCGCAAGATGGTTAACGCGCGTTTAAACGCCCCGGCCCGGCCGGTGCGGGGCCTTGCGCCATCCAGCGCATCACCTCGCGGGTTTAGACAATACTAGGCTCAGGACTCATTGTCTCCCAAGCCAGAAGATAACGACAGCTGCGATGACGATGGCCGAGAAGAAGGTGTGGGCGCATCGATCATAGCGCGTGTGGATGCGCCGCCAGTCCTTGAGCTTGCCGAACATGTTCTCGATGAGGTGGCGCTGGCGGTAGAGGACCGGGTCGTGCGGGATTGGCGCCTTGCGGTTCGATTTTGACGGGATGCAGGGCATCGTGCCGCGCGCGGTGAGCGCCTGGCGGAACCAGTCGCCGTCATAGCCCTTGTCGGCGATCATCGCCCGAGCCTTGGGCAGCGCGTCGAACATCAGCGCGGCACCCTTGTAGTCGCTCATCTGCCCTTCGGTAAGCAGCATGACGAGGGGACGCCCGTGGCCGTCGCMGACCGCGTGCAGCTTCGAGTTCAGGCCGCCTTTGGTGCGCCCGATACGTCGGGGAACAGCCCCCCTTTTAACAGGCTGGCGGCGGTGCGATGCGCCTTCAGATGCGTGGCGTCGATCATCAGCCGGTCAGGCCTGCCGCCCTTGGCCGCGAGCGCCGCGAAGATGCGGTTGAACACGCCCATCCGGCTCCAGCGGATGAAGCGGTTGTAGATCGTCTTGTGGGGTCCGTACTCGCAGGGTGCGTCGCGCCAGCGCAAGCCGTTGCGAATGACAAAGATGATTCCCGAAATCACCCGTCGGTCATCAACCCTCGGTATCCCATGCGACAGGGGAAAATAAGGCTCAATCCGGCGCATTTGCGCCTCCGACAACCAGATCAGATCGCTCATGGCAACGCCTCCTCAGCGCCGCCACTGAATCACATCGCAACCGCCTTGTGAATCCCCTTAATGGGTCCTGAGCCTAGTTTCGCCCTCGCCCTAACGTGACCGTGCACGAATTAGATTGCTCCTTCATTATGATTTTCGGATGAGCACCACCCCAGCAATCACAAGCGCGCCGCCAGCCAGAAGCCAGGATTGATCGACAAGCAATGCGCTAGCCACGATCAATGCGGCAGCTAGAGGGCCTTTCAAGGACTGACGCTCATTGCGAAGTGCTGCGAGTTGCTCGATACTGAGCGGATCGAGCTGAACCGGCACATATCCTGACTTTGCGATCGATTTCGCAGTGGCAAGTATGTCGGGCAAGGACGCCGACAACCCGAGCAGCTGACCGCGAAGTTTCTTCAAACCCGACCGAGCGCTAGCGAGCGAGAACCGTTCGGCGAGAAGCTCCGTCATGATCGGCCGGGTGTCCTCGGCAATGCTATAGTCGGGTGCCAGTGATCGGACGACACCCTCTGCCGTAAGCAAGGTACGCAGAAGGATAGCCAGATCGGGTGGCAGGACCAGTTGATAATCCCGCAAAAGATCGAAAACGCGGGAGAAAATTTGCGAGAACTCGATTCCAGAAAGCACGGTCCCCTTGAACTCTCCGATCAAATGATCGAGATCCACCGCGAGCGCATCGCGATCCACCTTCGGCGCCCCCGCCCATGCGAGCAGGACATCCGCGACTTCGCTCGTTTCCTCGCCAGCGATCGCAAGCACGAGCCGAACGATCTCGTCGCGCCTCGTCTTGGTGAGCGTCCCGACTGATCCGAAGTCGATGAAGCCGACATCCTGCTCGCCGATCAGGAAAACATTGCCGGGATGAGGGTCGCCGTGGAATTCGCCGTTCAGAATGATCATGCGCAGGACTGCGTTGGCATAGCACTTGGCGAAAGCCGCCACCCGCGGGTCGCCCGATGGGCTGCCCAGCGAAGACGCGGGCCTGCCGTACAGACGTTCCTGAACGTTCACCCGCAGCCCGGTCAGTTCCCAATGGATGGCCGGGGTCCTGACGCCGATGGTATCGAGATATGCGCCGATCCGCTCGCAGGCTCGGGATTCCGCAGCGAGGTCCATCTCCCAGGCAAGATTGCGGCCGAAGGTCCGCAGAAACTCGACTGGCCGGTAACGCGCGATGTCAGGCGAGCGTGCTTCTGCGATCTCGGCAAGACGCACAAGCAGGCGCACATCGGCTTCCATGCGCGCGGCGGTGCCCGGGCGGCGAACCTTCACGATGACCTCGCTACCGTCCCGTAGCTTGGCGGAATAGGTCTGTGCAATCGAGGCGGACGCCAAAGGCTGTTCGTCGAATTCCGCAAAGTCGTTCCGCCAGTCCTCACCCCAGCTTGAAGCAAGTACGGGCTCGATATCTGCGAAGCGCACTGGCGACACCTGATCGTGCAGGGTTGAGAATGCAGTGATCCAGTGTTCGGTAAACAGATCGCTTCGGGTGGCGAGGAGCTGCCCCAGCTTTATACCAACTGGCCCGATGTCACGGAGGAAAGCGACAACTGCAGCCGGACGAAATTCGCGAGGATCGATGACATTGCTCGAAGAGGGAATAAATCCGAGGGCTCCGGCGAGATTTTTCGCGCCGTGCCTCATTAGGATTTGGCCGATCTCCGCGGCGCGAGCGATGCTGCTGATAGGCTTTTCCGGGGGCGATGCCATGATTTTACTCAGCCTCGGCCCGGAGTTGGTCCAGATTTTCCGATACCCTTGCAAGAATCTGCTGCAACGTTTGCTTCTCGTCGGCGGCAATGTCGCGCCAAAGCAGACCATGAAGCCTATCCGCGGAGCCTCTCAGTTCGGGCAGCAGATCGTCAAGCTGCTCCGTGAGGATGAGCTGCCACGCTCGCCGATCCGTCTCAGCTCGAAGCCTTTTCATCAGCCCGCGTGCGCAAAGACCTGCAACCGCCTGGCCGATGGTCGCCGATTCCAGTTCCAGTTTCTTGGCGATTTCAGCCTGCGTAAGGGCAGGATCGCGAAGAAGTTGTCCGATGATCCTCCACTGTGTCTGATTGAGACCGATCCTGGCGACCCTCGCATCGTACACTCTGCGCGCGCCGCGACTGATCTCGTCCATAAGATAGAGAATGCGGTCATTATCGGTGATGACCTTCTGCCGACGTTGAGACCGTGACATGGTATCTGGTTTTTCATCCATAGCGCTGTGTAGTCGGATAGCCTCGGATGCCCAAATGCACACTGCTAAATGCCTTTACTATCTGACTCACGGCTCATAGGGCGCGAGACGCGTTCACCTTTTACTGAGGCTGCCGAAAGAGTCAGATGACCGATAACTCCAACCAACCGGAGCAGGAGGGCACAACCCCAGCGAAACCGCAATCGCGGCGTGGCTTGCGCATCGTGCTAATCATCGTTGGTCTTGCCGTGCTGCTTGGCGGGATCTGGTGGTACTACCGGCACGTAACCTACGGACAGTACATGCAGTCGACCGATAACGCCTATGTCGCTGCCGACAGCGTCGTTATCTCTTCCAAGGTAGCGGGATACGTCGAAGAGGTCTTCGTGGGGGAGAACGAACAGGTTGCTCGCGGCGGTGCGCTCGTCCAACTGGATCTGCGGGATTATCAGGCGCAAGCGCAACAGGCGCGCGCACAGATCGCTGCGACCCTGGCCGGTGCCGACACAATCCGTTCTCAGGTATCCGAACAGGATGCAGCCATTCGCCAGGCGCGGGCCCAACTCGCCGCCGCGGGCGCGGCACTGGACCTCGCGAACGACCAGGTGGCGCGATATCGGCCCCTTGCCGCGACAGGAGCCGAACCGCGGGAAAAGCTAGACCAGTATGAGGCGCAGGCGCGGCAGGCGCGGGCCGAACTCGCCGCTGCGCAGGCGGCGGTGGCTGCCGCGACCGCGCGCCGGGGGACCCTGTTCGAGCAGATCAGCCAGACCCAGGCGCAGGCGGACGCTGCTCGCGCTCAGCTGGAAACAGCCGACCTTACGGTTGAATCGACCTTGCTGCGCGCCAGCAAGGCCGGCCGCGTCGGCGATCTCTCGGTGAGGGTGGGCCAGTTCGTGCAACCGGGTCAACGTTTGATGACGGTGGTTCCGGTGAGCGCGATCTACGTGACCGCGAACTTCAAAGAAACTCAGGTCGGCCTCATCCGGGCCGGCCAGAGCGTCAGGCTCGAAGTTGACGCCCTGCCAGACCTTGAGATCGCGGGACGAGTGGACAGCATATCGCCAGGAACGGGCGCGGAATTTTCCATCCTCCCCCCCGAAAACGCCACCGGCAACTTTACCAAGATCGTTCAACGGATACCCGTCCGCATCGCTATCGATGCTCCCCCTGAAGTGCGTAGATTGCTCGTTCCCGGCATGTCGGTTGTGGCTGTTGTCGACACCCGCAATGCAGCCGGCGAACCGGAAGAGATTTCGAGCCGGGCGGAATGACCGAGGCACAAACAGCGAAGGATACTTCGCCTGGTCCTGTCGTTGGGCGCAAGAACGCGGACGTAACCGCGTGGGTCGCCGTGGCTGCGGGGGCTCTTGGCGCCATGCTGGCGACGCTGGACATCTCGATCGTCAATTCGGCTCTTCCGGTCATTCAGGGCGAGATCGGGGCCAGCGGGACAGAAGGAACCTGGATCGCAACTTCGTTTCTTGTCGCTGAAATCGTCGTCATTCCGCTGAGCGCCTGGCTGGAACGGCTGTTCGGTCTGCGAACCCTTCTCATTATAGCGGTCAGCGCGTTCACCGCTTTTTCGGTGCTATGCGGGGTTGCCACCGACCTTACTACCATGATCATCGGCCGCACGGGCCAGGGCTTCACGGGCGGTGTCCTCATTCCGACCGCAATGACTATTGTGGCTAAACGATTGCCGCCGCACCAACAGCCAATCGGAATGGCCCTGTTCGGCATGACTGTGGTTCTTGGCCCCGTGATGGGGCCATTGATCGGCGGCTGGCTGACCGAGAACCTGAGCTGGCACTATGCCTTTTTCGTCAATGTGCCAGTCTGCGCAATCCTGCTGCTCCTGCTGTTTATCGGGCTGCCTCACGAGAAGCCCAAGTGGGAATATCTCACGGACGCCGATTGGGCTGGCATTCTCGGGCTGATCCTCGGACTGGGCGGTCTGACTGTTGTACTCGAGGAAGGGCACCATGAGGAATGGTTCGAGTCCTCACTCATTCGCTGGCTAACGGTGGTGACCATTATCGGCTTTGCCTGTTTGATTTACGGACAAGTGAAAGCGAGCAAGCCGGTCTTGAAACTTCGGCTTCTGCTCAATCGACAGTTCGCCAGCGTCGCGATCATGGCGCTCGCCCTGGGCATGGTGATGTATGGTTCGACCTATGTCATTCCGCAGTTTCTGGCGATCATCTCTGACTTTAATGCTTTTCAGACGGGACTGGTCATCTTCTGGATGGGTGTCCCGGCCTTTCTCCTGATGCCGGTTCTGCCCCTGATGATCCGCAAGGTGGACATCCGCATTGCCGTCGGCACCGGAATGCTGCTGATGGCGATCAGCTGCTTTGTCAGCACGAGTCTGACTGCCGAATCCGGCGGCGCTGTCTTCACTGAAAGTCAGCTTATCCGCGGGGCCGGAATGATACTTGCGATGATGTTCCTGAATCAGGCAACGGTCGCGTCGGTGGCCAAGGAAGACGCGGGCGATGCCTCGGGCATTTTCAACGCGGCCCGCAATCTTGGCGGATCATTCGCCCTTTCGGCCCTCGCTTCGTTCCAGGACCAGCGAATTTGGCACCATACGAGGCGCATGGAAGAAACGCTGAATGCGAACAGCGTTTCGCTGCAGACCTATCTCGACGGACTGGCGCGAAGCCTGGGCGATATGGAACGAGCGATGGCGGCACTCGGCGGCACTCTCCAGCGCGAAGCGTTCATCATGACCTACAATGACGTCTTTCTGGTGATGGGACTTCTCACACTCGCGACGGTCCCGCTTGCCCTGTTCCTCAAGCCGCTCCCGAAAAATGTCTCCCTTTCGATGCACTGAGCCCGAGATTATGCGCCACTTGCTACCTCCGCTTGTCACTATCGCCTTGCTAGCTGGATGCACGGCAGGGCCCGATTATGCAGGCCCCCCGGAAGTTGTGTCAGCAGACACGGGCGCTCGCTTTGTACGCGCTGGCAGTGACGTGAGCGCATCTGACCCGGCTGTCGCTCAATGGTGGCTGCTGCTCGGCGATACCGAGTTGACGCGGCTGGTGGAGGCTGCGCTGTCCGGCAATCCCACGCTCGCCGCAGCGCAGGCGCGCATTGCTCAGGCACGGGCATCCATCAGGCAAGACCGTGCGGGACGAATGCCAACGCTTGGGGCACAGGCCACTACCGTGCAGGGCCGGCTTCCTGGTCTCGACCTTCAAGGCGGGGCGCCCCCCCCGTCAGAGCAAACCAATCCTGACGCAGAAACCGATGACTCGCTCAGCTTTTACAATGTGGGCCTTAACGCCAACTGGGAGCTGGAGTTTGCCGGTGGCTCGCGCAGGCGCATTGAAGCCAGCAATGCCCAAGCTGCTGCAACGGTGGCCAATGCAGAGGACGCAAAGGTCCAGTTGACTGCCCAAGTGGCCAGCACCTACGTCAATTTGCGGGAGGCCCAATTCCGCGCAGAGCAATTTGAGGCGCAGATTTCGTTGCAGGAAGAGATCCTGGCGCTGACATACCAACGCTATCAGCGCGGTGCATTGCCGCTTTTCCCGGTAGGCACCGCGAATGCCGAACTGGAGATGCTCAAGTCACAACTTGCCGAAGCTGAAGCGGATATCGCAGTCCTGTCTGATGCACTCGCTATACTGACCGGACAAGTGCCGGGATCAGTTGATGCAGCGCTCACGACTGCGCATTCCATTCCCATGCCGCCAGAGCAGGTCGCGATCGGGGATCCGGCAAGCCTGGTGGCGCGCCGGCCTGACATAAGGGCGGCCGAACGGTCTCTTGCCGCGTCGACGGCGCGGATCGGGGTGGCCGAGGCGGCGCGGTTCCCGAAATTGTCCTTCACAGGGATCCTGGGCCTCGGCGGATCCTCGTTGGACGACGTTGTCGATGTCGGCGAATTCTCCGCACTCGCGATCCCGCGCCTCCAGTGGAATTTTCTGGATTTCGGCAGGGTAGACGCTGCGATCGACCAAGCCGGGGCGGCGCGCAACGAAGCAGTCGCCAATTACCAGCAGACGGTGCTTCTGGCACTGCAAGACGCCGAACGTGCCTTGGCTCGCTTCGGCCAGCAGCGTGTTGCGCTCGCTGCCAGTATGCAAATCAAGAAGCAGGCTGACGTCGCGGCGGACCTGAACCGCCAACGTTTTGCCGCAGGAGCGATCTCGAAGGCTGAGCTCAACCGGGCCCTGCGAGAACAGCAGCAGGCCTCAGCAGACCTCGTCCGGGCAAAAAGCGCCCTTACGCTGGCGTGGATTGCGCTGCAGAAGTCGCTGGGCCTTGGGTGGCAAGAGCCTGTTCGAGTTCAATAGTCCCGCCGCGATGATCAATTGATCCTGTTGACGAGAAGTAGGCGCCCCTGCCGCTGGCGACCAACTTGCCGTCGGGCTCGAGAACCCGGGTTTCCGCCACCGAAATCTGTCGCCCGATCTTCACGATCTGTCCGTGAGCAGTGAGAGGTCCTGAGGTTGCAGGACGGTGGTAATCGACATGCAGATCGACCGTCGCTCTCGCCGCGACGCCCCCCGCAAGCAGAGTATAAAGCCCGGTGAGGTCGACCAGTGAAGCCAGGATCCCTCCATGCGCCGACCCAATCATAGGGTTCGACACGATCTCTTCGCGCCATGGCATGGTGATCGCGATTTCCTGGGCGGAGCATGTCGCAATCTCCAGCCCAAGCCATCGGTGAAACGGCGCGATATGCAGCATTTCCTGCAAGCGCTCTCGATCGATCATAGCTCCCTCGTCCCCTGTGGCTGAGCCGTATCGCGAGAGTGATGGCGCCCTAGGAAATCGACGATAGCGGCGGAGAAGGCATCATTCGCATCGCCCACGACCATGTGCGTGGCATCGGCAATATCGGTGTATTCTGCATGGGGGACGAGTTGTCGCAGATGCAAAACGGCCTCTTCGGAAACAAGATCGCTAGAGCCGCCTCGGATGAGGTGAAGCGGAAGCGTGAGATTCGCCGCAGCTTGGCTCAGCATTGCCGATTGACGTTCTTGGCTGTCTGGGTCGCCTTGTCTGGCTGACATTATTTTACGGATAAACACAGGGTCCCAGTGCCAATAGAAGCGCCCATCCGGCTTCTGCCGCAGATAGCTTTTCAGACCATCGCTCGCGCCCCGCCTGGGACGATGCGGCATGTAGCGAGCGATCACGTCGGCCGCCTCCTCTGGTGAGGCGAAGCCGCTATCGACATGCTCTTCCATGAAACCAACCACGCGCATCACACCGCTGGGCTCCATGCGCGGGGCAATGTCGACCAATGTGAGCGAAGCAAAGCTACATGGAGCAAGCTCCCCTTCGGCAATCAGTCCGGCGAGCCCGCCCAGTGAAGCGCTAACCAGCGCTGGCTTCTGGTCCAGGCGCGACGCTGCAGCGACCAGATCCGCCGCGAAGTCGCGCATTTCGTAAGCTCCGCATGGCGACCAATCGCTGTCTCCGTGACCGCCCATGTCGAAGGCGATTGCGCGAAAGCCGGCTTGAGCAGCTCGCTGACCACCCTTCTCCACGCGCGCCGTGTCTGCCCGCCGCCGTGCGCAAGAAGGACGGGTATGGCGTAGGCATCCCCCTCAGCCTCGGCTGTAAGAGAAATCGCGCCTGCGCCCTCAATCGTAAAGGTTTCTCTCGCCATCTCTGGATGGTAGGAAAGGCGCGCTAAATAGTAAACCGATTTAGTTTGTGGCTCTCGGCTCCGTGTTGGCTGTCCTGCAAGGGCGTTTTAACGACGGCAAAGGTCTATACCAAGAGGGGTTTCTCCAGATCATTGTCTAATGCACCGGCTTGCGATTCGGTCAGCAGTCGCTGTCCGCTTAATCCGCTCAAAGATATAAAAGCTGCCTTTCCGCTTCCGGCCCATTTTCAGCTGAAAGTTCGTCCGACGCCAACGCTTTCACTCGGCGCGCAGGACCGTTTTTATGTTCATAAACTCGTGCAACCCCCATGGCCCCAACTCACGACCGTGGCCCGACCGCTTTATCCCGCCGAACGGCGCTTCGGACATGCTCGCGAGCATCTCGTTGACCGCTATCATTCCCGCTTCGATCCCGGCAATGAAGCGAGCTTCTTCGGTAGAGTCATTAGTCCACACCGACGATCCAAGGCCGAACGGGATGGCGTTCGCGACCGCGATCGCCTCTTCGATGTTCGCGACCTTGAACAGCATCGCAATCGGCCCGAAGATTTCCTCATGGGCAAGGGCGCTATCCGCCGGAACCCCAGTTAGCACTCCGCCACTGATGTAGGCACCCTTGCCCGGAAGCGCCTTGCCCCCGACTAGCTTCGCCCCGCTCGCCTCGGCCTCTTCCAGCTGACTTAGAACCGTCTGCCTTTGCTCGAAGCTCGACAGTGGTCCCATGGCGCTGCCTGCGTCCATCGGATCACCTGCTTTTGCCGCGAGCATCCCGGCAACGAACTTGTCTGCAAACGCGTCATAAACCTCGGCGTGAACGATCATCCGCTTCGCGCAGATGCAGGACTGTCCGCTATTCTGGATCCGCGCGGTTACAGCAACTTTCGCCGCTTGGTCTATATCAGCCGAGGGCATGACGATGAACGGGTCCGAACCGCCTAACTCAAGCACAACCTTCTTCAGCGCCTTACCCGCGGCTTGTGCAACCGACCGCCCCGCGCCCTCGCTCCCCGTCAGGGTCACCGCAGCGATGCGATCGTCGGAGATCAGGGCGCTCACCTTGTCTGACTTTATCGCAAGATTTTGGAACAGCCCGTCGGGCGCACCAGCGGCGATCACCGCTTCCTCGATCATGCCTGCTACGCCTTGGACAATGCTGGCATGCTTCAACAGTCCGACATTGCCCGCCAAAATCGTCGGCGCGACGAAACGGATGACTTGCCAGAAAGGGAAATTCCACGGCATCACCGCCAGGATTGGGCCAAGCGGCAGAAAGTGAACTTCGCCATTGGCTCCGGCGATCGGCTGCGGCGTCAAGAACTCTTGGCCATTCTGCGCATAATAGCGAAACGCCGAGGCGCATTTTTGCACCTCGGCACGCGCCGAGATTATAGTCTTGCCCATCTCCATGCTCGCCATCCGCGCCATCGGCTCGATCCGCGCATCGAACTCCTCCGCGATCCTTTCGAGCAAGGATGTGCGTTCGGCGACCGGCGAGAACCGCCAATTGGCGAACCGCGCTGCGGCACGTGCTACCTTTGCCTCGACTTCATCTTCGGTTAGCTCGGGATAGCTGGCAATCTCGTCGCCAGTGGCGGGATTGATGCTGCGAAACATCGGGTACTTTCTGGACAAGTATGGGATCGGCTTGGCAACGTCTCGTGGCTTGACCGCGTTCCCTGTCACACGGCAATCGGCCCACTTTCAGCCTCTGACGTCCTTCCACTCCAAGTCGAAACGTGACAGGTATTTGCGCAACCTGTCGGCATCGTTCGTCGATCTACGTCTCGTTCGCGAGGCCGCGAAAAGGGCGCGGCCAGCTGCGGATTGCGAACGGCTTCGTTTGCACACGCTTACGACCGCGGCCAGCTGTACACGGTCGAAGGGGTCAAGCTCGGCAATCGCATCCGGTGAAAGGAGATCGGTTAAGCCATCGTCGCTGCCGCCACTGCCAACGCCCCACAACTGCTCTAGCCGTGTGATCTCAGCTTCGACTGTCGTGGTGTCAATTCGACCTGAGGGGGCCAGCGTGGCCATACGTGTTATGCTTGCCGACAGGTCGCGAAAATTGCCTGCCCAAGCGGCGGCGGGTCCAGTCGCGAAGGATAGATATCGCTCGCGGGCCTCGCGGTTGAAGGTAACCCTTTCATCATTTGTGGCAGCGTAGCGATCAAGCTCGAACGCAAGGTTAGGCTCAATGTCCTCGCGTCGATCCGCCAAGCCAGGGAGAGTGAAAGTCCATAGGTTCAATCTTGCGAACAGGTCGTCGCGGAATGTGCCTTTGGCTACACCCGCAACGAGGTCGCGATTGGTGCCTGCTATCAACTGGAAGCGACTTTCGGCTTCCTTGTCGCTTCCCACAGGCAGAAACCGGCCTTCTTCGATCGCGCGCAGTATCATCGCCTGCTCGTCGAGACCGAGCTCGCCGATCTCATCAAGGAACAGCATGCCTTTGTCCGCGCTCCACAGTAGGCCAGGGCGGTCATTGATCGCGCCAGTAAATGCGCCCTTGCGGTGACCAAAGAGAGCGGACGTCGCCCCGTCGCCCTTGAGGGTCGCGCAGTTCACTTCGACAAACGGTCCGGAGAGGCGGTGGCGGTGGCGCTTGAGTTCGTAGATGCGTCGCGCAAGCTGGCTTTTCCCGGCCCCCGTTGGCCCCATCAACAAGAGCGGCGCTGCCGAGCGGGTAGCGACCCGCTCGATCTCGTCGATCATTGTATTGAATCGCGGGTTGCGGGTCTCGATTCCACCCTTGAGAAACGCTGTGCTTTCGAGGTTTTGGCTCGCAAATCGGGTCGCGATACCGTCGTAGCGCGAGAGGTCGAGATCGATCGCATTCCAAGTCCCGGCCGGATCAGGCTGGCCGCGCCGCGGCTGCGTCTGGAGGAGGCGGCCGGGGAGGAATCGCGCCTCCGTAAGCAGAAACAAGCAGATCTGCGCGACGTGTGTCCCGGTGGTGATGTGGACCAGATAATCCTCGGTCTCAGGGTCAAAGGCAAAAGCGCCGGCGAAATCCAGCAGGGCGGTGTAAACTTCCTCGAAATCCCAAGCGTCGTCAAAGTCGAGAACGTGCCGCTCGACCAAGGTTTCTGGCGAGACCGATGCGATGTCCTGAGTGACGAGTTCCGCCAAACTTTCATGCTGGCGTCCATGCAGTAGTACGAAGCGATCGACGCGCAGGTCGGGATGCATACAGAGCCCAACAGTAGGCCGCCACTTGTTCCAACGTGACGCATCGCGCTTGCTTGCATCGAGCGTGGAGCCGAGGAAGCCAATGACAGAGGTTCGAGGCATAGCTCTCCAATAGGATAAATTACGATAACAGTATATAAGTGTGACCCGTCACCCTCAGCGAACGATAGTTCAAGCTCAATCGACAACCCTCTGATCTGATGCAGTAATCGTATTCTAGCGGGTTCATGCGAGCAGTTTGGCACGCCAGATGCAATACACTTCGCGCCTGGTTCGTCGAACAATCCGGCACAGCGCGGCCGGGGTGGCCGGAATAGGCCGGCCACCCCCAACGGGCGCGCAGAGATTGGAATCGACAATGACGCAGACGAGCTATGAACAGACCAACGTAGATGGGGGCAAGCCAATCAAGATGTGGACCCGCGGCGTGCCCGTTGATGACAAGGCGCGCGAGCAGCTTGCTCGCGCAGCGAAGATGCCCTTCATCTTCAAGCATGTCGCGGCCATGCCCGACGTCCATGTCGGCATCGGTGCGACAGTTGGTTCGGTCATCCCCACCAAGGGTGCGGTGATCCCGGCAGCGGTAGGCGTCGACATCGGCTGCGGCATGATGGCCGCGCGCACCTCGCTGGTCGCTAGCGACCTGCCGGACACCCTCGAAGCTATCCGAGCGGCGATCGAGCGTGCGGTACCGCATGGCCGCAGTGCTGGCAGGGGCGGACGAGATAAGGGTGCCTGGGGCGATCCGCCGAGCGAGGTAATCGAGGGGTGGGCAACCTTGGTGCGTCGCTTCGACCGAATCATCGCAAAATATCCCAAGCTCGAGAGAGCCAATCATTTGGTGCACCTTGGCACACTTGGAACGGGGAACCACTTCATCGAGCTTTGCCTCGACGAAGAGCAGAGTGTCTGGGTCATGCTTCACTCGGGCAGCCGCGGTGTCGGGAATGCAATCGGCCGTTATTTCATCGAGCTCGCCAAGGAGGACATGCGCAAGTGGCACATCAACCTCCCCGACGAGGACCTCGCCTATTTCCCGGAAGGGACCGACCATTTCGATGACTACGTCGAGGCGGTCGAATGGGCGCAGGACTTCGCCCGGCTCAATCGGCAGGTAATGATGACCCACGTGATCGCGGCGCTACGCGGCCAAATCGCCAAGCCCTTCACGACGGAATGCGAGGCGGTGAACTGCCATCACAACTACGTGACACGCGAGAACCACTTCGGCGAGAACGTGCTGGTGACTCGCAAGGGCGCGGTTCGCGCGGCGAAGGGTACGATGGGCATCATCCCGGGCTCGATGGGCGCCAAGAGCTTTATCGTGCGCGGGCTTGGCAATGCCGATAGCTTCGATAGCTGCTCACACGGAGCAGGCCGCGTAATGAGCCGGACCCAAGCAAAAAAGGAGGTGTCGCTCGCCGAGCACATCGCCGACACTGCTGGGGTCGAATGCCGCAAGGACGAAGGCGTCATTGATGAGACGCCGCGCGCCTACAAGCCGATCGAAGCGGTGATGAAGGCGCAGGCCGACCTTGTCGAGGTTGTCCATACCTTGAAGCAGGTGGTGTGCGTGAAGGGCTAGCGCCTTTCACGCCGCCACCGACTTTTTTCAGGAAGTTCGAAATGATCATTATCGACGGCTCGGAAGGCGAGGGCGGCGGGCAGGTGCTGCGCAACGCCTGCGCGCTTTCTCTCGTGACTGGGCAGCCGTTTACGATCGAGAACATTCGTGGCAAACGCGACCAGCCCGGCCTGATGCGACAGCATCTCACTGCCATCGAGGCCGCCTGCACGATCGGTGCAAGCGAGTGCGAAGGCCTCGAGCTTGGATCGTCGCGCATCGTTTTCCGGCCTGGATCGGTCCGCGCCGGGGATTACCATTTTGCGGTCGGGACCGCCGGCTCGACTGCGCTCGTGCTCCAGACCGTTCTGGTGCCTCTCGCGCTCGCCGACGGTCCTTCGCACTTGGTGATCGACGGGGGCACGCACGCCAGCATGGCTCCGCCGTTCGACTTTATCGCACACTGCTTCTTGCCGGTGTTCGAGCGGATGGGACCGCGCGTCAGCGTCAAGCTAAAGCGTCATGGCTTTTTTCCGCGCGGTGGGGGCCGGATTGAAATTGACATTGAGCCCGCGCCGCTGCGACGTCTCGATTGCATCGACCGTGGCGCGTTGAAATCGCGCAGCGGGAGCGTGCTCTACGCTGGGCTTCCGGGCGAAATTGCCGCCCGAATTCGCAAGGCCGCGATGAAGAATCTGTCCGGTTGGTCCGACGACGCGGTTACGCTCCGGGAAGTGCCGGGCGATCAAGGGCCAGGCGTGGCGCTGGTGCTGGATGCCGTATACGACCAGGTGACTGAGGTTGTCTCCGGCTTTGGCAAACTCGGTCTGTCCGCCGAGCGCATCGGATCGACAGCGGGCAAGCGGATGGCCGGTTATGAGGCTTCGGAAGCCTTTGCGGGGCCGTATCTGCAGGACCAGCTTATCTTGCCATTTGCCCTCGCCGGCGGTGGTACATTCACGAGCGTCAAAATTGGCGAGCACTGCCGCACGGCAGCGCAGGTTGTCGCGGTCTTTACTGGGCGTGAGACGACCTTCGAGACGCTTGATGGGGTGGGCAACTTGGTCCACATCTACTGAGCATGAGTGCAAAGCCCATTGCGAGTAATTGATCTTTAAACGGCAGGTTTATGTGTCTGCCGCCCGCAAACCGGACTGTCTGCTTGCGGCCCACAAGCAGTCATGCCTTTGGCCCCTTTTAATTTTTGGCCCTGTCGATCACGAGACTAACTCAACCAGCCGATCCGCTTCGATGCAGCCTCCCGAACATAGTGGCGCGCAAACGACCTGAGCCGAACGCTTGAGCCGCCGACGTAACGTCGCGAGTTGGAGTTCGGTGACGCCCATATTGATTTGCAGGTGCTTGCCCCTCAGCCCGAGGCCGATGCCATTGATCAGGGCACGCAACTTCGGCTCACCCCTGGCGATCATGTCCAGCGCCTTCTCGCTCCCTCGGCGCCGGGACTCCATCTCGGCGGCTTCGGCAGGATCATGCAAGCATGGAAACTGGCGGTCGACGATCGTGCCGTCGTCGAGCGAAATCAGATCGGTTCCGCGAAACTTCGCCCGAGCCCGCGCACGATTGATCGTCGATGCGATGGACGACAGAATGCTCTCGATCCGCTCACGCACACCCCTATCCCACTGGGGCCGCCTCAACGCTCGTTCAATAGCCGTACTCAGGAGGTCGTCCGGGTCAGTCTGGCAGCGTCGGCCGTAATACTCGGCACACTGCCGCAGCCCATGTGGATTTCGAAACTCGGCCTCGAGCTCCTGCATGATCGGACATGGGGCTTTATCGGGACATGCCCACGCTTTCTCTTCCGCATGCGCCGAAGCGGCGGAATTCGGACATGATGTCCGAGAATTTTGTTCACGGCGCTTATCCGGGGAGGAAGCAGCTTCCGGTGCTTCCCGAAGCGTGGTCTTCCCGCCCGGCCCGGCGGCAAGCTTCACCCATACCCCTTCCTGCTGCTTTCCGAATTGCGCGCGCTGCTTGGGGTTGGACCCGAAGACGACCAGCATCGTCGTGATCTTGGATGCCTCGATCGTACCATCAGGCTTCTTGAACTTCAGCCGATTGCCGAAGAAGAAGACCGCGGCTCCGGCCAGCAGAGCCTCGATGAAGAACAGCGTGTCGGTCCGGGTCGGTATCAGGCAAGCAAGGAGTTTGATCTTGCCCCCCCTCCACTGCTCGAGCGCGTAGGTCGTCCACGCGGTCAGCCTGGAGAACGGAGGGTTCATGAAAACGAAGCGACCCTCCCATGGCGTAGCTAGGCCATCCTGACCCCGTTCGAAATAGCAGCCGTTCACGGGCTTCACCGGGCTGAGACGATGCGCGCAGGGATCGAAGGTGATCCGGCCGAACGAAGTCTTCAGCGCCGTGACCGTCAACGGGTGGGTGAAGCAACTATCCTTGTCCTCTCCTTTGCCGCCTTTGCCTCCGCGCCTGTTGTATTTCGGCGCGAGGATGCGGAGAACGTGGAGAAAGTCTCGCACCAGGCCGAAGCCGAGCTCGAGGTTCTCGATGACGTGGATGGGCAGGCCCGACTTTTCCGCGAGCCTCACGACAGTCCAACGGCGCGTTTTCTCCCGGGTTTTCTTCAGGCGAAGGTGCAGGAATGTCCCGGACGCGATCTTAGTCAGATCGACGTGTAGGGCGTCCATCATCCGCACGAGGATCTCGAAACGGCCATAGCCGCATTCGACTGCATGAATCTCGAATTGAGTGCACCCCATCCGTGCCGCAAGCTCGGCCTGGGAGATGCCATGAGCTTCTCGCTCCGCCTTCAGCTCGCTCAGCAGGTCGAAGGGAACAGGTGCGGTGCAGGTGAGCGTGGCGGACGCGCACGCCTTCGCGATGGTTGTCGATTTCATCGATTTCAGCCTTATGTGGGCCGAACGCCAAAGTTGGTGCGCGCAAGGCGTACCCCTCCTGTCGTTCAGAGTTCACGGGGACGCCGGCGGATCAAGCCACTCTCAGCTGAACGCCCACATAAGGCTTCGAAATCTCCCGCACGGTGGCGGGCGATATGGACACGCTCTGCCCCTGATGTAGGCTCTGGCTCGCTAACGACAAGTAAACGCGAGCGATTCCTGATTGTCGGTGCGCTGCCGGCGGGGCGGGACTAGGGCGTGCGCGGCGTTCTCCGGTGGCGAATGTACCTGCAAAAAAGGGGGCTCACGCCCCCTCTTGATCACGCAGCGCGCTTCACCCTTTCAAGCGTCTGCCAAGCGGCAAAGCTCGCGAGCAGGTCACGGCGCAGACGCGGCGTGCAGCACGAGTAAATCCAATAAACCCATGCCGCCTGCGCCTCCGCGCCGATGCGAAGGAGGCGCGAGAGCGGCGTCGGAAACTCCGGCGGGACGATCACTTGCGCGGCGGCTGCCGCATCGGTGATCGCGAAGTGTGGGATCGCGACCACGGACATGTTCCGCGAGCCTGCCTTCGGGACCATGTGCTCGTGATCACGCGGCCAGATGAGCCGGCCGGCACGGTCGTAGTGGTTGAAGATCGGCACCGGCAGATAGATCAGCGCCGCGTCGTCGGGGCGGAACACGCGGGCAAGGTCGCGGCGCATCCGATTAGCCGGATAACGCGCGGCATAGCCGTGCGAGAGCGACGAGAACGAGGCGTGGCCGCGCCTTCCAGCGGTGACCGTCAGCGACCCCCACCCGAACGGGCGAGGAGGCTTGTTGGCCGCCGGTGGCGGCAAGATCGAGAGCACCACCATCCGCTCTGGGATGTCGCGAAGGAGAGGTGTGCGCATTGCTTATATCCATGAAAATGCGGGCGGCACCGCCGATGCAGCCCGCCTGGGGTACTTGAGTTGGGGGCTTGAGCCCGTGGCTAGTCGGTCGCGAGCGCAGGCCGATCGGCATGCGCCAACTGCAGCAGGTGTTCGAACAGCTGCTGCGCCCCTTGGCGCCGCGCCATGTCGGCCCAGGCCTCCCAGCGGTCGATGCGGTTCATGAGCCAGGCGTAGAACCGGTCGCGATCGTGGTCCTCGCGGAAGGCGAGCGACCAGAGGACGCGCGCCATCGGGACGTTGGGCCCTTCGGGATAGCCGACGAGCCGGATCCCCGGCTGGTCGATAGCCTCGACGCGCTCGAACCTGTTGGGGAGGCCCTGCGCGAACGCCTCGTTGGCCGCGAACACGCGCTCGCGCTCGTCACGCGTCTCACCCCAGTCCAGCCCGCGTGCCGGTGCGATGGTCGGGAGGCCGATCGGGACGGCAGCTGACTGCGCACTGCGCGTCGAGGCGAGCATAACCAGGATCGCATGACCTTCTGGCGTCAGGCCACCCGACAAGCCGTTCTTGACGAGCTTGTGGCCGACCAACCAGCACTCGTAGTGCCGGGTCGCTTCCCACCCGCCGAGGAACAGGTCCTTGGCGAGGCCCTCGACCGCCACCACGCCGCGCGCCAGCGCTGCAAGCACGGCAAGGAGCAGCTCGAGCTGCGCCTCCAGGCCATAGTTGCTCGAGCCGCCCATGCCGAGCCGGGAGAACCACAGGTAGGACCGTAAGCTTCCCCACTCCTCGCCGAACTCGTCTCGGATGCCGGACTTGCCTTCCTGGGCGACGCACCAGTAGCCCCAGGGCAAGTTGGGATTGCGCCGCCGTTCGTAAGGGATCGGTTTCTGGGTCATGGCCGCCTCCCTCACGACTTGCCGAGGCGCGGCAAAGGCGCACCGAGCGACAGGGGAGCGGATGGTTCGATCGGCACCCCGGCCGGGTCGAGCGCCTTGAGCGCCGCGGCGAGCTTGATCGTCTCAGCGGCGACGTAGTTGAGGTCGCGATAGACCTCGCCTTCCTCACGGTGGAGATTGGGCGCGGGGCCCTTCGGCACCAAGTCGCCCGGGTGGTCCGTATCGAACCCGAACCACCAGGCGTCGGCGCCTTCGGACATATGCTCGAGGGTTGGTGCCGCGCGACCCTGCGGCACGACATCGATGTGGCAGATGCTGATGGCCTCGGGGCCTCGCCGGCTGCATGCGGCGCTATAGTGCAGACCGCGGTGCGGAGTGGACCTGATCTCCGCGGGCACCGCATCGTACCTGTAGCCAGATAGCGGATGCGACGGCGGCACCGCCACATAGCCGCTCATGGTGCCGTCAGCCTGACGCAGGACGAGGCAGTCGAGCCCGGTCTTGGCATCGCGCCACGCGATCCGATCGGGCTCGTCGGTCCACGGTCCCTGACCGCGCGGGTGGCGATCGGGAATGGCGATGATCTGCGTGGGCTGGATGGCGGTCCCAGCGAGCGGATACGATCGCGGGAGCGGCAGGTTCTTCGCCGCGGTCGTGCGGGCGGGCAGCGTAGTGCCGGCGGTCTTCTTCTTGGTCATTTCTATTGTCCTTCAGATACGAAGAAGCCGCCGATCCCTGATGGGATGGCGGCGGCTGTTCGCCCGGCTGACCGGGCATGGGTGCTCACGGAATGGCTGCGGACGGCGACCTCGCGTGCGGTCGTCATCGTGGATCGATCAGATCATCTTTTCCTTTCCCTCCTTTCCTTCGTCCTCCTTATCGATCAGGCCGACCGTCGGACCAGCGGCTCCTCGCACCGGAACACGGCGCCCTTCAGGCTTGCGCGGGCCTTCTGTCCGCGCGCCCACGGTAGGAAAGCGCGCTTCACGAATGCGCTCGCTGGCAGAGCGGTGGATGCCGCCTCCGCGATCGCCAGCTGGGTGTCGTGGCGGTTGCAGGTGATCTCGCCACGCGAGGTGAGGTGCCGGATCGCGAGCATGGCCGTGGCCAGCACGTCAGCGAGGACCTGGTCCCGCACTTCGGGCCAGCGACCATTCTCGACCAGGGCGCCAATGGATTTGGACGGACTCGGCTTCGCTGGCACGCCGACCGCCATGGCATACTCGGGAAGGTGAACCGGCTTCGCACGGACCGACACCTCGCTGCACAGGTCAAGCCGCTCCTGCGCGTAGGGTGAGAGGTCGAAAAGCTGTGGCGGCAGCAGCCGATCGTAACTCGCTGCGCAGCGCCGGAGGACCGCGAGGTCCTTTACTTCGCCGCCCCATGTGACGAGCCTCGCGCTCGGTATCAGCTTCAGCGCATCGAAGAATGCCGCGACCATCTCCTCCTCGCTCGTATCCTCGGCAGTCATGACGATGGAATCGCCAACCGTCGGGATCGCCTCGCCGGAATGGAATGTCAGCGTCAGCCACGAGACCGCCGCGATGCGGTGGAACGGCCAGCGCGTATCCTGTTCCGCGTCCTTGCCCTCGGTCACCTTGTAAGCGTCGTGGGCTGCGCGGTCCCAGCTGTATTCGGCGTCGTAGACAATGTAGCGCCGCGAGCTCGGGACGCCGTCCTGCTTGGCGGTCAGGAAGCTGCGCATGGAACGGTGGAGCGCGAGCTCGAAGGCGTCGCTCGCGCCGTCAGGTTCGGTGGTGATGATCATGGTCGTTCGTCCTTATCGTGGACGCGCGAAGGCGCGCTCGACTGGCAAGCATTCGCGACGTCAATTTGGGTTGGGTTGGTGTGGCGGCGAGCCGCGCGTCAGCGGTGCCGCTCGTGGGCGGTTATGGCGCGCAGCGACGGTGTCCGAAGGCCGCTGCGGTAGTGCCAGGCTTCTTCATGCTCGACCTGGTGGGGCTCCAGCTCCTTCTCCCAGAATTTCTCGCGAGCATTCCAGCGATATCCGCGAGCTCGGAGCTGTTCCTTTTTGGAGTACGGCGCGCCCCGCGCCTCGACCATCGTGGTCGTCCGATCCGCGGCCCCGAGCAGGCGCTGGAGATGCGTGCGCTTCGGGCCCTTGAGCCAACCGGTCCGCGCCTCGTTCAGGAGCACGAACAGGGCCCACACATCGGGCCCAGCGCGATGCGCCGACGACATCCAGCCATGCTGCATCAGGAGGTGCCCTTGGCCGCGCCCGTCGAGGCCGAGCTTGAGCCACGGAATGTCCTTACACGAACACGCCCAGGCCTTACCCTTGAGGTCGGGGTAACGCCGCTCGAGAAATCCGATCTCGAACGCCGCATTGTGGCTGACCAGCAAGTCAGCGCGCGACAGCAATCCCATTACCTGCTTGTCGGGGATGCTCGTGCCCGCCAAGGCCTGCGCAGTCAGCCCCGTGATCATGGTGATCTCCGGCGACAGCGGCACCTCCGGCTCCTCGGTCCAGGACAAAGGTCCGAAGTGGCCGAGGATTGCGCCGTCTTCGTCCACGAATGCGAGCAGGATCGCGATCTCGATGATCGCGTCCTCGGTCGGGTCGAGGCCCGTGGTCTCCAGGTCGACGATGGCCATGCACCTGCCTTCGGGCGGCGCGCCCTGTTGGGGCATCATCGAGTAGGGTTTGGGGATTTCGCGCAGGACGCGATAGCGAAGGTCGCGCTCGAGGCAGTGAGCGAGCCGTTCGCTGTTCGGCGGCAGGTGGTCGGTATGCATGTCAGGTACTCCGTCGTTGACGGAACCGGCGAGGCGGGGAGCGCTCTCGCAACCCCTTTTTTCCTCTCTCAGGCCGGTTCCCGCCCGGCCCGTCACTTTCTCTGCAGTTCCTCAATCAATTCGCCCGCGAGGCGCGGTCGCTCTTTCTGCCGCMATGCAAAAAAAGGGTGGCCCGCAAGCCACCCCTGTTATCACGCGCAGTCCTCGTCGGTTTCGAGATCATAGCGACGGGGGTCGCCGGCAGGATACAACCAGTAGTTGTCATCTCTGGCCCTGATTTCCGCACCACGCATTCCGGCTGGTTCGGTGGTCGATGATGGAGCGTCACTTGGCGCATCGCCAATTACGGCCGGCTCTCCTCGAGCGAGCCGATCCAGCAACATGTCGTGCTGCCGCTGAAGCTCGGCCTTGCTCGCCTCGCTCTGAGCGGCGGCTTCCGCCAACACCTTGCCATCTCGCTGCAATCGCAGGTTATCGACCTCGAGCTCGGCGTTTGCTTCGAGTAGACGATCAATCTGAGCCCGAAGCGTAGCGAGCTCAGCCTCCGATGCTGCGAGCTTCTCGCCGAGAGCCGCCATGGTGATTGCGCATTTCTGGCGTTCCTCGGCGACTACCTTACCGGTGACGCCGAGGGTCAGGTTAACCAACAGCTCGCCGCTACGCGCGAGATGCGCCTTCAACTCGTCTGCCAACGCCGGAGGGGCCTGTTGGACGAACGCAATGCCCTCCGCCGTTCGCCGCATCTCCCAATCGCTATAGAGCTTGTAGAACTCGGGATTCGCTTTCGCCATCCCGCAAGTAACCGCGACTTTGTTGCCATTGACCTGGCCGGTGTCCCCGCCCGCTTCTCTGACCAGACGGTCAGCTACCCTGTCCACGTCATCCTGCGTGATCGTGATATTGCCATGTTTCATCGGATCGACCTCTCGATGCGGTCCAGCGAACGGAACGAAGTTCGCTGGCTTCGCTGAATTCAGTTTGACGGGTCGCTGCTGGGCAACGACTCGAATGAAATCACGTAAAATCAGCGAGTTCGGAGGCATCCGAGAGATTTTCAGCGCAGCGAAGACAGCGAAGGAATGGAGAGGACTGGAGCGATCGCCGAATGTTGACCATCATCGATCCTGCAAACGCCTTAAAGCGTTCCGAGCAGCGCCTATTGATGATCGTATCGATGTTGAGCCTAACGTTGGCAACCACGATGCCGAGAATGCTCAGGATGATCGTGGTCATCGCTGTGGACTGCCAATATCATGCGATGGAGCTTGGTTCGGCCTGTCACGATGTGAGGGCATTGTGGGATCAGGTGCGCGCGTTGGCACTTCAATTTCAGAGGGCCGCGTCGACTCCCGCTCCGGAGCGGCTTGCGACGAGGCATTCGACACAGCCCGCGTGTTCACACCCGCCGCTTCCCGTCGCGCCTTTGCAATGAGCGCGAATGGCGATGTCCGTTGGACGACCCCAGCGAGAAACCATTGTAGCTTCCAATCGCCATCGCGCTTTGCGGCCTCCATCGCCCTCGTCTCCGGTGTCGCATCATGATCAAAGGGAAACCCTTCTGGCCGGGCCCTGGCAACGTGGACAAGGCGCAAAAACGATGGGTCGTGCCGCTGCGCTTCCCAGTATCGCTCCGCCCAATGACCCGGGTGGCCACTAACAGAGACCCGACCTTCTTCGAGCGTAGCGTGGCCGGACGCGATAGCGCCGGCCACCCAGCGACGCTTTTCAAGTTGGAGCAATTCACTAGCGCGCAGCGCCCGCTGGATGTCCGCATCGACCAGCAGCTCCGGAGAACCGCCCATGGACTGGATGAGGCGCGCATCATCCAAATACCTGATCGGTGAATTCAAAGCCGAGTAGGTTTGCCGGGAGGACGCGAGCGCAAGGCTGTCGTGATCAATTTCCGTGATGATGATTTCCAGCGCATCGCGGGTGGCGCGGTCCCTCTCCGCATTGCCAGCCATCGTCCTGCGGTCGTCTGCGCTGAGATAACGGGCGACAAGTCCATCCGCACCCAGCCCCTCGGTAGGGCCATTCGGAGTCTCAAGCCCCTGTTGAGCGTGTAATCTCTGAGACCGGGCACGCCCGCGAGCGTTGATACGATCCGGTGCGGTCGCGTGATAGCGCATCGACCTGTCAACGATACTTTCGGCTTTGCCCTCAGCCAGCAATTCCCGGTGCTGGCGCCCGATCTTGTTCAGCCAACCGGCGTGGATGCGGAGGCGAAGTTCACTCGCGATGCGCGCCATGCTCGCTCTAATGCGATGCCTTGCAGCAACCCGGATTGCGCGAAACTTGTCACGGGCAATTTTCAGGGCGTCGATCAGAGCACGGCGCTTGCGGGTTACGAGTTCGATCGTGCGCCGACGCTCGATGAAAGCGAGATGGCCGTCGAGCCAGTAGCGGGCTTCGCGATTGCTGCGTTCAATGTGGTACCGTGCTTCTATGTCACGTCGGTCAGCCTCCGACCGTTCCTGCTTTTTGGCGTTGGGCTTACCCGGAGGAGGCCCCCAAATGAGCGCCACTGTTTGATGGTCTGCGTCTCCCGGCGCCTGTTGCGTGCCCCCTTTGATGTCGCTCGACTTGACGTTCAGTTCATCCCTGAGTGTCAATGCGGCTGCGATTTCATCCTGATGGTCTAATTTCCGCGCTTGGTGGGCCGCATTGGCCCCCGCCCCCTTCAGTTTATCGCGACGACGTCGGTAGGACTCGCCATTGTCAATGTTGAGGTGCTGAAGGAGCGCGTCCGCCTCTTCGATTTCGGCCTGATGCTCGGCATAGGTCCGCGCCGATTCCCCATCCAGCTTGTTGAACCGCGGCATCACGAATGGCCTGACGTAAAGAGAAGGGGCAGCTGGCCGATATCCGCCGACCTTCTTGAATCTGTCGTTCAATTTGCCGAGAGCAGCGTTCGCGTAGGCTTTGCCGGCAGCAATGGATTGTCCCCCAGCATTCTTGCCCGAGCCGGGTCGAAAGTCATTCGCGACAAGCCAAGCACCTGTCGCGCTCGCCACATATCGCAGTCCTACGCGGGCCAAGCTTTCATGCATTTCTTCAGGTGTATCTGCCAATTGGATGCGCTGCGCAGCAATCTGCTTCACCGCTCGCGCGAGGTCCCATTCGCCCCCGGGCTCCTGGCCTTCCGACGCGTAATTTTGCGCTCTCCACTTGTCGTGCGCCTTGTGCATGGCGGTGATGGCTGCACGATCGATAATTCGCCCGTGCTCGTCGGCAACCTTCATATCGGTGAAGGTGGAGTAGACACCCGTGCGGTCGGCGACGAACCGGCGGTTAGGTTCGGGATCGAGACCCAAATCGCGCTCGATGATAGCCATGGCGATCTGCCCGGCCTCCTTCCACCAGCCTTGACCGAAAGTGACGCGTTCATCGGACTGGGCCAAGAAACTAGACACTAGCCCATGGGAATGCTGCGTTTTCGTGTCGCCGTGTGTTGCCCAAATTGACGGGCATCTCGCTATCCCAAGGACGTCGAGCACAACCTTGCGAACATGTGCAAGTTGCTCCTCAGTAAGATCCTCTCCCTCACGGCTGCTGACCACGATATGCCAGAAACGGTCGAGACCGCCGGCCGCGCCCTGGATGGCCATATCCTCCGACCATCCTTCCGGTTCGTCGGACGGCAGATTGTAGGCATAGCGACCCGTGATCCGCTCCGCGCGGTGCCCATCTTTGTGAATGTAGTCGCCAACCGGTTTCACCCGAAGCATGACCTGAACGTCCCGGTCACTCAGCTGCATGTCGAAGATGTAGCGGGCCCTCGACAGCGCGGTCGAATAGGCAAGCTGTTGCTTGAGCGACGGAGCGGCGATTCCGGTCTGGAGATCGGCATACTGCCAGATGTTAATCACCATCGGTCGACACGCCGTTTTGCGATTCCCCGTGACGATACCGGCTTCGAAACGGGGCTCGCCAAATTTAACTGGTGTTCGGTATCTTGCAGCAGCTTCGCCGTCGTAATGTGATCAATCGGCTGGGAGCTGCACACCAAATGCGAATACGGCTGAGCGGTCCTTTGGCCTGCGTCCTGCGTGCGAAGAGGAACGGCGATACCAGCCTTACGATGGACATGTTGCGAGATCCTGATGATCATCGTTTCGGTCGCTTCTCGATTTCGGGGATGGCGACGACTTGCTCCTGGCCATGAGCAATAGCGCCTCGCAGATCCTGGGCCGCCTCCAGCAATGCGCGCGCAGCGTTCGATGCCTCTGACAGGAGCTCGCTGAGTTCGTTGAATTTCTGCTGGGCGAGAAGGCCCAGCAGAAAATCATCGTCCTCGTCCGTCACCGCACGGACACGATGAAGATCGGTTCTCAGGCGCTCCTTGACCGCCTCGGTTAGCGCCTCGACACGCCTGATCGATGCCACCATTGCGAGGAGCCTCGCGCCAACCTGGATTACCGGGTCAGGTGATCTGAGAGGGAAGAGTATGGCGTTCCGGCAATAGGCGGACCAGTCGCCACGCGGCACCTGGCGCTGGATATCCGCCAGCTCGTCAGCGCGAAAGTACACGCCGACCTTGGTGCGTTTGCGAGGGTCTTTCGGCGTGGCGTCGGTGGTCTTTTTAGCCACGATCAAGGCACTTCCCGTCTGCACCGCGGGCGCGCAAAGAAACGCCGTCACGGAGCGTCAGCGACACGATGGCGATAAGGGTGGGACCCCCACCCCCATCCTGCAGAAAAAACTGGCCCCGCTTCACGAGTCTGCCTCCGGAAGCGGGAGCCCGATCTGCTTGAAGATATTCTCGATGCACTGGCGCACCTCCGGGGTGCGATTGAGGGCAGCGCGCAATTCGGTCCGGTTCATCGCAAAAGCTTTGGCCTTTGCGATGATAAGCTCGTCCGAACTATCGCGAAGCGCCTCGAAGAATGCGTTTCCGTCCGAAGCACCGCCTTTGAATGATCCATACGGGATCTTGGGACGGTGCAGCGCACGGGTGACTGGGGGATACGAGGTTGCCTCAGCAACCTGAGAACCCCCGAACCGGCTGCCATTGGAAACGGTGGTTGGTGCCTTCACGTCGAACGACGCGTGTCCGGACGCACCGGACCCACCGGAGGGTTTGGTGGCCTTGTCCAACTTCGCGGCTTTCCGCCTGTCGTGTTCCGCCTCGACCGCCGACGCCCAGATGTTGGAGGGGTCTCCGTCCCACTCGGCACTGCGTGGCGACTTGGACAGCGCCCAGAGCAGTGCCGGGGACGAATACGGATCGGTCGCGACGAAGCGCCGGGGCTTGAGCCACTCAAGCCATACGACCAGGTCGGCGCGGTAGGGTGCTGCCTGCTTGCAGATTTTGACCGTCTGATCGGCGATGCGTTCGGGATCGAAGCGCTTCCGCTTGGCACTTGTCATGATGCTGCGAGCGAGATTGAACGCGCAGGCGAGCGCGTTCCGCGGGAAGCCGACGGGCAGATGGGGCTCGCTACCGTCGATCACGGTGTCGCCGTACTTCACCTGCAGCTTTCTTAGCTTGCGGGCTTCCACCTCGGCAGCGGTTTCCTTGCGCCGCGTGGGAGACTTGGAAGTTGCGCTAGCAGCACCGGCGGCCTTGCTGCGCTCGCTGCCTGCCGATGCCGCCGTGGGTTGGTTGGGCGTTGAGAGTGACACTTTGGGTCTCCAGAAAGAAGTGTCTCCTCATTTTAGAATGAAATTCTGGGCAGCCCAAAGGCTCCGACGAAAAAACTGACTCGCGCGCGCGAGGCGGATGATCAGGCTTGCCGCTGCCAGTTGCGCCCCATAGGCATGGCACCCAACGAGGGGCATCAATGTTCGAGAACGCGTTCAACAATATCGATCGGGCCATGCGCAATGACGAGGGCCTGTCGTCGGAACTGGATTACGCCGAGCAGACCAGCTGGCTCCTGTTCCTCAAGTATCTCGACGATCTTGAGCAGGAGCGGCAGGATCAGGCCGAGCTGGAGGGTCGCGACTACACGCCAATCCTGGAAGAGGCCTATCGTTGGCAGACCTGGGCCGCACCGAAGGATGCCAACGGCGCGCTCGACCACAACGCCGCGAAGACCGGGCAGGACCTGATCGACTTCGTCAACGGCAAGCTCTTCCCTTACCTCAAGACCTTCAACACCAGCGATGCCGATGCCGACACGCTGGAGTACAAGGTTGGCGAGATCTTCTCCGAGCTCGCAAACCGGTTCCGGTCGGGCTATTCGCTGCGCGAGGTGATCGACATCATCGACACGCTCGACTTCGGCAGCACCGACGCCAAGCACGAGCTGTCTGACCTCTACGAGACCCGCATCAAGCGCATGGGCAATGCCGGGCGCAACGGAGGCGAGTATTACACGCCGCGTCCGCTGATCCGCGCGATGATCAAGGTCGTCGATCCCAAGATCGGCGAGACGATCTACGACGGCGCTTGCGGGTCGGCAGGGTTTCTGTGCGAGGCGTGGGATCACCTGCGCCGCCCGGACCTCTCCGGCGAGGAGTGGGAGGCGCTCCAACAACGCACGTTCTACGGACAGGAGAAGAAGTCGCTCGCTTACGTGCTGGGCGTCATGAACATGATCCTGCACGGCATAGAGGCGCCACAAATCCGCCACACCAACACGCTCACCGAGAACGTGATGGACATCCAGCAGGCTGACCGTCACGACATCGTGCTGGCCAACCCGCCCTTCGGCGGGGGTGAGCGCAAGGAGGTGCAGCAGAACTTCCCGATCAAGTCGGGGGAGACCGCCTATCTCTTCCTGCAGCACTTCATCCGCAAGCTGAAGGCGGGCGGGCGTGGGGCGGTGGTGATCAAGAACACCTTCCTCAGCAACACCGACAACGCCAGCGTTGAGTTGCGCAAGGAACTGCTGACCAGTTGCAACCTCCACACCGTGCTAGATTGCCCCGGCGGCACGTTCCAGGGCGCGGGCGTGAAGACGGTGGTGCTGTTCTTCGAGAAGGGCGCACCCACGCGGCAGGTATGGTATTGCCAGCTCGATCCGGGCCGCTCGCTCGGCAAGACCAATGCGCTGAACGATGCAGACCTTGCCGAGTTCGTCTCGCACCAGCCGGATAAGGTGGACAGCGCCAAGAGCTGGGCGGTAAGCGTCGACGATCTCGACAAGGCGACGTGGGACCTTTCGGTCCGCAACCCCACCACGCCGAAGGAAGCGCCGCTGCGCGCGCCCGAGCAGATCATCGCCGACATACTCGCACGCGACGAGGAGACCCGGCAGATCCTCGCAGAAATTCGGGGGATGCTGTGACGGCACACTCTGTGAAGAATTTGGGTTGGGAAACGCGGCCATTAGCTGAATGGGTCCAATTCCAGCGGGGGCTTACCTATAAAAAGTCCGATGAAGTTCCATTCTCGGGCAACGCTGTTTTGCGGGCCAACAACATCGACCGCCTAACCGGCATGCTGAACCTCGAAGAGATCCGATACATCCGTGATGACGTTGAGGTGCATGACCGGCTGAAAGTTCGCGCGGGAAGTCTGCTTATCTGCACTGCAAGCGGAAGCAAATCTCACCTCGGCAAGGTCGCTCTCATCGAAGAGGCGCTGGATTTCGCATTTGGCGGGTTCATGGGCCTCCTCATCCCGAACCCAGGGCTCGATCCGCGATACCTGTTCTATGTGACGCGGTCGTCGCTTTACGATGATTTCATCGACAGCCTCTCGGACGGCGCAAACATCAATAACCTGAAATTCAGTGACCTAGGCTCAGGACTCATTGTCTCCCAAGCCAGAAGATAACGACAGCTGCGATGACGATGGCCGAGAAGAAGGTGTGGGCGCATCGATCATAGCGCGTGTGGATGCGCCGCCAGTCCTTGAGCTTGCCGAACATGTTCTCGATGAGGTGGCGCTGGCGGTAGAGGACCGGGTCGTGCGGGATTGGCGCCTTGCGGTTCGATTTTGACGGGATGCAGGGCATCGTGCCGCGCGCGGTGMGCGCCTGGCGGAACCAGTCGCCGTCATAGCCCTTGTCGGCGATCATCGCCCGAGCCTTGGGCAGCGCGTCGAACATCAGCGCGGCMCCCTTGTAGTCGCTCATCTGCCCTTCGGTAAGCAGCATGACGAGGGGACGCCCGTGGCCGTCGCAGACCGCGTGCAGCTTCGAGTTCAGGCCGCCTTTGGTGCGCCCGMTACGTCGGGGAACAGCCCCCCTTTTAACAGGCTGGCGGCGGTGCGATGCGCCTTCAGATGCGTGGCGTCGATCATCAGCCGGTCAGGCCTGCCGCCCTTGGCCGCGAGCGCCGCGAAGATGCGGTTGAACACGCCCATCCGGCTCCAGCGGATGAAGCGGTTGTAGATCGTCTTGTGGGGTCCGTACTCGCAGGGTGCGTCGCGCCAGCGCAAGCCGTTGCGAATGACAAAGATGATTCCCGAAATCACCCGTCGGTCATCAACCCTCGGTATCCCATGCGACAGGGGAAAATAAGGCTCAATCCGGCGCATTTGCGCCTCCGACAACCAGATCAGATCGCTCATGGCAACGCCTCCTCAGCGCCGCCACTGAATCACATCGCAACCGCCTTGTGAATCCCCTTAATGGGTCCTGAGCCTAGTTTCGCCCTCGCCCTAACGTGACCGTGCACGAATTAGATTGCTCCTTCATTATGATTTTCGGATGAGCACCACCCCAGCAATCACAAGCGCGCCGCCAGCCAGAAGCCAGGATTGATCGACAAGCAATGCGCTAGCCACGATCAATGCGGCAGCTAGAGGGCCTTTCAAGGACTGACGCTCATTGCGAAGTGCTGCGAGTTGCTCGATACTGAGCGGATCGAGCTGAACCGGCACATATCCTGACTTTGCGATCGATTTCGCAGTGGCAAGTATGTCGGGCAAGGACGCCGACAACCCGAGCAGCTGACCGCGAAGTTTCTTCAAACCCGACCGAGCGCTAGCGAGCGAGAACCGTTCGGCGAGAAGCTCCGTCATGATCGGCCGGGTGTCCTCGGCAATGCTATAGTCGGGTGCCAGTGATCGGACGACACCCTCTGCCGTAAGCAAGGTACGCAGAAGGATAGCCAGATCGGGTGGCAGGACCAGTTGATAATCCCGCAAAAGATCGAAAACGCGGGAGAAAATTTGCGAGAACTCGATTCCAGAAAGCACGGTCCCCTTGAACTCTCCGATCAAATGATCGAGATCCACCGCGAGCGCATCGCGATCCACCTTCGGCGCCCCCGCCCATGCGAGCAGGACATCCGCGACTTCGCTCGTTTCCTCGCCAGCGATCGCAAGCACGAGCCGAACGATCTCGTCGCGCCTCGTCTTGGTGAGCGTCCCGACTGATCCGAAGTCGATGAAGCCGACATCCTGCTCGCCGATCAGGAAAACATTGCCGGGATGAGGGTCGCCGTGGAATTCGCCGTTCAGAATGATCATGCGCAGGACTGCGTTGGCATAGCACTTGGCGAAAGCCGCCACCCGCGGGTCGCCCGATGGGCTGCCCAGCGAAGACGCGGGCCTGCCGTACAGACGTTCCTGAACGTTCACCCGCAGCCCGGTCAGTTCCCAATGGATGGCCGGGGTCCTGACGCCGATGGTATCGAGATATGCGCCGATCCGCTCGCAGGCTCGGGATTCCGCAGCGAGGTCCATCTCCCAGGCAAGATTGCGGCCGAAGGTCCGCAGAAACTCGACTGGCCGGTAACGCGCGATGTCAGGCGAGCGTGCTTCTGCGATCTCGGCAAGACGCACAAGCAGGCGCACATCGGCTTCCATGCGCGCGGCGGTGCCCGGGCGGCGAACCTTCACGATGACCTCGCTACCGTCCCGTAGCTTGGCGGAATAGGTCTGTGCAATCGAGGCGGACGCCAAAGGCTGTTCGTCGAATTCCGCAAAGTCGTTCCGCCAGTCCTCACCCCAGCTTGAAGCAAGTACGGGCTCGATATCTGCGAAGCGCACTGGCGACACCTGATCGTGCAGGGTTGAGAATGCAGTGATCCAGTGTTCGGTAAACAGATCGCTTCGGGTGGCGAGGAGCTGCCCCAGCTTTATACCAACTGGCCCGATGTCACGGAGGAAAGCGACAACTGCAGCCGGACGAAATTCGCGAGGATCGATGACATTGCTCGAAGAGGGAATAAATCCGAGGGCTCCGGCGAGATTTTTCGCGCCGTGCCTCATTAGGATTTGGCCGATCTCCGCGGCGCGAGCGATGCTGCTGATAGGCTTTTCCGGGGGCGATGCCATGATTTTACTCAGCCTCGGCCCGGAGTTGGTCCAGATTTTCCGATACCCTTGCAAGAATCTGCTGCAACGTTTGCTTCTCGTCGGCGGCAATGTCGCGCCAAAGCAGACCATGAAGCCTATCCGCGGAGCCTCTCAGTTCGGGCAGCAGATCGTCAAGCTGCTCCGTGAGGATGAGCTGCCACGCTCGCCGATCCGTCTCAGCTCGAAGCCTTTTCATCAGCCCGCGTGCGCAAAGACCTGCAACCGCCTGGCCGATGGTCGCCGATTCCAGTTCCAGTTTCTTGGCGATTTCAGCCTGCGTAAGGGCAGGATCGCGAAGAAGTTGTCCGATGATCCTCCACTGTGTCTGATTGAGACCGATCCTGGCGACCCTCGCATCGTACACTCTGCGCGCGCCGCGACTGATCTCGTCCATAAGATAGAGAATGCGGTCATTATCGGTGATGACCTTCTGCCGACGTTGAGACCGTGACATGGTATCTGGTTTTTCATCCATAGCGCTGTGTAGTCGGATAGCCTCGGATGCCCAAATGCACACTGCTAAATGCCTTTACTATCTGACTCACGGCTCATAGGGCGCGAGACGCGTTCACCTTTTACTGAGGCTGCCGAAAGAGTCAGATGACCGATAACTCCAACCAACCGGAGCAGGAGGGCACAACCCCAGCGAAACCGCAATCGCGGCGTGGCTTGCGCATCGTGCTAATCATCGTTGGTCTTGCCGTGCTGCTTGGCGGGATCTGGTGGTACTACCGGCACGTAACCTACGGACAGTACATGCAGCTTTCTCTTCTTCACATCT
>NNBV01000868.1_pt1 | contig 53673 bp, 45 predicted proteins | sample 1173771 | NCBI WGS metagenome assembly NNBV01 (sample SAMN07173938, study PRJNA388173) | plant metagenome | isolation source: symbiotic tissue sample KVS11 | place: Norway: Troms, Kvaloya island | reverse complement strand
GGGGGCCAGCGCGGCGATGTCGGCGCGCAAGGTGCCTTCGGCGTCGAACAGTTCATCGGGCCGATAACTCTGCATCCATTGCTGCAGCAGCGCGATGTGCGCGGGCTGGTCGGCAAAGCCGGTCAGCGGCACCTGGTGCGCGCGCTGCGTGCCTTCGATGGGCACGCCGTCCACCGTCTTCGGACCGGTCCAGCCCTTGGGCGAGCGCAGCACCAGCATCGGCCAGCGGTGGCGGCGGCTGAAGCCGTCGGAGCGCGCCTCCACCTGAATGGCGTGAATGGTGTCGAGCGACGCATCGAGCGCCGCGGCCATCAGCCCGTGCATCAGCGCGGGGTCGTCACCCGACACGAAGCGCGGCTCGTAGCCGTAGCCGCGCAGCAGCTGCGTGAGCTGCTCGTCGCCGATGCGCGCCAGCACCGTCGGCCCGGCAATCTTGTAGCCGTTCAGATGCAGGATCGGCAGCACCGCGCCATCGCTCGCGGGGTTGAGGAACTTGTTCGAATGCCAGCTGGCCGCCAGCGCGCCGGTCTCGGCCTCGCCGTCGCCGATGACGCAGCACGCCAGCAGGGCGGGGTTGTCGAACACCGCGCCATGCGCATGCAGCAGCGAGTAGCCGAGCTCGCCGCCTTCATGGATGGAGCCCGGCGTTTCCGGCGACACATGGCTGGGAATGCCGCCCGGAAACGAGAACTGCGTGAACAGGCGCTTCAGGCCTTGCGCGTCACGCGAGATGTGCGGATACACCTCGCTGTAGGTGCCTTCCAGGTAGGTGCTGGCCACCACGCCCGGGCCGCCATGGCCCGGCCCGGCAATGAAGATGGCGTCGAGGTCGCGCGCCTTGATGGCGCGGTTCATGTGCGCGTAGATGAAGTTCAGTCCCGGCGTGGTGCCCCAGTGGCCCAGCAGGCGCGGCTTGATGTGTTCCAGCCGCAGCGGCTCGCGCAGCAGCGGGTTGCCCATGAGGTAGATCTGCCCCACCGCCAGGTAGTTGGCGGCGCGCCACCAGGCGTCCAGCAGGGTGAAGTCTTCGGGAGCGTGCTGTGGGGATGCCGAGGCCATGTCGTGTGATCTGAAGGTAAGGGGAAAGGAAAAGGGGAGAAGGGGGTGTGGCGACGAGGCAGGGCGCAAGGCGCTGCCCGCCACCCTGCGCCCGCAGGCTCAGTGCGCTTCGTTGAGCTGCTCGAGGATGGCCGGGTTCTCCAGTGTGGAGACGTCCTGCGTGATGGCTTCGCCCTTGGCCACCGAGCGCAACAGCCGGCGCATGATCTTGCCGCTGCGCGTCTTGGGCAGGTTGTCGGCAAAGCGAATGTCGCGCGGCTTGGCGATGGGGCCGATCTCCTTGCCGATCCAGGCGCGCAACTCCGCCGCAATGCGCTCGGCATCGGCGCCCACCGGGCGGGGCTGCTTGAGCACCACGAACGCGCAGATGGCTTCCCCGCTGGTGTCGTCGGGCCGGCCTACCACGGCGGCTTCGGCCACCAGCGCGGTGCAGGCCACCAAGGCCGATTCGATCTCCATCGTGCCCATGCGGTGGCCGCTCACGTTGAGCACGTCGTCGATGCGCCCGCCGATGGTGAAGTAGCCCGTGACAGCGTCGCGCGCCGCGCCGTCGCCGGCCAGGTACAAGCCGCGCAGCTCGGTGGGGTAGTAGCTGGTGCGGTAGCGCGCGTCGTCGCCCCACACCGCGCGGATCATGCTGGGCCAGGGCTTCTTGATGACCAGCAGCCCGCTCTCTCCATTCGGTACGTCGTTGCCGGTTTCGTCGACGATGGCCGCGGCAATGCCTGGAAAGGGCAGGGTGCACGAGCCCGGCACCAGGTCGGTGACGCCCGGCAGCGGCGTGATCATGTGGCCGCCCGTTTCCGTTTGCCACCAGGTGTCGAGCACCGGGCAGCGGCCGCCGCCCACGTGCCGGTGATACCACTCCCAGGTGGCCGGGTTGATGGGTTCGCCCACCGAGCCCAGCACGCGCAAGCTGCGCAGGTCGTGGCGGTCGGGGTGCAGGTCGGGGTTGGCTTCGGCGGCCTTGATGAGCGAGCGGATGGCCGTGGGCGCGGTATAGAACACCGTGACCTGGTGGCGCTCGATCATCTGCCAGAAGCGGCCTGCGTCCGGGTAGGTGGGCACACCCTCGAACATCACCTGGGTGGCGCCCACGGCCAGCGGCCCGTAGGCGATGTAGGTGTGGCCCGTGACCCAGCCGATGTCGGCGGTGCACCAGAACACGTCATCGTCGTGGATGTCGAAGGTCCAGCGCATGGTGAGCGCGGCATGCAGCAGGTAGCCGCCGCTGCAGTGCTGCACGCCCTTGGGCTTGCCGGTGGAGCCCGAGGTGTAGAGCAGAAAAAGCGGATGCTCGGCGCCCACCCATTCGGGCTCGCAGGTGTCAGGCTGCGCGACGATGATGTCGTGCAGCCATGCGTCGCGCGGCGTCCATGCGATGTCCGCGCCGGTGCGGCGGTAGACGATCACGCTGCGTACGGCGTCGCAGCCGCCGAGCGCCAGCGCCTCGTCGACCATCGCCTTCAGGGGTAGCTTCTTGCCCGCGCGCACCTGCTGGTCGGCGGTGACGACCACGCACGCGCCGGTGTCGGCGATGCGGTCGCGCAGCGCCTGCGCCGAGAAGCCGCCGAACACCACCGAATGCACCGCCCCTATGCGCGCGCAGGCCTGCATGGCCACCACGCCTTCCACCGACATGGGCATGTAGATGACCACGCGGTCGCCCTTCTTCACGCCGAGCGACCTGAGCGCATGCGCCATGCGGCAGGTCTGCGCGAGCAATTGCGAATAGGTGGTGCGCGTGACCTTGCCGTCGTCCGACTCGAAGACGATGGCCGTCTTGTCGCCCAGGCCGGCCTGCACCTGGCGGTCCAGGCAGTTCCACGAGACGTTGAGCGTGCCGTCGGCAAACCAGCTGTGGTAAGGGGCGCGGGTGCTGTCGAGCACCTGCGTGAAGGGCGTCTTCCAGCCGACGAACTCGCTCGCCAGCCGGGCCCAGTAGGCCTCATGGTCAGCCTCGGCTTCGGCCGCGAGCGCGTCGTAGGCGGCGCGGCCGGCCACGTGGGCGTGGCGGGCGAGGGCTTCCGGCGGCGGGTACGACGTGGACTTGGAAGAGGGATCGAAGGTCGGCTCGGGCAGGTGTTCGGCAGCGGTCATGTCTCGCCTTTCGTGTGGCCCGCGGGCTTCGGGTCAACACATGGTGGCCCAGGCTGGGGCTGCAAACCTTGCGCCAGCGCAAGGTTTGGCCCGATGGACGGGTCCCTAATTCGTTCACACGCCCCACAAGGAGACGCCATGAACGACGCCATGAACGACGAGCTGGTTGCGCGCATTGCCGCGCATCCGCAATACAAGCAGCTCAAGCGGCGCCGCGACCGCTTCGGCTGGACGCTGGCCATCGTGATGCTGGCCGTGTACTACGGTTTCGTGCTGCTGGTGGCTTTCGACAAGGAGCTTCTGGCACGCCGGCTCGGCGACGGCGTGATGACGCTGGGCATGCCGGTGGGTTTCGGCGTGATCGTCTTCACCATTGCCATCACCGGCTACTACGTGCGCCGCGCCAACGCCGAGTTCGACACCCTGTCCGACGCCGTGGTGAAGGCGATGAAGCCATGATCGCCTCACGCTTTCGGTGCCGCGCGCCCGCGGCATTCGGCGCGCTTGCCAGCGCATCGGCGGGCGTGCTGGCGGCCGGCCCCGACCTGGGCCAGGTGCAGCAGCAGCCCACCAACTGGACCGCCATTTCCATGTTCGCGCTGTTCGTGGTGGGCACGCTCTTCATCACCAAGTGGGCCGCCGCGCGCACCCGTTCGGCGGCCGACTTCTACACCGCCGGCGGCGGCATCACCGGCTTTCAGAACGGGCTGGCGATTGCGGGCGACTATATGTCGGCGGCCTCGTTCCTGGGCATCTCGGCCGCGGTGATGGCCACCGGCTACGACGGGCTCATCTACTCCATCGGCTTTCTGGTGGGCTGGCCCGTCATCACCTTCCTGATGGCGGAGCGGCTGCGCAACCTGGGCAAGTTCACCTTTGCGGACGTGGCGGCGTTTCGCTTCAAGCAGGCGCCGGTGCGCATCTTCGCAGCCTCCGGCACGCTGGTGGTCGTGGCCTTCTACCTGATCGCGCAGATGGTGGGGGCGGGCCAGCTCATCAAGCTGCTGTTCGGGCTGGAGTACTGGGTGGCGGTGGTCATCGTCGGCTCGCTGATGATGGTGTACGTGCTCTTCGGCGGCATGACTGCCACCACCTGGGTTCAGATCATCAAGGCCGGCCTGCTGCTGGGCGGCGCGAGCTTCATGGCGGTGTCGGTGCTGTGGCACTTCGGCTTCAGTCCGGAGGCGATGTTCGCGGGCGCCGTGGCGGTCAAGACCGACCTGGCCCTGAAGGACGGCAAGACGGCACAGGCCGCGGCGGCCGTCGGCCAGTCGATCATGGGGCCGGGCAACTTCGTGAAAGACCCGATCTCGGCAATCTCCTTCGGCATGGCGCTGATGTTCGGCACGGCGGGGCTGCCGCACATATTGATGCGCTTCTTCACCGTGCCCAGCGCCAAGGAGGCGCGCAAGTCGGTGATGTGGGCCACGGGCTGGATCGGCTACTTCTACCTGCTGACCTTCATCATCGGCTTCGGTGCCATCACCTTCGTGCTGGTCAACCCCGACTTTCTGGACGCCAACGGCGTGCTCAAGGGCGGCGGCAACATGGCGGCCATTCACCTGGCCAAAGCAGTGGGCGGCAATGTGTTCCTGGGCTTCATCTCGGCGGTGGCCTTCGCGACCATCCTGGCGGTGGTGGCGGGCCTGACGCTGTCGGGCGCCTCCGCGGTGTCGCACGACCTGTACGCCACGGTGTTCAGGAGGGGCAATGCCGACAGCGCCTCCGAGCTGCGCGTGTCCAAGATCACCACGCTGGCGCTGGGCGCGCTGGCAGTGGTGCTGGGCATCGTGTTCGAGAAGCAGAACATCGCGTTCATGGTGTCGCTGGCCTTTGCCATTGCGGCGTCGGCCAACTTTCCGGTGCTCTTCATGTCGGTGCTGTGGAAGGGCTGCACCACGCGCGGCGCGGTGATCGGCGGCTTCCTGGGGCTGGTGTCGTCGGTGGGGCTGACGGTGGTGTCGCCGTCGGTGTGGGAGGCCACGCTGGGCCATGCGGCGGGCTCGGCGCCGTTCCCGTACACCTCGCCGTGCCTGTTCTCCATGAGCATCGCGTTCGCCGGCATCTGGCTGTTCTCGGTGCTGGACCGCAGCGCGCGCGGGGCGGTGGACCGGGCGGGCTTCGCCGCGCAGCAGGTGCGCTCCGAAACCGGCATTGGCGCGCACGGCGCCAGCGGCCACTGAAGCGCTTTCAAGGGCGTGCGCATCGGCTTGATGCAGGTCAATTGTTGAGGCCGGACGGCACTACAGAATGTCTCGATTGTTCAAGAGGCACGCATGCATTCACTGCTTTTTTCCGGCGTTTCAGATCTTCCCTGGTGGGGCCTTGTGCTGGTGGCACTGGCGCTCACGCACGTGACCATCGCGTCGGTCACCATCTTTCTGCACCGTCACCAGGCGCACCGCGCGCTCGACCTGCACCCGGCGGTGAGCCACTTCTTTCGCTTCTGGCTGTGGCTGACCACCGGCATGGTCACCAGGCAATGGGCCGCGGTGCACCGCAAGCACCACGCCAAATGCGAGACGCCTGAAGACCCGCACAGCCCCCAGGTGCACGGCCTGAACCGCGTGCTGTGGGGCGGCGTGGCGCTGTATGCGCGCGAGGCGGCCAACAAGGAAACGCTGGCGCGCTATGGCCACGGCACGCCCGACGACTGGATCGAGCGCCGGCTGTACACCCGCCACCAGGTGCTGGGCATCGTGCTGATGGGGCTGATCGACATGGCGCTGTTCGGCGTGCTGCCGGGCGCGCTGATTCTGTTCACGCAGATCGCATGGATTCCGTTCTGGGCGGCCGGCGTGGTCAACGGCATCGGCCACTACTGGGGCTACCGCAACTGGCCCGCGGCCGACGCCAGCACCAACATCTTTCCGATCGGCATCGTGATCGGCGGGGAGGAACTGCACAACAACCATCATGCGTTTCCGACATCGGCCAAGCTGTCGAGCAAGTGGTACGAGTTCGACATCGGCTGGCTCTACATCCGCACGCTGCAGGCGCTGGGCCTGGCGAGGGTGAAGCATCTGGCGCCCACGCCACGGCTGGTGGCACCGCGCGCCACCATCGACCTGGACACGGTGCAGGCCGTGATACGCCACAACTACGACGTGCTGTCGAGCTACACGCGCTCGCTGAAGAAAGCCTATGCGCGCGAGTTCGGCCGGCTGCGCGAACAGTCGCCGCAGCAGGCGCGCGCATTGCGTGGCGTGAAGGCTTGGCTGGGCAAGGACGAGGGTGCGCTCGGTGCGTCTCGACAAGCCCAGTTGGCCGCCGCGTTGCGCGCATCGCAGGCGCTGCAGACCATGTACACCATGCGCCGCGAACTGACGGCGCTGTGGGCCCGATCGGGCGCCACTGGCGAGCAGCTGGTGCACCGCCTGCAGGACTGGTGCGAGCGCGCCGAAGACAGCGGCATTGCGCCGCTGGCCGACTTCTCGGTGCGGTTGCGCTCCTACGCCTGAGCTGGCAGCGCGGTGGCGCGCCGGCGCCGTTCAACCCACTCGAACACCGCCATGCCCACGAGCATGGCCGCGACGAAGGCCATGGCCTTGCCTTGCCCCATGCCCAGCGCCACCAGGCCCGGGCCGGGGCAGAAGCCCGCCAGCCCCCAACCCGCGCCGAACACCAGGCTGCCCACGAGCAGCCGCCGGTCGATGCGGCGCGCGGTGGGCAACTGCATGGGCGCGCCGAGCAGCGAGCGTGCGCGCCGCCCGGCCACGAAGAAAGCGGCCATGCCGACAGCCACCGCGCCGCCCATCACCAGCGCCAGCGACGGGTCCCAGCGGCCGAACAGGTCCAGGAAGCCCAGCACCTTGGCCGGATCGGCCATGCCCGAGACGAGCAGGCCGATGCCGAACAACAGGCCCGACAGAAAAGACGTGACAACGAGCATGCGAGCTTCCTTCAAGCGCCGAACAGGTGGCGCACCACGAACACCGTGACAAAGCCCATGGCCATGAAAGCCACCGTGGCCGCGAGCGAGCGCGGCGACAAACGCGACAGCCCGCACACGCCATGCCCGCTGGTGCAGCCGCCGCCGTAGCGCGTGCCCACGCCCACCAGCAGGCCCGCAGCCACCACCGTGCCCCAGCCGGCATCGATGCGCAGCGCAGGCCATGCGCCGAAGGCCAGAAAGACCAGCGGCGCGACGACCAGGCCGAGCACGAAAGCCGCCCGCCATGCCACGTCGCCGCGCGCGGGCCTGCCCAGCAGCCCGCCGAGCACACCGCTGATGCCTGCGATGCGCCCGTTGAGCAGCACGAACATCGCCGCCGCCAAGCCGATGAGCACGCCGCCCGCAAGCGAAGACCAAGGGGTAAAAGCCGGCCAGTCGACAGAGATCATTCGGTCGCCTCCTTCGGGCAGTACAGGCGGTAGAGCACCGCCAGGATGTCGAGCAGCGCGGGGTCGGCCACGCTGTAGTAGATGTTCTTGCCCTCGCGCCGCGTGTTCACCACGCCCTCGTTGCGCAGCACGCCCAGCTGCTGCGACAGCGTGGGCTGGCGAATGCCGAGCTGCGCCTCCAGCTCGCTCACGCACAGCTCCTGCTGGGCGAGTTGGCACATCAGCAGCATGCGTTCTTCATTGGCGAGCAGCTTGAGCGCGGCCACGGCGCGGGTTGCGCCTTCGCGCAGGCGTTCGGGGTCGATGTTGGTTTTCTTGCGGGGCATGAGCGGATGTAGCGGTTGAAACGGGGGGCTTCGGGATTGACATCAATATACCAATAGATATATTGTCTGGCAATAGATCGACAGTCCTCAAGGAGGCTCCCCATGTCTGAACCCGCCCCCGCGCAAACCACCACACAAGCCTTTTTCGACCCCGTCACCGGCACCGTGTCTTACGTGGTCTGGGACCACGCGACGCGACATGCCGCGGTGATCGACCCGGTGCTCGACTTCGACTTCAAGTCGGGCCGCACCAGCACGCTATCGGCCGACCGCGTGGCCGCCTTTCTGAAAGCCGAACAACTGCATCTCGATTGGATCCTGGAGACGCACGCGCATGCCGACCACCTCTCGGGCGCGCGCCATCTGCAAGCCCAGTTCGGCGGTCGCATCGCGATAGGCGCGCGCATTCGCGAGGTGCAGGCCAGCTTCAAGACGCTGTTCAACCTGGAGCCGGGTTTCCTGCCCGACGGCAGCCAGTTCGACCACCTGTTCGAAGACGGCGAAACCTTCCACATCGGCCACACGCAGGCCACCGCATGGGGCGTGCCGGGCCACACGCCGGCAGACATGGCGTACCGGGTCGAAGGCACCGTGTTCGTCGGCGACACGCTTTTCATGCCCGACCTGGGCAGCGCGCGCGCCGACTTTCCCGGTGGCGATGCGCGGGCGCTCTACCGGTCGATGCGCCGGCTGCTGTCGCTGCCGCCGGAGACCGTCGTTTGCGTGTGCCACGACTATCCGCCGGCCTCCCGCGCGCCGGCCTGGCAAAGCACGGTCGCGCAGCAGCGCGCGCACAACATTCATGTGCGCGACGGCATCGGGGAAGACGCCTTCGTCGCCATGCGCACCGCGCGCGACGCCACGCTCGAGGTGCCCACGCTCATCCTGCCGTCGATCCAGGTCAACGTGCGCGCGGGCCGGCTGCCGCCGCCGGAAGACAACGGTGTGTCTTACCTGCGCATCCCGCTGAACGCGCTGGGGCGTTAGCACGTCCGCGCGTTCGCGCGTTCGCGCAAGCGCTTACTGGCTTGCGACTTCGCCGACCGGCAGCCTGAAGCCTTCCGACTCGGCCTTGGCCTGTGCCTCTGGCGCGCGAATCAGCAGCACCGGCACCGGCGACATGCGCAGGATGTGCTCCGCGCTGCTGCCCATCACCCAGCGCCCGAGCCCGCGCCGCCCGTGCGTGCCGATGACGATCAGGTCGGCCTGCGACGCCACCGCCTGTGCAATCACCTGGTCGTGCACCGACCCCTTGAAGCTGTCGCACAGCAGCACGTCGGCGCTGACGCCTTGGGCGGCGGCCTGTGCACGGCCTTCCTGCAGCAGGGCCTTGGCCTTGGCGCGCACCTCGTCGAGCCAGTCGCCGGCGTAGCCCGCGTAGGCGTCCATGGAGAGCGCGAACGACAGCTCGTCGATCACATGCACAAGCTGCAATCGGCCGCCGGTGAGCTTGGCCAGGCGGATGGCTTCGGCCAGGCCGCGGCCGGAGGTCGAACTGCCGTCGACGGGAACAAGAATTCGCTGGTACATGGCGTGCCTTCTAGAGTGAAGTGGCCGCCAGTATCGGCAGCGACCCGCCGCGCGGCCTTGATATCGATCAAGTGCGCGCGGCCCGTGCGCCGCGATGCTCGCGACATGCAAGCCCAACCCCTCACCCCCCACGCCGCCGTGCGCATCATTCGGCAAGAGCATGCCGCGCTGGCCGCGATGCTGCGCTCCATCGTCATGCTGCTGGAGCAGCACCGCCGCAAGGCAACGATGCCCGACTTTGCGGTGCTGCGGGCCATGCTGTTCTACGTCGACGAGTTTCCCGAGCAGCGCCACCACCGCAAGGAGACCGAGCTGCTGTTTCCCAAGCTGCGCGGCAGAACGCCGATGTCGCGCGAGCTCATCGACAAGCTGGACCGCGACCACGCCTGGGGCGAACGACGCATCCGCCACGTGGAGCATGCGCTGCTGGCTTTCGAGATGCTCGGCGAGCCGCGCCGCGAAGCTTTCGAAACGGCCATGGGGCAGTACGTCGATTTCTACCTGGAGCACATGGCGATGGAGGAGCGCGAGATTCTTCCGCTGGCCGAGCGCGTGCTGACCGAGGCCGACTGGCGCGAGCTGGACGACGCCTTTGCACAGAACCGCGACCCGATGACGGGGCATGTGCCCGACCTGGCCTACAGCGCGCTGTTCACCCGCATCGTCAACAGCGTGCCGGCGCCGATCGGGCTGGGGCCGGCGGCTTGACGGCGTGATCTGCAAACAGTCGATTCGACATTCAAATGTCAAAACGACTGTCAACTTTGAAATGTCGTTTTGACATTTGCCAGCGCCAAGTCATTGATTTCAAAGGAATTACCCCGAGGCACGCCAGTTGCAATGAAATGGTTCCACCAACGACCCAGAGGTTCCATGATCACCGCAGCCCAACGCGCCATTGTCTCGTCCACCGTGCCCTTGCTCGAACAGGGCGGTGAAGCCCTGACGACGCATTTCTACAAGATGCTGCTGGCCGAGCACCCCGAGGTGCGCCCCTTCTTCAACGAGGCGCACCAGGCCAAGGGCGACCAGCCGCGCGCGCTGGCCAACGGCGTGCTGATGTACGCGAAGAACATCGACCGCCTGGAGGCCATGGGCCCGCTGGCCACGCAAATCGTCAACAAGCACGTGGCGCTGCAGGTGATGCCCGAGCACTACCCCATCGTCGGCGGCTGCCTGTTGCGCGCCATTCGCGACGTGCTGGGTGCCGACGTGGCGACCGACGAGGTCATCGACGCCTGGGCCGCCGCCTACGGCCAACTGGCCGACATCCTCATCGGCGCCGAGCGCCAGTTGTACGACGCGCAGGCCGCGGCGCCGGGCGGCTGGCGCGGCACGCGCGACTTCACCGTGGCGCGCAAGGTGGCGGAGAGCGCAGAAATCACCTCCTTCCATTTCGCGCCGGCCGATGGCGGCGCGCTGATGCATTTCTCGCCCGGCCAGTACATCGGCCTGCTGTTGCAGGTGGGCGGCAAGGACATTCGCCGCAACTACTCGCTGTCGGCCGCGCCCAACGGCGCCACGTACCGCATCAGCGTGAAGCGCGAGCCCGGCGGGGCCGCGTCCAACCACCTGCATGACGACGTGCAGGTGGGCGACACGCTGCGGCTGCTGCCGCCGTCGGGCGAATTCGTGCTGGCCGACAGCGACCGGCCGGTGGTGCTGATCAGCGGCGGCGTCGGGATCACGCCCACGCTGGCGATGCTCGAGCAGGCGCTGGCCACCGGGCGCGAGGTGGTGTTCATCCACTGCGCGCGCAATGGCGAGGTGCACGCGTTTCGCGAGCAGATCGAGGCTGCTGCCGCGCGCCACCCCACCTTGCAGCGCTTCTATTGCTACGACGAGGTGAGCGACGCCACTGCGCCCGCGCCGCATGCGGTCGGCCGGCTCGACCTCGACCGTTTGACCGCGTGGCTGCCAGCGCACACGCGCGACGTCGATGCGTACTTTCTCGGGCCCAAGCCTTTCATGCAGCAGGTGCGCCGTGGGTTGCGTGCATGGGGCGTGCCGGAGGCGCAGTCGCGATTCGAGTTTTTCGGGCCGGCGTCGGCGTTGGAGTGAGTTCGGCGGCGGGCGAGCAGCCCTGCACCGACGGGCCTGCGTAGCGCACGCCCACGAGGCTAGGCCCGCGTGATACCCAGCCGCTTGGCCATGCGCGCGAGGTTGGCCGGGTCGATCTGCAACGCGCGCGCAGCGGCGGCCCATTGGTTGTGCTGCTGCGCGAGCGCCTGCAGCACCATGCGGCGCTCCAGGTCGGCCACGGCGTCGCGCAGGCCGAGGCCCTGGGGGACCAGGGGGATCTGGGTGTTGACCTGGGAGGTGTCGGTGGCCGTACCGGCGGCGTTTTGCGTGGCGCCCACCGCGACTACACCCAGCCCCAGATCGTCCGCCCCCAGCGTCAGAATGCGCGGCCGTTGCGCATGCCGCCCCAATGCCTTCACCACGCTGCGCCCCAGCAGGTGCTCCAGCTCGCGCACGTTGCCGGGCCAGTCGTAGGCCAGCAGCGCGGCCTGCGCCGACGCATCGAGCCGCACCGCGCCCAGCCCCATGCGCGAACGCGCTTCTTCCAGAAAGAAGCCGCCGATGGGCAGCACGTCGCGTCCGCGCTCGCGCAGCGGCGGGACCAGCACCGGGTACACGCTCAGGCGGTGGTAAAAGTCGGCGCGCAGCCGGCCCGCGCGCACCTCTTCGGCCAGGTTGCGGTTGCTGGCCGCGATGACGCGCACATCGACGCGGTGCTCCCGGTCGGAGCCCAGCCGCTGCAAATGCCCGCCCTGCAGCACGCGCAGCAGCTTGGCCTGCACCTGCAGCGGCAGCTCTGCCACTTCGTCCAGAAACAGCGTGCCGCCGTCGGCCAGTTCGAACTTGCCGCGCCGGTCGCCCACCGCGCCGGTGAAGGCGCCGCGCACATGGCCGAAGAGCTCGCTCTCGACCAGGTTGTCGGGCAGCGCCGCGCAGTTGATGCTGATCAGCGCGCGCTTCGATCGTGCCGAGGCCGCATGCAGCGCCTGCGCCACCAGCTCCTTGCCGGTGCCGGTCTCGCCCTGAATGAGCACGCACAGGTCGGTGGGGCCGGCCAGCGCAATCTCTTTCATCAGCCGCTTGTGCGCGGCACTGTGGCCGACCAACTGGCGCGGGCCACGGTTGCTGTGACCCGCGGCCTGCGCGTAGCTGTCGGCGCGCAGGCGTTCGTCTTCCGCGCGCACCGCCAGCCCGTGCATGCGCGTGGCCAGGGCCACCGTGGCGGCGGCCAGGCTGGCAAAGGCCTGCAGCACGTCGAGCGCCACGCGCGAGAAGCGGCCCACGTCGAGCGCGTCAAGCGTCAGCAGGCCCCAGGGCCGGCCGTCGACCTGCAGCGCGCACCCCATGCAGTCGTGCACCGGCAGGTGGCCTTGCACACCGTCCACCAGGCCGTCGAAAGGGTCGGGCAGGCCGCAGTCGGCCGCAAAACGCACCGGCCCCGGCGCGGCCAGCAGTTGCATGAAGCGCGGATGCTCCGCCACGCGAAAACGCCGCCCCAGCGTGTCGCCGCTCAGCCCGTTGACGGCCAGCGGCACCAGCCAGTCGCCGTCGAGCCGCAGCATGGCGGTGGCGTCGCAAGGCAGCAGCACACGCAGCGTTTCAAGCAGGCGCCGATGGCGCTCGGCCTCGGGCAGGTCTTGCGCCAGGTCGGCCATCAGGGGGAGCAGGGCGGTGAGCAGGCTGGGAGGTGTCATGGGGACGGTCATTTTGACTGCAGCCCTTCTGCATCGCCAGGCTGGCGGGCCACTGGACGCGGCACGCGGCGGACTGGAAAGTTCTAAACAATCTGTCTAGAGCTGGATGTATTATCCATTTTCTGACGAAAAATGCAGATCGACGGATCGGCCACTCCATGCGCCATGGCGATGCAGTTTCACCATCCATCGACCTTGCGCAAGCGCATGGCCACGCCCAATGATTTACCGGCAGAGGCTTATCTGCCAAAGCAATAAAGAAGATTTGCCATGAACACGAATGCCCCGCGCTATATCGACCCGAGCACCGAAGCCACTTACGCCTTGTGGGAACGCCGCTGGCGCTCCGACGATGGCAATCCCATGCTCATCACGGATTTGCCCGGCATTGGCAAGGACGACATTGTTTCGTCTGCTCGCTCCATCTGGCGATATCAGGCGGCATTGCCGGTTCGAATTGAAAATCCGATTTCCCTTGGCGAAGGATGCACGCCGCTTGTTCAACGGCGCTGGGGCAGCGTGGAGCCGTACTTCAAATTGGAGTGGTTCAACCCGACCAGCAGTTTCAAAGACCGGGGTGCATCGGTGATGGTCTCGTTTTTGAAGCAGAGCGGCATTCATTCCCTGCTGGAAGACAGCTCCGGAAACGGCGGCGCAGCCATTGCCGCCTACGGCGCCGCAGCCGAATTGGCCGTGAAAATTCTCGCGCCAAGCTATACGCCCGCACCCAAGGTTGCGCAGATCAGGGCTTTTGGCGCGAACGTGCAATTGGTGGAGGGCCCGCGTGAAGAATCTGAAAACGAGGCAATTCGGCAATCGTCGTCCATTTTTTACGCGAGCCACAATTGGCACCCATTCTTTTTGCAAGGCACCAAATCGCTCGCCTATGAATTGTGGGAAGACCTCGGTTTTGTGGCGCCGGACAATATCGTGATACCGGCGGGTGCCGGCAGCAATGTGCTTGGTTGCTATATCGGCTTCAAGGAATTGCTGGCTGCGCAGCAAATCAAGAAAATGCCGCGCCTGCTCATCGCCCAGCCTTTGAATTGTTCCCCCATCGATGCCAGCTTCAGCGCAGGCATCGACGGGCCGGTTGCGCGGACTGTCAGCGCCACCATTGCGGAAGGCACGGCCATCAAACGCCCCATCCGTCTGCGCGAAATATTGAAGGCGCTGCGGGAAACCAATGGGCTGACAGTCGCAATCACGGAAGAACAGATTGCGGCCGCGGTTCGGCGTCTGGCTTCCAACGGTCTTTATGCAGAGCCCACGGCGGCAACCGCGGCGGCGGCCATCGATCTTCTTTCGGAACGTGGCGTGATAAAGCCCACGGAGGCCACCGTGGTGCTGCTGACAGGAACGGGGCTGAAGTCGACGCAATTCATGACGGATCTTTTTTCCGCTTAGCCGGCGATGCTGTATTCAGGCGCCTGGCAATTTTTTAACGAATTCATCAAAAAAGCGGCGGGCGGCTGCGGTATGGCTTCTGAATTTTTCATGATTTGGTTTGATTTTGTTTCTGGTCGAGATAATTTTTCCGGTCGGTTATTTCTGGACTATGCCGGGAATTTATTCAACGCGCTCTCACATGGCAATGAACTTGTGCTGCACGTATTCGCCAAGGCGCTGCGCGCCTTTTCGCTGGCGGTGCTCAGCCGGGAATGCGGGCAATCACCTTGATTTCGAAGTCGAACCCCGCGAGCCAGTTGTCTGTGAGGTGTAGAGGTCATGCCGACCAGCGGGAAAAACGGCGTCACGCTGTGCCATATCGACTTCTCTTGTTGTGGGTCGTGCCGACCTGGGGATGAAAGAAGCGAAACCGCTGACTAAGCGGTCTTCAAAGCCCCGGCGAACTTGTAGGCACTGACGACGACACCCGACGGCAAGGCCTTCGTGCTGACGCGCTCGAACGCGCGTGCCGGCGTGCCCTGCGCAAAGAGGCGCTTCCCGGTGCCCAACAGCACCGGATAGACCACCAAGATCACTTCATCCGCAAGCCCGTGTTCGAACAACGCCGACGTCAGCGTGGAGCTGCCCCAGAGCACCAGGTCCGGCCCGGCCTGCGACTTGATGCGGGTGACACCTTCGACCATGTCCGGCCCCATGCCTTGGAACGGACCCCACGCCAGACTTTCAGGGCGGTGGGTCAGCACATGCTTGGTGGCCGCATTCAGTGCGTCCGCCATCGGGCTGCTCGGCGCCTTGGGCCAGAAGCCCGACCACATGTCGTAGGTGCGCCGCCCCAGCAGCAGATCGAAGCGCGCGCCCTGCGCCGCAAAGACCTCGTTTCGGCCCTCGGGCGTGCGATAGGGCGCGGTCCAGTCGGCGTAGGGGAAGCCGTCTTCGCCGGAGGTCTGCACCACGCCGTCCAGCGAGACGTGCGCCATGACTTTGAGTTTTCTCATGCGGGTCTCCGGGTCGGGGGGGCGGGGGGTCGGGGGCTCGGCGGTTCTGTGGACGCGGCTCAGACGCCTTCGATGATCCGCAGATCGCGTTCGGCACCGTCGCCCAGGGCTTCCAGCGCGGCCTGGTAGTCGGGGCTGTCGTGCACGGCCTTGGCTTGCTCGACGCTGTCGAATTCGATCAGCACCGTGCGTTGGGCCAGGCCGAACTCGTACGTCTGCGCCGGCAGCCCGCGTGCCAGAAAGCGACCGCCGCCCGCAGTGATGGCGGGGCCGGCCAGCTTGGCGTAGGCCGCGAGTTTGTCGGCGTCGTTGACGGCCCGGTATGCGCTGACCCAGTAGGCTTTTGCCATGGTGATTTCCTTCAGATTGGGGAACAAACAAAGACACGGATTGTGGAGCGGTCGGCGTGTGGTGTCTGCGGCCTACAGTTCGAGCCGCTCCCAGCGCCTGTAGGCCCACTCGTATTTGCCGCAGGCATAGGACACCAGCGTGTCTGCGGCCACATGGGCGCTGACGGGCTCGGCGCTGCTGTAGTGCGTGCCGGTGTTGACCAACTGGTGCTCCAGATGAAAGCCCTTGTGGTCGGCGAACACCTGCATGTAGGTTCCACCGCGCAGTTCGATGATGGCGAACGCGGATGTGTTTTCTTGCAGCAACGGCATGCAGCGGCGGATGTTGGCTTCGTTCGCCGGCTCCGCGATGCCGAAATCGGGGCATTGCAGCATGGGAGTCTGGTACTCCGCGCCGATGTCGAACAAAAGGTATTCCTGCGCGTCGGGTTCGGTGCCTTTGAAGATGGCGATGAAGAAGCAATCGGCGATGCCGAGCGGCACATGCACCAGAAGCGCATCGTGCGCCTTGGAGAAGCGGGCGAAGACCTGCGCCGGGTCGGGCGCAGCCCATGCATTCAATTCCAGCGGTGCACGCAGGCTGTGCGCCAGCGCCACGGCACTGCGCTTGACGGCATCGCTGGCTGCGTGATCTTCGGTGCCGCCATGAAGCAGGTCGAGGTACTCGTGAAGCTGAATGAGCCGCGCATTAGGCGGCTTCGGTTTGCGGGAAAAAAACATGCGGATGAAGTCCTCGTCAGTTTGGATTTCTGTCGCAAGGCGCGCCGTTTCCGGCGGCCCCCTTGCGACCCCTTCAGGCCCCTCAAGAGCCGATGCGCTCCCTGAGCTGCGCCACGGCCGACAGCCACTCGTGTGCGTCCTCGCTCTCCTGCCACAGTTCCAGAAGTTCAGACGGCTCGGTCACCACGCGGTCGAGCGCCGCACGGGCTTTTGCGAGCAACGCGGCGCTCGGCACCGGCCTGACTTTTTCCACCCAGTCGTCGATGGTTTTTGAATACGCATCGCGAACGCCGAAGCGGCCCTGCGCTCGCGCGATCACCTCGGCGGCTGCAATCGCTTCGCTGGCTGCGTCCATGTCGACCTCTTCATCGCCGGCGTCGAGCACTCTTTGCAGTGTCTCGTCGACGTAGGCAAGGTCGACCGCGGCGGTCAGCGGACCGCACCAGTCGCACGCCGTGTCGTTGCCGAAAGACTCATGTGACCAAGCTCCCATTTTTTTGCTCCTCAATCCAAGTTGTTGTTCGAACGCTCTGCGCATGCACCGCTCAGCCGGCGGACTGCAAGCGCAGCACCTCTTGCTTGAGAAGTTCGATGAAGGATGCCTTCAGCTCGGCGCTCGCATGCGCCGTCAGTTGCAGGGGCACGCCCGCGTCGTTGAGCAGCTCGTCTCCCTTTTCCGAAAGCCGCAGCGAGCGCGCGTCGAGCCTGTCCAACGCGAGGCGCACTGGCGCTTCCATCAGGTCCCGGCTGTGAATCGCCTTCGTGGTCAGGGCCATGCCGTAGGGGCCGCCGAACAACGGAAAGTCGACCAGCGCCAACTGCAATGTCTCGTCGGCGGGAATCTGGAATTTGCCGGCAACCTTGCCGAGCTTCTTGGCGGCCTTGGCGTCCGACGGGTCGAGCAAGGTGTCGCCCGCGGCATGGTCGGCAATGAGGCCGCTCACGGTCCAGATGCGTTGCGGCGCCTGTCGTTGGCTGGCGTGTTGCGCGTGGTGGGTCAGCACGGTCTTCACGGCGGCGTCGAGCAGCACATTGATTCGGTTCGACAGGGTCGCCTCGGGGCGGTCGGCCAGGGCGGTCCAGTCTTTCCAGGCCTTGTACCGGCCAAGCAGCATCGAGACGAAGGCGCCTGCGTCTTCAGGCCGTGAGGGCAGGGCGTGGCCCTGGGCCAATGGCGGCGAGGAAGACAGCACGGTGAAGTCGTCCTGCACGTACATCGCCTGGTCGGTCAGCAGCAGGCCCTGGGCCGTGCGCCGGCCGCTGAGCCGGTTCATGGCGTGGTAGCCGACGAACAGCAGCGGAATCTCGTCGCCGACCCAGGGTTTGGGGCCGTACATCTGCTCGGCGGCCTGCGCGAACACCTGGGCTGCGTCTTCGTGGTCGGGGTGGTCGGTTTGGTCGGGCAGAAACAGAAACGCCGAGATGTCCGCATTGGACGGTCTGCGCACCTGCGCATCGATGGCTGCGCGCAACGCGTCGCCATGGCGCGCGTGCTCGAGCGGCAGCGCCGCCAGATGGTCGGTGAACGATGAATAGACGAACGGCATCTTCTTGTTTCTCCCTGAAGCAGTTGATGAAAGGAAAGCGCGATCTGAATACTATTTCTGCCAGCCGGGCCGCATGCGACCCGGCGCCGGCTACGAGCTTCCCGCCTTGGGCGGCAGGCAGCGCGGCAAATTCTCTGGCCGCCCCGCGCCCAACGCCGCGGCACGCTCGGCGCGCAGGCAGGTCATGAGCGTGTCGGCCTTGCGCGACCACAGGCCCTTGTCCTGGCAGCGCATGGCGCGGGTGGCCAGCAGCGCGACCGCATCGCTGTCGTCGATCTCCAGCCAGTTGGACTCGTGCACGAACTCCTCGGTGCTCTCGCAGCTGTCGCGCGTCACGGCGCCGGTGAACTCGTAGGCCAGCACCGGCTCGGGCGCGGCGGCAGGCGCCCCCACGCCGGGCTTGCCGGGCTTGCCGGTGGCCGCGGCCACTGCCGGCGGTGCATGGTTGGCGAGCATGCGGCTCATCACGCCCGACAGCACGGCGGTGACCAGCAGCAGCACGAAGAAGGCGCCGACCAGCGTGCTCACGGTTTTCTTGCGCGTGCCGAAGTAGCGCTCCTTTCGCTCGACCTGGCGCGCCCACTGCGGCGCGAGCTTGGCATTGACCGCTTGCCAGGCCTGCAGATGGGCGTGGCCTTGCTTGCCCAAGTGCAGCGCGAACCAGTCGGGAAAATCACCGGCCATGTCGGCAAGAACCTCCGCGAAGCGGCGCGTCTGCTCGGCGTCGGGCGAGGCCACCTTCGTGACCGTGTCGAGTGCCTTGCGCTGCAGGTCGATGGTCGAAGACTTCTGCGCCTGCCACTGCAGGCTCTGGTTGATCACACGCGAGATCCAGTGCGCGGCGTCGGTGCTCGCGAAGGGGCGGGCGTTGCGATCGGTCCAGTGGAAGCGGGCGGCGGCGGTGTCGAACAGCACGGCGCGGCCGATGGGGTCGCTGTGCAGCAGACCGGCGATGCGGGCCTCCAGCTGCGCGTGGCTGTCGAGGTGCAGCAGCCGAGGGTCGGCCAGGGCCGCTTCGAGCACGGCCGCGACGTTTGCGGGCGGTGCGTCGCGCAATTGCTCGGTCCAATGGCGCAGCGCCTGGCGGGCGTCGTCGGGGGCTGGCGTGACGGGCGCGGGAACGACAGGTGGCGCTGCGGTGGGCTCGGTGGGTGGCGGGGGCGCATCCATGCGACGAGGATCGGGCAGCGGCGCGGCGGGCAGGGCGATGTCGGGCGCGCGTTGGTCGCCGTGGTCGTCCTCCTGCTCACTGTCCTCGTCTTCGGCCTCATCGCTCTCGTCACCTTCGGCGTCCGCCTCTTCCGCACGCGCAGCCCAGGCCAGCGCCTGCTCATAGGCCTGGCGCAGCCGCTCGAAGGCTTCGCGCTCCGTGGCCTGGTCGATGGCCTTCAGCGCCACGGCGTAGGCCCGCTTGATGGTCTTGACGTCGCGGGTCGGCGCAATGCCGAGCCGCTCGAAGGCAGCGCTCAACGACATGCCGGCGCTCAAAACACGAAGTCCGGGTCGAAGTGGCTGTCGTGCTCGAAAAAGCCCACGGCCTTGCGCAGGCGCTCGCGCGCCGGGCGAATCTGCCGCTCGTCCTGCGATTCGAGCGTGAGTTCGAAGCGCGAGATTTCGTCGCCCAGCCGTTCGCGCGCGTCGCTGCGCAACTGCTGGAACACGCGTTCAGCCTGCGCCACCAGCGCGCGGTTCTCGGCCTTGTCGCGCGGGTGGATCTTGAGCTCGGCCAGTTGCTGCAGGCGCGCGGCAATTTCCATGTCGCTCAGCACGCCGCTGTTGCCCTGTATCACCAGCCGGTGCACTTCGTGCGTGGCCACCACGGTCGCCTCCACCTCCAGCAGGCCGTTCACGTCGTAGGTGAACCGCACTTCCACGCTGGCTTCGTCGCGCGGGCCACCGGGCAGCGGCACTTCGAGCGTGCCGAGCTTGATGTTGTCGCGCACCAGCCGCGCCTCGCCCTGAAAGATCTCCAGGCTGAGCACGCGCTGGCCGTCGCGCACCGGCACGTAGCTTTTCACGCGGCTGGCCGGCACGACGGTGTTGCGCTCGATGATGGGCGAGAAATAGCCGTCCACCTCGCCGCCGCCGGGCATGCGGTGCACCGTTTCCACGCCCAGCGTGTACGGGCACACGTCGGTCATCACCACTTCCTTGAGCGCTTGGTCGCGCGCCTTCAGGCCGGCCATGACGGCGGCGCCGAGCGCCACCACCTCGTCGGGGTTGATGTCCATCGCGGGAAAGCGCCCGAACATGCGCGTGACCATCTGCCGCACGATGGGCGAGCGGGTGGCGCCGCCAGCCAGCACCACGTTGTCGATGTCGCCCGCGCGAATGCTCGCATCGCGCAGCGCGCGTTCCACGGGCGCACGCAGCCGCGCCAGCAGCGGCTCGCTGATGGCGCGAAAGCGCTCCTGCGTGAGCGCGAGCGTGTATTCGCGGTCTTGCCAGTGCAGCGTGAGGGTGGCGCTTTCGCTGTCCGACAGCGCGCGCTTGGCCAGCTCTGCGCGTGCCACCAGCTGCTGCATGAAGCTGCCGTTGTCGCGGGCGGATTCGGGCAGGCCGGTCTCGGCGAAGAACAGTTGCACGATCTCGTTGACGAAGTCCTCGCCGCCCAGAAAGTTGTCGCCCGCCGTGGCGCGCACTTCCATCACGCCCTCGAACATTTCGAGGATCGACACGTCGAAGGTGCCGCCGCCCAGGTCGAACACAAGGAACTGGGTGGCGTCTTCGTCCTGGTGCAGGCCGTAGGCCAGTGCGGCGGCGGTGGGTTCGTTGACCAGCCGTTCCACCTGCAGTCCGGCAAGCTGGCCCGCGATGCGCGTGGCCTTGCGCTGGCTGTCGGAGAAGTAGGCGGGCACGGTGATGACGGCCTCGGTCACTGGCTCGCCGAGCATGGCTTCGGCGTCGGCCTTGAGGGAGCGCAGCACCAGCGACGACAGTTCCTCCGCGCGAAAGCTGCGCGCGCCCAGCAGAAAGCTTTTGTCGCTGCCCATGTAGCGTTTGAACAGCGAGGCGGTCAGTTGCGGATGCGTCTGCAGCCGGTCGCGTGCGGCCTGGCCGACCAGCACGCTGCCGTCCGTGTCGAGGCTGACGCACGAGGGCGTGAGGTAGGCGCCCAGCGCGTTCACCACCAGGTGGGGGCGGCCGTCTTTCCAGATGGCGGCAAGGCTGTGCGTAGTGCCAAGGTCGATACCGATGATCGTCAAGGGGGACTCCTCCTGTGCGCTTCGTTTTGGCGCGAGGCCGCCATGATGCCGCATGCGCGTGGCTGTTCCTTTGTGCCGCGGTTGCTCTGTTGCTGCTGGCAGCTGAAGGGTTCATTCAGGGCGGCGCTCACGCCGACGGTGTGCTTCTTTTCTCGAATGTCCCCCGGGGCTTCGCCCCTCCTCCTTTATTTCGCGAAAAGAAGCCCACCATCGGCGTGAGCGTTGGACAGAGCCGGGGTTGATCGTGCGATCACTCAGAGCGTGCCCAGGTGCACAGGGCGTCGGGTGCTCCCCGCAGCGAAATAAAGGAGGAGGGGCGAAGCCCCGGGGGACATTCGCGGAGGGGGGTACCCGGCGGCCTGTGCACGCGCCCCGAACTGAACCCGAACCCGAACCCGAACCCGAACCCGAAAGTAAATAGTTTCAAGCTGCGACAACGAAACGAAAAAGACGCGCCTACACAGCGAAAATGACGCGATGCTTCTTCCACCTCCCAGCGGCTCCGAGCGCGCGCAGGCCCTGGCCGCCAAACTCGGGTGCGCCGTAGGCCATTGCTCCTTGCCTTCCGGTCACCTGCAGCCCGCGCTCCTGGGCAGCCCCACCAGCTTCGCCGCCACATTGGCGGAGTTTGGCGCCCGCTTCGACGACCAGGAAAAGCTCTATCTTTTCGCCAATTGGCCCACCATGGAGGCCGCTCTTCAACACGTTGTCGACCAGCGGCGCGCCGCCGCACCGTAGGACGCACACCGCGCCTGCGATCGGGGCAGCGTCCGACAGGGCACGGACGCCGACCGGTGCAATGTGGCTGGGTTGTATGTCACTGCCAATGGTCCCATGAAGCGAACTGCGCCAATTCAGCCGCCGTCCGGGCTGCTGCCTGGCCTGCCGCCCAGGGACGATCTCCATACCGACCCCCACCCCCAACCCGATCCTTCGCGCCCCGTCACCCGCTTCGTGCGCGTGCGCGGCGCGCGCGAACACAACCTCAAGAACGTCGATGTCGACATCCCGCGCGACGCCCTCGTGGTGTTCACCGGCATCTCCGGCTCCGGCAAATCGTCCCTCGCGTTCGGCACGCTGTACGCCGAAGCCCAGCGGCGCTACCTTGAATCGGTGGCGCCCTACGCGCGGCGGCTGATCGACCAGGTCGGCGTGCCGGCCGTCGACAGCATCGAGGGCCTGCCGCCCGCCGTGGCGCTGCAGCAGCAACGCGGCACGCCCAGCGCGCGCTCGTCGGTGGGCAGCGTCACCACGCTGTCGAGCCTGCTGCGCATGCTGTATTCCAGGGCCGGCGATTACCCCGCGCGCCAGCCCATGCTGTACGCGGAAGACTTCTCGCCCAACACTGTGCAGGGCGCCTGCCCGGAGTGCCACGGCCTGGGGCGTGTCTACGAAGTGACGGAAAAATCGATGGTGCCCGACGACTCGCTGAGCATCAGGCAGCGCGCCATCGCCGCCTGGCCGCCGGCATGGCACGGCCAGAACCTGCGCGACATTCTGGTCACGCTGGGCTACGACGTCGACAAGCCCTGGCGCGACCTGCCGAAGAAAGCGCGCGACTGGATTCTGTTCACCGACGAGCAACCCACCGCCCCCGTGTACGCCGGCTTCACCCCGGCCGAGACGCGCGCCGCCGTGCGCAGCAACATGGCGCCCAGCTACCAGGGCACTTTCATCGGCGCGCGCAAGTACGTGCTGCACACCTTTGCCACCACGCAAAGCGCGCTCATGAAAAACCGCGTGTCCCGCTTCATGGTGGGCGCGCTGTGCCCGTCGTGCAAGGGCAAGCGGCTGAAGAAGGCGTCGCTGTCGGTGCGCGTGGCGGGGCACGACATCGGCGACATCTCGCAGATGCCGTTGAATGAACTTTCCCGCGTGCTGGCGCCCATCGCGGCCGGCAAGCTGGCCGGGCACGCGGAAGAAAAACGCATCGCGGCGCAGCGGCTGTCCCATGATCTGCTGGAGCGCGTGCGCACCCTGCTCGACCTGGGCCTGGGCTACCTGTCGCTCGACCGGCGCACGCCGACCCTGTCGCCCGGTGAGCTGCAACGGCTGCGGCTGGCCACGCAGATTCGCTCCAACCTGTTCGGCGTGGTGTACGTGTTGGACGAACCTTCCGCCGGCCTGCATCCGGCCGATGGCGAGGCGCTGGTGGTGGCGCTGGACATGCTCAAGCGCGCGGGCAATTCGCTCTTCGTGGTGGAACACGACCTCTCGCTGATGCGGCGTGCCGACTGGCTGGTCGACGTCGGGCCCGACGCGGGCGAGCAGGGCGGGGCGGTGCTCTACAGCGGGCCACCGGAGGGCCTGCGGAACGTGCAGGGCTCGCACACCGCGCGCTACCTCTTTGCCGAGCCGGAGGCAGCGTCGCGCACGCGAGCGGTTCGCACGCCCACGGGATGGCTCGAGCTGGCCGGCATTCGGCGCAACAACCTGAATGGGTTGTCCGCGGCGTTTCCGCTGGGGGTGCTGAGCGCGGTGACCGGTGTGTCGGGCTCGGGCAAGTCGAGCCTGGTGACGCAGGCGCTGGTCGAGCTGGTGTCGGCGCATCTGGGCCACGAGCCGCCGGAGGCCGACGAAGAGGCCAGCGGCGCGCCGTCCGTGGTCGAGCGATCAGGCGGGCGCATCGTGCAGGGCATGGACGGCATCCGCCGGCTGGTGCAGGTCGACCAGAAGCCCATCGGCCGCACGCCGCGCTCCAACCTGGCCACCTACACCGGACTGTTCGACGCGGTGCGCAAGCTGTTCGCGGCCACGCCCGCGGCCCGCAAGCACCGCTACGACGCGGGGCGCTTCTCGTTCAACGTGGCCAAGGGCCGATGCCCCGCGTGCGAGGGAGAAGGCTTCGTCAGCGTGGAACTGCTCTTCATGCCGAGCGTGTACGCCCCTTGCCCCACTTGCCACGGCGCGCGCTTCAACCCGCAGACGCTGAAGGTGAAACTGCGCGGCAAATCGATTGCCGATGTGCTGGGCATGACGGTGGACGAAGCGCATGTGTTCTTCGAGGCCGACGCGGCCGTGGAGCGGGCCTTGCGCCTGCTGCGCGCCATCGGGCTGGGCTACCTGCGGCTGGGCCAGCCAGCCACCGAGCTGTCGGGCGGCGAGGCGCAGCGTATCAAGCTCGCGACCGAGCTGCAGCGCGCGCAACGCGGCGACACGCTGTACGTGCTCGACGAGCCGACCACCGGGCTGCACCCTGCGGACATGGACAAGCTCATGGTGCAGCTCAACGGGCTGGTGGACGCCGGCAACACCGTCATCGTGGTGGAGCACGACATGCGCTGGGTCGCGGCCTGCGACTGGGTGATCGACATGGGGCYGGGCGCGGGCGGGGAGGGCGGGCGCATCGTGGCCGCCGGGCCGCCACGCGATGTGGCACAAGTGAAGGCGAGCCGCACTGCGCCCTATCTGCGCGACTATCTGCGCGCGTGACTGCCGGGGTTTCAGGACGCGCGCTTGGTGCCGTCGGAGCCATCGGCCCCGTAAGCGCGCATGAACGCGTCCAGCGCCCGGCTCACCGCCTGGCGCAAGGCCGTCTGCGAGAGCTTCTTCTCCAGGCCGAAAAGCACGGGCGTCACGGTTTCCGAGTCCAGCAGGGCAGTGAGGTGGCGCGCGGCCACCAGCGGGTCGCACTGGCGAACCTTGCCGCGCGCCATCTGCTTGCCGAGAAAAGCCGCCAGCTCGTCCAGGCCCTTCTGCGGTCCGTTCTGAAAGAAGCGCAGGCCGATGTCGCTGCGGCCTGACTCCGCAATGATCGCGCGGCGCGCCCGAATGGCCTGCTCCCCGCACAGCACCGTCAAGGTTCGCTCCGACAGGCGCTGAAGGGCCTTGCGCACGTCGTCGTGCTCCTGTTCCAGCGCCGCGAAGATGGGCTCGAAATGGTGCCGCGCCGCCTCGTGCGTGACCTCGACGAAAAGCTCTTCCTTGGAGCTGAAGTAGCCGTACAGCGTGGCCTTGGAGCCGCCCACGCGGGCCGCGATGTCGGTCATCGACGCGCCCTCGAAACCCAGCTCCTGAAACGCCTGCGCGGCCGCTTCGATGATGGCTTCGCGCTTCGCCTCCGTTTTGACTCTCATACCGCAACGTCTCCCTATTTCTGAACGATAGCGTTCAGTATTGCTTGACGGCCCGCTCGCGTCAAGGCACATTACTGAACGGTACGGTATTGTTAATGCCGATCTGCCGATGCCGATCGGTCCCTGTGCTTTCGTTTTTCTGGAGAGAACTCTCATGCGTCCTGTCATGACCTATAGCGCGACCCTTGCCGCAGCGGTGTGCGCTGCCTGCCTGCTCGCCGCCTGCGGCAAGCCTCCCGGAGGGCCGCCGCCCGCGCAGGGCATGCCGACCGTCGGTGTCGTCACCGTGCAGCCGCAGTCGGTGGCGCTCAGCACCGAGCTGCCCGGGCGCACCGTGCCTTATCTGATTGCCGATGTGCGCCCGCAAGTCAACGGCATCGTCAAGGCGCGCAACTTCCGCGAAGGCAGCGACGTGAAGGCGGGCAGCGCGCTCTACCAGATCGACCCCGCCACCTACAAGGCGGCCTACGACAGCAACGTGGCGGCGCTGGCCAAGGCCCAGGCCAGCCTGAAGACGACCCGGCTGAAGGCCGAGCGCTACAAGGAGCTGGTGGCCATTCAGGCCGTCAGCCAGCAGGACTACGACGACGCAGCCGCCTCGCTGGGCCAGGGCGAGGCCGACGTGGCCTCGGCCAAGGCCAACGTGGAGACCAGCCGCATCAACCTGGCCTACGCCCGCGTCGACGCACCCATTTCCGGGCGCATCGGCAAGTCGAGCGTGACGCCGGGCGCGCTGGTCACGGCCAGCCAGAGCACCGCGCTGGCAACCATTCAGCAGCTCGACCCGATCTACGTGGACGTCACGCAGCCCAGCGCCTCGCTGCTGCGCCTGCGCCAGGCCATGGCCAGCGGCGACCTGCAGAAGGTGGGCGCCAATGCGGCCAAGGTGCAGCTGATGCTGGAGGACGGCAGCGCCTACCCGCTGGCAGGCCGGCTCGAGTTCTCGGACGTCACCGTGGACCAGAACACCGGCGCCATCACGCTGCGCGCCGTGTTCCCCAACCCCGACGCCGTGCTGCTGCCCGGCATGTACGTGCGCGCCGTGCTGCAGGAAGGCGTGAAGGCGCAGGGCCTGCTGGTTCCGCAGCAGGCCGTGACGCGCGACGGCACCGGCAAGCCGACCGCTTATGTGGTGGGCAGCGACAGCAAGCTGCAGCGCCGCGTGCTGGAGGTCGACCGCACGGTGGGCGACCAGTGGCTGGTGCGCAGCGGCATCCAGGCCGGCGACCAGCTCGTGGTGGACGGCCAGCAGCGCGCCACGCCCGGCGCGCAGGTGAAGACCACGCCGTGGACCCCCAAGGCCGCACCGGCACCGCAGGCTCCCGGCGCGCCCGCCGCAGCGCCGAAGATCGCCGCGAACTGATCGGCCAGAAAGACTCCCATGGCACGCTTTTTCATCGACCGCCCCATCTTTGCGTGGGTCCTCGCCATCATCGTGATGCTGGCCGGGGTGATGTCCATCTTCACGCTGCCGATTGCGCAGTACCCCAGCATCGCGCCGCCCGCCGTCGCCATCACCGCCAGCTACCCCGGCGCTTCCGCCAAGACGCTGGAAGACACCGTCACCCAGGTCATCGAGCAGAAGATGAAGGGGCTGGACCGGCTCAGCTACATGGCCTCGACCAGCGAGGCCTCCGGCCAGGTCACCATCACGCTGACCTTCGAGAACGGCACCAACCCCGACACCGCCCAGGTGCAGGTGCAGAACAAGCTCTCGCTGGCCACGCCGCTGCTGCCGCAAGAAGTGCAGCAGCAGGGCGTGACGGTCACCAAGTCGGCCGCCAACTTTCTCAACGTGCTCGCGTTCACGTCGGAGGACGGCAGCATGAACGGCTCCGACCTGTCGGACTATGTGGCGGCCAATGTGCAGGACGCGCTCAGCCGCGTGGAGGGCGTGGGCGACACCACGCTGTTCGGCTCCCAGTACGCCATGCGCGTGTGGCTCGACCCGAACAAGCTCTCCAACTTCAAGCTGACGCCGCTGGACGTGAGCACCGCCATCCAGGCGCAGAACGCGCAGGTGTCCGCCGGCCAGCTGGGTGGCCTGCCCGCCGCCAGCAACCAGCAACTGAACGCGACCATCACCTCGCAGACACGGCTCAAGACCGCCGAGGAGTTCGAAGACATCCTGCTGCGCACGCAGACCGACGGCTCGCAGGTGCGCCTGCGCGACGTGGCCCGCATCGAGCTTGGCAGCGAGGCCTACAACACCGTGGGGCGCTACAACGGCAAGCCGGCGGCCGGCCTGGCGATCAAGCTGGCCACCGGCGCCAATGCGCTCAACACCGTGAAGGCCATCGACGCCCGCGTGGCGGAACTGGAAAAGTTCTTTCCGCAGGGCATGAAGGTGAACAAGCCCTACGACACCACGCCGTTCGTGCGCCTGTCGATCGAAGACGTGGTCAAGACGCTGATCGAGGCCATCGTGCTGGTGTTTCTGGTGATGTATCTGTTCCTGCAGAACTTCCGCGCCACGCTGATCCCGACCATCGCGGTGCCGGTGGTGCTGCTGGGCACCTTCGGCGTGCTGGCGGCCTTCGGCTTCACCATCAACACGCTGACCATGTTCGCGATGGTGCTGGCCATCGGCCTGCTGGTGGACGACGCCATCGTGGTGGTGGAAAACGTCGAGCGGGTGATGACAGAAGAAGGCCTGTCGCCCAAAGAGGCGACACGCCAATCGATGGGGCAGATCACCGGCGCGCTGGTGGGTGTGGCCCTGGTGCTGGCCGCGGTGTTCGTGCCCATGGCGTTCTTCGCGGGCTCCACGGGCGTGATCTACCGGCAGTTTTCCATCACCATCGTCGCGGCCATGACGCTGTCGGTGCTGGTGGCGCTGGTGCTCACGCCGGCGCTGTGCGCCACGCTGCTCAAGCCGGTGAAAAAGGGCCATGCCATGGCGACCACCGGCTTTTTCGGCTGGTTCAACCGCGGCTTCGACCGCGGCAACCACCGCTACCAGGGCGTGGTGCGGCACATGCTGGGCAAAGGCTGGCGCTACATGGCGATCTATGCCGTGCTGCTGGCCGCGGTGGTGTTCGGTTTCATGAAGCTGCCGGTCGGCTTCTTGCCCGACGAAGACCAGGGCACGCTGTTCACGCTGATCCAGCTGCCGCCGGGCGCCACCGATGCGCGCACGCAGGACGTGATTCGCCAGGTGGAACACCACTTTCTGGTCGACCAGAAAGATGCGGTTGCCGGTGTGTTCACCGTGTCGGGCTTCAGCTTTGCGGGCAGCGGCCAGAACACCGGCATTGCCTTCGTCAAGCTCAAGCCGTGGGACGAGCGCAAGACCGAAGCGCTGAGCGTGACCGGTGTGGCGGCCAAGGCCAGCGCGGCATTCGCGGCGATTCGCGATGCGCAGGTCTTCGCGTTCTCGCCGCCGGCCGTGTCGGAGCTGGGCAATGCGACCGGCTTCGACCTGATGCTTCAGGACCAGGGCAACCTCGGCCACGCGGCGCTGATGCAGGCGCGCAACCAGCTGCTGGGCATGCTCTCGAAAGAGAACGGCCTGGTGGCGGTGCGCCCCAACGGGCAGGAAGACACGCCCGAATTTCGCCTGGAGATCGACCCGCACAAGGTGGGTGCGCTCGGCCTGAGCATGAGCGACGTGAACCAGACCTTCTCCACCGCGTGGGGCAGCAACTACGTGAACGACTTCATCGACAAGGGCCGCGTGAAGAAGGTACTGCTGCAGGCCGACGCGCCGTTCCGCATGCTGCCGGAGGACATCGACCTTTGGTACGTGCGCAACAGCGCCGGCACCATGGTGCCCTTCACCTCCTTCGCCAAGGCCAGCTGGCAGTCGGGCTCGCCGCGGCTGGAGCGCTACAACGGCGTGCCGTCGGTGGAAATTCTGGGCATGGCCAAGCCCGGCACCGCGTCGAGCGGCGAGGCGCTGGCCATCGTGGAGCGTGCCGTGGCCCAGTTGCCACCGGGCATCGGCTACGAATGGACCGGCCTGTCGCGGCAGGAGAAGGCGTCGAGCGGGCAGACCGGGCTGCTGTATGCGCTGTCGATCCTGATCGTGTTCCTGTGCCTGGCCGCGCTCTACGAGAGCTGGGCGATTCCGTTCTCGGTGATCATGGTCGTGCCGCTGGGTGTGTTCGGCGCGCTGCTGGGCGCCATCCTGACCTGGAAGATGAACGACGTGTACTTTCAGGTGGGCCTGCTGACCACCATCGGCCTGGCGTCGAAGAACGCGATTCTGATCGTCGAGTTCGCCAAGGACCTGCACGAGCAGGGCATGAGCCTGGTGGAGGCGGCCATGGAAGCGGTGCGCATGCGGTTGCGCCCGATTCTGATGACCTCGCTGGCCTTCATTCTGGGCGTGCTGCCGCTGGTCCTGGGCAGCGGCGCTGGCTCCGGCGCGCAGCACGCGCTGGGCACCGCGGTGATCGGCGGCATGCTGTCCGGCACCATCCTCGCGATCTTCTTCGTGCCGCTGTTCTTCGTTCTTGTGCGCGGCCTGTTCCAGCGCAAGCCCGCGCCGCCCGACGAGGCGCTCCCGCACGAACCACCGGCCGCGGCCGTCTAAGAAGGTGCAAGACATGTCTCGCTTCATCCTGACCCCTTTCTTCCCTTTCGCTCCTGTCGCACTCGCCGCCTTGCTCGCGGGCTGCAGCCTGATACCCGCCTACCAGCAGCCCGCCGCGCCGGTGCCGGCCACCTTCGCCGGTGACCCGGGCGGCTCCGGCGGAACGGCCGCCGCGCCCGTGGCCGAGCTCGGCTGGCGCGATGTGTTCACCGACCGCGCGCTGCAGCGCGTGATCGAGATGGCGCTGGCCAACAACCGCGACCTGCGCGTGGCGGTGCTCAACATCGAAAAGGCGCGCGCGCAGTACCGCGTGCAAGACGCCGCGTTGTTCCCCACGGTCAACGCCAGTGCCGGCGGCAACGGCAGCCGAACGCCGGGCGACCTGTCCGCATCGGGCGCTTCCACGGTGGCGCACAGCTACAGCGCCACGCTGGGCTTCAGCGCCTACGAGCTCGACCTGTTCGGCCGCGTGCGAAGCCTCAACGCGCAGGCGCTGGAGCAGTTCTTCTCCACCACCGAGGCGCGTCGCAGCACGCAGATCACCCTGGTGGCCGAAGTGGCGAACGCCTGGCTCACCATGGCCGCCGACCAGGACCAGCTCAAGCTGGCGCAGGACACGCTGGCCAGCCAGGGCAACACCTACAAGCTGAACCAGCGCAGCTTCGAGCTGGGCGTGGCCTCCGCGCTCACTTTGCGCCAGGCGCAGACCAGCGTGGAAACGGCGCGCGTGGATGTGGAAAAGTTCACCGCCCAGGTGGCGCAGGACCGCAATGCACTCGTGCTGCTGGTGGGCGCGGACCTGCCGGGCGAGCTGCTGCCGAGCGCCTTGCCCGATGCCGCCACGGCCGCGGCCAGCCCGCTGGCCAGCATTCCGCCGGGGCTGCCGTCGGACCTGCTGCAACGCCGCCCGGACATCCTGCAGGCCGAGCGCGACCTGAAGGCGGCCAACGCCAACATCGGCGCCGCGCGCGCCGCCTTCTACCCGCGCATCAGCCTCACCGCCTCGGCGGGAAGCTCCAGCGCCAGCCTGTCGAACATGTTCCAGGGCGGCTCGCGCAGCTGGAGCTTTGCGCCGCAGGTGTCGCTGCCGATCTTCGACGGCGGCGCGAACCGTGCCAACCTGGCCATCGCCAGGACCGACCGCGACATCTACGTGGCGCAATACGAAAAGGCGATACAGACCGCGTTCCGCGAGGTGTCCGACGCGCTGGCCCAGCGCGGCACGCTGGGGCGCCAACTGGCGGCGCAGCAGGCCCTGGTGGAGGCCACCGCCGACAGCTACCGCCTGTCGGACGCGCGCTTCAAGCGCGGCGTCGACAGCTACCTGAGCGTGCTCGACTCGCAACGCTCGCTCTACACCGCGCAGCAGAACCTGATCAGCACGCGGCTCTCGCGCTTCACCAACCTGGTGACCTTCTACAAGACGCTGGGCGGCGGCTGGGTCGAGCACACGGGGACGCCTGTTGCCGTGGTGCGTGCCGACAAGCAGCCCTGAACAGACCGTGGCGAGGCACACCAAGGCCGACGCCGCGCTCACGCGCATCCGGCTGCTGGAGGCCGCGCTCGCGGCCTTTTCGCAAGACGGCGTGCGTGCCACCACGCTGGAGGACGTCGCCGCCCGCGCGGGCGTGACGCGCGGCGCCGTGTACTGGCACTTTGCGGACAAGACCGCGCTGGTGGCGGAGGCGGTGGGCGCATGCCGCTGGCCGCTGGACATCGGCACCGATGTCTCGGCCTACCAGGCGCACGCGCAACCGCTGCGGCTGCTGCGCGAGCAGTTGTGCGGGCAGGTGACGCGGTGCCTGAACGACCCGACGCAATGGCGCGCGGTGCAACTGGCGCTGTGCCTGGGCGTGCGCTCGGAGTTGCCGCCCGGTGCGCAAGCGCGCGTGGGGCGGGCCATGGCGCGCAGCGTGCTTCGGCTCGGGCGCGTGATGAAGATCGCGCAGGCGCGCGGTCAGTTGCGCGGCGGCCTGGCGCCCTCGCAGGCCGCCCGTTGCCTGCACGCGATGGGTGTCGGTGTGCTGTCGGAGTGGGCCCGGGGCGCGGCCTGCGGCAACGGCACCTTGGCACTGTGCTTCGAGCTGTTCCTGACGGGTGCGGGCGCGGAAGTGGGTGCCGTGTGCGGGCCGGCGCCCGAATGAGCCTCGCGCAGCGGCTCGGCCGGCGCGCCGGCTATGCCCAGCCTTGAGCGGCGGCGGATGGCGCAACGGCAGGGGAGGGCAGGTCGAGCGCGTCTCTTGTCCACTGGTCGAAGTCCGCGGGCGGCATGGGCCGCGCGATGAAGTAGCCCTGAATGGCGTCGCAATCGCAGCTGGCTGCCAGGTCGAACTGCGCCTGCGTCTCCACGCCCTCGGCCACCACCAGCAGCTTGAGCGCGTGCGCGAGCTGAACGATGGACCGGAACACGGCAGCGTCGCCTTCGCTCTCGCCCGCGTTCACGATGAAGCTGCGGTCCAGCTTCAAGGAGGTGAGCGGCATTCGCGGCAGTTGCGAGAGGGTGGAGTAGCCCACGCCGAAGTCGTCCATCGCCACCTTGAAGCCGTGCCGGCGTGCGCGCTCCAGCGCGGCCACCGCGTTGCCGTCGGCGAAGACGCCCTCGGTCACCTCGATGCAGAAGCGCCCGGGCGGCAGGCCTTGCCGTGCCAGCAGCGCCAGCAGCTCCGCCACGACGTCGCCGGCGGCAAACTGCGCGGGCGACACGTTCAGGTTGATCACCGGCCATTGGCCGGGCGTCGCCTGCTCCCATGCCGCGGCCTGGTCCACCGCCAGGCCGAGCAGCTTGCGGCCCAGCGCGGCGATCAGGCCCTTGCGCTCCGCCAGCGGAATGAAGCGGTCGGGCGGGATGGCGCCGAGCCGCGGGTGGTGCCACCGCGCCAGCGACTCCACGGCCACGATCCGGCGGTCGGCCACGCCCACCACGGGCTGGAAGGACAGCCAGAGTTCGCCGTCGTTGAGCAACGCCTGATGCAGGTCTTGCTCCAGCTCCACCTCCTGCTTGCGCAGGTCGTGCATGGCGTTCTCGAAGGCCACGGCCTGGTTGCCGCCGCGCGCCTTGGCGACATACATGGCCTGGTCGGCCGCTTGCGCAAGGTTGGCGCCGTTGGCTTCCTTCGTGTGCGCGGTGCCGACGCTCGCCGCCAGCCTGAAGCTGCGTTCGTGCACCGCGTAGGGCCGCGCAAGCGCCTGCCTGACCGCATGGCCCAACTCCTCGGCCTCGTCGGCAGTGAGGTCCGCGCAGCAGATGGCGAATTCATCGCCGCCGATGCGGCCCACCCGGTGCCCGCTGGCAACGCTGCGCAACCGCGTTGCCACTTCGACCAGCACACGGTCGCCCGCTTCGGTGCCGAAGGCTTCGTTGACCGCCCGAAAGCCGTCCAGGTCGATCAGCAGTTCGCTCGCGCAAGCCCCCGCCGCGGGCGTTGCGCTTCGGCGCAGATGCATCATCTTGTTGCGCGTGAGCAGGCCGGTGAGGGCGTCGCGGTCGGCGGCCCGCTGCGTGATTCGCTCGGCAATGCCGCGCAGCCGGTCCACGCCGTCGGCGCGCACCGTGCCGATGGTGACCACCACCCAGATCAACGCGATGATGAATGCGCTTTGATAGATCAACAGCACGCCGTCCGACGGCAGTTGCATGCCGGGGTTGTGCAGCCGCCGGGACACCAGCCACACCCCGAGCGCCAGCATCAGCGTGGTGCTGCCCAGCAGACGGCGCGCAAGGCGCCCCGGCTCCGACCTTGCGGTGAGCGCCCGCATGAAGGAGCGGCGCGAGGTTGCCAGCAGGAGCGCCAGCGCCAGCGAGCTGATGCCCGCCACGGTGAAGGGCGCCATGGCGCCCTTGAAGACCGAGAGGCCGCCCAGGTAGCCGGTGAAAGCCACGAACAGCATCCCCAGCGACGCGGTGGCCAGCAGTTGAGACACCAGCCAGTAGCGCATGCGGCGCGCGATGTCGCCCAGGCACAGCAGCAGCAAGGTCAGCGCCACGTTCAGCGGCATCGCCATGCCTCTGCCGGTGGCCTGCCGTTGCGATTCGAGCGTGCCGGCGAACGGCGTCAACGCGCTGAAGAGCCGGTCGCCGGTCAGGGGCACCAGCAGCCGGACCGCGATGAGGCACAGCGCTGTCACTACGGCGACGCGCGCGACGGTGCGTGGGAGCCCGGTCGATTTGCCGGGGAGCAGGGCGATGGTGAGGATCAACAGGCACAGCGCCGTGTAGGGGTGCGTGGGAGGCAACTCGGCCACGGGGCGCCACATGCCCGGCACGTTCAGCGCGAAACCGAGCAGCACCCACAGGGCGATGGCGCCGCTGAGGGCGGTGCCTGCCATGCGGGCCAGCCGTGGCAGGTGGGGCAGGCGCCAGGGGCGGCCTTGTGTGGAGCGGTAGGCGGTCATGTCGCCATGGCGCTGGAACGCCGACAGGCAGCGCGACTTGCATCGCCTGGATCCGCAGAATTCACCCAACGCCAGGACGTGCACAAGTCGTTGATATTCATCAGCGCATTGTCGGGGGGCAATGCATTTTTGTAACTGCAAATATCGACAACAAAGTGGGGGGCGGGCGCGTGATCCCACAAACATGGGATGGCACACCGGACGGCGCCGGCGCAAGCATGAAGATGCTCATGAACGCGCAGGGCCCTGGAGGAGTTCGTCTCGCTGCGAGGCGATTGCGCTATTGGCGAGTGCTGCCGTTCGGTGCGCGTGCGCAACGCGCTGCGATGGCCGTGATGTGGCGGCGTGTTGTTGGAGGCTTTTTTCCTACCCGCTGGCGAGCTGGATTTCGTCGACCCTCAAACTGGAGGGCATCACGGTCTTCATGAAGCCGGTCGATGCCAGGTAGAACGCCTACACAAGCGCAGCAGCCGTTTTTTTCAGCTACCTTACCGCCCAGAGCACCGTTCCCCCGAAGACGTCGCTCTGCGTCACGTTGCGGTCTATCGCTATGCGGCCAACCCTGTCTGCGCTGATGATCGTCTGGATCATCTGATAGCCCCGCATCGGAATCGAAGGCACGCGGCTTCCTGACTTCCAGTAGTGCGTCGTCTTCAGGTGCCAGTGGAGATCTTGCGCCTCGAGGCCGCAATTCGCGCCCACTTAAACCCTCGGCGCAAAACTGGCATCCGAGACGGCCTGGAACCAGGCGTTGCAATGATCGGTGACCTCGGCTTTCGTGGCGGCTTGCCTGACCCCCTCCAGGTCCAGCCAGACGTTAGGTCCACGCGCCGTCCGACTTGCTGCAAGTGTGCCGCGGCAGCGGCACCATTCTCCTTTCCGAGCTGAGCGCTTGGCGCCCAGCCGTCCGTGGCGATGTGCTGTACCAGCATCAAGGCCAAGCTGGCCGAAACGATGATGTCGGCTTCGGCCGCGCTCAAATCGCCGGCCTTCGGCTCGCTGCACGAAACGTAGCGCATTCAGAACGCAAAGCCCTGTGTCACAAACAGATCGGCGTCGCTCTACGACAGACGCGTGGTATCGAAGCCCTGCAAGCGTGCTGCCGCGTGCACAACCCGCGCCCTCAACTCGCCGGAGGCCACGGCAAGCGGCATGGTGCGAGTGGCCATGTTTGCCGCAACGAGCAGCGTCTCGTGTTCGCGGGCCAAAGCCTGCAGTTTCAGCGGCCGCGTCAAGCGCGGTCAGCAGACCTCAAGGTACGAACCTGCGATTTTCATGGAATCAAATACCTGGATCAAACACCCGTGCCAAGTGGCAGGAGTGGCAGGCGCACGCTGAACTCGGTGCCGTGCCCTTTTCCATCGCAGCGGACATCGACGAACCCGCCATGCGCGTGAACAAGGTCCCGCACCAGCGACAGCCCGACCCCGAAGCCGCCCTCCGACTGCTGAGGATTTTCCTGGGTGAACAGCTCGAAGATCACCGGGAGCAGGGAGGGATCGATGCCGATGCCGGTGTCCTCGACCTTGATCACCGCATGATCGATTTCCACGGTGAAGCGCAGCCAGATCTTTCCGCCCGTGGGCGTGTACTTGATGGCGTTGTGAAGAAGGTTGAACACGATCTGGTGGAGCCGCTGTCGGTCTGCCAGGAGGGGGACGGGCGCAGGGGGAACGAAGACGGAGAGGGCCTGCTGCTTCTTCGCAGCATCCGCGAGAACGACGTTCGCGATCTCGACGATCTCCGCGCCCAGGTCGAACGTGGTCTTGGTCAAGCTCAACTTTCCCGCCCCGAAGCGCACGACCTCCGCCAGATCGTCCATCATCCGTTCGACCAGAACGACCTGCCGGTTGACCACGCCCGCTGGCTTTGCCAGCTCGTCGATCAGCAGGCCCTTCTTGTCCATGATTTCTGCGGCGATGTGCGCCGGCCCCAGGGCGTTGCGTACTTCATGCACCAGGCGTCCGAAGAAGGCGTCGCGTCCTTGAATGGTGTCGTGGGCGCGGCGCAGCCGGTTCTCCGTGGTCTCGATCTGCGCTCGCAGGTTGGTTCGATCCGCCATGACCTTCACGAAGCCGACGTGCCGGCCCTGGTCTCGCAGGGCAACCATGCTGCCGGTGACCCAGATGCGGGCGCCGTCCTTGCGTAGATGCCAGCGGTCGTCTTCCGACCGATGCGCAGAAACCGCCACCTGACGCTCCAGCTCGGGCAGCCCGAGTGCGCGGTCTTCCTCCACGAAGAGCACGTCGATGAGGTGCCCCACGATCTCGCTCTCGGCATAGCCGAAGAGCGCCACCGCAGCGCCTTGCCAGGACGTGATCGCGCCTGCCGTATCGAGCAAGACGAAGCCGATGTCGGGCGACTGCTGCCAGAGCAGGGCTGCGGCTTTGGCAGGGTCGATTGCCGTCGCGGAGCCAGGCGGCTGCGCAGGGGCCGGTGAATGAGGTGCTTCGTTGTGGGATGCGGTCATGCGCCTATCGTAGGCGGATCGCAAGCCAGCGGCCCGCGATGCTCGGCCTTGGCGGCCATTTCTCAGTTCACGCGCGGCGTCGCTGCGGTACCGCACAGACGCGTCGGAACGCGGGGCATAGGCTGTCGACATCGGACGCATGTCCAGGCAGGGGTGAACATGGATCGGCGCGACTTCATTCAACTGACCACGGCGGGCACCATCGGCGTTATCGCCGCGACCGCCATCGGGTGCAGCCCGCAGATGCCCGCCGACGCCATTGCCGCCTGGGACGGGCCAGGCACGGAGCCCGATGTGCGGCGTTGGATCCTTGGCTACGCGATCCTGGCGCCAAACTCGCACAATCTTCAGTCGTGGCTAGTGGATCTGCGTGTACCCGACGAGATCGTGCTGCACTGCGACCTGACCCGCCTGCTGCCCGAGACCGATCCCTACGCTCGGCAGGTCATGATGAGCCACGGCACTTTTCTGGAATTGCTCGACATCGCCGCACGCGAGCGTGGACTGCGTGCCGAGATCGCATTGTTTCCAGAAGGCCCGTTCAGACCCTCCACGCCCGATCTCCGACCCGTTGCGCGCGTTCGGCTGCTGGCCGATTCAGCGGTCCGCAAGGACCCCCTGTTCACGCAGATACTGAAACGCCGAACCAATCGCAGTGCCTATGAGCTGGGCCGCCCAGTGTCGGCCGATGCATGGCGAGCGATGGCGCAGAGCGTGAAGCCGAACCCCTTGCGCTTCGGTTTTTCCGGCCTGGACCAACCCGACGTGCTCGAGCGGCACCGGGCCATCGCCGCCGAGGCATGGCGTGTCGAGCTGACGACGCCGCGCATGGTCATGGAGTCGTACAAGGTGCTGCGCGTGGGCGCCGCGGAAATCGGGCAGCACCGGGATGGGCTGTTCGTGCTGGACAGCATTCCCGTGCTGATGAGCAAGGTCGGTCTGTTCGATCGCAGCAAGGCGCCGGCGCCGGACGCCTACGTCACCACGAGCCAGATCAAGGCGTTCAAACACAAGCTGGACACGACGCCAGCCTTTCTCTGGATGGTGAGCGACGGCAACGACAGGGCAACGCAGGTGAACGCAGGGCGTGCCTACGCTCGAGTTCAGCTTGCTGCCGCAGCCTTCGGTGTCTCGCTTCATCCGTTGCAGCAGGCTTTGCAGGAGTACCCCGAACAGGCCACGCCGCACGCCGAGATTCGCAGCCTGCTGGACGCGCCCGAACCGGCCCGGACCGTGCAGATGTGGGCCCGCGCGGGCTTCGCGCCGCCCGTTGGGCCGGCGCCACGCCGTGGCGTCGACGCTCAACTGATTCACGGCTGAACCGGGCATGAAACGCGCGGTCGCACTGTTCGCTGGCGTGGCAGCCGCTGCCACGAGCGCCTTGGCGTTCGGTGCCTGGCGGTGGCGTCGCAGCCATGCCGCCTTCCGCGCCAGGATGCTGGCGGCACGTCGTCCCATGGCGGTGAAGGTCTACAACGCGGTGGAGACCGAGGCGCTTCCGCCGCCCGTGCGGCGGTACTTTCGAGCCGTGTTGCAGGAGGGCCAGGCGATGGTGTCCGGTGTTCGGCTGTCGCAGCGGGGGCGGTTCCGACAGAGCCTGGCCAGTGACACGTGGCAAGCGCTGCGCGCAACGCAGCGGGTCACGACCCATCCGCCCGGCTTCGGCTGGGATGCCCGAATCAGACTGGCGCTCGGCGTGCGTGTCTTCGTTCGCGATGCCTATGCGCTAGGCACCGGCTCCCTGCGCGCGTGCGTGCTCGGCCTGGTGACCGTGGCGGATCTGCACGACACCCCGGAGATCGCGCGTGGCGAGCTGATGCGCTACCTCGCGGAGGCGGTCTGGTATCCCACCGCCTTGCTGCCCAGCCAGGGCGTCCGCTGGGAAGCCATTGACGACACGTCTTCGCGTGCCACGCTCACCGACGGCGCCACCACCGTCTGCCTGGAGTTCAGGTTCCGCGCGGACGGGCTGGTCGCAGCAGTGTGGGCAGCCTCCCGCCCTCGGTCGGCCACGGAATCGGCACCCTGGCTGTGTCGGCTCGACAGCTACGAGCGAAGAGCGGGCATGTGCGTACCCCTGTTCGCTGAAGTCGAGTGGCAATTGCCGGTGGGGCCTGCGCCGTACTTTCAGGGGCGCCTGACTGGCATCGTCTATGAGTTCGACGCGAGGTGAGCGTCGCGCCCCGCATGCGCAGCAGCCTGTTCACACGCGAATTGTGGCCGCTCTTACGGGTTGTCCTCCCGGCGTGCGCAGTCGTTGTGAATCACCGATTTGCAACGACTGCGAGCGCCAGTCGGATTCGGCGCTTTGTGTTCAGACGACCGAGCACGTAGCGCGCCGCCCAGCGTCTCGCATGTCCGGTCGGACATTGGCGAAATGCCTGCATGCGAAATGCGCGATGTGCCGGCGCCCGCTGCCGCGGCCTTGTGCTGCTATCGACGCTTAAGTGGATAGGCCTCGCACTCGACCTCGGCAGTCTCGGCTTATAGGTCAGCGAAAGTGGCGTTGGCGAGAATGGTGGCCCGGTGCGCCCACTGTCTGCGAAGGCTTGTGCTCCTTGGCATTCACCTTTCCGCTTCGCGAAGCGCCTCCGGCCGCAGCGTGATTCCAGCGACGCTAGCCCTTTGACGGTGCGCATGGTCCATGCCAGCGAAAAATGAACGGTAGCGCAGCTTGGCTTCGGCGCTGGTAGCTGGAAGAATCGCCGGGCGTTCAGAAGAATGGGGAAGGAACGCTCGGACGGTGAGCGGCCTTTCGAACGGGGCCAGACAAGCTTGGCGTTGTTTGCCTCGCAACCGCTTGGCCTTTCGGCGTGACGCTCATGACAATGGCATTGCCTGGGTAGCAATGAGACCCGCGCTCCGGCTGGGACAGGGGTATGTCGACCTGGATCAACCCCGCAGTGTGCAGCACCCTCAGCTTGTCGATCTCCGCTTGCCCCTCGATTTTCTCAGGGAGCAGGGCACTGCATAGTCGTTTCAATAGTTCGTAGGGCATTACGGTACCTCATCGGAAAGAATCAAGTCGGCTTCGACAACCGAGGCGTCGTCGCCTATGGATTTGGCGGGGGGCTTAGAGATCGAAAAACGGCCCGGTGCCCGAATCGGATCGCAATCGACCTTGATCGTGTCCTTCGGCCCGAAGCTGCCGTCCAGCAACAACTTAGACAGCGGGTTCTCGATACGCTGCTGAATCGCGCGCTTCAACGGACGCGCACCGAACACCGGGTCGAAGCCGACCTTGGCAATCTCGGCCAGCGCCGCGGGCGACACCTGCAGGCCCAGATCCATCTTGGCGAGGCGCGCGGTCAGCACCTTCAACTGGATCGCGGCAATCGACTCGATGTTCTTCGCGTCCAGCGCGTGGAACACCACTGTCTCGTCGATGCGGTTGAGGAACTCGGGGCGGAAGTAGTTCTTCAGCTCGTCCCACACCGCCTCCTTGATCTCTTCCGAAGGCTTGCCCACCATGGCCTGGATGATGGGCGAGCCGATGTTGCTCGTCATCACTATCACCGTGTTCTTGAAGTCCACGGTGCGGCCCTGGCCGTCGGTGAGGCGCCCGTCGTCGAGCACCTGCAGCAGCACATTGAAAACGTCGGGGTGGGCTTTTTCGACCTCGTCGAGCAGCACCACGCTGTAGGGCTTGCGGCGCACGGCTTCGGTGAGGTAGCCGCCCTCTTCATAGCCCACGTAGCCCGGCGGCGCGCCGATCAGGCGGGCCACCGAATGCTTCTCCATGAACTCGCTCATGTCGATGCGGATCAGGTGGTCTTCGCTGTCGAACAAAAAGCCCGCCAGCGCCTTGCACAGCTCGGTCTTGCCCACGCCCGTGGGGCCCAGGAACAGGAACGAACCCGTGGGGCGGTTCGGGTCCGACAGGCCCGAGCGCGAGCGGCGGATGGCGTTGGCGACCGCGCCAATGGCCTCGTTCTGGCCGACCACGCGCTCGTGCAGCTTGTCTTCCATCACCAGCAGCTTGTCGCGCTCGCCCTGCATCAGCTTGGCCACCGGAATGCCGGTGGCGCGTGCCACGACCTCGGCAATTTCCTCGGCGCCCACTTGCGTGCGCAGCAGCGTGGGCGCGCTCGACTTGCCCTTGGAGGCCTCGGCTTCCTGCGCTTCCTTCAGGCGCTTTTCGAGCGCCGGCAGCTGGCCGTACTGCAGCTCGGCCACCTTGTTGAAGTCGCCCTTGGTGGTGAACTCGGCAATCTGAAACTTGATCTTGTCGATGTCCTCGCGCACCTTGGCGCTGCCCTGCGCCTGGGCCTTTTCGGCCTGCCAGATCTCGTCGTAGTCGGCAATTTCCTTCTGCAGCTTGGCAATTTCGACCTCGATCAGGCCAAAGCGCTTCTGCGAGGCTTCGTCCTTCTCGCGGCGCACCGCTTCCAGCTCGATCTGCAGCTGAATCAGGCGGCGGTCGAGCCGGTCCATGACCTCGGGCTTGGAGTCCATCTCGATCTTGATCTTGGCCGCGGCCTCGTCGATCAGGTCGATGGCCTTGTCGGGCAGGAAGCGGTCGGTGATGTAGCGGTCGCTCAACTCGGCCGCAGCCACGATGGCCGGGTCGGTGATGTCCACGCCGTGGTGCACCTCGTACTTTTCCTTCAGGCCGCGCAGGATGGCGACGGTGGCCTCCACGCTGGGCTCGCCCACGATGATCTTTTGAAAGCGGCGCTCCAGCGCGGCATCTTTCTCGATGTACTTGCGGTATTCGTCCAGCGTGGTGGCGCCCACGCAGTGCAGCTCGCCGCGTGCCAGCGCCGGCTTGAGCATGTTGCCCGCGTCCATGGCGCCTTCGGCCTTGCCGGCGCCCACCATGGTGTGCAGCTCGTCGATGAAGACGATGGTCTGGCCTTCGTCCTTGGCGAGCTCGTTCAGCACGGTCTTCAGGCGTTCCTCGAACTCGCCGCGGAACTTGGCGCCGGCCAGCAACGCCGCCATGTCGAGCGACAGCACGCGCTTGCCCTTGAGCGACTCCGGCACCTCGCCAGAAACGATGCGCTGCGCCAGGCCTTCGACGATGGCGGTCTTGCCCACGCCGGGTTCGCCGATGAGCACCGGGTTGTTCTTGGTGCGGCGCTGCAGCACCTGGATGGCGCGGCGAATTTCCTCGTCGCGGCCAATGACCGGGTCAAGCTTGCCCTGGCGGGCGCGCTCGGTCAGGTCCATGCAGTATTTCTTGAGGGATTCGCGCTGGCCTTCTGCATCCGCACTGTTCACGCCCTGGCCGCCGCGCACGGCGTCGATGGCCGACTCGAGCGACTTGCGGCTCAGCCCGTTCTCTTTGGCGAGCCTGCCGATGTCGGCCTTGCTGTCGGCCAGCGCGAGCAGAAAGAGCTCGCCGGCAATGAACTGGTCATTGCGCTTGATCGACTCTTTCTCGGTGGCCTGCAGCAGCTTGCCCAGCTCGGGGCCGACCTGCACGATGTCGTGGCCCTGCACCTGGGGCAGTTTCTTGATGGCGCCATCAGCGGCCTGCAGCAGCCCCGGCACGTTGACGCCGGCACGCTCCAGCAGGGCGCGCGGGCCGTCGTCCTGGCGCAGCATCGCAACCAGCAGGTGGGCCGGTTCGATGTAGGCGTTGTCGTTGCCCAGCGCGAGCGACTGGGCGTCGCCCAGTGCTTCCTGAAATTTGGTGGTGAGTTTGTCTTGTCGCATGGTGGTTTTTTCTTTCAACCGCGCGGGTACGGCGTACGCCAACGATCAGTGGAAGACATTCTGAAATCTTCAGAGGCGATATGTCGGTACGACAACGCACGAACTTGCGTCGCTGTCAGTCCGCGCGAGTGCGGCCAGCACGTCAGGCATCGCCGCGGCCCAGTCTCCCGAGAAGCAGATGGTGGTTCCGCGAAAGAGATCCGCATTAGCCCACTCCGGGTGATCGTCGAGCAGCACGTCGCGTGCCTCGCCGACGCAGCCTTTGTCGGGCGTGATGATCACCCGGTCGTCGAGGCTCGGAAAGTGATCGCGTATCCACAGCAGCTTCTCGGTGGCGGCACACGGGTTCGACGCGGGAATTTTCGTGAGCACGAAAACCTCGGTGCCCAGGGCCTGAAGTTTGGCGATGGCGTCTGTTGCGCCGGCAAGGGGGCGCAGGGCCCGGTAGGCGCCGGGGCATCGCTTCAATGCGTCCGGCGTAGTGGCGCGCCTGACGCATTCGGCACCGAAATCGGCCATCACGCCGTCCATGTCGATGTAGACCCGGGGCTGGTCGGGGTAGCTGCGTTTTCCCATTGAACTACGAGCATCGCCTTGCCGGGGCAGGCCGTCTGTTCGCTGACAAACACAGTCCCATGCACGGCCACCGTGCAGAGCTTTCCATCACCACGCAGTGCCTGGGTGCGGCAACGAACGGACGCCTATTTTTTCGGCGCGCAGGATGACTTCAACCGGTGCGGTCCTTCCCGCCCCGCCGTGAACCGCTCTGCCAGCGCGCGCAACACCACCCGAAAGCACCATGTCCTACCAAAGCGTGAACCCCTTCGACGGCAAGACCCTGAAGATCTTCGACGAACTCAACGACAGGCAGCTCGAAAAAGCCGTCGCGGTCGCCACTACCTGCTACGAGACATGGCGCCACAAGAGCTACGCGGAACGCGCGGTGGTCGTCGCCAAGGTGGGGGTGCTCATGCAAAAACACGCGCAAGAGCTTGCGCGCACCATGACGCTGGAGATGGGCAAGCGCACCAGCGAGGCCCAGGGCGAGGTCGCATTCAGCGCGCGCATCCTCGACTACTACGCCAAGAACGCTGAGCGCTTCCTTGCACCGCAGAAGCTCCATCCGACCCACGGCGAGGCCCACATGGAGAGCAGCCCCATCGGCGTGATCTTCTGCGTCGAACCCTGGAACTTTCCGTACTACCAGCTGGCGCGCATCGCAGGACCGCACCTGATGGCGGGCAACGTGCTGATGGTCAAGCATGCAGGCATCGTTCCGCAGTGCGCCATGGCGTTCGAGCAGCTCTGGACCGAGGCCGGCGCCCCCGCCGGCCTCTACACCAACCTGCTGATCTCGCATGCGCAGGCCGAGCGCGTGATCGACGACCCCCGCATCAAGGGTGTGGCGCTGACCGGCAGCGTGGAGGCCGGCAGGAGCGTGGCCGCCCGCGCCGGGCGCAACCTCAAGGTCTCGTCGATGGAGCTGGGCGGCAGCGATGCGTTCATCGTGCTGGACGACGCCGACTTGGAGCGCACCGTCAAATGGGCGGTGTGGGGCCGCATGTACAACACCGGCCAGACTTGCTGTGCTGCCAAGCGGTTCATCGTGGCCGACAAGCTCGCTGACCAGTTCATCGAGAAGTTCCAGGCCGCGCTGGGCGCGCTGGAGGCAGGCGACCCGCTGGACGAAAAGACCACGTTGGGCCCGCTGTCCACCGAGTCGGCCCTGCTCGGGCTGTTGAAGCAGGTCGACGCGGCCGTGGCCCATGGCGCCAGGGTGGTGATGGGCGGCAAGCGCATCGACCGCCCGGGGGCGTTCATGCAGCCCACGATCCTGACCGACATTGAGCCGGACAACCCGGCCTACCGGGAGGAGTTCTTCGGCCCGGTGGCGCTGCTCTTCAGGGTAAAGAGCGAGGAAGAGGCGATTGCACTGGCCAACGACTCCGACTTCGGCCTGGGCGGTTCCGTCTTCACCAAGGACGTCGCGCGCGGCAAGCGCGTGGCCAGCCGCATCGAGACCGGCATGGTGTTCATCAACAACATCGACTGGTCCGATGCCGAGCTTCCCTTCGGCGGCATCAAGGACTCAGGATACGGCCGCGAACTGGGCGACATGGGCATCCAGCAGTTCGTGAACAAGAAGCTGGTTCGCACCGTCACACTCGACGCACCCGGCTGAGGCGCCGCCATGTACGTGAATGTGGCGGTCCTGCGCGAAACGCAGGCGCACGAGCGGCGCGTGGCGCTGGTGCCTTCGGTTGTTGCGAAGCTGGTCAAGCTCGGTGCAAGGCTCCACATGCAGGCCGGCGCGGGGGAGACGATCCACCTTGCCGATGCCGCGTTCGAGCAGGTGGTGGTGATGGCCGACCGCCTGGCCATGGTGCGCGATGCCGACGTGGTGCTGGCCGTGCAGCCCCCCGCGCTGGAAGTGATCGACGCGATGAAAGAGGGCGCGATGCTCGTGTGCTTCGTCTACGTTAACAACCAGCCCGCGCTGCTCGCGCGCCTGCTCGACAGAAAGATCACCTGTTTCGCGATGGAGCGCGTGCCTCGCATCACGCGGGCACAGGCAATGGATGCCCTGTCGAGCCAATCGGCATTGGCGGGGTACTACGCGGTGCAACTTGGCTCCACGCATCTGGCGCGCATCCTGCCGAAGGTCACTACTGCCGCAGGCGCCATCGGGCCTGCCAAGGTGCTGGTGATGGGCCTTGGTGTTGCCGGGCTGGAAGCCATTGCCACGGCGCACCGGCTTGGAGCCGTGGTCGAGGGTTATGACGTTCGGCCTGAAACAGAGGAGCAGGCGCTGTCCCTGGGCGCCACCTTCGTCAAGACCGGGGTGGACGCTCGCGGCAAGGGCGGCTACGCACGTGCACTGAGTGCCGAGGAGACAACGAAGGTCGATGCTGTGCTCACCCGGCATCTCCACCAGGCCGACCTTGTCATCACCACGGCTGCCATTCCCGGCAAGCCCTCGCCCAAGCTGATCAGTCATGCGCAGGTGGCGGGCATGAAGGCGGGCGCCGTCATCGTCGACCTGTCCGCCGAGGGCGGCGGCAACTGCGCGGACAGCCGGTCGGGCGAGGCGGTGAAAGTGGGCTTCGTGACCATCGTCGCGCCGCTCAACGTGCCCTCCCTGGTGTGCAAGGACGCGAGCGAGCTGTATGCAAGAAACCAGTTCAACCTGCTCGCGCTGATGCTCAAGGACAACATCGTCACGATCGACTGGAGCGACGAGGTGCTCGCGCAGACGGCGCTCACGCACAACGGCAAGCGCATGGACGGCCAGGCCGCCGTGGCGCAGATCCCCGCTACCGCCACCGCTACCTCCTTCCCCAACTCCACACCCGTCGCCATTGCGGCGCCAACGCCATGAACTCCACACTCCAGCTCGGCGGAATCGTCGCGCTCTACATCTTCGTGCTTGCGGGCTTTGCCGGCTGGGTGATCATCGCCCGCGTGCCGGCCATCCTGCACACGCCGCTAATGTCGGGCTCCAACTTCGTGCACGGCATCGTGGTGGTCGGCGGACTGTATGCGCTGCTCGATGCGAGTACCGTTCAGGCGCAGGCGATCGGCTTCCTGGCGGTGCTGCTGGGCGCGGGCAATGCAGCCGGCGGCTATGCCGTCACCGACCGCATGCTGGCCATGTTCCAGGCGAGCACCCACAAGGCGGCCGGCAGGAAGCGTGGCGCAGTGAAGGCGTTGCACGCCAGGAAGCACTGAGGCACGACATGCTTGCAAGTCTTCCATCCCTGGCCAACGGCCTTGCCGGCCTGGCGGCCGCCTTTCTTTTTCTTTTCGGCCTGCTGCGCATGTCGTCGCCGGTCACCGCGCCCTCGGGCATCCGGCTGGCCGGCGTGGGCATGGCGGTGGCGGTGCTCGCGAGCTTTCTGTATGCCTTCGATGTAAGCGCGGCGGCACGACCGCACCTGTGGGTCAACATCGGCATGGCGGCTTTGGCTCTGGGGCTGGGCGGTGGTGTGGCTTGGTGGAGCGGCCGCACGGTCGCAATGACCGCGATGCCGCAGATGGTGGCGCTCTACAACGGCATGGGCGGCGGCGCGGCGGCCGCCATTGCGGCCGTGGAACTGCTCGGCGGCAAGGCGCAAGGTGCCACCGCGCTGGCCGCGACGCTTTCCGGTGCGCTGATCGGCGCCGTGTCGCTGTCGGGCTCCGTGGTGGCCTGGGCCAAGCTTGACGGCGTGATCCAGCGGCCGCTTCGGCTGAAAGGCCAGCAGGTGCTCAACGGCTTGGTGATGCTGCTCACGCTGGCGCTGGGCGTTTACATCGTTCTGGCAGCCCTTGCGTTGGCAAGCGCGCCGTTGAGCCTGCCCGTGTTGATCGGCATCTTCTTCGGCTGCGCGCTGGTCGTCGGCGTGCTCATGACGCTGCCCATCGGCGGCGCCGACATGCCGGTCGTGATCTCGATCTACAACGCCTTCACCGGGCTTGCAGTGGCGCTGGAAGGCTACGTGTTGCGCAACCCGGCCCTGATGATCGCGGGCATGGTGGTCGGCGCAGCCGGCTTGCTGCTCACGCTGCTCATGGCCCGGGCCATGAACCGCTCGGTCGGCAACGTGGTGTTCACCAATTTCGGCACCGTGTCCAAACGAAGAAAGAGCGCGATCAAGGGCGAACTGAAGCCCATGGCGCCCGGCGACGCCGGCATCGCGATGCGCTATGCGCGCTCCGTCATCGTGGTGCCGGGGTACGGCTTGGCGGTGGCGCAGGGGCAGCAGAAGCTTTACGAACTGGTAGAGCTGCTGCAGGCCGGCGGCGTCAGCGTGCGCTTCGCGGTGCATCCGGTCGCCGGGCGCATGCCCGGACAGATGGACGTGCTGCTGGCCGAGGCCGGCGTGCCTTATGACCAGATCTTTCAGCTGGACGACATCAACGACGCCTTCGCCGACACCGACGTGGCACTGGTCATCGGCGCCAACGACGTGGTGAACCCGGCCGCACGCAACGACAAGTCGTCGCCGATATTCGGCATGCCGATCCTCGATGCCGACCGGGCAAAGCAGGTCTTCGTGGTCAAGCGTGGCGAAGGCAAGGGCTATGCAGGCATCCCCAATGCGCTGTTCTACGGCGGCAACTGCCACATGGTCTACGGCGATGCCCAGGCCGTGCTGGTGAAGATGACCGAGGCCGTGAAAAGCCTGGGCCTGCCGGCTGCCGCCTGAAGACCGAAGCGCGCCAGCCGCCCATTGCAACCCAATCATCCCCAGGAGAAGCACCCCATGTCACGCAAGATGCAAGCCGCCGTCGTCGAGCAGTTCGGCCAGCCATTGGTTGTTCAGCAGATCGACATTCCCACGCCCGGGCCAGGCCAGATCCTGGTGAAGACCGAGGCCTGCGGCGTGTGCCACACCGACCTGCACGCAGCCCACGGCGACTGGCCGGCAAGGCCCTCGCTGCCTTTCATTCCAGGCCACGAGGGCATCGGGCGCGTGGTGGCGCTGGGCGCTGGCGTTACAGCGGTGAAGGAGGGCGACCGCGTGGGCGTGCCCTGGCTGTATTCGGCATGTGGCCATTGCGAGTACTGCCTGTCGGCCTGGGAAACCGTGTGCGCCAAGGCGCAGTTCGGCGGCTACACCAAGAACGGCGGTTTTGCCGAGTACATCGTGGCCGACCCCAACTACGTGGCGCATGTGCCCGCGGGCCTGTCGGCCATCGAGGCCGCGCCGCTCATCTGCGCCGGCGTCACGAGCTACAAGGGGTTGAAGGAGACGTGCGCGCGACCCGGGCAGTGGGTCGTCGTGTCCGGCATCGGCGGGCTGGGGCACCTGGCGGTGCAGTACGGCCGCGCGATGGGCCTGCGTGTGTGCGCGGTGGACATCGACGACGGCAAGATCGCGCATGCGAAGCGCCTCGGGGCCGAAGCCATCGTCAATGCCAAGGCGGGCGACCCGGTGGCGGCCGTCAGGCAGGCGACCGACGGCGGCGCCCATGGCGTGCTCATCACCGCGCCTTCGCTCGCGGCGTTCAAGCAAGGCGTGGGCATGACGCGCAAGCGCGGTACCTGCGTGCTGGTCGGGCTGCCGCCGGGCGAGTTTCCGACCCCGCTGTTCGACGTGGTGGCCAACTGCATCACCATTCGCGGCTCCTTCGTCGGCAACCGACAGGACATGGCGGAGGCGCTGGGCTTCGCGGCAGAAGGCAAGGTCAAGGCCGACATAGAGCTGCAGCCCCTGTCGGCCATCAACAGCGTGTTCGAGCGGCTGCTGCGCGGCGATGTGCCGTCCAGGGTGGTGCTCGATTTCAGCGCGCAGTGAAGGGCCCATACGCCCCTTACGGCGCGCGGTCGCGGCGGGCCTCCACCTTCATTTTTTTCAAGGACACCGATCATGTTGAATACGCTGCATCACTTTCACGGCGCCACGGTCACCGCCACGGACGGCCTCATCGGGCATGTGAAGTCCGCCTTCTTCGACGACCGGTCCTGGGTGATCCGCTATCTGGTGGTAGATGCCGGGTCTTGGCTCGAGGACCGCAAGGTGCTGATCTCTCCCTACGCAGTGAAGCAGCCGCTGGGCGCTGAAAAGAACATCGACGTGTCGCTCACCCGCCAGCAGGTGAAGAAAAGCCCCGACATCGACACCCACCAGCCGGTCTCGCGCCAGCACGAGCGCGACTACCTGGGCTACTACGCCTACCCCGAGTACTGGGACGGCGCCGGCATGTGGGGCATGGGGGGCTACCCGATGCTGCCTAGCTACCTGCCCAGCGCCGCGGAAACCGAAGCCGCCAGAGCACTGCGCGAGCGCGACCGCCAAGCGGCGGACGTGCACCTGCGCAGCAGCGCCAAGGTGAGCGGCTACAACGTGGAGGCAAGCGACGGCAGCATCGGCCACATCAAGGATTTCATCTTCGACGATGCGTCGTGGGCCATTCGCTATCTGGTGATCGACACCCGCAACTGGTGGCCAGGCGGGCGCAAGGTGCTGGTGCCCACCCACTGGATCGACGGCATCGACTGGGCCACGGGCTCGGTGGCCGTCGCGCTCACGCGCCAGGAGGTCAAGGACAGCCCACGGTACCAGGAAGACATGCCCGTGCTGCGCGACTACGAGCAGCGGCTGCACGACGCCTACAGCCGCGCCGCCTATTGGGACTGAAGCCGCAATCGACCCCTGCATGCGATGGGGCTCAACCGCGCCGTGGCGGGCCGAGCTGCGCGCCGGACGCTTCCGGGTGCTGCTGTGCTCGTGCCGTGGTGTTGCCGTAGCGGCATGCCCAGCCCCACTAGCTGGAATATCTGGCCTCGATCAAGTCCAGCTCGCGGATGAGCTTGCGCGCTGTTTCGCTGCCCAGTCTGCGTGCGCGCAGTTCGCGAAAGATGGCGGCGCGCTCGGCCTGCAGCCCTGCCAGGCGCATCTCGCGTTCGATGGCCTCGCCGCGCCGCGCCAGTGCAATGGCCTCCTGGTTGCCCGACCTGCTTTCTATGCGGGCCCGGTAGATGTTCATCACGCGGGCCGCGGCGGCCACGACGATGTCGACTTCCGGCACGGAGGCCGAGCGCCGCCGCTCCAGGCGCTCGATCTCGGCAATGGCTGCGTGTGCCGCCCCCGTTCGTGCCGCCGCCTCCTCGGCTTCGCGCGCCGGATCGGGCGGCACGAGCAGCCCCTTGAGCAACAGCGGCATACCGATGCTCGCCGCGGCGAGCGAAAGCGTGATCACGCCCATGGACAGCAGAATCGCCAGGTCGCGCGCGGGGAACGGCGCCCCGCCGGGCAGCGTCAGCGGCAGGCTCAGTACGCCGGCGAGCGTGACGGCCCCGCGCACGCCGGCCAGCGACATCACCGCCACGATGCGCCAGCCTGGCCGGGCCGCTGTTCCTGCTGTTCCTGCTGTTCCCGCCGTGCCTGCCGGCACGCCTGCCGCGGCACGCGCGTGGAGCGGGCGCAGCCTCAGCGAGACCATGACCCAGGCAAAGCGCAAGGCTGCCAGCCCCAGCGTGATCGCAACCACGTAGACCGCCAACCATGCCGGCTGCGTGTGGCCGGTGAGCCGCACCGTGGTCGAGGCGCCCGCCACGATGCCGTGCAACTGCTCGCCAAGGAGCACGAAGATGATGCCGCTGGCGGTGAACTGAATCACGTCCCAGAAGGTGTTGCGCCGAATCCGCGTGACCGCCAGCGCCTTGCCCGAGCTTTCGACGAAGCTCATCGTCAGGCCTGCGGCCACGGCGGCCAGAATGCCCGAGCAGTGCAGTTCCTCGGCCAGCAGGTAGCAACCGAAGGGAATCAGCAGGCTGATGAGAATCTGCAGGCCGCTGTCTTCGCCCAGCCGCCTGGGAACCAGGTTCTTCAGCCAGGTCAGTACGCCGGTCAGCCCTGCGCCGACCGCGATGCCGCCGGTGGCGACCCAGGCGAAGTCGAGCAGGGCCGCGGGCAGCGAGAAGCTGCCGGTCGCCATGGCCGCCACCGCAAAGCGAAAGCAGACCAGCCCGGAGGCATCGTTGAGCAGCGATTCGCCTTCGAGGATGTGCATCATCCGCCGCGGCATCGGCACCCGCTGCACAACGCCCGACACCGCGATCGGGTCGGTCGGCGACAGCACGGCGGCCAGCGCAAAGGCCACCGGCAGCGGCATGGCCGGAATCAACGCGTGAATCAACACGCCCATGCCCAGCACCGTGAACACGACCAGGCCCAGCGCAAGCTGCACCACGGTGCCCTTGTCCTTGAACAGTTCTTCTGGCGGAATGCGCCACCCATCCAGAAACAGCAGAGGCGGCAGAAACAGCAGAAAAAAGACCTGCGGATCGAGCGACACGACCAGCTGGTTCGACAGGCCCATCACCGAGCCCAGCGCAATCTGTATCACCGGGCGCGGGACACTGAACGGCAGCAGCCGCGCAAGAAAGTCGCTCAGCACCACGGCGAGCAACAGGAACAGGATGACGGCGACGGTTTGCAAGGTGCGAACGACGCTCAGTGTTTTGCCGGCAGCGGCGACCATTCGGGCCGCTCGGTGCGGCCCGAGTCGACCACCACCATGTAGCGGCCCGGCCAGGCGGTCGGTGTGCGGTCGCGCCGCAGCACCCACAGGTGCGCACCCTCGGAGGCCGATTTCTCGTAGTCGGCGTCGAGCAGGCCGTTGCGGTCGATGAATTCGTTCAGCGACGACGGTATGCGCACGCAGCCTTCGGACTGCGCGGTGCCCAGCTTCGGTTCCGCCAGTGCCGGATCGGTGGCGTGCATCTGCAGCCGCATCACGCCCATGGCGCCCTTGCCCCAGCCGCGCGGCGCGTCGATCCAGCCGAAGTCGTAGATCCGCATGCCCTTGGCGCCGTAGCCCCTGAAACCCAGCTTGTTCTTGGTTCCTTCAGCGCGAAAGTCGGGGTTGGCCATCGCGTGGTCGAACACGCCCAGCGGGGTCGTGAAGTGCTCATACCGGCCGGGCAACCCAGTGGACACCGGCGTGGCCCCGACGAATTGCCAGCCGCTTGCCGGCGACCCGAGGTACAGCAGCGCGGCCTGCACGTGCGGGTTTCGGTCTATCAGCACCATGACCTGTTGCGCTTGCAGTGCCAGTCCCGGCGCTGTGTTCGCTGCCGTGTTCGTTGGTGTAGTGGCAGCCAGCAGCGCGGCCTGCAGGCGCACTGCGTAGGCGACGATCTCGTCCTGTGGAACGCGCAGGCGCGGCGAGACGTCGCGTTCAAATTCCGCAGCCATAGCCGCCCCGCCTGCCAGTTCCGTTGAATCGGGCAGCCCGATCGACTCCACCCCGGCAGCAGAGACAGTGGTCGCTGGTGCGCTACTCGCGGGGTCGAACGCAGCGGTCCACATGAGCATCACCGCGCACAGCCACCTGAGGTCGCGCGCGCGCGTGGCGCCTCGACAGCGTTGCGCTGAGGAGGCTGCTCGTTGGCCCGAAGGCAGGAGGGTCGATGGCGGGTGTTTCATTGCCTGCACGGTATGCGTGCAGCGATGCGTGCGTCGATGCGCTGGCGCACAGACCGAACCACGCAGTTGGGCGAGGCGCCGCAGCCGACTGGCCGGTGGGCGTGTCAGTCCGGGCTTCGCGGGGCCTGCGCATCGGCAACGGCATAGCGGCGCCATGGCAGCCGCTGTGCACGCAACTTGAAGCGCGGCACGTCGCGCAGGAGCGGCGGAATCGACAGCGTCAGAAGCAGCGCCGCGAAAGGCACGACGCAGACGAAGCCGACGTACTTGAAACCCAGCGCGCCCGCCGCCCCGCCCAGTACGAACATGAACACTAGCCCGCCCGACCTGCGCAGCCGCCCGCGGTCATGGCGAACCGGCGCCGGGGCTGTGCCCGCCCGCCGGCGCCAGTAGAGCATTTTGCCCAGCTCTATACCCACGTCGGTGATGTTGCCCGTCATGTGGGTTGTGCGGATGCTGCCCCCGGAGGTCTTGGAGGCCACCGCGTTCTGCAGGCCCATGGTGAAGGAAAGCAGCAGCACGGTGAGCGGCACGGCAAAAGGCGTTACCCATGTCATCGTGATGGCGCCCATGAGGCCGAACGGAAAAATGAGCATGGCCTCCAGCAGCAAGGGGAGGGCGTACACGCCGTGCAGGCGATGCTGCCGGCTCCAGTTGACGAGCATCGCGCAGACGGCGGCCCCGCTCATGAACGCGAGGATGGCGCCCAGCGCATTCAGCAGCAGGGTGGCGTTGCCCAGCACCATACCGTCGGCCAGCTGCGAGGCGAAGCCCGTCATGTGCGAGGTGTACATGTGCAGCACCAGGAATCCGCCCGCATTGATGGCGCCGGCATTGAAGGCCAGCAGCAGGCCGAGCGCCAGGTTCGTCGAGGGCGCCCGGTGCCGGTTGGTGAGAAAGCGGAGTCTGCGCATGGGCACCTTGCAGGCCGGCGCCGGCCTGCCTTCAGGCTGTCAGTGCTGCTTCCAGCGCCAGTGCGCAATCTCGGGCATGTCGGTGCCGTGGCGGGTGATGTAGGCGCGGTGCTCCAGCAAGCGGTCGCGCAGGTGCTGCTGCACATGGCCGGCGCTGTCGCGAATGTGCGGCACGCGGTCGATGGCGTCTGCCGCCAGGTGGAAGCGGTCGAGCCGGTTGAGCACCGTCATGTCGAAGGGCGTGGTGGTCGTGCCTTCTTCCTCATACCCGTGCACATGAAAGTTGGCATGGTTGCGCCGCTTGTAGGTCAGCCGGTGAATCAGCGCAGGATAACCATGAAACGCGAAGATCACCGGCGCGCCGGTGCTGAAGCTGTCTGTTATCCACATCTCCGAGCCCACG
>NNBV01000641.1_pt1 | contig 55096 bp, 40 predicted proteins | sample 1173771 | NCBI WGS metagenome assembly NNBV01 (sample SAMN07173938, study PRJNA388173) | plant metagenome | isolation source: symbiotic tissue sample KVS11 | place: Norway: Troms, Kvaloya island | reverse complement strand
GTTCAGGGCGCGTGCACAGGCCGCCGGGTACTCCCCTCCGCGAATGTCCCCCGGCCTGCGGCCTCCTCCTTTATTTCGCTGCGGGGAGTACCCGACGCCCTGTGCACCTGGGCACGCTGCTGGTGATCGCACGATCAACGACTGCTCTGAAAACGCTCACGCCGATGGGGTGCCTTGCGCAGCGAAATAAAGGAGGAGGGGCGAAGCCCCGGGGGACATTCGCGGAGCAAGGTACCCCGTCGGCGTGAGCGTCGCCCTGAACGAACCCTTTCGCTGCGGGGAACACCCGACGCCCAGTGCACATGAGCACGCTGCTGGTGATCGCACGATCAACGACCGCTCCGCAAAACGCTCACGAGGGTGGGGTGCCTTGCGCAGCGAAATAAAGGAGGAGGCCGAAGGCCGGGGGACATTCGCGGAGCAAGGTACCCCGCCCTCGTGAGCGCCGCCCTGAACAGCAGCGCCCCGAAGCACCCCCGAAGCGCATCAGCTCTTAACTGCTTCCAACGATTCCTTGAGGTTCCGACGCCGCCAGGCCCATGTCTTCACAGCCTGCGGAAGAATGCCCAGGCACGACACGTAGTACGTCAGCTTGAAGCCCCAGAACCGCGGCGCAATCGGTGTGTCGCGGAACAAGTCACCGGCCAATATGGACAGCAACGCCTCCTGCATGCGCCAGACATTGCGCGGCGCCATGAACAAACGGCGAATGGCCGGCGACGTGATTCTGTAGATGAACCACGAGAACATTTTCGGACCATGCTTCATCACCTTCTCATAGTGACGGAACGCCTTCTCGGCCTCCTTCGCCTCACCCTTGAGCCAATGGTCAGCAGCGGTAGCAGCCTCGAAGCCACTGTTCATCGCCAGGTACACGCCCGACGAAAACATCGGGTCCACGAACGCATAGGCGTCGCCCACCATCATGAAACGGTCGCCCCGGCAGAACTTGGAGTCGTAGGCGTAGTTGCCGGTGGTGGTCGCACCCTCCATCAACGTGGCGTTCTTCAAGCGTGCCGCCAGCTTGGGCGCCAACGCGATGGTGTCCATCAGAAACGCTTCCAGCGACGCACCCTGACGCCGCTTGAAATACGCAGGCGAAGCCACCGCGCCCACGCTCACCGTGCCGTCCTTCAACGGGATGTACCAGAACCAGCCATGGTCGAACCAGAACAACGAAATGTTGCCCTCGAAACGGCCCGGGTTGCGCTGCGCATTCTCGAAGTGACCGTACAGCGCCGCACTCGCATGCTTGCGGTTGCGCTGCTTCGCGTCGAACTGGTTCGACAGCAACGTGTCCCGCCCGCTCGCGTCAATCACGAAGCGCGGGCGCCACGTGGTCTCGGTGCCGTCGTCGGCCCTCACCTTCACCGCCGGGCGGTTGTCCGGCGTGCCCTTGCCGGCGTCCATGTCCACGCCCGTCACGCGCTGCCCCTCGAAGGTGCGCGCGCCGCGCTTGCCCGCATGGCGAAACAGCAGCTCGTCGAACTCCGAGCGGCGCACATGCACCGCATACGGAAAACTCTTGTCCATCGCCTGGCCGAAGTCGAAATGGCTGGTGTGGTCGTGCCAGGGAGACACAAACTCCGCCCCGTGCTTCTTGATGCCGATGGCCTCGACCTCGGTGCGCACACCCAGCCGGTCGAAAAGCGGCATGTTCATCGGCAGCAGCGACTCGCCGATGTGAAACCGCGGATGCTGCGCCTTCTCGATCAGCACCACGTCATGCCCCTTGTCCGCCAGCAACGCGGCCACGGTGGAGCCCGCGGGGCCGCCGCCGATGACCACGACGTCGGGGTCGGTGGTCGTGGGGGCGGTGGTGAAAGGTCCGGGTGTCATGCGCTGGCGCTCCGTTGTCGTTCTAGGGTGTGGTTGGCCTGGCCTTGTTAACCTTGATTGACTACGGTTAACAGCCGCGCAGTTTAGCGAACCGGCCCGCCCTGCCCCCCGCAAAGCGATGGGTTCAGGCGTTTTCGGCATTGCCCCCGCAGGAACACGCCGCGCTTTTGCGGTAGCCTCGTTGCCCGTCCGAACCAAGGAGACTTTCATGGCTGCACCCCTTTCCCCCGCAGAAGAAGCACTTCGCGAGGCAGCGCGCGAATACCACCGCTCGCCCGTCAAGGGCAAGATCTCGATCACCCCCACCAAGCCCCTGCTGAATCAGCGCGACCTGTCGCTGGCCTATTCGCCGGGCGTGGCCTACCCCTGTCTCGACATCCAGGCCGATCCGCTGCTGGCCAACGAATACACGGCGCGCGGCAACCTGGTGGGCGTCATCACCAACGGCACGGCCGTGCTGGGCCTGGGCAACATCGGCCCGCTGGCCGCCAAGCCGGTGATGGAAGGCAAGGGGTGCCTGTTCAAGAAGTTCGCCGGCATCGACGTGTTCGACATCGAATTGGCCGAGAACGACCCCGACAAGCTGGTCGAGATCATCGCGGCGCTGGAGCCCACGCTGGGCGGCATCAACCTGGAAGACATCAAGGCGCCCGAGTGCTTCTACATCGAGAAGAAGCTGCGCGAGCGCATGAACATTCCGGTGTTCCATGACGACCAGCACGGCACGGCCATCATCTCGGCCGCCGCGCTCATCAACGGGCTGGAGCTGGTGGGCAAGAAGATCGAAGACGTGAAGGTCGCGGTCTCTGGCGCCGGCGCCGCCGCCATCGCCTGCCTGGACGTGATGGTCGGCCTGGGCGTGAAGCCCGCCAACATCTACGCCTGCGACTCCAAGGGCCTGATCTACATCGGCCGCGCGGGCGGCTTCGACGAATCGAAGGCGCGCTACGCCCAGCAAGACACGGGTGCCCGCACCCTGGCCGACGTGGTGAAGGACGCCGACGTGTTCCTCGGCTGCTCGGCGCCGGGCGTGATGTCCGCCGACATGGTCAAGACCATGGGCACGCAGCCCATCATCCTGGCGCTGGCCAACCCCGAGCCCGAGATCCGCCCCGAGCTGGCCAAGGCCGTGCGGCCCGACTGCATCATTGCCACGGGCCGCTCGGACTACCCGAACCAGGTCAACAACGTGCTGTGCTTTCCGTACATCTTCCGCGGCGCGCTCGACTGCGGCGCCACCAAGATCACGGAAGAAATGAAGCTGGCCTGCGTGCGCGAGATTGCCGACCTCACCAAGGCCGACATCAGCGAGGAAGTGGCCACCGCCTATGCGGGCCAGGAGCTGACCTTCGGCCCCGACTACCTCATTCCCAAGCCCTTCGACTCGCGCCTGATCCTGCGCATTGCGCCGGCCGTGGCCGCCGCGGCGGCCGCCTCCGGCGTGGCGACCCGCCCCATCGAGGACATGGAGGCCTACCGCCAGCACCTGACGCGCTTCGTCTACCAGACCGGCATGTTCATGCGCCCGGTGTTCAGCGCCGCCAAGATCGCCACCGCCAAGCGCGTGGCCTATGCGGAAGGCGAAGACGAGCGCGTGCTGCGCGCCGCCCAGTGGGCCGTGGACGAAGGCCTGGCCCACCCCATTCTGGTGGGCCGCCCCGCCGTGATCGAGGCGCGCATCCAGAAGGCCGGCCTGCACATTCGCGCGGGCACCGACTTCGAGATCGTCAACCCCGAGGACGATCCGCGCTTTCGCACCTACTGGGAGAGCTACCACAAGCTCATGGGCCGCCGCGGCGTGACGCCGGAGGCCGCCAAGACCATGGTGCGCCGTTCCAACACCACCATTGCCGCGCTGATGCTGCACCTGGGCGACGCCGACGCCATGATCTGCGGACTGGTCGGACGCTTCGACGTGCACCTGGAGCACATCCGCAACCTCATCGGCCTGAAGCGCGGCGCGCCCGGCTTTGCCACGCTGAACGCGCTCACGCTGGACAAGCGCACCGTGTTCATCACCGACACCAACGTGAACGAAGACCCGAGCGCCGAGCTGCTGGCCAGCATCGCGGTGATGGCCGCCGAAGAGGTGCGTCGCTTCGGGCTGCCGCCGAAGGTGGCGTTCTTGTCGCACTCGAACTACGGCACCTCCAGCCGCGGCTCGGCGCGCAAGATGCGCCTGGCGCGCGACCTGTTCGCGCAGATGGCGCCCGAGATCGAATGCGACGGCGAGATGCACGGCGACGCGGCGCTGTCCGAAGAAGTGCGCCGCACCGCCCTGCCCGAGACCACGCTCAGCGGCGAGGCCAACCTGCTGGTGTGCCCGAACCTGGACTCCGCGCACATTCTGTACAACGTGCTGAAGATGACCGGCGCCAACGGCATCACGGTGGGCCCGGTGCTGCTGGGCGCGGCCAGCTCGGCGCATGTGCTCACGCCGTCGTCGACGGTGCGGCGCATCATCAACATGACGGCCCTGGCCGTGGCGAAGGTGACGGTCGACAAGTAAGCCGACCGCCTCCGGGAGAGCCCGGCGGGCTCAGGGAGCCAGGCGCCCAGGCGGGCTCAGGGAGCCAGGCGCCCAGGCGGGCTCAGGGAGCCAGGCGCCCAGCGGGCTCACGGAGCCCGCGTGAACTTCCCGCGCGCGATGTCTTCCGCGTAGTAGTCCATCGTCAGGCTGGCCGAGACGCCCGAAGCATCGGGCGTGAAGTCGACCCGGGCGACGGAGCCGGGCGGTGCGTTCTCGCCCGACAGGTCGAACACGTAGGTGTTGCCGCTCCAATGGCGCAACGCAAACACCCTGCCGCCCGCCGGCCCCATCTTCAGTTCCAGCGCGCTGCCGTTGGCCTGCACCACCGCGTTGCCGTAGTAGCTGCTGGCATAGGTGCCGATGTAGGCATTGCTGCCCAGCGCCGCGACCGGCTGCGCCGGCGGTTGCTGGCCGGCCAGCGAACCCTCCGGCACGTAGAAGGGCTTGAAGGCCCCTGCGTAGCGCTCGATCCAGTCGGCGGAAGACGCACCCGTTTCAACCAATTCTTCGAAGGTGATGTTCAACGCTTCGGCGGCGCCCACCGGTGCCGCGTTGGTCAGCGTGACGATGGCGACGCCGGCCGCCGGAATCGCCGTGAAAGCCGTTCCCGCGCCGAGCATGAAGGCGCCCGAATGCGACAGCTTCAAGCGCCCGCCCAACGACGTTCCGACGTTGAAGCCGTAGCCGTAGTGCGGGTCGCGCACGGCGGGGTCCGTGGACGGCGGCCCGTTCACGATCTGCTCGCTGATCGCGGGCTGCAGGGCCGCGGCCGTGTACACCGTGCGCCCCTTGTAGCTGCCGTTCTGCAGCAGCAGCGTCATCCATTGCGCGACGTCGTTGGTGCTGGAGCTCACGCCGCCGGCCGGCGATTGCGCATCGGGTTGGCGCTGGTACAGCGCCTGGTAGCTGCCGTCCTTCAACACGTGCGGCGTGGCGCGGTTGGTGCGCTGAATGAAGTCGGCGAAGCGCGAGCTCGTGGCGGTCATGCCCACCGGCGCATAGAGCACGCGTTCGGACAGCGTGGCCCAGTCCAGGCCAGCCACATTGGCCGCGGCCTCGGCACCCGCCGTGAGGCCGAAGTTGGCATAGCCGTAGCTCTTTCGGAACGCGTTCAGCGGCACGTAGCGCATGCGCTGCAGGATCTGCGCGCGGTCGTAGCCCAGGTCCTCCAGCTTGTCGCCGGCAGCGCCCGGCAGGCCGGAGCGGTGCGCAAAGAAGTCGCCGATGGTGACCTGCTGTGTCACCGCCGGGTCGGACAGCGCGAAGCCGGGCAACCGGCCGACAGCCGGCGTGTCCCACGACACGCTGTTGCCCGACACCAGCCCTGCCACCACGGTCGCTGCAATCGGCTTGGACAGCGACGCGAGCTGGAACACCGTGTCGGCATCGACCGGTTCAGGCGAACCGACCCGGCGCACGCCGAAGCCCTTGGCGTAGACGACCTTGCCGTCCTTCACCACCGCTACCGCCATGCCTGGAATGTGGGTGCGCCGCATCACTTCCGCCGCCACGCCGTCGAGCTTGGCCACGGCGGCATCGATTTGCGCCGACGACACGGGGTTGGTGTTGAACGGCGCGGGCGTGGTGGTGGCGGGCGCGGCCGACACGGTCATCGCACCGCCGTTGCCGCCGCCGCAGCCGGCCAGCGCGGCGCCTGCCGCCAGAAACAGAAGGTGCGCGCCGCGGCGCACGGGAAGAGTGGGGAAGGTCATGAGGGTCCGTCAGGTGAGGGCTGCCCGGTGCCGGGCAGCCTGTGGTGTGGGGAATGCAGGCGCGAAGGAAATGAAGGGAATGAAGGCACTCGCTAGACCAGCGTGACCTTGCCCGACGCAATGTCGTACATGGCCCCGACGATCTTGAGCTTGCCTTCGGCTTCCAGCCCGGCCAGCACTGCGCTGCGGCCTCGAATGAGCGGCAGCGCCTGCTGCACGTGGGTGCGGGTCACGGCATCGACGAAGGCGTAGTTCTTCGAGGTGCGCGCGCCTTCGTACACCGTGGCGTCGATGGCGGACTTGAAGCGCGCCAGCAGCAGCGTGAGGTTGCCGAGCACCACGTTGTCGATCGCGCCCTTGGTGGCGCCGCAGGCGGTGTGGCCCATGACCATCACCACCTTGGCGCCCGCCGCGGCGCAGGCGAACTCCATCGAGCCCAGGATGTCGTCGTTCACCGCATTGCCGGCCACCCGCGCATTGAAGGTGTCGCCGATGCCCAGGTCGCACACCACCTCCACCGGCGCGCGCGAGTCGATGCACGACAGCACGATGGCCGCCGGAAACTGCCCGCTCGCGCTCGAACGCATCTCGGCCAGAAAGTTGCGCTCCTTGTGCACGCCCGACAGAAAGCGCGCATTGCCGTCGAGCATGCTTTTGATCACCTGGTCCGGCGTCATGGCGTTGCGCTGGGCCTCGCTGAGCGATGCTGCCTCGGTGCGCGGCGTGGCCGCCCCAAGGCCCACGCCCACCAGGGCCGCGGCCGCGGAGGTGCCCAGAAAACGACGCCGGTGCGGCTGGCAGCAAATGGGGTGCAGGCTTTTCATGGGTGCTTTCAAAGTGGTTGATCCGGTCTCTGTTAAAGAAAATCCACCGGCTTCGGAAAGCTCATGAAATTCTTTGTCAGCTGCTTTTCCTTGACTTCGTTGGGGTTCGCGCCTGCGCACCATTCCGTCGACTTGGCATGAATTTCCCCGGCCTTGTTGGTGACGGTGCACGCCAGGTTTTTCTTGATGGCGTCCCAGTTGGTGGGGCATGGCGCTGGCGCACCGGCGGCGCATGAGGCAAATGGCTCGTTGACGACAAAGCTGTAGAGGTTGTCGTTCGCGTCGGTAAAGCGCACCCGCAGCGGATAGCTGGCCACGGTGCCGATGCGAAAGCCCGAGATCTGGCTTTTTTCCGGCATGGTGACGTCCTGCTTGTTCTTTTCGCAATTCAGGTCGCCGGCGTCCTTGTTCAATTCGCACGCGCCGTATTTCTTGATCAATTGCACGTCCTGCTGCTCCTCCAGAGATTTTGGAACACCCATTGCCATCGAAAATCCATTTGCATAATTGAATTGCCTTTCGTTTGGCAGGCCCTTGGTTCCTCCGACGGTAAACACCAGCCCGCTACCCAATTCGCTCATGAAACCGACGGCGTCGTCGACGGAAAATGCATAGGCATTCATTTTCAGGTCGTCATGGATCAATTTGACATACGGATTGAATGTCAGCTTGGGGTTGGCAATGACGCTGGCGTTCTGGTGGTTGTATTGCAGATCATGGATGTACATCGGCTGGATTTTTGCGTGCGTCCAACCCGGAATTTCTGTCTTGTCCAGCGGATTGGCGCCCGCGCCGCAGCCCTCGTTGAAAGGCACCCAGCCATAGATGTGCATCATGGCTTCCCAATAATTGAAAGCGGGCTTTTGCGGAACTTCGCTTTCGCATTTTTTTCCGCTGACCAGCGCCAGATAGTCCTGGTGATTCTTTTCGAAGAATTGCTTCACCACCGCCATGTTGTCTTTCAGGTCCTGCGGGCATGCAATGCTTTCGGTCACATAGCTGCTGATGTCTTCACCGCCCCAGGCCACGCAGGAACCCCAAAGGTTTTGCATGCGCTGAACCGCGGTGCCGAAACGCAGGGTTTTCTTCTGGTTGTCGTCACATTGGCCCTCGATGCAAGGCAGCACGGTCAATACAGGCGGAAAGCCGCCCGCTGGCTTCACCGGCACGTCGTCGGTGGGCGGCAGGGTGCCCGAGCGCTGGGCAAAGATGTTGTAGCCGCCGGGCAATTTCAGCGCGGCCAGGTTATAGACGGGCCACCCTTCTCCCTCCGCGGCAAGAAAAGCGCTCAGGGCGGACGTGAAAGAAGCCTGCGTTTGCGCGGAACCGCTGTAGCCGATATAGGGATTGCTTTTGACCCCGATGGCCACGGGCATGAAAACATGGTCGACGTAGGAAATGTTGTAGCCCACGTTGTCCGGCTTCAACAGCCGCGTTTGCTGCCCGGTTGGAATGATGGAGTCGCCGAAGGTGTATTCGGAAAGCTGCGCATGAATATTCTCCGGAAATTGCACATCGCTGGCGTAGGTGCTCAATTCGCAGGCGGTATTTTCACCCTTGCAAACAACGCCCGCGGGCGCGGCAATTTTTTCATCGGGTTCGTCGCGCAACCGGATGTTGTTGTTGGCCAATACCACGCGGCCGCCGTTCCACCAGGTGATGTAGCGCTCCTTGGCCAATTCGCTGTAAAGCGGCAAGGTGATTTCGACCGATGAATTCTTCGGAATTCCCTTGCCCTCGTTCACATACAGCTTGTAGACACGGTCCGTGGGGTAAAGCTTGTCGCTCACGCGAAAGCACCCCTGAACCCATTCGTTGACCGCATTCTTGCTGGTCGCCAGCACGGGATAGATCGTGTCGTCGGAATTGTTCTGAATGGTGATGGTCTTGGGCTTGAACATCACGTCATTGCCGGAAAAATCCTTGCAGGCAATTTCGCCGGGTTGAGGCACGTTGCCGCCGCTTGCGGGTGGCGGCGTCGTGCCGCCTGAATCGGGCGTGAATGCCACTGCCCCTGCGTTGTTTCCGCCGCCACCGCCGCATGCGCTCAATGCAATGAGCAATGCGGCGGAGCAAATACGCAGTGCCGGGCGCAATCCGCTGCGGCGCGCCTTTTTTTCAATTTCAGAAGTCATTGGATATACCGGTAAATTGATTGCAGACGGCAATTGCCCGACTGCACGAATTGCAAAATAATGGATGCCGCGAATCGAATTGGTTCATTGATCGCCGCTTTTTGGCCGCTCGCTCGAAGGCGGTTCCTGCGCCCTGGCCTGGCGCGGCGTCATGTCGAAGCGCTGTCTGAACAACTTGCTGAACACCGCCTGGTCGGAAAACCCGCACGCATGCGCAATGGAGGCGATGCTGAGTTCGCCGCTGTCCTCGCGGCGCAGGTAGCTCCAGCCTCTTTGCAGCCGCTCTTCACGCAAGGTGCCGTGCACGCTGTTGAACTGCGCATCGAACAGGCGGTACAGGTTGGAGCGCGACATGTTCGTGCCCGAGGCAATGTCGGCCACGCTCAGCTCCGCGCGGTGCAGGTTGCGCCCGATGAAGCGTTGCACCGCCCGGAGCCGGTCGGACACCGGCGCGGGCGACCCGGCAGGCGCCGGCGCCGGCGCCGGCATGAGCAGCGTCTTCATCAGCACCTCGGTCGTCTGAAAGATGCTGTCGACCACATGCCCCAGGTCTTGCGCCGCCAGCGTGCTCCCGTGGCGCTTGAGCATGTCGAACTGCGACCCCAGGAACGGCGCGAGGCCGTGACGCAGCGGTTCGACGCTGCGCATGACCGCGACCGGTTGAACGCCCAGCACCTGCGCGATCCACGAGGTCGACGGGCGCACGTAGCTGATGCTGGCGCCCTCCCAATGCACGTCGGCCTTCGCTTGCAGCGGCTGGGCGCTGAAGCACAGCAGCATGGTGCCGCCGCCGAACGCGCTGCTGGCGCCGTCGGGCCGCGCCAGGCGCAGCGTGCCGCTCTCGATGCGCACGATGGAAGCGAACGCGTCCTGCGCGCAGGCCGATGCGCAGGGCGCGGCCTCGCCAAGGCCGATCACGCCGCGGCTGTCGTCGGAGATGCCGCGCGGGCCCTGCGTGCCATGCTTCGATGACATCTCGATGTCCTGAAGCCTCGGCATGCGGGCAAAGGAAACGTGCGCTGAGTTCAAGGCGTCTGCTGCGAGCGTGGTGTCGAAGCGGGCGAGGATAGGAGTCGCTCTGACCGTCAACAATGGTTGCGAACGCCACTGGACTATCCGAGCGCGCCAACCGTCGCATGCGCTCGAAGAGACGTGACTTGAAGATGTCGATACCGCTGCCGATGCACGCACCGATCCCTGCGCCAATGCACGCGCCGATGCCGTCGTCCATGCATGCGCCGACCCCGGCGCGTGCCCGCTCAGCCCGCGGCTTGCTCCGGCACCGCGCGCTGCGACGGCAGCGCCGCTTGCCGCAGCGCATCGCGCCCGTCGCCCTGCCGGAAGTCCGCCGGCGTCTTGCCGGTCCAGCGCTTGAAGAAGCGGAAGAAGGAGTTGGGCTCCGAGAAGCCCAGCAGGTAGGCGATCTCGGTCAGGCTCGCGCGGTCCGCTTTCAGAAAGCGCTGCGCCATCTCGATGCGCGCCTCGTCCAGCAGCGTCGCAAAGCGCACGCCCTCCTGCGACAGGCGACGCTGCAGCGTGCGCGTGCTCAGCGACAGCGCACGCGCCACGCCGTCGATGTCCGGCGTATCGCCGTGCAGTTGCTTCTGCAGAATGGCGCGCACCGCCGTGGCGGTGTGGCCGCCCGCCGCACCGTAGTTGCGCAGGTCGCGCTCGGCCGCATCCTCGAACAGCGCGGCCACATGCGGGTTGGCGCTGACCAGCGGCAGCGCCAGGTCGGTGCGGCGGAACACGATGGCATCGTGCGGCTGATCGAACAGCGCCGGACAACCGAAAGCCTCCGCATAGTGCGCGTGGTAACTGGGCCGCTCGGTCAGCATCACGCGCAGCGGCACGATGCGCTGTTCGGTGAAGGTGCGACCGAAGATCAGCAACGTGCCCATCTGAATGTCCAGCCTGCAGCGGCTGTAGGGCCGAAGCGGGCCCTCGTAGCGGATGCTCACCGCGCACTCGTGCGCGTTCTCGCCGATATCGCCGATGTCGCTGATATCTATCTGACAGGCCGACACCAACGCGTTGTAGCGCGCGATGCGCCCCAGCGCGGAACCGAAGTTGGGGCTGGTCATGCCCGAGAAACCCACCACGCCGAACAGCTCCGCACGCATCGGCCGCAGGCCCAGGGCCAGCCCCGCGGCCGGGTTGCCGGCGATCTCGTAGGCCGCGACGAAGAAGCGGTCTGCCTGTTCGGTGGTGAGCGGCTTCTTCAGTTGGTCGGCTTCGAGGCCCGCGCGCTGTGCCATCTGGTTCAGATCGAGGCCGGCCTTCTGCATGCCGTCGAGCATGTTGAAGGGCAGCAAAGCCGATGACGTGGATGGTTGGCGCATGACCCGCTCCTCCGGGAGCCTTGTTGTTTGGAGCGCCGAGTATGTATGCATGCTTGCATGGCTGCTCGTATTCCTGCGAATAGCCGCTGCAGGGCGCCGTTGTGAGGTATTTGGTGTTCATGCCAGCGGCTCCTGCTCGCCCGAACGGGGTCGCGCCTCGCGCGGCGTCATGCCGAAGCGCTGGCGAAAGAGCTTGCTGAACACCGCCTGGTCCGAGAAGCCGCAGGCATGCGCGATGGCGCCGATGCTCAAACGAGTGCTTTCGGGTTGCTGCAGATAGCCCAGGCTCTTGACCAGCCGTTGCTCGCGCAAGGTGGCGTGCACGCTCTTGTCTTGCAACGCGAACAGGCGATAGAGCTGCGCGCGCGAAACGTTGGCGCCATGCGCAATGTCTTCCACACTCAGGTCGGCGCGGTGCAGGTTGCGCTGGATGAAGCGATGCACCGCCTGCAGCCGGTCGCTGCCCGGTGCCGTGCCGCCTTCGGGCACGGGGAGCGCCATCGCGTCGAGCAGCACATCGGTGGTGCTGAAGATGCCGCCGAGCACCGCTTGCAGATCGGCGGGCGCGAGCGTGGCGCCGTGGATGGCGAACAGGTCGAGCTGCGCGCAGAGGAAGGGTGCGAGCGCGATGCGTTCGATGGCCTCGACGGCGCGCTTGCGTTCGGGTGCGCGTGCCGGCAGGTGCGCCGTCTTCCGATCGGCCACATGCACATAGGCCACCCGCGAGCGCTCCCAGCGCCCGCGCAGCGCTTGCGTGAGGTCGCACAGCAGCAGGCTGCCCGCGCCGAACCTGGCGTGGATGCCGTTGGACTGCTCCAGCGTGAGATGGCCGCGCTCGATGAACCACAGGCACACATCGCCGCTGCGCGGTGTGCCTGCTTGCGCCGCGACCGAAGAGGCTGGGCTCGTCGGGCTCGTTGGGCTCATCCAGCCCATGGGCCGCATCTCGCAAGCCGGAAGTTCGCAGTGACCGACCTGGCCCTTCGCGTCCTCGCTGATCACGCCCAGACCGTGGAAGGCCTGGTCCGACACGATCTCCAGGCCCATCGACGCAAAGATGCGTGCGGTGGTGTCGCAGCGCCGCACGACACGCGCCTGCGCGGCGTCGCCGGCGACCACGCGACGGGACGACACCGGCGTTGCGTCGGTCGTTGCATCGGCGTTTGCTTGCGCCTTTGCGCCGTGCGTTTTTTCATGCATCGCTGCGGCACCCGGGTCTGGCGTTTCGTCGGTCATTGCTTCGATGGATCTGCGCATGACATCCCTCCTCAGGACGGTGCGGCCGCGCGTGCGCGGCCATTGCAGTAACTTGTTCTTTTCTCTTCGTCGACAGCGCCGTCGCAGTGACGGCACCGGTGTGCGCCGCATCAGCGCCGCGGTTGGAAAGGCGCGATTGTGTTGGCTTTCAAATGCATGCAGGGGCTCAAGTTACGTCTGTAGTGGCGTGTGTTTCAGCGCGCCACCGCCGGATCGATCAGCGCATCGAACATCGCCTGCAGCGTCTGCGGTGAGCTGCGCCGGCTCTCCACGCTCCAGCACGCGCCGATGCGCGGCGGCACCGACACCTGCAGCAGCGGCTCGCCCACCGAGCCCGGTGCGCGAATGTCGACCAGCGCCTGCGTCTGGCTCAATTGCTGTGCAGACAGGCGCTGCTGTTCGGCGGCCAGCTCTGCCTGCTCGCGCGCAAGTTGGGCGGCCTGCGCCACTGCTTTGAGCAGCGCGTCTTGCCCCTGGAAGTCGTAGCGCACGCTGATCTTGCTGACCTTCAGCGCGTCGAGCCGCGCACGGCTTTGCGGAAAGTCGGCGGCGGTGAAGTCGTGCGTGCCGTCGCGAAAATCGTTGACGAAATCGGCGATGCCGGCAGCGCCCGGATAGCGCCGCGTCAGCGTGAGGTCGCCGACCTTGATTTCCAGAGACGCTTCGCCGCATTGCGCGGCGCTCCACACGATCTGCTCGCTGGCCGGAAAGTTGTAGTTGTTCAGCAGCTTGGCGGCGTCCGCGCACTGCAGCTTGAGCGTGGTGAGGTAGGGCTTCACACTTGCCTCGGGGTTCACGCCGGTGGGCTGCGCTGTGACGGTCAGCGCAAAGGTCGCCGCATGCAGCGCATCGGCCTTCTGCTTGCCTTCGGCCAGCCGCGCCTGCACGCTCTGCAGCGACTGGCTCGACGCCAGCTGCTGCTTCTCGGCATCGGCCTGGCGCTTGCGCTGCGCAAGCTCCAGCTGCTGCTGCCCGACCAGTTGCTCGATGCGCTTGTTCACCGCGCCGTTGAGCATCGGCAAGAAGGCCGGCGTCACCGGCAGGCTGTAGCCCAGCGTCTGCGCCATGCTGAAGCGCGTGGCGTCGCGGCGCAGGAAGGGCTTGGCCGGGCCGTCGGCAAAGGCCCACACCGTGCCTTGCGCGCCGAACAGCTGGTCCATGATCTGCGTCATCGACGTGGCACTTTGCAGCGGCCACAGCACGCCGGTTTCCCAGTCCTTCTGCAGCGCGCAGGAGGCCTGTTGCTGCACATAGCTCAGCAGCAGGTGCAGCGGGCCGCTCGCCAGCTTCCACACCACGACGTTGCCGGGCTCGTCATAGCCCGAGTCCTGCCGGAGCTCGCGCATGGCGCCGGCCGCCACGCGCAGCTTGGACGACTGCACCGCCGGGTCGACGCCGTAGGCGCTGAACTCGGACGCGAGCGGCATCGATCGGCCGGCGCCGTCGAGCGCCTCGCGCATCACCGCGTCCAGGCTGGCGTTGTACTGGCGCAATTGGCGGCGCAGCGCCAGGTCGCGGCGCAGCGTGTCGCGGCTTTGCGGCAGGCTGTCGGCGGCCTGCTGCAGCGCCCTGCCGCCCACCGCGTTGATGGAGCTCAGCAGCGACGCGGTCTCGTTGCCCGCCACCAGCGCGCCGAGCCGGGCCTCGCCCTGCAGCCGCGCGAGCGTGCGTGCCAGCAGCAGCCAGCGCGGCAGCTCCTGCTCGGGCAGCGCCTCGAACTCCTGGCGCAGCCGCTCGAGCAGCGTGGCGTACGGGTCTTGTGCATTGGCCACGCGCACCAGCGTGTCGCGCCATGGCGCCTCGCCCGCAATCAGTTGCTCGCCGGCCGGGAAGCGGGCCGCGAACTGATACCACGCATTGGCACGCTGCTGCCGATACCAGCTGTCGAACTGCGCACGCGCCTGCTCGAACCGCGGCCGGTCGTTCACGCTGGTGGCCATGCTGTCCAGAAAGTCGTTGATGGCATGCTGGCCCGCGGCGGTGAAGGCGACGCGCACGCGCACGTCTGCAAGCTCCGGGGCGAGCCCCGAAGAGCCCGCCGGCAAAGTGCCGTTCTTGACGTCGGTTTTGGCAGCGTCCACCGCCCCACCGCCCGCGCGTGCCAGCGGCTGCCAGAACGAGGCCAGCGTCACGTCCTCGCCCAGCAGCGCATCGGCCGGCAGGTCGAGCACCCACGACAGCGGCGGTTGCGTGGCATAGGCCTGCTGGTTCAGCAGCGCCTGCGAAGAGGCCAGCCGGCTTTCCAGAAAGCCGTCGTCCTCCGGGTGCCAGGCGATGTACGACACCTCGAGCCGGCCGAGCCGCCGCACGGTCTGTGCCGATATGCCGTTGGCCGGGTCGACCGGCAGCAGCCCGGGCAGCTCGCCGAGCTGGTTGCGCGTGTCGCCCGCGGCGCGGCCCTGGATGTGGCGGATGTGGCGCACCAGGTTGTAGGCACGGCCCGCGCGCAGCTCCTGCGGCGGCACGCGGCTGTTCGCACCCACCTCCTGAAAGGCGTCGTAGCTGCCGCGCTCCACGTACTTTCTGAAGTTCGACACGAAGCTGCGCTGCAGCTTGTCCTCCAGCTCGCCGAGTTCGGTGGTCGCCACCATCCACTCGCCCACCCAGCGGTCGTTGCGCTGGTCGACCACGGCCAGCGCATCGCTGATGCGCTCCAGCGTGAGCGCGTCGTCCTCCAGCTTGCCGACGAAGCTGGCGTCCAGCGGGTAGGTCTCGCGCACCAGCGCCACCGTCGTCAGGTTGTGCTGGTAGGCCGCGGCCATCAGCACGGCCACGGCCAGGCACAGCGCCAGCCACGCCATCAGCCCGATGTGGCGCGTGGCGCGCCGCCAGTGGTTGACCAGCGCCGCCGGCAGGCTGGCATGGCGGTCGGTCGGCAGGATGCGGCCGAAGAAGTCGTGCAGGAACAGCCCCACATGCGTGGCCCGGTGCGCGGGCACCGGCGCCAGCAACGCGGGCAACAGGGCCGACACCGCGCCGCCCGCCTGCGCGCCGCTGCTGAAGAACAGGCCGCGCAGGAACGGGCTCTCCAGGTACGGGTGGTCGCTGAAGCAGGCGTCCAGAAACAGCCGCAGCCCGGCCTTCACATGGGCCAGCTCGCTGGGGAACATCAGCAGCGCCGGCGTGGCGCCGGGCGCGCGCGCGGCAAGCTGCAGGCGCAGCAGGCCGAGCCGCTCGCCGATGCGCGCGAAGGCCCGCTCGATGAAGCCGCTTTCGGTGTGCGGCACCAGGTAGCCCAGCGCATGGTCGAGCGCACCGGGCTCGAGCCGGCCCGCCCAGTCTTCCCAGCCGTAGATGTGGTCGCACTGCGTGAGCAGCACGTAGATGGGAAAGCGCTTGTCGAACAGCCGTATGAGTTGCTCGATGCGCTCGCGCAGCACGCGGCCCTCTTCGGCCAGGCTGTCGCGCTCGGGCGTCTGCAGGCGCCGCACATCGATGGCCAGCACCAGGCCGTTGATGCCCTCGCGCGGCCGGTAGCGCGCGAGCTGGTCGAGCACCATGCTCCATTCCTCGCGGTCTTCGGCGGAGCCTTCAGAGGCCACGTAGCGGCCCGCGCAGTCGACCACGACCGCGTCGTCGAAGAACCACCAGTCGCAGTTGGCGGTTTGCTGCACCGGCGCGTTCTGGTCGATCTGCTGCAGCGGCGAGCTCAGCCGCGAGCGCGTGAGCGCGGTGGTCTTGCCGGCGCCAGACCGCCCGACCATCATGTACCAGGGCAGCACGTCCAACGGGTTGCCGTGCCGGCGCAAGGCCGAGCGGCGCAGCGTGTCGGCGGCCGTCTTCCAGCGGCGGCGCAGCACGGCCTTCGGCGACATCGCCTCGGTGCGCAGGCGCTGGCTTCTCTCGGGCCGTGCAATGGCGCTGCGCGAGCGCGCGGCCACCAGCAGGCGCCGCGCGAAGCGGTAGAAAAAGTACAGCCCCAGCACGCCGCACACGATGGCCACCGCGCTCCACCACGGCCAGCCCAGGTACAGCGCCACGGCCCAGCCCGCCACCGCGAGCAGCACGAGCACAAGCACCCACACGATGAACTTGCGAAGCAACTTCATCGGATCATCGGCAGCACGGCATGCACCTGCTGCTTGAGGATGGAGAAGAACACGAAATACAGCGCCACCAGCGCCAGCAGCGAGATCGACAGCACCGCCACGCTCAGGCGCGACGGCAGCCAGCGCGCGCGGTGCCTGCCCGGCCCGGCCGATGGCGCCGGCTTGACGCCGGGGAACACGAGCGCGGCCGCCTCGGGCACGCCCCGCGCGCTCGCATGGGCAAGCACGCGGCGAATGGCGCGCAGGCGCAGGTCGGCAAGTTCGCGGCTGTCGCGGGCCTGGCTGGCGTGCGCCTCGTCGCCGGCATCCACGCCATCGCTCTGGTAACCGAAGCGCCCTCTGAAGCCCATCGACAGGCACAGCACATACACCTCCTGCACATCGGCGTGCCCGTCACCGAACGCGGCAAGCCGCTCGAAGAAGGCCACGCCCCCGTTCGAGACACCGAAGAACTGGCGCTGCAGCAGCATGCGCTGCCAGGCCTGCGCGTGCGGCCAGCCGCAGGTGAGCAGCGCCTCGTCGGTCCATGCCGCCACGGCGAACAGCGCACCGCGCACGTCTTCCTCCGGCACGCCGATGGCCACGGCCTGCTGCTGCGCAACGGCCAGCAGCGGCTGCAGGCGGGCAGCCAGCGTGGCGGCATCGTCCTGCGGCCCCTGCGGCTCCCGCGGCCCCTGCACAAACTGGCGCACCACGGCCAGCACGGGAATGAAACAGTCGACCAGCTTCACGGCTTACCTCCGCACCACCGCGATTTCCGCGCGCATGTCATCAGGTGCGTCCACCCAGAACAGCGCCACCTGCCCGTCGCGCGTGATCGCCTCCCACTGCCGGCTGATCTGCTCGATGCGAAAGTAGTGCGCGTCGGGCCGCTTCGGCAGACCCTGCGGCGCCACCGGCAGGTGAATGAGCTCCAACCCCGGCAGCGCGAGCGACAGCAGCTTGGCCATTTCGGCCACCGGGCCGAGCCGTGCGTCGCGCAGCACGCCCTGCGCCAGCGCGTCGCGCGCGGTCGCGCTGTGCACCAGCAGGTAGAAGCGGTTGTGCTCGCTGAACAGGCGCTTGGGCAGCTCGCCCAGATGAAACTGCCCCTCGGGCCGCAGCGCCACGATGAACTCCGCACCCACCGTGATCTCGTTGAGCATGTGGCTGATGAGGGCACGAACGCGCGCAAAGCAGCGCCCGATCTGCCGGTGGTCGTAGGCCGGCACGCCGGCCGTGCCGTCTTCGGCCTCGCCGAACATGTTGAAGCGCTCGGAGAACGAACTCAGCTCGCCCACCAGTTGCCGCAGCACGCCGTAGACCGCCCACGGGTGCAGGTGGGTGTCTTCGCTCAGGTGCTGCAGTTGCGGGCTGAAGCGGTTCAGCGTGCGCAGGCCGAGAAGAAACACCAGGTCCGACGCGTCCAGCCCCGCGCGCTGCATGCCGCCCGGGCTCTTGTAGGCCTGCAGCTGCCGCGCGCGGCCCGCAAGCTCGTCGCGGATGTCCCGGATGTGCTGCTGCAGCGGCTGCGAACCCGAGAGCGCGTAGCAAGGCGGCACGTAGTCGTCCACCAGCCGCACCAGGCTGCCGTCGCGCACCAGGCAGGCGATGGGCACCAGTTCGTAGTCCTGCAGCGCATCGATTTCGTTCTCGAAGAAGATGCGCAGCACAAAGCTCAGCGAGCGCACCTGCGCGGGCGGCCCGCTGCCATACAGGTCGGGCACTTCGTCGGCCGCATGGCGCGTGGCGTAGCGCGTGGCGCTCTGGGCAGCGTCTTCCAGCGCCACCACGGCGCTCACGTTGGCGTCGCTCGCATGCAGGCGGCGCAGGCCGAGGTACACGGTGAGCGGCTTGTCGGCCGCGAACTGCTCCACCGTGAAGCCGCGCGCGGCCATCACCGCATTGCCCGGGTACTCCACATAGGTGCGGTCCGGAAACAGCACGCTGGCCGACTGGATCTCGATGCGCTGGTTGGCAATGGCCGCGGCGGACAGCGTGAGCTCGCCCACGCCCCAGAAATGCGGCTGCGCATGCGTCAGCGCCGGCTTGCGCTGAAACTGCTGGTGCAGGTCGGACAGCTGAAAGTGCTGCGGCTGCAGGAACATGCCTTGCTGCCAATAGATGCCGGCTTTTTCGTTCATCGGTGTGTTGCTTGTTCAGAGTTTTCGGGCCGCCGGATCGGCTTCGCCCGGCTGGGGTGCAAGGTCGACCTCGCGGCCGCCGCCGTCCACCGGAATCCAGGCCAGGTTCTTCTTCGGCACCGGGTACGGGTTGAGGCTGCGCGCCACCGCGATCGACTGCGCGCCCAACTGCAGCCGCACCGCCAGCTGCACCGGTTGCGCGCTGTAGGTGGTGGAGAACCAGCCCTTGCTGCTCACCGACAGCGGCACTTCGAAGAGCCGCGCCGCGGCAGCGGCCTCGAGCTGGTAGTAGCCGGCCACGATGCCGACATAGCGGGTCTGCTGCACGCGGTCGAGCGCGAGCAGCGTGCGCCGGCCCGGCGACACCACATAGCGGCTGAGCTGCAGAAACGCGGGGCCGGCCTGTCCGCTCTCCAGCGCGCGCGCCAGTTGCCGCGGGTCGGCCACCAGCTTGTGGAACGCGGCGCCGTCGCTCATCTGGAACACCGTGAGCAGCAGCGTGTGCGGCAGGTTCTGGTACAGGTTGAGGTCGGTCGCGGCGGTGATCTCCAGCAGCACGCCTTCCTTGTCCGGCTCCCAGTCGACTTCGGCGCGCGCCTGCTTGACGGTGTTGCCGCCCATGGCGGAATTGGCCGCGGCGCAGCCTTGCAGCAGTACAGCAAGCAATGCGACAACCAACGCGCAGATGCAGCGCGCGCTCATGGCTGCAACGCCCTTGTGTTGCCGATGAAACATGGAACGCGCCGCGCACGGTGGCGCGCACGCGTGCGAACACCTACGATGGCGGCGCTCACTTTTCGGCGACGCATCGCATGCAATTTCTCTTTCATCGGCCGGTTCATTTCCTTCTTCGCGCCGCACCCGCCGCCTGCGCCGTGTCCGCGCTGCTGCTGGCCGCCGGCTGTGCGCAGGCACCGCAGGCCCCCGCAGTGCCCCCGGCCCAGGCCGTGGCCCCGGCCGCTGCAAGCGACACGCCGGCGCCCGTCGCACCGATCACCGTCGTCACGGTGCTGGAGGTCTACCGCACGCAGCAGGTCGAGCGCACCGTGCGCGAGCGGTGCGGCGAGCAGATTGCGCCGCCGCCCAGGCGCTCGCTGTGGTCGCGCATGTTCTCGTCGGAGCCGTCCAGGGACGACGTCGAAATGCCCGTGCCGGTGTTCGTGCCCGAGGTCGCGTGCGACCCGGTCGCGGCGCAGCGCTATGGCGCGGCGCACTACCGCGTGACCTACCGCTTCGGCAACGAGGTCTACATGGTCGACCTCGACCACGACCCCGGCGCCACCGTGCGCGTCGACGCCACGGGGCGCGTGCTCGGCCCGGCGCGCTGGCCGTGAGCCTGAGGGCGCGGCGCGCTCAGTCGAGCGCGAGCAGGGTGGCCTGGGCATCGTCGTCCTCCGTGTAGGGCATCCACAGCAGCGCCTCGGGGCGGCCGCGCACGCGGGCGTAGTAGGAGATGGGCGGGGCCTTGCTGGCTGCCCTGCTGGCTGCATCGATGTCTGCATCGATGTCTGCATCGCCGTCGTTGCTGCCCACCGTGTTGCGCAGCGCCCAGCCCGTGAACACCTTGCCGGCGCTCTCGATCCGCAGGCCCGACTGGCCGTAGGCGATCACCGATCTTTCGGGCAGCCCGCCGGCCGGTCCGGTGGCCTGGAAGTCGATGAGCGCGCCCTCCCCCGCCACCGCGAACACCAGCCCCGGCCAACTTCCTTCGCCCGGTGCCAGCTCGATCCACTGGCCGAGTTGCTCGTTGCCGTGCACCGAGACGCGGTCCCTGCGCGCTGCACCGGCGGCATGCTTGCGGTGCAAGCGCGCGACCACCTTCGCGGGCCATGCATCGCCGGCTTCGAGCACCAAGGCGTTTTGCAGCTGCGCGGGCAATGCGGGGCGCGCCGAACTGTCTGAACCTGCCGCATCGACCCACAGCACCGCCACGGGCAGTTCGTCCCCCAACGCACTGCGCAGGCTGGCCGCCATCAGGTTCAACCCATAGCGCACCGCCGGCTGCGCCAGCGCATTCGCATCGGCCAGCACCAGCCAGAGCGCGGCGCGCTGCGCAATGAAGGCATCGACCATCGGGCGCCAGTCGAGCTGCAGCACCTTCTCGGGCGAGGTTTGCCAATGCCCACCCAGTGCGCGCAAGCCGTAACGGCCCAGCGTGCCGGCAAGCGCGGCCAGCGGCTTCTCATCGGCCAGGAGCGAGGTGACACCGACGACGGTCATCGCGTTCAGCCCGCGCGCACCGCGGCGGCCACCGCGGCCAGCACCTTGCTGGTGATGTCGCCGAACTCGCCCGTGCGGCTGCCGCTGGTGGCGGTGCCGCCGCGCCAGTTGAGCGTGAAGCAGAAGCTCACGGGCACGTCTTTCACGCGCATCTGGCCGGCCACGCACAGCGCATGAAAGTCTTCCCAGTCGATGCTGCCGCCCTTGCCGAAAGCGATGGTGTCCTGCGGCACCACCATCCACAGCGCGTCGGCCATCGAGGAGATGCGCTTGAACTCCTGCGTGGTGGTCGGCTTCTGAAAGAACTTGCCGGTCAGCACCTGCTGATACCAGCTCGTCATGTCGGCGGCCGAACTGAGCATCGACTCGTTCGCGTTGATGACGTCGGTGCGCGGCGCAAAGCCAAGGTCTTCGTTGTTCTGCATGCGCAGCATGCCGGCCCAGCCCAGGTCCACACCCACCGGCGCGCCGGCCAGGTAGGAGAACACGCGGCGCGTGGAGGTCGGAATCTGCGTGTTGCTCAGGCCGGCCTGCGAGATCAGCGCGCGCACCCGGTCGGGCTCGGCCTGCGCCAGCGCGATGTCGGTGGCCGTGTTGTCGCTGTGCGCAATCATGGCTTCCAGCGCATTGCGGTAGTTCGACGTGCCCGTGAGCCCGCCCAACACCGAGCTGCCCGAGCTGCGCAGCCGGTCGCTCACTTCGCAGGGCGAGGACTCGGTGATGCCGTTGCGCGCCGCCTCGTGGTCGCGCAGGAACTGGCCCAGCACGAAGGTCTTGAAGCCGCTCGCAACGAACAGCTTGCGGTCCGCGCCGTGCGCCGCCGACCATGGCGACTGCGGGGTGTCCACGCGCAGCATGGCGCCGGTGGTCTCGGGCTCCAGTTTGGCGAAGGCCGCGAGCGCATCGTTCACCGCGCTGGGCGCGCTCTGCGCATAGCTGCTGGCGCTGCCGCCGCCGCCGCAGGCCGCGAGCACCGGTGCGGCAATGGCGGCGGCGCCGGTGCGCAGTGCGTGCCTGCGCGCGAGGAATTGGGGGGACTTCATTGGGGTTTCTCCGTTTCGGTTTGGTATGTGTGCGGTGCGGTGCGGTGCGTGATCAGCTGACGATCAGCACCTTCTGCTGGCTCGGCGCCACCACGGCACCGATCGTGTTGCCCGCGTTGTGCTTGGTCATGGTCGACAGGCGCACCGCGGGATGGCCTTCGAACTTCACCTTCAGGCTGCCGTCGATGAACGCGACCTCGCCCGCCACCTTGCTCGACACCACGCCGCCGGCGGTGCCGGCCTCGTCGCCGCTGGACAGCGGAATCTTCGAGGCCTGGGTGAGCGCGGGCATGCCCGCCACAAGCACCTTGGCAGCGGGTGAATTGCCCATGGGCGGTGCGCCGATGTTGGGGAACGGCATGGGCACCGCGCCGGTCGGCGCGGGCACCTTGCACACGTCGCTCAGGGCGAGGCATTGGCCGCCGGCAAGGGTCACTGCGAACATGGTGCGTGCCTCCTCAGCCCAGGTCGATGCGCTGGCCGTCGATCTTCACGACGCCGTCGGCCAGCACCGTGGCCTGGCGCGCATGCAGCTGCGCATGGCCTTCGACCTGCCAGCGCGTGCGCCCGGCCTGCAGGTCGTCGAGCTCCTCGACCGTGCGAAAGCTGTTGCGCACCTTCTGCACCAGGCGCACCGCCTGCGAGCTGACATTGCGCGCCACCAGGGTCAGGTCGCCGATGCAGCCGGCGAAGCGCAAGGCCGACGCCTGCACATGGCCGAAGCGCAGATCGCCGTGCACGGCCTCCAGCGCGAAGTGCGGCGTGCGCGCCGACAGCCCGGCCGAGGCGGCAAGGTCGATCTGCCGTGCTTCGATCTGCAGATTGCCTTGCTGCACCGCCAGCCGCACGCCGCCCGGCATCACCACGGCGGCTTGCGACGGGTCGGTGCGCGAAAGCACGGCCAGCACATGCTGGCGGCAGGGCAGCACGCGCGTGCCGTCGAGCGACGCGGGCAGGGGCAGCTCCGGCGTGAGGCACAGCAGCACCACGTCGCCGTCTTCGGGCGCAAGAAGGCAACTGGGCGCGACCTGTGCGCGCTGTTCGCCTTCGGCGCTGCGCACGAACAGCCAGGGGCCCGCGCGTCCGCAGACCGTGCCGGTGAGCAGGCGTGGCGCGGCCGGGGCGCTGTCGGTTGCGGGGGAGGTTTCGTTGAGCAGCATGGGTGTGGCCTCAAGGCGTTGTGAGCGGCGCGGCGCGCCAGTCTTCGGCGCGGGCGCGCTCGTTGTCGGTGCCGTTCGCGCCGCGGCGCACGCTGTCGGTCCACCGGGTGCGCAGCTCGCGCACCCGGTGCAGGTGGGTGCCGCTGAAATCCGCATGGCTGCAATCGGCGTCCGACAGGTCGGCATGCGAGAAGTCGCTGTGCGTGAACACGGCATGCGCCAGTTGCGCGCCCTGCAGCCGCGCGCCTGCGAACACAGATTGAGGCGCGTTCAGCTTGACCAGCCGGGCCGCCGCAAGGTCGGTCTGCGCGAAGTCGGACATCTCGAAGCTGGCGCCGTCGAGCAACGCGCGCGCCATGTGCGCACCGCCGAAGCGCACATGCAGGCCGGTGGCGCCGGTGAACACCGCGCCTTCGAGCTTCGCGTGCTGAAACTGCGCCTGCTGCAGCCGCGCACTCGAAAAATCCGCGCCCGTGAGGTCCGCGCGATTGAACTGCGCCATGGCCAAGGTGCAATTGGCCAGGCGCTGGCCCGCGAGATGCGCACCGGCCAGGTAGGCCTGCGTGAGGTCGGTGGCATCGAAGCGCGCGGTGGACAGGTCGGCGTCCATCGCGGTGAAGCGCTGCAGCACGGCGCGCGTGAAGTCGGTGGCTTCGAAGCGGCATGCGTGCGCATCGCTGTGGCGCAGTGCGGCGTCGGTGAAGTTCGCGCCCGACAGGTCGCAGCGGTCGAGCATGGCGCGCGTCCACTGCACGCCGGTGGCGTCCGCCTCGCGCAGGCTGCACGCGCTCATGGAGATGCGCTCGCCGTGCGCGCCGCGCAGCACCGCGCCCTGCAGGTCGCTGGCCTGCCATTGCGTCGCGTTGAGGTGGGCCCCGGCAAGCACCGCACCGGGCAGTCGGCAGCGCTGGAACACCGCGCCTTCGAGGTTGGCGTTGTCCAGGCGCGTGTGCGCAAGGTCCACATCGCTCCAATGCACCTTCGACAGATCGCAGCCGCTGAAGTCGAGGCCGGCCACGCTGGCGCCCGTGAGTGCGCGACCGGTCTGTGCCATGGCCGCCATGGCGGCCTGGGCATCGGCAAAGGTCGGCTGTGTGTTTGCCATGCTCATGCCTTCACCGCCTCGGGGCGGCCCGCGATCTGCATCAGCGTGGCCGTGGTCAGTGCGCCTGCCACATGGGCCTGCGCGATGGTCGAGCCGTAGCAGTCGCTGCCATGCAGGTTCGCACCCGCGAAGCGCGTGCCGGCCAGTTGCGCGTGGCGCAATGAGGCGCCCATCAGGTCGGCACCGGTGGCGTCTGCCCCTTGCAGGGCCGCGCGCGAGAAGTTGACGCCGCGCGCGCTGGCGCCGCTCATCACCAGGTGGACGGCCTGCGCGCCGCTGAAGTCGGCGCGTTCGATGCGAGCCCCTTGCAGTGCCGCGCCCTGCAGGTCGACGCCGTCGGCCCAGGCCGCGCCTTCCATGTTCGCGCCGCGCAGGTTGGCGCCTGCGAAGACCGTGCCGGCACCGGCGCGTGCGCCGCGCAGGTCGGCACCGGCAAAGTCGGCCTGGCGCGCCTGCGCCTCATACCACTCGGAGCGCTCGGCCTGCACAGTGGCCAGCGATGCGCCTTCGATGCGCGCCTGGTCGAAGCGAGCGGCCGTCAATGTGGCGCCCTGCAGCGACGCCGCTCCCAGGTTGCAACGGCTGAAGTCGGCTTGCACCGCTTGCAGCTTTGCGCCGCGCAGGCCCGCCATGCAGGCGTCGCTGAAATCGGTGCGCGTGCAGTGCGCGCCTTGCAGGTTGGCGCCGGTGAAGTCGCCGGTGCTGAAGTCCGCCGCGTTGAGCGTTGCGCCGGTGAGCGTGGCGTTGGCGAAGCGGCTGCCGGCGGCGCGTGCCGCCTCGAAGCTCGCCTGCGTGCCGTCGATGCCTTCGAGGCTGGCGCCCTGAAGGATCGCGCGATCGAAGCGGGTGCCTGCGAGCCGGCTGCGGTCGAAGCGCGTGTGCTCGAGCGTGCCGCCGCTGAAGTCGGCACCGGCGAGGTCGAGGTCGCTGAGGTCGAGCCCGGCCAGGCCGAGGCCGGCGAAGCTGCGGGCTTCGGCGTGCCAGGCGATGACTTCTTCGCGCGTGGTCGGGGGATGTGGGGCGGGTGGCGGCGGTGCGGCTGCGGCTGCGACGTCGACGGGTGGTGCGGCTGGTGCGGGTGCTGCAGGAGCAGCAGCCGCCGGGTCTGCGGTTTTCTCTGCGCCAGCCTCGCCCGCCGCTGGCGCGGGCGCCGGCAGCGCAGCGTGCAGCGGCGCCGCCACGGCGCCCGCCGACAGCGCAACCAGCGACGGAAACTGACGCATCAACGACACCGCCTCTTGGCTCGCGCCGCGGCTTGCCAGAAAGTCGGCCACGTCGTCATGGTCGATGCCGTTGTCGCGCATCAGTTGCTGGGTCTGCTCGCGCATCGCCTGCGTGTGCGCCTCGATGTCGGCAAGGCTTACCTCGCCCGGCAGTTCGACCTGGCGGGACTGGATGAAAGCGTCCACGTCGGCTTGCGTGAGACCGTTGTCGGCCAGCAGCGCCGCGTGTTCGGCCTGCAGCTTGTGCGTGAAGCCTTCGATCTCGGCGAGCGACACCTCGGGCTGCGGGAGCGGCTGCATCATGGCGTCGATCTGCGACCGCGGGATGCCGTGCTCGGCGAGCAGCCGCTGGGTCTGGGCTTCCATGTCCGCTGTCATGCGCTCGATCTGCGCAAGTTCGGGGTCGGTGGCGGGCATGTTGGCGACGGCTTGTTCGGCGGCGGTCGCCACGCGCTCTGCGCTTGTGGGGTTCGCACCGGGAAGCGGATCGGTCGCTGCGTTCACCGGCAAGGCCACTGCAGCAGTCACTGCCGCCTTCACTGCCGCATTCACTGCCGATTGGGCAACGACCGCAGCCCCGGCAGCAGCAGCCGCTCCCGCAACCACGCCGAGCGCGGGTGAGGCAGATGCCGCGGTTGGCGCGGTTGCCACCGTCGCCAACGTCGCCGCGGCATTCGCCACCGGCTGCGCTGCCTGCGCCACTTTCGCCCCACCCGACACCGGCTGCATCTGCTCACGGTAATGCGCCTCCGGCCAAGGCGTGTCGCTCATCGGCTCCCAGCCGGTCACGATGCAGGCCACGTCGCGCGCTTCTTCATCGCTCACCGCGAGCGTGCCGCGGTACAGCACCGCGCCCAGGCCGAGCCCCGGCATCAGCCACACGGTTTCGGCATGCGTGCGGATTTCTTCGAACACGCCGTGCGCGCCATCGGCACCTTGCCGGCGCTGCGCGAAGCAGCGTGCGCGCAGCGCGGGCAGCGCGCTCTCGATGCGTGCTTGCGTGGGGTGCAGGTGGGTCAGCGCGATGGTTTCATCGCCTCGGAACCCGCCTCCCGCAGCGCCAGCCCCGCCGGCCATTCGCTGGTCCGCCGGCGCGCTCTGAAAGAACGCATCGGCCGTGTCCTCGGGCAGGTGCGGCCAGGTCTTCTGCAGCCACGGCGTGCCCACCGCACCCAGGTGGCGCTGGCGCTGCGGCGCGCTGCTGTCGACACCCCAGAAGCCCGCCGCCACGCTGCGGTCGTCCTTGAACACGAGCGGATGGCGCGGGTCTTCCACGTTGGGCAGCGCGGGCGCGCTCTTGCCGAGCAGATGGGCCGGATCGCCAGGGCCGCCGAAAGCAGTGGCCGGCACGATGGGCATGCGCGTGAACGGCACCGGCGACGATGCCGTGCCCAGCGCACCCCAGTGCCGGTCGCCGCGCACGATCAGGGCCTTGTCCAGCGTGCCCACGCGCGCACGCACCGCCAGTTCGGTCACCGCCGTGCCGCCGGGCGCGCAGGCTTCGCCGTAGAGCAGAAACTCGGCCTGCGGCTTGGGGTAGCCCTCGTCGAGCACGGCGGGCGCACCGGGAGCCTGCGGCAGGCGTTGCCACAGCTCGGTTTCGGGCAGCAGCGCGGCGGGTGCGGGCGCGCCCAACGGCAACAGCGGGAACAGCGCGACCAGCCCCACGCACAGGCGGTCTTGCCCCTGCAGCCGCAGCGCGCGGTGCACGATCGCCATGTCGTCGGGCTTGATGATCTTCATGGGGTGGTCGCCTTCAGCCCAGCTTGATCAGCGGGCCGGTGCCGCTCAGGCCCTGCGCGTTCAGCTCGAAACTGGTCGCGCCGAAGCGCATGGCCACGCCCTTCGCGCTCACTTCGACCGAGGTGGCGGTATGGGTCAGCGCCGTCTTGGTGCTGTCGACGCTCAGGCCTGCAAGCAGGTCGGTGGGGCCCAGCGCGGGGGCATGGCTGACCAACTTCTGGTCGATGGCATCGCGCGTCTTGATGGCCGCCTGCAACGCCTCGTCGGCGGCCTCGACCATCTGCCAGGCCAGGGCCTTGGAGACGGTCGTGCCTGCTTCTGAATAGCGGTCCCAGGTCGCCGTTGCGGCCGCCTTGGCCTCCGACACGGCCGCCTTGGCCACCACCAGCTGTGCCGCCAGGATCGCGGGCACCGGGTCCGGCATGGCAATCTGGCGCCCGACCACCACCGTGTCGGCCGTCAGCGTGGCTTTGCCCAGACCCAGGCTCAACTTGCCGACGCTCCCCGCCGTGGCGGAGGTCGCAATCTCCACCTCGTTGGAGGCGTCCGACACCCACACGTGTGCGCGCAGCTTCGTGCTGTCCGCGCTGACCACGATCTCCGGTGCCAGCAGGTTCGCCTTGGTTACGGCGCTTATCTCGGCGGCGCCCCCGCTTTTCACTTCGAAGCCCAGCGCAGTCACACTGACGCCGGTCGTCGGACTCAATGCGATCTGGCCGGTCTGCGTGCGGGTTGGCACGGTGCTGGTATCGAAGACCGTCTGCACGATGCCCACCTCGCTCATCGCCATCTCGCTCGCGGGCTTCAGCGCATTGATTTTTTCCGCCAGCTTGTTCGCCCGGCTCTGAAAGTACGCCATGCCGCCCACGTTGGCGAGCGCCTCCGTGCCGAACTTGCCGATGATGCCGGGCCACCCCATGAACCCCTGGTTGTCCGGCGCCGAGGGGGCATTGCGGGCCGCGTCCAGGGCGTCGTAGCGCTTCGCGATCGACGCCTTCTTGTCGGCGAGGTCCGTTTCCCGCTGGTCCTTGAGCCCGTTCAGCTCGACTTCCTCGCTCTTGCTGCGAGGGCTCTTTTTTTCCAGCGCGGCGATCTTGGCCGCGCTGGCCTCGTGGGTCGCGGTCCAGTCCGCGTCGGCCTTGTCCAGTTCAGCCTGCTTGGCGCGGTCGTCCACGCGCTTGCTCTGCGCGGCGGCGTCGTCGCGTGTCTTCTTTTGATCGAGACCGCTCTGGGGCGTGAGTGCGCCGTCCGCCGACCCGTTCACCGCCATGCCGAACACGGTGGATTGGGCAAAGTTGAAGGCAGTGAACACAGACATCCACCCCCGCAACGCCTTCAGTTCAGCCTCCAGCGCCAGGCCGTTCACGGAGGTCATGCTGGCGCCCGCGGTGAACGTGATGGACTCCATGGCGTTGGTGCCGCCCTTGACCTGGAGCGACACGGAGTCGGAGTCGTCGATGGAAAAGCTCTTCACCGCATCGGTCCACGGCAACAGGTTCATGTTCCAACGGATGTCGTTGCCCAGGCTGATGGCCAGCGACGCACCCACCGACACGCTGTTGGAAAGCGACGCCGACACGCTTGCCGAGGTGCCCAGCGACAGTGAGTTGCTGGAGCCGAAGCTCATGGCGTTCGACGTGCCGAAGCTCACCGAATCGCTGCCGCCCTTGGTGGCCTCGTAGATGCTGCCGCCGCCCTTCGGGTGCACCGAGCCGATGCCGATGCTGCTCATGTGGAAGGGCGAGTTGAGCCAGATCACCTCCTTGCCCTTGGTGTCGGCCATCAGCATCTGGTTGCCGCCCTTGGTGCTGATGAGGTTGTCGTGCGGGTTGCGCTGGTCGACCACGTTCGGGTTGACCGAGTTGGGCACCGCGCCCAGGATCACCGGCTGGTCGGGGTCGCCGTCGGTGAACGACAGCAGCACCTCGGCGCCCTTGTGCAGCGGAAAGTGCATGCCGTGGTCGCTGCCCGCATAGGGCGACGCCATGCGCACCGGGGCCGATCCCTTGGCCGCGCCCTTCTGCGTTCGGTCGAACGGAATCTGCACCTTGTACTGGCCGTAGGCGTCGAGCTCGGCGTATTCGCCTGTGCCTTCGGCGTCGATGGTCGCGTTCATGGTGCCGGCCACGCGCGGCTTGGGCGTGGTGCGCGCGGGGCGGAACTGCGTGGCCGCGGGCAGCGCCACAAAGCTGTTGCGGTACGCGGTTTCGCCCCGGCCTTCGCGTTCGTTGAACGGCGTCTTCAGCCCGGTCAGCAAGGCGCCGGCCTGCGAGCCCTCGTGCGTGATTTCAGTGACCAGGTAGCGGCCGTTGAAGTCGTCGCGGTAGTGGTGCGACAGGTCCATGAAATGGCCGCTGCGCAGGCCCACGGCGGTGGCTTCGCCGCTGAACACGCGCTCGGCGCAGCGCAGTTCCTGCGCGCGGATGCCGGCGTAGCGCCGGCCCTCTTCCTCGGTGCGGAAGTTTTCGCCGTACAGCATCTCCTCGCCCAGGCCGGCGGCCGACACCTGGGCCTGCACCACCAACGGCATGCCCGCGCGACGGTGGTTGTAGTCCTGCAGCACCAGCGTGCGCGGCAAGGCCCGCGTGCGGCACATGAAGCCCTGCACGGCGTCGGGCGCAAGGCCGGTGTCGAGCTCGTCGGCCGGCCGGTAGCTCACCGCCACGGCCTGCGCCGGATGAAACACCTTGTCGTCGAGCAGCAGCAGCCGCTCTCGGCCTTCGGCCTGTTCGAAGTAGTAGCAGATGCCCTCGCGCTCGAGCCAGCGCGAGACGAAGGCCAGCGGCGTTTCCTGATACTGGCAGACGTAGCTGCGCGGGCGGTAGCTGTCGCGCAGCTTGAATTCGTAGTCGCGGCCCGGGCGCAGCGAGGCGCCCTTGAAGATGCCCTCGATGATGTCTGGCACCGACTGCTCGTGCAGGTACACCTCCGAGCTGCGGTACAGCGAGAGCTGCCACAGGCGCGGCACCAGCACCGCGCGGTAGAAGGTGAAGCCGCCGGCCTGGTGCAGCTGGTCGAACTCGGCCAGCACGCCCGCATACGGGGTGGCGCGCTGCGTGTCGTCCGGCGCGAGGATGCGCAACGCGGCGCCGGCGCCGAGCACCGCGGCCAGGTCGATGTGCGCGTCGTTCGACACCAGAACCAGCTCGAAGCGGTACGGCCGGGAGATGGCCTCGAAGCCGCTCATGCGCACGACCGCGAAGGTGTCGTCCGCGCAGGCCTGGCTGCTGAACTCGAAGCGGCGGTCGCGCGGCAGGCGCTCGGCAAGGGTGCTCATGGGTTCTGCAACTCGAATCAAGCCGCAACTTCGGCGGGGGCTTCAGCGCCGGCCTGTTCGGTGAAGCTCACCGCGAACTCACCCTGGGCATCCACGTCCAGGTGCACCGCGCTCGCCGCATCGCCGCTGCCCATGCGCTGCAAGATCTGCTGCGACATCAGCGGCAGCACGTTGCCGCGCAGGATGAAGTCGATGTTGCGCGCGCCGGTTTCCACCTCGGTGCAGCGCGCGGCAATGCGCTCGACCACCGCGTCGGCGTAGCTGAAGCGCATCTTGTTGTTGCGCGCCAGCCGCTGCACGATGCGCTCCAGCTTGAGCCGCACGATGCCGCCCAGCGCCTGCGCGTTCAGCGTCACATAGGGCACCACCGTCATGCGCGCCAGCAGCGCGGGCTTGAAGTGGTTCGACAGCAGCGGGCGAATGGCGCTGGTGAGCAAGGCCGCATCGGGCTGCTCGCCGCCCTGCGTCATCTCGGTGATGACGTCGGTGGCCAGGTTGGACGTGAGAAAGATCACCGTGTTGGCAAAGTCGATTTCCTTGCCTTCGCCGTCGGACAGCATGCCCTTGTCGAACACCTGGTAGAACAGGTTCAGCACATCGAGGTGGGCCTTTTCCACCTCGTCGAGCAGCACCACCGAGTACGGCCGCTGGCGCACGGCCTCGGTCAGCAGGCCGCCTTCGCCGTAGCCCACATAGCCGGGCGGCGAGCCGATCAGGCGGCTCACGTTGTGGCGCTCCTGAAACTCGCTCATGTTCACCACCACGGTGGATTTTTCGTCGCCGAACAGCAGATCGGCCACGGCCAGCGCAGTCTCGGTCTTGCCCACGCCCGAGGGGCCCACCAGCAGAAACACGCCCAGCGGCTGGCGCGGGTCGTTCAGGCCCGAGCTGGCGGTCTTCACGATCTGCGCGACCTGCTCCAGCGCGGCGTCTTGTCCGCGAATGCGGCGCTTCAGTGCATCGGCCAGGCCCAGCGCCGTGCTCGCGCGGTCGCGCTGCATCTTGCCCACGGGCACGCCTGTCCAGTCGGACACCACCTTGGCGACCACGTCGGGGTCGACATCGATGCGCACCAGCGCCTCGCTGCCCTGCGCGTCGGCGAAGGCGCGCTCGGCCTGCAGCAGCGTGTGTTCCAGCGCCTGCAGCAAGGCAGTGTCGGCTTCGTCAGTACCGGCCTCGCTGCGTGCCGCGCTGAACCCGGCACGCGCTCGCAACAGCACCTGCGCCGCATCGCGCTGCGCCTGCCAGCGCGTGCGCACGTCGTCGGCCTGCGTGGCCAGCGTGGCCAATTGCGCGTCGATGTCGGCAAGGCGCTGCGGCTCGACCGGCTGGCGGTTGTCCGCGTCCTGGCGCAGGCCGTTCTTTTCGCGCTCCAGCGCCTGCATGCGCCGCTCGGTGCGTTCGAGCATGTCGGGCTTGGCGTGGTGCATCACCTTGACCCGCGCGCACGCGGTGTCGAGCAGGTCGACCGCCTTGTCTGGCAGTTGCCGCCCGCTGATGTAGCGGCTCGACAGCTCGGCGGCGGCCACGATGGCGTCGTCGCGAATCGTCACCTGGTGCACCTGCTGGTAGCGATCGCGCAGGCCGCGCAGGATGAGCACCGCGGTGGCCACGTCGGGCTCGTCGAGCTTCACCAGCTGAAAGCGGCGCGCGAGCGCGGCGTCTTTCTCGAAGTACTTCTTGTACTCGGCCCAGGTGGTGGCCGCGATGGTGCGCAGCTCGCCGCGCGCGAGCGCGGGCTTGAGCAGGTTGGCCGCGTCCGAGGTGCCGGCCTGCCCGCCCGCGCCGATGAGCGTGTGCGCCTCGTCGATGAACAGAATGATCGGCGTGGCGGAGGCCTTCACTTCCTCGATCACGCCCTTGAGCCGGTTCTCGAACTCGCCCTTCACGCTGGCGCCGGCCTGCAGCATGCCCATGTCCAGACCGAGCAGGCTCACGTCCTTGAGCATGTCGGGCACGTCGCCCTGCACGATGCGCAGCGCCAGGCCTTCGACCACCGCCGTCTTGCCCACGCCGGGGTCGCCCACGCAGATGGGGTTGTTCTTGCGCCGCCGCGCGAGGATGTCGACCATCTGCCGGATCTCTGCGTCGCGGCCGAACACCGGGTCGATCTTTCCCTCGCGTGCCTTGTCGGTGAAGTTCTCGCAATACCTTGCGATGGCACTGGCGCTGCCCGCGCCGGCCGAGCGCTGTGCACCTTGCGCGGCCTGCGCAGCGCCTTCACCAAAGGCCGCTGCCGGGTCGCCTTCGATCGAATGCGCGCACACCGAGGGGAACTGCGCCAGCAGCGTCTCCTTGGACAGCGGCGCCAGCAGTGCGCCGATGCTGCCGCCCAGATGAAAGCCCGCGCGCGCCACCAGCGCGGCCAGCACGGCGCCGGAGCGAATGCGCGGCTGGCCCAGGTCGACCGAGCCCAGCAGCCATGCGTCCTGCAGCAGCTCGAGCAGCAGCGGCGAGAACGCCGGGCGCGCGGCATTGCCGGTGCGCATGGCCTCGAGCACGCGCTCCAGGCCCTGGCGCAGCGTGCCCGCGTCGATGCCGCCCTGGCGCAGCAGCAGGGGCAGGTCGGCCTGCGGTTCGTCGAGCAGGCGGTGCAGCAGATGCTCCACGGTGATCTCGTAATGACCGCGCGACACGCACAGCCCGACCGCGTTCTCCAGCGATTCCTTGCAATAGCCATCGAGGCGGCCGACAAGCGGCTTCAGGTCAACCAGCAACATGGGAAAAATTCCTTTCAGGCATCTCGGATGCAATGGGTTGCGGCGGCAGCAGAAAGCTGGAAGACGCCGCGCCGCCGGGCTGCGCGCCGGGCAGCCAGGTGTCCAGGCCCAGGCGCGACCACGAGGCCGGGTCCGGTCCTGGGTCAGTGGCTGTGCCCATGCCCGCGCCACGGCCCTCGTCCGCCTTCAGCCGCAGCTCCACCACCACCTGCAGCGGCCGCGTGAGATAGAAGCGCACCAGCAATTGCAGCCAGCGGTGGCCGGCGGCCCCCGGCAGCAGGCGCTGGAACAAGGCCGCGGGCAGCTCGCCGATGACGATGCGCAGCAGGTTGTCGCAGTCCTCGACCTGTTCGCCGAGCGGGCAGTCCTCGCCCAGCGCGTGGGCCTGCAGGCCCAGCCGCAGGCGCTGGTCGGGCGCAATGGGCACCCACTGCGGCTCGCACGACATCACCTCCACCGTGGCCGGCCCGAAGGCGTCGGCCAGCAGCGTGCGCAGGCCCAGCGCCGAGCGGGTGCGCTGCGCAAAAAGATTGAGGTGGCGCAGCAGGCCGGCGGCGCCAGGCAGGCTGTCGCGCTGCGCCGCGGAGCCCAGGCCGGCAAAGGCGTAGAGCAGGTCGAGCGCCTCGTCGTCGCGCTCTTCGACCACGCGCAGTTGCAGCCGGTACTTGCGCCAGGCTTCGAACAGCTGCGGGTAGAGCGCCGCATGCAGGATGTCGAAGAAGTCGCGCCGCGCATGCCGCCCTTCGCGCTGGTCGTCGAGCAGGTCTTCGGTATAGAAGGTGGGCAGCGGCGACGACACGCCGTACAGGCCGAAGAAGTTGGCGGTGACGCGCCAGGCGTGCTGCCCATCGCCGCCACCTTCCACACGCTCGACGCGCTCGATGCGCTCGATGTCCGCATCGGGAAAGCCCAGGCTCAGGTTCGGCCGCACGCGAATGCTCGCCGCGCCCGCGCGCCGCAGCAACCGAATCGCCTGAAAGTAGGAATAGCTCGCGCCGCGCGCGGCCAACGCGTCTGTGGGCGAGCTCAGAGCAGACATTGCCGCCCCAGTCGCGCGGGCCATTCGAAGACGGCGCCGGTGTCGGCGTCGGTGAGCGCGAGCCGGGTGTACGCGTTGATGGCGGCGTAGTCACCCAGAAAGCGCTCGATGACGCAGCCGAAAACGTAGAGGCCACCCAGGCTTGCGAAGTGGCTGCTGCGGCAGCGCAGGCGCAAGCGCTGGCCGCTGAGCATGCGCCGGCCGATCAGCCGCGTTTCGGGTTCGGCCGCGAGCGACTCGATGCCTGCGATGCGGTGCCGGTTCGCAATTTCGCGGCCATGGTCCTGCCGCTCGGAGAACACGTACAGCTCCAGCATCATCTTGAGGTTGGCCGCGTCGGCCAGCGACAGAAAGTTGAGCGAGATGTGCGAAATCATTCGCCACAGCAGGTGCTCGTTGGCGGGCGGGTTGAGCTGCGGCGTCACCGCGCGGATGTTGCGAAAGCTCAGGCGTTCGGGCGAACTGCTGGTGGGCTGATTGATGTCGCCGGGCTTCAGGCTCTCGGGCAGCTCGGCGTTGGTGCAGGTGAGCGCGATCGACAGTGTTTCAGCTTGCAGCGCCTGCTGCCGGGGCGTGGCGATCGACAGAAAAATGTCTTGCCCGCGCCCCACGGTGGCGGCGCGGCGCGAGAGGCTGTAGCTGGCCTGCGGGCGCACCGGCTGGCCCGAAGCAGAGGGTGCTGCGGATGCCCCTGGCCCACCAGGAGATGGCGGCAACGCAGCCATGCCGAAGGGCGCATAGAAGCGCTCCTCGCGCTCGCCCTGCACGTAGCCGCACACGCGGTCGACCGAGAAGATCTGGTAGTGGCCCTTCTTCTCGTTCTCGGGCCGCACCCGGTACTCGCTGGTGCGGTGCTCGTTCAGGATGGGCTCGGCCGCGTGCTCGAACAGGTTGAGCACCGGCACCACGTTGAGCAGCAGGCTGTGCTCGCGCAGCTCGGGCGCCCATTCGGGCAGGTCGCTGAGCGTGAGCCACATGCTGAACTGCGGGCCGCCGCGCGAGCCCCCCGCGCTGCGCTCGTTGCGCCAGCGCGCGAAGCCGCCGAGCTCGATGAACAACAGTTTTTCAGGGAGCGCAAAGTACTCCTGAATGATGCGAAAGCCCGGGAACGCATGGCTCGGGTAGGCCAGCATCTCGTGGTCGAAGCCCGCGTTGCGCAGCGCCTGCGGGCCGAGCGCAAAGCGCGCGCCGGGCTGCTGCGGGCTGCCCTCGGCCACCTCGACCTGCATCACACGGGTCATCAGCAGCATCAGCAGGTTGCTGGCCTCGGCATAGCCGGCGCCCAGAAAAAGGCGCACCGTTTCGCCCTGCCACTGCGCCAGGTCGATGCCCTGCATCGCAAAGTCCAGCCGCAGCGCGGGCGCGCGGCCGGCATCGCGCACCAGTTCGAAGCCGCGCAGCGCGAGCGGCTCCACCTGCAGCGCATGGCCGGTGCGAAAGCGGCAGCGCGTGCCGTCCACCGGCATGGACGCGAGCTCGGTGCCCAGAGGCACCTGCACCGGCTCGGCCGGCATGCCCTTGGGCTCGAACACCACCAGCGTGGACGCGGGCACCGGGCGCAGGTAGTGCGGAAAGAGCTGGGCCGCAAGCTCTTGCAGCAGCTCGGGGAATTCGTCGTCGAGCTTTTGCCGCGTGAGGCCGTTGAGAAAGGCCACGCCTTCGAGCAGGCGCTCCACGTCCGGGTCGGTCGAGGGCTCGGCCAGCATCGGCGCCAGCGCCGGATTTCCGCGCGCGAACTCCACGGACAGCTCGCGCAGTTGCTGCAGCTGGTCCTGGTAGTAGCGGAGGAAGTTGGCTTTGCTCATGCGAGAAAGAGGCGATGGATGCGATGGAGTCGATCGAGTCGAAGGAAACGAAGGAAACGAAGAAAGCTGATTGAGGCCGAACGCTCAGCGCCCGGACGCGTGGTCCGGCACGCTGACCTTGCCGTTGCTGCCCACGATGGTCGACAGGTGCAGCGGTATGTCTTGCCCGTCCACGTCGAGCCGGCCGTCCACATCGAAGCGCAGCGACATCGGGTCGCCCGCATCGGCGCGCAGGGCCACCTGGGGCGCGCGCAGCCGCGGCTCGTAGCGCGTGATCACCTCGCGGATCGCGCTCTCCATGTCGCGCACCGAGCCGCCGGACAACCCGCCCGCCAGGTTGGTGAAGTCGGGCACGCCGAAGCTGGCGTCCAGCGGCACGCTGCCCTGGCGGGTGTTCAGGATGCAGCGCAGGTGCGCGATGACGGAGTCGATCAGCAGCGACGCCTGCGTGGCATTCCCGCGTTCGGTGCCGCGTTCAGCCCCGCTTTCCCAACGGGCGACGCGTTCGAGCAGGCGCAACTCATTCACGGCAAGCGATCGCGCCCCGCCGCTCAGGACTTCGGCGCAAGCCAGGAGTCTTCGGCCTCGATGCCATCGGGGTCGAAGGTCCAGGTGATCTTTTCGTAGGTGAACGCCACGTCTTCCATGTGGCCCATCTGCTTGTTGTCGGGGTCCAGGCAGTTGGGCGTCCACGAGCGGATGCTGGTGAGAATCGCGTTCTCCAGCTTCACGGTGTAGTACTTCTCCTCGGTGCCCTTGGGCGAGATCCGATAGAACTCCAGCACCACCGACTTCATCTGCTCGCCCGAGGTCAGCGCCTGGAACAGCTTGGGCGAGGACTTGTCGATTTCCTTGGTGACCGTGCTCGGGCCGTGCACGCGCTTGCCGGTGGGCAGGCCGGTTTGCGGGCTCTTCGGAATTTCGATGGTGTGCTCGACGGCTTGCACCAGAATTTTTCCGTCATGGCCCTTGACCTTGGTCGAGCCTTCGATCTTTCCCTGGTTTTGACCTTCGAGGGTCATGTAGCACGGCATTGGCATTTTTGGCTTTCTGTTGATTGGCAGTTGATTTGCAGTGAATTGGCAATCGGTTCGAAATTGATTCGAAATTGATCGCCAGCAATTCAGCCCCGGCAATATCCATTTAAAAACCGGCAATCTGTGGTCTTTTGTTTTCTGGCGCAACCCCGGGGCTGGTCAATGGCTGCGTTGGTGTCAATTGTGTGGCGCCGCGGTTTCGGCGCTGTTTCATCCGGCGCGTTTCAGGTTACCGATGAAACCTGAAAGGCCGGAATTGAATTGCAGGCGCCTTATTTCTTTTCGAGCTTGCCGACCAGCGACAGCGTGAAAGACGCACCCATGTACTTGAAATGCGGCCGCACCTTCAGGTCGACCCGGTACCAGCCCGGCTCGCCCTCGACGTCGACCACGCTGATCTCCGCCTGGCGCAGCGGCCGGCGGCTGCGCACGCCTTCGGCCGGGTTGTCCATGTCGGCCACGTACTGGCGGATCCAGAGGTTGAGCTCCTTCTCCAGGTCGGCGCGCTCCTTCCACATGCCGATGTTTTCGCGCTGGATCACCTTGATGTAGTGCGCCAGCCGGCTCACCACGAAGATGTACGGCAGCTGGGTGCTGAGCTTGTAGTTGAGCTCGGCCTCCTTGCCCTCCTTGCTCTGGCCGAAGAACTTGGGCTTTTGCGCCGAGTTGGCCGAGAAGAAGGCCGCGTTGTCGCTGTTCTTGCGCATGGTGAGCGCTATGAAGCCCTGCTCGGCCAGCTCGAACTCGCGGCGTTCGGAGATCAGGATGTCGGTCGGAATCTTGTTCTGCATCGCCCCCATCGACTCGTACGAATAGATGGGCAGGTCCGACACCGTGCCCCCGCCCTGCGGGCCGATGACGTTGGCGCACCAGCGGTAGTCGGCAAAGCTGTCGGTCAGGCGCGAGGCAAAGGCAAAGGCCGCGTTGCCCCACAGAAAGTCCTTGTTGCCGCCGTCCACGCTCTCCTGGTAGTTGAACTTCTTGCTGGGCACGGTGGCCGCGCCGTAAGGCGTGCGCAGCAGAAAGTGCGGCAGCGTGAGGCCCACGTAGCGCGCGTCCTGGCTTTCGCGAAACGCATTCCACTTGACGAACTGCGGCCCCTCGAAGACCGAGGCCAGGTCCTTCAGGTTGGGCAGCTGCTCGAAGGTGTCGATGCCGAAGAACTGCGGCCCGGCCGACGCAATGAACGGCGTGTGCGCCATGGCCGCGGTGCTGGCGGCGTACTGCAGCAGCTTGATGTCCTGCGCGCCGGGGCCGAACTCGTAGTTGGCCACGATGGCGCCGAAGGGCTGGCCGCCGAACTGCCCGTACTCGGCGGTGTACAGGTTCTTGTACAGCCCCGACTTGGTGACGTCGGCCGCGTCCTCGAAGTCTTCCAGCAAGGCCTGCTTGCTCACGCTGAGGATCTGGATCTTCACGTTCTCGCGGAAGTTGGTGCGGTCCACCAGAAACTTCAGCGAGCGCCAGGCCGACTCCATGGCCTGGAATTCGGGGTGGTGCAGGATGGCGTCGACCGCGCCGCACAGCTTCTGGTCGAGCCCGGCGATCATGTCGTCCACCGTGGCCTGCGTCACCCGCTCCACCGAGTTCTGCGGTTCGAGCAGGTGCGAAATGAAGGCCTGCAGGCCCTGGCGCGTGATGGGGTAGGCGTCGTCGCCCGGCTTCACGCGCGCCGACTCCACGAGCTGGTCCAACAGGGAGGCGGCGCCTTCGGCTGCTGCTGCTGCCGGTGCTTGCGCGCCGGGCTGGGTCTGTTCTTCTGCCATGGTGCTGTCTCGCTTTCGGGTTACTTCTCTTGGATGCCGAGTTCGCTCAGCAGGCGGGCGCGCACCCGTTCGTCCTGCACAAGCTCCTGCACGCGCTTGCGGAAGTCGGGGATGTTCCCCAGCGGCCCCTTCAGGGCCTTGAGCGCTTCGCGCAGCGCGATGAGCTGGCGCAGCTCGGGCACCTTCTCCACGATGGCGTCGGGCGAGAAGTCGTCGATCGACTCGAAGGCCAGCTTCACCGGCAGCTGCGTGCCCGGCTCGGCCTGCGGGTCGAGCTGGCTGTCGATGCCGATGCTGAGCTCGAGCTTCTGGGCCTTGAGCACCTCGTTGAAGTTGTCCTTGTCGACCGACACGGGCTTCATGTCCTCGACCGGCTGGTCGGTCGCGCGCAGCGTGAAGTCGCCCAGCACGAGCAGCTTCAGCGGCAGCTCGACTTCGGACTGCGCATCGCCGACGGCCGGGCGATAAACGATATTGACGCGCTCCTTGGGAGCGACTGACCCATCGGCTGCCATTTGATTTCTCCTGGAAATGGATTTGAATGACCTGCAACCGAATGGCCGGAACAATGTTCGCGCAATGCAATTGCAATATCCTGATATTGCAATTGCTGGCGTTTTTTCCGGCTCAATTGGGTGCCGCGTCACGGCGGTTGGGGCGCCGCTATTGCAGCCACGCCCTGTGCGACGGAGTGTCCGGTTAAAAACTATTTCAGCGTTAGTCGATTTATCTCAATCTTTTGTCCACGCGTCTCATCCTTCGTTTCAAACGCTTCTGTCCAGTTAGAGTCCGCGTCCAAAGGCAAGGTTACAAATGAAAGACGCGCGCCGGCCGATGCCGGAAATGGCCCACACCCCAATTCACGCCGGCGCGGGCGGGAATGCGGGCGCCCGGCCCGGCGCGGCCAAATTCGGCCGGGCGGCATCGCACGGCGGCGTGCTGGGCGGCATGGGCCTGGCGCTGCTGCTGGGCGTGTCGTATGGCCTGTTCAACAGCCCCAGCCCGCATCTGGAAACGGCGCAGGACCTGTCGGTGTCCGCCCTCGCCTGGCCGGGCCCGGCCATCGGCATCGCGCTGCTGTGGCGGCGGCGCCTGCGCGAATGGCCGCTCTGCCTGCTGGCCGGCGCTGCGGCGCTGGCGCTGGTGGGTGCGCACAGCGGCGATGCGCCGCGCACCGTGGACCTTGCGCTGGCGGCCATCGGCCTGAGCGCGGTGGCGCTGGGCGCATGGCTGGGGCAGCGCTGGGTTGCGCCCGACGGGCAGCTCGACTCGTCGCGTCGCCTGCTGCTGTTCACGCTGCTGCTGCCGGTGGCGCTGTGCCTGCTGCTGTCGGTGTGCATGACGGCCGCGCTGGGGTGGGGCGCACCCGCCACGCAATGGCTCGGCCCCTTGCAGCATGTCTACGTCGCGCAGGCGATGTCCGTGCTCGTGCTGGTGCCCGCGCTGCTGGCCTGGCGCGCGTCGAATGCCGGCGCCGTGCTGCGCGACCGCGGCAACTGGATGCCGACCCTGGCGGCCCTTGCCTGCCTGGCGCTGGCGCTGGTGCCGCGCATGCACGACGAGGTGGTGCGCGCCGCGCTCACCTTGCCGCTGTGCTGGGCGGCGGTGCGCAGCGGCATGGTGCTGGTGGCGCAACTGAACGCGGCCATTTCCATAGGCATGACCGCCATCACACTGGCCGGTCGCGGGCCGTATGTGGAGTACGGCTACGGCATGTGGACGCTTCAGGTGGACCTGATCGGCATCGCGGTTCTTTCGCTGCTGCTGGCAGTGACCATCGGTGAGCGGCAGCGGCTGACAGCACGGCTGGACCAGGCGCGGCGCTTCGAGTCGCTGGGCTTTCTGGCGGGCGGCATCGCGCACGATTTCAACAACGTGCTGGGCACCATCCGCGCCTGCGCGGAGATCGCGGCCGAGCGCCTGCCGCCGGGCAGCGGCGGGCTTGAAGAACTGGCGCAGATGGCGCGCGCGACCGAGCGCGGCATGGACATGACGCAGCAGATTCTGCTGGCCGCGCGCCAGGGCGATCCGGCGCGCGGCCGCGTCGACCTGGGCGAGGTGGTCGACGAGGTGGTGGCGTCGGCGCGCGCGCTGTGCCCGGCGCACATTCACATCGAGCGCTACGGCATCGAACACCACGGCATCGACGGCGCGGCCTCGCCCGTGGTGCTGGCCAACCGCGGTCAACTGGTGCGCGCGGTGCAGAACCTGCTGCGCAATGCGACGCAGGCGGCGCGCGGGCAGGTGACGCTGAGCGTCGGCACGCAGACGTGGCACGGCATGTCCAGCATGCACGGCGCAAGTGGCATGCGTGGCTCAGGTGAGGGCCGCTTCGACGTGAGGCTGGGCGAGCCGCCTTCGGACCGCGCGCGCGGCTGGGTCGAGGTGGCCGACGACGGGCCCGGCATCGACGCCGCGCACTGGGCACACCTGTTCGACCCTTTCTATTCCACCCGCTTCGCGCAGGGCGGTTCGGGCCTGGGCCTGGCGATCGTGGCGGGTGTGGCCAGCGGGCACGGCGGGTTCATCGGCATGGCCACGCGCGCGCAGCGCGGCACGGTGTTCCGGCTGGAGATACCGCTTGTCGAACCCGGTGCCCAGGGCTCTCCTCACGTTCCGCACGCACCGCAAGCCACTCTTCAAAGCAAGGAACCCACGTCTTGAACACGCCCCCCCGCGCGCCGGTCCTCATCGTGGACGACGACGGCTCGCTGTCCAGCCTTCTGGGCAGCTACCTGGCTGGCCACGGTATCGAAAGCCACCTGACCGGCAGCGTGAAAGAAGCGCTGGCCGCGGTCGAGCACCGCGAGTTCAGCATGGTGCTGCTCGACCTGGGCCTGCCCGACGGCGACGGCATCGACCTCACGCGCCACTGGCGCGCGGAGCATCGCTTCCCCATCATCTGCATGAGCGGGCGGCAGGAAGAGGCTGACCGTGTGATGGGCCTGGAGCTGGGTGCCGACGACTATGTGATCAAGCCCTTCTCGCTGCGCGAAGTGCTGGCGCGCATGCGCGCCGTGTGGCGCCGCACCGAAGCCGTTCGCAGCCCCGTCACACGCGGCAAGCATCCGCGCGCCTACCGCTTCGACGGCTGGGAGCTGAACCTGAACACACGCCGGCTGCGCGCGGCCGACGGGCGCGACGTGTCGCTGTCGCCGAGCCAGTTCAACCTGATGGTGCTGTTTCTGGGCGCGCCAAGAAAAATCGTCACGCGCGAGGAACTGATCGAACGCACGCGTGCCTTCGACGACGTGTACGACCGCTCCATCGACGTGCAGATGCTGCGCCTGCGCCGCAAGATCGAAGCCGACCCCAAGCAGCCCGCGCTGCTGCGCACCGAGCGCGGGGCGGGCTACTACTTCGATGCGATGTCGGTCGAGGCCATCTGGGAATGACCCACCAAAGGAACACCACAAAGTGGACATCGGCCTGTTGAACGGCATCGGGCGCCAGCCCGTCAATGCCATGCGGCCTGCGGGCACCGACGTGCGGGACGACCCGCGCTTCGAGGCGCTGCAGCAGGAAATCGGCAAGCTCGCCAACCCTGCCGCCGAGGGGCAGACCGACTGGGCGCGCGTGGCGCAGTTGGCCTCGCTGCTGCTGGCGGACAAGGGCAAGGACCTGCTGACGGCCGGCTACCTGAGCGCCGCGCTGCTGCACAGCGACGGGCTGCCGGGCCTGGCCGTGGGGCTGCAGGTGGTCGGCGACCTGATCGACCATTTCTGGGCCGACATGTCCCCGCCGCTCGCGCGCTTGCGTGCGCGGCGCAATGCGCTGCAGTGGCTGCTGGAGCGCGCCGCGCTCAGTGCCGAAGAGCAGCAGTGGGCCGAGATGGCACCGCAGCCGTCGGCACTCGTCGCCGAGCTGCTGGGCGCCGCGCGCCGCATCGACGAGGCGCTGCGCGCCAAGGACGAAGAAGCGCCGTCGATGCGCCCGTTGCTCGCGTTGATCGATCGTGTGCCGGTGGCGCAAGACGTGCCGGTGGCGGCCTCCGCTGACACGGCCGATGTGCAGGAAGCAGCGCTTGCGTCGCGTGCGCCGGGTGCTGCATCAGCGCCGGCCGCATTGCCTGTTCGACCCGCGCTGGTGGCGGGTGATGCCGACCTGTCGATGGCGCGCGCGCTGGACGATCTGAACCGCGTGGCCGACGCCCTGATGACCGCCGACCCGCTCGACGCGCGCGCCTACCGCGCCAGCCGCTTTGCCAACTGGGCGGGCATCGATGCGCTGCCGCCCGCACAGGCCGGCCGCACGGCGATTGCAACGCCCATCGCTCAAATAGCGCAGGCGCTGCAACGCATGCAGGACGAGGCCGCGCAGCCGCAGGACGCCATCGGTTTTTGCGAGGCGCAGTACCCGGCGTTTCCGTTCTGGCTCGACCTCCAGGCGCTGTGCGCCGACAGCCTGGCCCGCCTGGGCGAACCCGCGCAGGCGGCGCGGGCGGAGGTGGAGCGCGCCACGCGCGACCTGCTGCAGCGGCTGCCGGGGCTCGAATCCCTTGCCTTTGCGAGCGGCATGCCGTTCGCGAATGCGCGCACGCTCGAATGGATCGGCACCTTGGCCATGCCCGCGGGCACGGCGACGACCGGTGCGGCGCAAACCAGCAAAGACGACCTGGGTGCCACCGTGGCGCAGGCGCGCTCGCTGGCGGCCAACGGAGAGCTCGAAGCGGCCGTCTCGCTGCTGCAGCAAGCGATGGCCCGTGCACCCGATGCGCCCACGCGGCTGCGCGCGCAGATCCGCCTGTGCGAACTGCTGAGCCAGCACCGCGAGGCCCGCGTGCCGGTGCCGTTCGCGCAACTCATCGTCGAACAGATCCGCCACCACGACCTCGACCGCTGGGACCCGGCACTGGCCGTGGAAGGCTGGGTCGCGGCCCACAGCGTGCTGAGCCAGGACGATGCGCATGCCACCGAGCGCGAGGCGGCGCTGCATGCCATTGCGCGGCTCGATGCGGTGCGGGTGCTTGCGTTGAGCTGAGGCGCTGCGGCCCGGCGTCACCTCACCGGCACCGCCGAGCGCCCACCTTCACGCATCGATGCGCACGATCAGCTGCGTTCCCGTGTAGGTCGGCGTCACCTTGAACCCCGCCGCGTTGATGGCCGAGAACCTGCCGATCAACGCACCGCTGCTGATGACAGTGAAGGTGTCGCCCACACTCGGCACGGCGCCGGGCTTGAAGCTCAGGGTCAGCGTGCCGTCCAGTGCCGCGACACCGGCCACGTTCAGGCGGCCCGCGCCATTGCTGCCGAGGTTCATCTGCAGCGTGGTGCCGGCCAGTTGCGTGTAGGCGCCGTTCACCATGACCATCGATGCGGCATTGCAGACCAGCGTGCCGCCGCCCACATACACATTGCCCTTGCCGAAGGCCGATGCCGCATCGGCGCGCAGCGTGCCGTCCATCAGTTGCGTGCCGCCCGCGTAGCTGTTGGCGCCGCCCAGGGCGAGCGTTCCGCTGCCCTTCTTGGTGAGCTTGCCGCCGCCGGAGATGTCGTTGCGCCAGCTGTCCATCGCATGGAAGCCGCCGAGGCTCGCGTCCATGGTGACGACCACGTCGCCATTGAACACGCCGTAGCCGTCGGCCGCGTCGAACAGGTTCAGCCGGCCCCAGCCTTCCGCGTCGTCCATCACCGGATAGCCCGATGGCACCGCCGTGGTCTTGAGCACCACGCGGCGCTGGGCGGCGTCCAGGTAGGGCAAGCGGGTTTCGAGCAGCACCTCCGCGCCCTTGGGCACCACGGCGGGCCTGGTGGCGTCGGCCACCTGCTTGAAGCCGAAGGTCAGGCGGCGAAGGTAGTCGGCCTTGCTCGCGGCATGGTCCGCGAAGCGGTCGGTGGCGGGGCCCTGCGAGTGCGCGAAGTCGTTCAATGCAGCCGCGTCGCGCGCGCCGACCGCCGCCGCCAGCACCGACTGCGCCTGCGCGTAGGCAGCGCCCTTGCGCGCCGCATTGGCGCCGGTGGCAAGGCTGGCGGCCGCGACGGCGTGGCCCTGGATACGCCCGCCGACCACGTCCAGCGGCGAATGCATGCCCGCGAGGATGCGGTTCTCGCCGAGTTCGAGGCCGCGCGCCACCATCTCCTGAAAGCGCTGCGGCACCACGTAGGCGAAGGCCAGCGACTTGCGCACGGCCTCGGCCGTGTGCCCGCTCACGAAGCCGCCGTCGGTGGTGGGCGTGCCGCTCTTGGCGGGCTCCAGCGCGGGCACCACCTTCACGCTGCTGCTCCAGCGCCACGGGCGCGCATATTTGAAGAAGCGCTTGGCGGGTTCGGTGGAACCGTTTTCTCCGATGCCGTTGAGCAGGTCCACCACGGTGCCAAAGCTCGGGTTGGCCACGCCGCCCACGCCCACGTCGCTGCCGCCGTCGTTGTAGAGCACGGTGGTCGCGTCCGCGGCAATGCCGGTGATGGTGGTGCTCTGCTGCGTGGCCGCGCGCCAGGCGGTGGTGAGCGGCCCCATGCCGTCGCTGATGCTGTAGCCCTTGCCGCGGCGATCGTCCAGGTAGGCCGCCAGCTCCTGCGCCGCGGTGCGCGCGTTGGTCACGTCCACCACGTACTGGATGTTGCTGTTCAGCACGGCCGCGTTGAGGGCTTTGCCGTCGGTCGCGTCACCGGGAATGCCGCTCCACGTGGATGCGGCCACCGCCGGGAAAGTACCCTGCGCCGGTGCTGGCGCACCCGCATCGACCAGCAGGCTGCTCGGGTGCCAGAAGTCGAGAAAGCCGGCCACCACGCGCACGCCGGCATTGGTGTCCTTGGTGGCGTAGCGCGCATCGCCGCGCTGGTTGGTCGCCACGTTGTCGACGAAGGGCGGCGTTGTGGCCTGGTCGGGCACGGGCGCGGTGTCGGTGAAGCCGATGTCCTTCGGCGCACCGGCCGCCACGACGGCAACGGCCGGCGGGTTGGCGGGCGGATTGGAGGCCGCCGGTGGCGCGCCGGAAATGGGGAACGACACGGCCCCGTCGTTGCCGCCACCGCCGCATGCCGACAGGCAGAGCGCCGCGACGAGGGTGATGGCGAAGGGACGGCCGAAGGACAGCGAAGACAGGAAGGGCGGCATGAGCGGCATGGACGGACGAGGGGATGAATGCGCGCCGCGCGCAAGGCGCGGCTGCAGGGTGCAAAGCCCTGCAATCTATTCAAGCCACATGTCATCGCGATGAATCGGCCGCCGCCGCCGAAGGGCACGTGGCGGATCACGTGCCTTGCTTCGTGTCAGGTCATTTCAGATCACGTCAGCGCGTGCAGGCTTCACTTGCCGAACAGGCGCATCAGGTGCTGCCACATGCGCAGGAAGAAGCCCGAGCGCTCCACTTCGGCCTGCGCCACCAGCGGTGTCTCGCCCACCGGCTTGCCGTTCGACTCGGCGACGATCTTGCCGATGACCGCGCCCTTGGCCACCGGCGCCTCCAGGCCCGGGTTGACCTGCACCGACGTGGTCACCTTCTGGCCGCGCGGCACCGTCACCGTCCAGGGGGCGGCCAGCCCCGCTGCAACGGTGTCGGCCTTGCCGAAGGCGACAGCGGCCTTGGCGACCACCGCGGTGGGTTCGATCGGGTTGGCCTTCTCGAAGTTGGCGTAGCCCCAGCCCAGCAGCGAGCGCGTCTGGTCGGCACGCGCCTGTGCGCTGTTGGTGTTGAGGATGACGGTGATCAGCCGCATGCCGTTGCGCTTGGACGAGGTGACCAGGCAGTAGCCCGCCTCTTGCGTGTGGCCGGTCTTCAGGCCGTCGACCGTGGGGTCGGTGTAGAGCAGCGCATTGCGGTTGCCCTGCTTGATGTTGTTGTACTTGAACTCGCGCTCGGCGTAGATGGGGTAGTAGTCGGAGCTGTCGCGGATGATGGCGCGCGCAAGAATCGCCAGGTCGCGTGCCGACGACTTGTGGTCGGGGTCTGGCAGGCCGGTCGGGTTGACGAAGTTGGTGTGCGTCATGCCCAGGCGCTTGGCCTCGGCGTTCATGAGCTTGGCAAAGCCCTCTTCGGAGCCGGCCATGTGCTCGGCAATGGCCTTGGAGGCGTCGTTGCCCGACTGCACGATGATGCCGCGCAGCAGGTCGATCACCGTGGCCTGGCCGTTGAGCGGCAGGTACATGCACGACTCGGTGCTCGAGCCGCGGCACCAGGCGTTCTGGCTGACCGACACCAGGTCGTCTTTCTTGAGCTTGCCGGCGCGAAGGGCCTGCTCGACCAGGAAGCTGGTCATCATCTTGGTGAGCGAGGCCGGCGGCAGCGGCTCGTCGGGGTTGGCCGAGGCCAGCACCTCGCCCGAGTCGAAGTCCATCAGCAACCAGGCCTTGGCGGCCAATGCGGGCGGGCCGCCGGCGACGGCCGTTTGTCCGGCCAACGGCGCCGATGCAGGCGCGACGGCTGCGGGCTGTTTGTGGGCGGCGGGCTTGGCGGCATGGGCGGCCGCGAAAGACGCTGCGGCGGGAACCAGGGAGCCTGTGGCGATGGCGACAGCGAAAGCGAGGGAGGAAATGGGGGAAGTCTTGAGTCGCATGGGTGCGTGCTGGAAGCGGAAAAGGGAGCGGAAAAGGGGGCGGGAAAGAAGCGAAAAAGAGGGGCAGGATGGGACCGTGAAGACAGAGTCCGAACCGCGCATTGTCGGTAGTGCCTGGAAGATTGCCAATCGCCGTGCAAGTTCAGTCGACTGTGTAAGTATCCTGGCAGACGGCAACGCCGGGCTGCGTTGGCTATTTTCAGCCCGTGATGATCGGCTTGAGCGCCTCCGTCTCCCTCACCATGAAGTCGAAGAAGGCGCTCACGCGCGCCGTCTTGCGAATGTCGGGCATGGCCAGCAGCCGCCAGTCCCGGGCAAGGGCGGGCACCGGGCCGAAGGCCCGCACCAGTTGCGCTTCGGCGTCGCCGAGCGCGGTCGGCAATGGGCCGACGCCCACGCCTGCCTTCACCGACAGCAGCAGGCCCAGCACGCTGTCGTTGCGCGCCACCACGGTCCCGCCAGGGGCCACCTGGCGCAGCCATTGGCTCGCGCGATGGCCGTCCATGCGCTCCTCGAAGCCGACCAGCGGGTGGGCCGCGAGCTCGTGCTCGCACGAGGGCATGCCGTGGTGCCGCGCGTAATCGGCGCTCGCATACACGGCCCACAGCGAATCGCCGACCTTGCGGCCCACCAGCACGTTGTCGTTGGTGTCGCCGGAGCGCAGGGCCACGTCGGCCTCGCCGGCGCGCAGGTCGAGGTACTTGTCGCTCATCACAAACTCCACCCGCAGGCCCGGATGCAGCGCATGAAAACGGTCCAGCAACCCCGACTGCACCAGCCGGTTGACCAGCGGCTCCGGGCAGGTGAGCCGAATCACGCCCAGCGCATTGCGCCTGGAGGCTGCCAGCGCCCGTTCGAAGCCGCATGCGGCCTGCTCCACCTGCCGGGCGGCGTCGAGCATCTCCGTGCCGAAGTCGGTCAGGCGGTATCCGTTGGTGTGGCGCTGGACCAGGGCGCGGCCGATGTGGCGCTCCAGTGCCGCAAGTCTGCGCTGCACCGTGGATGCATCGACCTGCAGCGCCCGCCCCGCCGCCAGCGTGCTGCCATGCGTGGCCACCGCCACGAAGTACTTCAGGTCGTTCCAGTCGAACATGCCCCGTTATGCGCCTTTGCGGCCCCGTTCTGCAAGCTTGCGGCTTGCGGGGCGACGGACGCGCGCCTAGGCTGGACCCACCACCACTTCAGGGCAGCCCCATGACCCCACGCACCCCGGCCCCCTTCGGCGTTGGCAGCCGGCGCTGGCTGCTGACGGGTGCTGCGGCTGCCGTCTTCGCCCCCGACGTGTGGCCGCAGACCTCCACGGCGGCCCTGCACGAGCGGCTGCGGCTGATCTGCACCGGCCCGCCCGGCAGCGTGCCCGACATCCTGGCGCGGCGCTTCGGCGAAGAGCTCACCGGCAGCTTCGCCCGGCAGGTGGTGATCGACAACCGCCCCGGCGCGGCGGGGCGGATCGCGGTGCAGGCGCTGAAGGCGGCGCCGCCGGACAGCCCGGACAGCACGACCTGGTTGCTGGCACAAGGCGCGCTCGCCAGCCTGTATCCGATGCTGTACGACAAGCTGGCCTACGACCCTGCGCGCGACCTGCGCCCGGTGTCCGTGGCAGCCGAAATGGCGCTCGGTGTCGCCGTGGGTCCGGCGGTGCCGGGCGAGGTGTCCGGCATGCGCGCGCTGGTCGACTGGATGCGCAGCCATCCGGCCTCCGCCAATGCGGCGTCGCCCGGTGCCGGCACCCTGCCCCACATCCTGGAAGCCATGCTCTTCGACCCGCCCGGCCTGAGCTGGCGCCATGTGCCGTACCCCGGAGGCCCGCCCGCCATGGTGGCGCTGCTCGGCGGCCAGGTGGCCGTGCTGGTGCTGCCGGAGGGGCTTCTGCTGGCGCAGTTGCCGGGTGGCCGGTTGCGGATGCTGGGCACTTCGGGCAGCGAGCGCAGTGTTTTCTCGCCCTCGGTGCCCACGCTGGCGGAGCAAGGCTACGCGGGCGCGGTGATGCGCGAATGGTTCGCTTTTTTCCTGCCCGGCGGCGCCTCGGCAGCCAGCGCCGAAGCAGCATCGCAGGCTGTGCGCAACGTGGTCGCGCGCGGCGAACTCGCCCGCACGCTGCAGGACGCGGCCATGGTCGCGGTTCACAGCACGCCGGCGCAGCTTGCGGCAAGGATCGAGAGCGACCGCGAGGCCTGGGCGCCGATGCTGGTCCGTTCCGGCATTCGGGGCGACCTCTGACGGCCAGGGGGTCTGCTTGGCCCGTCCACCCCTGCGTGCCCCGCTCGATCCGCCTTGGCCGCCGCGACTTGCCAAATGCTGACGTTTGATTACATTCGCTCTACCCCTTGGGGGACCGACCGGTGCGGCAGAACACAACACCGGGCCACAGGAGGATCGAATGCCACTCTTTTGCCTGATGCGGCTGCAGCACGCCCGTTTTCCGCTTCGCCTGGAGCGCCCGGAGGACGTGCGGCGCATTTCCGTGCTGGCCGCCACCGGCCTCGTCGAGGCCGAGTTCGATGCGCCGCCGGCGCTGCGGGGTGCCTACGTGGCGCCCCAGGTGGTCGTGGTGAAGGGCATCACCGACCACGGGATGCAGGAGCTGCGGCAGTTCGTGGCGCAACGCGGCGGCACGCGCAGGGCCAGGGGGGCGCGCACAGCCGAGAGCGACGGCTGAACCGGCATGGCCTGCGGCTGACGCGGCTAGCGGCACATGCCGTAGCCACCAGTCTCCAGGTGGAAGTGGTCGCGGTGCGCGGCGTTGTAGTCCGGTCCGAGCACGCCGTCGAAGAAGCGGCACGCGCCCTGGTGCGCGTCGCGCAACAGCAGCGCAGACGGGGTGCCGGTCTCCTGCGCAGCCTTTGCGCCACCCACGGCCGGCACCGCCTCCCGAGGCCATGCCTGCAGCACCGTGATGCGGCGCCCGTCCGCCAGCACGAGGCCTGCCACGTCCAGTGCATCGGCCGTGGCGTGTCGGCTGCGGGAGGCGTTGGGCACCGCGCCATCGCCACGGTTGATGTTGCGGCACGCATAGCTGCCCAGGTGCTCCACCGCCGCCACCGGCTGGCCGAAGTGCGCTTGCGCCGCCGGCTGCAGCACATGCGTCTCCCACATGTGGAACGACAGCGCCATCGGGCAGCTCAGCGAAGGCGCAGGGTTCAGGCGCACACCGGCATTGCGCAGGCGCACCGCGTCCTGAAAGCCGCAACCCGGGCCGGTCTCGCGGTCGGGCAGCAGGTCGTAGACCATGCCCGTGCGAGCCAAGGCGGCGAGGCAGCGCGCAGGCTCATTGCGCGCCCGCGCGAGCTTGTAGCCGGTCAGTGCGTTGGGCGGGGCCGCCACGTCGAGCGGCGCCCAGGGGTTGAAGCGCTCGGGAACCTGCACCGCGCCGGTCGCCACGGCAATGGCCCCGCCCGCCAGCGCGGCGCACAGGGCCAGGCCAATCCAGCGCCTGCGCGGCGTTGCAGATGCGTGAGCGGCAGGCAAAGGTCAGCGCTGCTCGCCGACTTCTTTCAGCGAGGCCAGGTTCACAGGCCCGTCCTGGCTGGCGAACGTGGGTGCGCCGCCTTCGGCGTTCTGCTGCTGCTGGCTGACGCCCGAGATGCGGTGGCTGCCGGTGTCGTACTGCCGAACCTTGCCGTTCTGCTCGACGACCAGCCGCCGCTGTTCGGGAAAGAAGGCATAGCGAACGCCGTTCTGCCCGCCCGTGCTGGACGGGTCGGACAGGCCGGGCGGCCACCAGCTGTTGTCGGGCGCCGCCATTGGCGCCATGGGCGCCATCGGCTTCATTCCCTTCATGGGCTTCAGGGGTTCCATCGGGCGCGTCCTTTCTGCAAATCGGATGAAAAAACGGGCGGCATGAATCGCAGATCAGTCGCCGGCCCAAAGCATGTCGGTGTCAGTCTCAGTACCGGCGCTGCGAGCGCGCGAACGCAAGCGCCAGCCCCGTCAGCAGCGCACCGCCGGCTGCGGCGACCAGCACCGCCTTCACCGGGTCGGCCGCAATCTGCTTCTCGCAGGAGGCCTGCCACTGCGCGGCCTGTTCCTTCAGGCTGGAGATCTTCTTGCCCGATTCGTTGACTGCATTGCGGGCATAGGCACGACCGGTGTCGACGGCGTCGGCGGCCACGTCCTTGGCGTCCGCGGCAACGCCGCGCGCGGTGTCCATTGCCTCGCCGGCGGTGGCCTTCACATCGTTCAGGCCGGAGCGCAGCGCTTGCGCGGTGTCGCCCGCCACGGCCTTGGCTTCGTCGGCGAGTTGGGAAGGGGTCTTTGCATCGTCTGCCATGGCGGTCTTTCAGGTAAGAGGTAGGTAAGAGGTGGAGGGGTCGGCAACGAATTGCCAAGCCTTATTGGGGCCGAACCCGCGCCCCTGCTCTTGTGGGGTGGCGCAGGCAGCGCGTGTAGGCGAAGGCAGCGCCGGCCCCTCGGCGGGTGGCGGGGTGGCGGGGGGCCGGTGCGGTAGCACTTTCGCGCTCGCACAACGACACCTCTGCGCCCCGCAGTGGCCTGCTTTCGGTGCAGCCGACCCCTGAAATCGAAGGGATTTCCCATGAAAGGTGCAGATATCGCACCTCTTTGAGTCACGCAAAGGGTTCGCACCAATCACGTGCGGGCACCCTTTTTGCTTGAATGCCGAAGAACTACCTTGCATTCACCTTTCACGGACCGACCCCGCATGAACAAGCGCCATCTGCTCCAGTCCTTCCTCGCCGCCTCGGCCCTCAGCTTCGGCCTGACCTCGGCCTTTGCGCAGTCCCCGACGCCGATCAAGTTCCAGCTCGACTGGCGCTTCGAAGGCCCGTCGGCGCTGTTCCTGCACCCCGCCGCCAAGGGCTACTTCAAGGCCGCCGGCCTGGACGTGACCATCGACGCGGGCAACGGTTCGGGCGGCACGGTCACGCGCGTGGCCTCGGGTGCCTACGACATGGGCTTTGCCGACCTGGCCGCGCTGATGGAGTTCCACGCCAACAACCCCGACAGCCCCAACAAGCCGGTGGCCGTGATGATGGTCTACAACAACACGCCGGCCTCGGTCATGGCGCTGAAGAAAAGCGGCATCACCAAGCCGGCCGACCTGTCGGGCAAGAAGCTGGGCGCGCCGGTGTTCGACGCGGGCCGCCGCGCGTTCCCCATCTTTGCCAAGGCCAACAACGTGGGCGCCGTCAACTGGACCGCCATGGACCCGACGCTGCGCGAAACCATGCTGCTGCGCGGCGACGTCGACGCCATCACCGGCTTCACCTTCACCTCGCTGCTCAACCTGGAGGCGCGCGGCGCCAAGGCGGCCGACGTGGTGATTCTTCCGTACCCCGACTACGGCGTGAAGCTGTACGGCAACGTCATCATCGCGTCGCCCAAGCTCATCAAGGAGCACCCGGAGGCGGTGAAGAAGTTTCTCTCGGCCTTTGCCAAGGGCGCGAAGGAAGTCATTGCCAATCCGGCGGTGGCCATCGAGTCGGTGAAGGCGCGCGACGGCATCGTCGACAGCAAGCTCGAAACGCGCCGCCTGCAACTGGCCATCGACACCGTCATCAACAGCCCCGACGCGCGCGCCGAAGGCTTCGGCGCGGTCAATGCGGGGCGCATGTCGCTGATGGCCTCGCAGGTGTCCGACGCGTTCAACACCAAGACGCGCGTGAGCCCCGATGCGGTGTGGACCGCGGCCATGCTGCCGCCGGCGGGTGAGCTCAGCGGCATCCTGCGCAAGTAACGCGGCAAGGCGACGACGAAGGCGCAGGCCCGCTTCAGAGACAAGGGCCGGCTGCCATGCCGGCCCTTGTCACGTTCAGTACGCCTTGAAGTTCGCGGCGATCCGCTGGTTCAGGTAGTCGCCGGCCGTGATCGCCGGGTACTTTCTCGCGGGCCCTTCGATGACGGCATCGCGATTGGCCTGCGCGAAGAAGGCGATGCTGTAGCGCGGCCCGCTGTACTCCCCGGCGGCCGGGTTCTTCACGCGGTGAAAGTTGCTCGGCAAGCGATCGTCGCTCCAGCGCATGAGCATGTCGCCGATGTTGCAGGTGATCACGTCGTCGTGCGGCTCGATCGGGGTCCACGCCTGCGCTTCCATTTCCTTGCCGGGGCACACCTCCAGGCCACCTTGGCCCTTGCGCTGGTAGAGCAGCGTGAGGCAGTCGAAGTCGGTGTGCGCACCGGCGCGCCACAGGCCCAGCTGGTCCTGCGCTTCGGGCGCAATGGCGAAGTAGTGCAGCAGGCGAAGCGTGCTCTGGTAGCTGTGCGCATCCTGGTCGTGCGCGCGCTCGAAGAATGCGGGGCCGAAGCCCAGCTTCATCGCGAAGCACGAGAGCACCCGCATGCTCACCTCCCAACTCTGGCGCTCGAAGGCCAGCATGCCCCGCCTGAAGCCGGGCAACTCGCTTTCTGTCGGCCAGAGGTCGCCCATGTGCGGCCGGGTGAGCTGGTAGCTCTCCTTCTGGTCCGGCGTGCCGGTGGAAGGGCGCACCTGTGCCCTGCTCTCCCATCCCGCGTTGACGGCCTTCTTCAGCGGGTACTTCGCCTTCACGTCGTCGGGCAGCGCGAAGAAACGCTCGGCCATCTCGAAGGCATGGTCGATGCCCGCGGGCTCTATGCCGTGGTTCTCCAGCTGGAAGAAGCCCACATCCACGGCCGCGTCCCAGAGCTGGTCGGCTATGTCGGCCTGGCGGTTTGCGAAGTTGGAGAGATCGATGCGGCGCACTTCGCGCATCGTGTCGGTGGAGCCCATGGCGCCCATGCGCGATTCTTTTTGCAGCTCGGCGAGGCTGGTTTTGTCAGCGGTCAATTGCGTTCCTTGAAGTTGAAAATTTCAAGAGCAATTCCCGGCCGGCGCATGAGAGGCACTGTCAGTACCTTGCACCGGTGAACGCTTCTACTCCCGCGGCGGATGATGCGCCGGCCCACCGCCACAAGCAACTCCTTGATGCTTGTCCCTGCGACCCGGTCGAACTTCATTGGGGCGTGCCCGCGGCGCCTTGGTGCGGCGCGGTAAAGACTTCACAGTGCCGCAGACAAAGAGAGTTTTGTATACATAATTGAGCGCAAAAAAGGTGCACAAAGCATGGCGCGATTAGTGCTTGAACAACAGCGGAGTAGAAGCGTTCATCGGTTGGCGTCCCGCATGCCCACCGTCGGAAATTGCTCCTGAAGCACGCAGCCACCTGCATGCAGCCGACCGGCCCAGCGCCTCGGTTGCGCAGCATGGCGACTTCAGGACCGGCGCTCACGCCTTCTTGAAAACACCGGCCGCGTGTGTCGACTGCCACCACCACCAACCGCCCGGAGTTCGTTGCATGCCACGTCGTTCCCAACCTCTCGCCGCCGCCATCATGCGGGCCAGAACGCGCGCTCTTTCGCTCGCCTTTTCTATGGCCCCGCGCATGCACCACGCAGGTACAAAACATGCTTGAATGCCCGCGGAGTAGAAGCGTTCAGTGGTTGAAACCCGCCCGAAAATTGCTCCCGACGCCCACCGGGCCGCGGCACATCAACAGGTTCAGCCATTCAACCGCAGGGGAGTTCTTCCACATGCCCAGATCGTCGTTTGCCGCACGGCCCGTGCGCCTGCATCCTGTGTTTTCTCGTGCGTTTTCTTGTGCAATTTCCCGTGTGCTTTTCCGCCCTCGTTCCCTAACCCTGAAAGGCCAGTGATGGCGGACACCTCCCCTACCCCC
>NNBV01000648.1_pt1 | contig 56252 bp, 54 predicted proteins | sample 1173771 | NCBI WGS metagenome assembly NNBV01 (sample SAMN07173938, study PRJNA388173) | plant metagenome | isolation source: symbiotic tissue sample KVS11 | place: Norway: Troms, Kvaloya island | reverse complement strand
CTGCTGCCTCCCGTAGGAGTCTGGGCCGTGTCTCAGTCCCAGTGTGGCTGATCATCCTCTCAGACCAGCTACTGATCGTCGCCTTGGTGAGCCATTACCTCACCAACTAGCTAATCAGACGCGGGCCGATCTATCGGCGATAAATCTTTCCCCCGAAGGGCTTATCCGGTATTAGTACAAGTTTCCCTGTATTATTCCGAACCGAAAGGTACGTTCCCACGTGTTACTCACCCGTCTGCCACTAGTATCCGAAGATACCCGTTCGACTTGCATGTGTTAAGCCTGCCGCCAGCGTTCGCTCTGAGCCAGGATCAAACTCTCAGATTGTATCTTGAGTTTGTTCCGGCATCGCTGCGTATTGACGGAGTCATTGCTTGACGACCGAAGTCATCAGCGATGGCTCTTGTAAAACGCAGCACACCGAAGTCTCGTTCGATCCAGTCCTTAGACCGGATCCGCAAGAACCTCGCCGTCCACGTTTCTCTTTCTGTCTTCAGTTTTCAAACAGCGTGGCAACACAGCAGACGCAAAAGCCACCGATCTCTCGGCTACAAGGCCCAAAACGTCCAAAGGAAGCGCGTCAAGAGCGCCGCTCAGCGGCGGCGCCGTCTCGATGGCCGGTTTATAGGACCCACCACCCAGACCTGTCAACGAGCTTTTTGAAGTTTTTTCGACAGAGAGCGATTTTTCATAGCCGGCGCCATGTTCAGGGGAACCACAGGCTTTGTTTACCGCGCGCCCGCGAGAGACGCCCGCAAACAGCCGTATTCACCGGCCACAGCAAGCTCCAGCCCACTGTCCGGATTGATTCCGGCCGGCGACACGGGCATGGTCCGACCGGGGTGCGTTCCGGTCGGGCATGCACCGGGGTTCGCGCTTTTCGGGATCTTGCGCCGGGCTTCTTGCGCCGGAGCTCGTTCCAGCCAGATTGCTTCCAGGCGCGCTTTGCCGGGGATCGTCGTCTTAGGATCGCCAGACAGCTCACGATGAACGCCCACCCCGAGTTCAACATGCCGGCCGAGCCGCTCGCCCCCGAGGCAGCCTCGCTCCTGGTCGATCTCGGAATCGAGCCGCCGATCCAGCCCGCGGGCGCAAGCCAGCAGGCGCTCGACCGGCGTGGCGTATCGCTGCGCTGGCTTGCCGCCTGCGCGCTCGTGGGTTCCTGCGGCGCGGCGTTGCTCGGCGCCGCGATCCTGGTCGCGATGCGTGGCGACACCAGCTTTCCCGAGCAACCCGAAACGGTCACGGCCCGAGCCTCCTCGGCGGCCGGCGATGGCGGCGGCGCACGCAAAGGCGACAAGCTCGTCGCCGATCAGCCCGTGATGGCGGCGCGGCATTCGGTGCGGGCGCCGATGTCCCAGCGTGTCGGCAATCGCGAGGTGATCCGGGTCCGGCCCTTTGTCAGACTCGCCTCGAGCCTGTCGCTGACGACCGGCGTCTATGCCACCAACATCCCGCCGTTCAACCCGCTGCGTCTGTTCGCCGAGGGCGGGCAGCCCAACGAGCGCTATGCCGAACCGATCCTCGACATGCCGGATGCCGACGTCACCATCGTCAAGCGCGAGCTCGCCGACATCGTCATTCCTCCGGGCAAACCGCAGCTGGGCGACGCCGAGGTCATCACGCAGATCGAGGAGGAGCGGGCCAACCTCGCCGCAGCCGGGCGCCAGCGTCCCCTGCCGATTCCGCCGCAGCTGATGCTGAGCCGCACGCTCGGCAGCGGGGCGGGGCCGACCAGCGACCTTCTCTCCTATGCGCCATCGACCGATACGCGCTTCTCGGGCATCGAGGTCCGCGTCGTGCCCGAGAACGTCACCAACGCACCCAAGACGCCGATCGCCGCCTCACGCGAACCCCTCGTCGAGGAGAAGCTGCTGCTGGCCAAGCGCGGCGACAATTTCGAACAGGTGATGCGGGGCGCCGGCGCCACGCCCGACCAGATTCGCGGCATGATGCAGGCTTTCAGCGGCAGGATCCGCACCGGCGCCCTGCCCGACGGGCAGGTGCTGCAGGCGCTCTATGCTCCGGGGCTAAACCCCGGCGACGCGCGCCAGATCGTCCGGGTCTCACTGCTGACGAACGGTCAGCCCGACGGCACGGTTGCCGTCAACGACAAGGGCCTGTTCGTGTCCGTCAACCTGCCGAAGCAGGAATTGGTCGGCCCGCAGCGATCCCAGCGCAAGACGGATGACGAGGACGAGGATGACGAGGGCGGCAGCGGCGCGCGCCTCTATGAGAGCATCTACGAAACCGGCATGCGCCACGACCTGCCGCGCCCGTTGATCGACGAACTGGTCCGGATTTTCTCCTACGATCTCGATTTCCAGCAGCGCGTGCGCGGCGGCGACACGCTCGAGGTCATCTTCACCGAGGACGACGAGGGCGAGCGCGGCGAAATCCTGTCGGCCTCGCTCACCATCGGCGGCGAGACGCGGCGCGTCTTCCGCTACCAGGCGCCCGAAGACGGGCTGATCGAGTATTTCGACGAGGAAGGAAAGTCGCTGAAGAAGTTCCTGCTGCGCAAGCCGATCGCCGATGGCGAAATGCGCTCGGGCTTCGGCATGCGCTACCACCCGATCATGCGCTACTCGAAGATGCATACCGGCGTGGACTGGGCAAACCGCATCGGCACACCGATCCTGGCCGCGGGCAACGGCACGGTGATCGAGGCCGACTGGTCGTCCGGCTATGGCAAGCACACCGAGATCCAGCACGCCAACGGCTATGTCACGACCTATTCGCATCAGTCGAATTTCGCCAAGGGCATCGTCCCGGGCGCCAAGGTCCGCCAGGGCCAGGTCATCGGCTATCTCGGCTCGACCGGCCTCTCGACCGGCCCGCATCTGCATTACGAGGTCAAGGTCAACGGCAACTTCGTCAATCCGATGAAGATCCGCGTGCCGCGCGGCCGCGAACTCCAGGGCCCGACCCTGGCCGAATACAAGCGCCAGCGCGACGAGATCCAGGGGCTGATCGAACGCGCCGGCGGCACGGTCGCGCAACTGCGCTGAGCGCATGGCCGAGGCCGCGAGGTCGTCCCGACGTGCAGTGATGGCTTGACTTCCCGCGAACGAAGGCACACCGGCAAAAGCTCATTCCTCTGCTGCCGCCGGTGCCGCGCCCATGCTCGCTGCCCTTCTCGTCGTCCTGCCCGTCTTCGGCCTGATCGCGCTGGGTTATCTGGCGCGCTGGACGAAGCTGCTGCGCGAGACCACCGGGGAGGGCCTGTCGGATTTCGTCTTCGTGCTGGCGGTGCCCTGCCTGCTGTTCCGGACACTGGCCAAGGCCGACATCCCGCAGACCCAGCCCTGGGGCTACTGGATCGCCTATTTCGCCGGGCTGACCATCGTCTGGGCACTGGCCATGCTGATCGCCAGCCGCTTCTTCGCGCGCAAGGGCCCCGAACTCGTCGTCTCCGGCTTTGCCGCCGCCCAATCCAACACCGTCTTCGTCGGCGTGCCGATGATCCTGAAGGCCTATGGCGATGCCGGAGCAGTGCCGCTCGGTCTGCTGCTGGCGGTCCACCTGCCGGTGACGATGACGATCGCGACCTTGCTCGCCGAAGGCCGCTCGGCCTCGGTGACGATGCTGTTGCGGCGGCTCTTCACCCATCCGATCATCATCGGAATCATCCTGGGCACGCTCGCGCGACCCGTCGTCGACCTCCTGCCGACGCCCTTCTGGACGCTGATCGATTTGATCGCCAGCGCGGCCGTGCCCTGCGCGCTGATCAGCCTGGGCATCAGCATGCGCCGCTACGGACTTGAATCCGGCCTTGGCCTGCCGGCCACCCTCAGCGTCCTCAAGCTCGGCCTGCATCCGCTCATCGTCTATGTGCTGGCGACGCAGGTCTTCGACATGCCCGCGCACTGGTCGGGCGTCGCCGTGCTCTTCGCCGCCTGTCCCTGCGGCATCAACGCCTATCTCTTCGCCGAGCGCTATCGCCAGGGCGTCGCCGATGCCTCGAGCGCGATCACCCTCTCGACCCTGATCTCGCTGTTCACCACTGCGGCCTGGCTGAACTGGCTCGGCGTCGGCTGACGGCCGCTCAGGCGAAGCCGAGCCTTTGCCGGAGCCCCGCCGCCGTGACGCCTTGCGCCCGCAGATCGGCGAGGCTTTCCGACTGGCGGCTTTTGGCCAGCTTGCGGCCGGTCTCGTCGATCAGCAGTTCATGGAAATGGTAGAGCGGCGTCGGCAGGCCAAGCAGCCGCTGCAGCAGCACATGGATGTCGGTCGCAGCCTCCAGATCGCGTCCGCGCACGACATGGCTGACACCCTGCAGCGCATCGTCGATCACCACTGAGAGATGATAGCTGGTGGGCACGTCCCGGCGCGCCAGCACGACATCGCCCCAGCCCGCCGGCTGGGCCTGCACGGCGCTTGCCTGACCCGCTTCGTCGATCACGCCGTAGGAGAGGCCTCCGCCCGCCATCGTCAGCGCAAGAATCATGTCGAGACGCAGCACATGCGGTTCACCCGCCGCGATGCGCGCCGCCGCCTCGGCCCGGTCAAGGGCGCGGCAGGTCCCCGGATAGATCGGAGCGCCGTCCGGGTCGGTCGGCCAGGCCAAGCCGGATGCCCGCTCCCGCGCCGCGGCCGCCATCCGCACCTGCTGGCGCGAGCAGAAGCAGGGATAGACCACTTGCCGCCGGCGCAGGCCATCGAGGGCGATGGCGTAGTCGTCGAAATGCTCGGACTGCCGGCGCACCTCCGCCTCGAAGCCGACCCCCAGCCAGGCCAGATCGTCGCGCAGTGCCTGTTCCAACACCGGCGTGCAGCGCTCGCGATCGATATCCTCGATCCGCAGCAACAGGCGGCCGCCTATCCGCGCGGCGAAGCGTTCATTGGTCAGGGCCGAAAGGGCATGCCCGAGATGCAGCCGCCCATTCGGACTCGGCGCGAAGCGGAAGACCGGCTGCGCGGTTTGTGGAGGGGACGACGCCATGCTGCTTGTCTAGGGTCTCGCTCCGGCGCGGCCAAGGCCCTCCCCTGCCCGGCGGTCACCCCGGGTGACCACAGGGAGATCCGGGATCCATGCCTGAGCCTTCCTCATCAGCGCTCCGGCATGGATCCCGAATCTCCGCTTCGCTGCGTCCGGAGTGACGCATAGAGGATGAGGGGCACCGTTACTGACGAAATAGGGCGGACGCATGCGTGTTGATGAGGCGATGCACAAAATCACATGCGACGCGGATCTTGAGGAGGGCATGGCGGCGCTGCGCGCGCTCCATCCGCATTGGTGCGGCATCATCGAGCGGACCGGTATCCCGCCGCTGCGCCGCCGCGAGGGTGGCTTTGCCGGGCTCGCCGCCATCATCGTCTCGCAGCAGCTCTCGGTCGCGAGCGCGCGCGCCGTCTGGACCCGGGTCGAGGCCGTGCTCGCGCCGCTGACGCCGGAGCGCATGCTCACGGCCACCGACGAGGAGATGCGGTTGTCGGGCCTGTCGCGCCCGAAGCAGCGCACCATGCGCGCGGTCGCCGCCGCCATCGCGTCTGGCGATCTGGCCCTCGACGCGCTGGAAACGAAGACGCCCGAGCAGGTCCATACGCTGATGACCGCCGTCTCGGGAATCGGCCCCTGGACGGCGGACATCTATCTGCTGTTCTGCCTCGGCCATCGTGACGGCTTCGCAGCCGGCGACCTCGCGATCCAGGAAGCGGCGCGCGTCGCCTTCGGCTTGCCCGCACGGCCCAAAGCGGCCGAGCTGGAGGCACTGGCGGAAGGCTGGCGCCCCTGGCGCGGGGTCGCCGCCCGCCTGCTCTGGGCCTATTACGCCGGGCTCAAGTCACGCGAGGGCGTCAACGCCTGAGGCTTTAACGCCCCACCACCTTCAGCGCGGCGTCAGCGGCACTGCGCAGGAAGGCGCTGTCGCTCATCACGGTGACGACCTTCGCCCCCATGTCGAGGAACGCCTTGGCCCGCTCTGCCGACTGCGCGTAGACCGCGACCGGCTTTCCCGCCGCAGACGCCCGCGCGATGATATGGGCGATCGCCTCGTCGACCTGCGCCGACATCGGATTGACCTCCTTGCCGCCCGACAGCGCGATCGAGAGATCGGACGGGCCGACGAAGACGGCGTCGATGCCGTCGAGCGCCAGGATGTCGTCGAGGATCGCCATCGCCTCGCGCGTCTCGATCATCGCGAAGGACAGCGAGAAACGGTTGGCCTCGCGCAGATAGCTGTTGGCGTCGAGCCCCGAGTTGCCGAGCCCGCCATAGCTGCCCCAGCTGCGCTCGCCCATCGGCGGATACTTCGAATAAGCGGCGAAGGCCCGGGCGTCGGCCATCGTGTTGATCATCGGGGCGATGACGCCGGAGACGCCGGCATCGAACAGCCGCGAGACATTCTGGAATTCACCGACCGGGATGCGCGCCAGCGCCGGCTTGCCGGCGGCGTTGATCAGCGGCACGGCCTTGATGACCTCGCCCAGCGTGATCGGCCCGTGCTGCATGTCGAGCGTGACCGCATCGAAATTCGCGCGCGCCAGCAGGCCGGCGATGCCGGGCTCGGGCAGGCCGCACCAAGCGGAGACGATCGTGTCGCCCTTGGCGAGTCGATCGGCGAGCGAGGACAGGACGGTGGGTGTGGCCATGGCGCGTTTCATCCGTTGCAGACCCGCTCTTGGCTAGTCAGGCGGGTGTGCCACGTTGGACCGGGGAGGGGCGGAAATGCAAACGGGCGCCCATGCGCCCGCTTCAATCACGTCCTGCGTTTTTGCACGACCTTCGTTTTCAGGCCGCGCACCACGGCACTCCCGCTGTCTCAGCGGCCGGCCTGGATTTCCTCGGCCGCCCGGATCAGGAGGTCGGTCATCACGCGCCGGATCTCCTCATCGGCCAAAGCGACGCTGGCGCTGGCGAAGTCACCCTTGACCTTGCGCACCACGTCCTCGTCGCCGGCCTCCTCGAAATCGGCCACGACGACCGACTTGGCATAGGCGTCGGCCTCGGCGCCGCTCTTGCCCAGCTTCTCCGCCGCCCACAGGCCGAGCAGCTTGTTGCGCCGCGCCGTCGCCTTGAAGCGCAGCTCCTCGTCATGGGCGAACTTGTTCTCGAAGGCATCCTTGCGCTGATCGAAGGTCGTCATGCGGTTAAGTCCTCTCGCGGGGGCACGGCCTGGAACGGCTCGGGAAGGCACGTCGCTGCCATATAGGATGCCGCGCAACGCGAGACCAGTCCGGATTGCGGGCCGGCAGGCGCGGCGTCCGGACCAGTTTGTTGCGTTTGCAGTGCAGAAGAGCCATATAGCGGGCGCACAGGCGGCCTTGAACCGTCGCCTGAACATTGAGCCGGCCGGCAGCGCGGTCTACGCTGATTCCAACCTGATCGGAATCAGCACGGATTCGTGCAGGACCGGCTGATCAGGGGCCCAGATCCCGCCGCGGGGTGACCTGCGTCCAGAGAAAGGCCGACCTTTGGATTTCCTCAAGCCACGGTACATCCCCATGAATCGCCGCCGTCGCATCTACGAAGGCAAGGCGAAGGTTCTCTATGAAGGACCCGAGCCCGGTACGCTGATCCAGCACTTCAAGGATGACGCCACCGCCTTCAACGCCAAGAAGCACGAAGTGATCGACGGCAAGGGCGTTCTCAACAACCGCATCTCCGAGCACATCTTCTCGAACCTGAACGACATCGGCGTTCCCACGCATTTCATCCGCCGGCTGAACATGCGCGAGCAGCTCATCCGTGAGGTCGAGATCATCCCGCTCGAAATCTGCGTCCGCAATGTCGCGGCCGGCTCGCTCTCGACCCGCCTCGGGCTCGAGGAAGGCACGCAGCTCCCGCGCTCGATCATCGAGTTCTACTACAAGAACGATGCCCTCAACGACCCGATGGTCTCCGAGGAGCACATAACAGCCTTCGGCTGGGCCACGCCGCAGGAGATCGACGACATCATGGCGCTCGCCATTCGCGTCAATGATTTCCTCTCGGGCCTTTTCCTCGGCGCCGGCATCCGCCTCGTCGATTTCAAGATCGAATGCGGCCGCCTCTGGGAAGGCGACATGATGCGCATCGTCGTCGCCGACGAGATCAGCCCCGATTCGTGCCGCCTCTGGGACATCAAGTCAAAGGACAAGATGGACAAGGACCGCTTCCGCAACGACATGGGCGGGGTCATCGAGGCTTATACCGAAGTGGCGCGCCGCCTCGGGATCCTTGGCGAGAACGAAAAGGCCGGTCCCGCCGGCCCCCGTCTGGTCCAGTAAGCGCAAACCCGGCGCAGTGGGCTCCGGCGCAAACACATCGTCGATCTCGAAACGGGAGCGCTTGCGCTCCCGTTTCCATGTCGCGTCCCTGATCGCCGGCATCAGCCTGCTGCTGGCCGGCTGCACCGGGCAATTCGGCGCCGGCATCGCCGAGCTTCCGGCGTCGCAGGGCTGGCAGCCCCTGCCGATCGGCTCCTGGGTGCTGAATGACGGTCTCGAAGCGCGGACCATGGTGTTCTGCCCGCGCGATGCCTGCACCAGGCAGGGCTTCGCATCGGTGGTCGTCTTCTCGGGCAGCCAGGCCGCGCGAATCGAACAGGCGTTGAAGGCCGACCCAGCCAGCCTCGCCCACCTCTTTTCCAAACCGCCGGCCAGTGATTCCGGCGGCCGCAAGAAGACGAAGCCGAAGGGCCCGGCCAAGAGCACCACCAGCGTCTCGCGCTTCGAGGCCGAGGGCATCGCCGGCATCCTCGTCGAAATTCGCGCCAAAGATGCATCGGGCAAAAGCGCCACCACCGCGATCCTGCACGGCCGGGAAGCAGACACCTTCATCGTCGCGCTTGCCGTCGCCGAGGACGCCGAGGCGGCCCGTCGCGATGCGATGGCCGCATGGCGCAGCCGCTGATTCACGTGAAACCGCGCGAAACGGTTGAGCCGACGGCGATTCGCCGTTAAGGCACCCGCAGCACGCTCGTCCGGAGATCCCCATGAAAGCCCGCGTCACCGTCACCCTCAAGACCGGCGTGCTCGATCCGCAGGGCAAGGCGATCGAGGGCGCGCTGAAATCCCTCGGCATCGAGGGCGTCGGCTCCGTGCGCCAGGGCAAGGTCTTCGACATCGAACTGACCGGCAGCGACAAGGCCGCCGCCGAAGCCGCGCTGAAGACGGCCTGCAACAAGCTGCTCGCCAACACCGTGATCGAGAATTATCGCGTCGAGATCGAGGGCTGACACCGTGAAAGCCGCCGTCATCACCTTTCCCGGCTCCAACCGTGACGGCGACGTCGCCAAGGCGCTGAAGCAGGCCGGCGCCAGCGTCGCCCATGTCTGGCACGCCGACAGCGCGCTTCCCGCAGGCACCGACCTTGTCGTGCTGCCCGGCGGCTTCTCCTATGGCGACTATCTGCGCACGGGCGCCATCGCCGGCCGCGCCAATATCATGGACGCGACCCGCGCCCATGCCGCGCGCGGTGGCTATGTGCTGGGCATCTGCAACGGCTTCCAGATCGCCTGCGAGGCCGGGCTGCTGCCGGGTATTCTGATGCGCAATGCCGATCTGAAATTCGTTTGCCGCCGCCAGCACCTGACGGTCGAGCGCGCCGACACGCCCTACACCAGCGCCTACAGCAAGGGGCAGGTCATCGATGTCTGCATCGCCCATGGCGAGGGCAACTACATCGCCGACCCCGAGACACTGGCGCGGCTCGAAGGCGAAGGCCTCGTCGCCTTCCGCTATGCCGACGCGCAAGGGCAGGTCACGGCGGAAGCAAATCCCAACGGCTCGCTGAACGGCATCGCCGGCATTTATTCGCCCGGCTTCAACGTGCTCGGCCTGATGCCGCACCCTGAGAACCTGATCGACTCCCTCACCGGCGGCACCGATGGCCGCGGGATGTTCGAGAGCCTGATGGGCGGCAAGAAGGCGGCCTGAGATCGTCATTCTCGGGCGAAGCGAAGCGCAGACCCGAGAATCTCAGGCCGAAGGAGGCACCGGAGACGTCGCGTCCTGAGATGCTCGGGTCAGGCCCGAGCATGACGTGCTTGCCTCACCGGCCCGCCATCGCCCGCGCCAGCAGCTTGCCGGCGCTTGCCGCGTCGAGCGGCCCGACATGCTTCTCCAGGATGCGCCCGTCGCCCCCGATGACGAAGGTTTCGGGCACGCCATAGACGCCCCATTCGATCGCAGCCCGCCCCGAGCGATCGACGCCCACGGCCGAATAGGGATTGCCGAGCGCACCGAGGAAGCGCCGGGCGTTCTCGGCCTCGTCCTTGTGGTTCATGCCGACGACCGCGACCTTGCCGGCCTTCACGGCCGGCGAATCCGCCAGCGCCACCAGAAACGGATGCTCGACCCGGCAAGGCGCGCACCAGCTCGCGAAGACATTGACGATGGTCGCACGGCCGGCCGCGAGATCAGCCATGCCGAAGGCGGGGACCGGCCGCCCCTCGCGCTGCAGACCGTCGAGCGCGGTCAACGTGATCGCCGGCGCTGGCTTGCCGATCAGCGCAGAGGGCACCTTGCTGCTGTCGCCCGAGAACAGGCCTGCGGCGAAGACCAGCGCCAGCGCCCCGAACAGGAGCAGCGGCACGAGGAAGATCAGCGACGAACGCCGGGCGGGTGCGATCCCGATAGGATTCTCGCCTGGATTCTCGATCTCGCTCATGGGGCTCGCCGCTCCGAGCGGCGGCCGGCGCCGCGCTGCTCCAGATCCGCGAGCGCCCGCTTCTGCGTCCGGTGATCGAGGATCACCGCCAGCATCAGCCCGCCCAGCACGACCGCAACAGCGACATAGGACGCCAGGATGAAGCCGGCATGCGGCCCAAGATCGCTCATGACCACCTCTCGCTCATGATCGAACCCCGCTCATGCCGGCACGGCCCGAGCCGCCAGCGCGTCGAGCCGCTCGGCCTCGAGGATCGTCAGCGTCCGCACGCGCCGGCGCATGATCTCGGCCCGCATCGCGCCCAGATGCAGCGCCAGCGCCAGGCTGGTGAAGCCGACCGCCAGGATCAGCAGCGGCCAGAGCATCGACGGATGGATCGTCGGCCCGCCCATGCGCAGCACCGAGGCCGGCTGATGCAGCGTGTTCCACCAATCGACTGAAAACTTGATGATCGGCACGTTGACGAAGCCGACCAGCGTCAGGATCGCCACCGCGCGCCCGGCCCGCGACGGTTCGTCGAGCGTGCGCCACAGGGCCATGATGCCGAGATAGATTAAGAAGAGCACGAGCACCGAGGTCAGCCGCGCATCCCAGACCCAGTAGGTGCCCCACATCGGCTTGCCCCAGAAGGCACCGGTCAAAAGGCAGATCAGGGCGAAGCCGGCGCCGATCGGAGCCGCCGCCTTTTGCGCGACATCGGCGAGCGGGTGGCGCCAGACCAGCGTGCCCAGCGCCGAAATCGACATCACCGAATAGAACATCAGTGCGAGCCAGGCGGCGGGCACATGCACGAACATGATCCGGATGGTCTCGCCCTGCTGATAATCAGCGGGAGCAACGAACCAGGCGAGATAGAAGCCCACAGCCAGCAACAGCACGGCCGCGCCCGACAGCCAGGGCAGCAGCACGGCCGAAAAGCGCATGAAGCGCGTCGGATTGGCCAGGTCGATCAGGCTAGCCATGGCGCGGCGCGCGGCCTCTCTTCTTCATTCTTCGCGTCAGCATGTAGCAACCGCCTTGGCCTGCGACAATGCAGGCGGGCGGCGCATGGGGTCGCAGCCGCCAAGGTCACCGTCGGACAGGGCCACAGTCTTCGCCTCACTCTCCCTGTCGCAACACTGCCGCTGCCGAGACCGTGCCGATCACGATGGCGGCCAACGACAGCGCGCACAGGATCAGGAACGGCGTCAGGAACGGAATCGTCCCGCCCAGCGCGGCATTGGCGGCCGAGACGCCGAAGATCAGCACCGGCACCGTCAGCGGCGCGACCAGCACGGGCAGGATCAGCCCGCCCCGCCGCAATCCCGCCGTCAGCGCGGCGCCGCCGGCCCCGATGAAGCTCAAAGCCGGCGTTCCCACGAGAAGCGTCGCCGCCACCGGCAGCATCGCTTCGCCCGGCAACGCGACCAGGAGCCCGAGCAGCGGGGCGGCCAGCGCCAGGGGCAGGCCCGTCGTCAGCCAATGCGCCAGCCCCTTGGCCAGCACGGCGAGTTCCAGCGGCAGCACGGAGGCGCGGATCAGATCGAGCGAGCCGTCCTCCTCATCGCCCTGAAACAGCCGGTCGAGCCCGATCAGCATCGACAGCAGCGCGCCGAGCCACAGGATCGCGGGCCCGATCCGCGACAGCAGGTTAAGATCCGGCCCGAGCGCGAAGGGCACCAGCACCACGATGGTCAGGAAGAAGACGAGCGCGAGCTCGCCGCCGCCGCCGGCGCGCGAGGCCAAGGCGAGATCGCGTCGGAGAATGGCGAGGAAGGCGCGCGTCATGGGCCGATCCTCAGTTCGCGCACCCCGTCCAGCCCGAGCGGCCCATGCGTCGCGGCCAGGATCGCCCCGCCTTGCGCCAGATGATCCCGCATCAACCCGGTCAGCATCGCCTGGGCCGCGAGGTCGAGCGCCGACATCGGCTCGTCCAGCAGCCAGAACGGCCGCCGCGACACCAGAAGCCGCGCCAGCGCGACGCGCCTGCGCTGCCCGGCCGAGAGATAGCCGACCGGCAGCGCCGCGACATGCGGCAGCCCCACGGCGGCCAGCGCATCCGTAGGCGAAAGCGCGGAACAGCCCAGCAGCGCCTGCGCGAAGGCGAGATTCTCCTGCGCCGTCAGCGCCGTCTTCAGTCCGTCGCGATGGCCGACGACATGCGCGAGTTCGACCACATCAGCGTCTGGCGCGCCCTCCACCCGGATCGTCCCGGCCTCGGGCCGCAAGCGCCCGCACAGCATCGCGAGCAGGCTCGACTTGCCCGCCCCGTTGCGTCCGGTCAGCGCGATCGCCTCGCCATTGCAAAGACGGAATGCGAGCCCCTCGAAGATCAGCCTGCCACCACGCCGGCAGGCCAGAGTCTCGGCCACGAGGGCAAAGCTGGGATAGGAAAATGGCGTCAAGGCGAAAGCGTCTTCCGGAACGTCAGGACTGCGAGGGAATGCGCTTCGTTCATGTAGCGGGCTTCTTGGAATTGCTCTATAGAACCCGTGGCTACGCCGCACGCCGATCCGGCGCGGGGCTCGGGCACTCCCGAGGCGGCGCGCGCGTCATGCGCATTAGGCCTTCGATCCGGCGATCCCGCAAGGCGTCTGTCGGCTCGTGACCGCAACCCCTTGATCAGGATCAGCCCGCATGGCTTCGCTCGACTCCTTCAAATGCCGCCAGACGCTCACCGTCGGCACCAAATCCTATGAATATTATTCCCTGCCGCTCGCCGAGCAGAATGGCCTCGCGGGCATCTCGAAGCTGCCCTTCTCGATGAAGGTGCTGCTGGAGAACCTGCTGCGCTTCGAGGATGGCCGCTCGGTCTTCAAGGCCGACATCGAGGGTTTCGTTGCCTGGCTGACCGACAAGGGCACCGCCGGCAAGGAAATCGGCTTCCGTCCCGCCCGCGTGCTGATGCAGGACTTCACCGGCGTTCCCGCCGTCGTCGATCTCGCCGCGATGCGTGACGGCGTCGTCGCGCTCGGCGGCGACCCGGCCAAGATCAACCCGCTCGTGCCCGTCGATCTCGTCATCGACCATTCGGTCATCGTCGACGAGTTCGGTACGCCCAAGGCGCTCGCCCAGAACGTCGAGCTCGAATACGAGCGCAATGCCGAGCGCTACCGCTTCCTGAAATGGGGCCAGGGCGCCTTCGACAATTTCCGCGTCGTCCCGCCCGGCACCGGCATCTGTCACCAGGTCAATCTCGAATACCTCGCCCAGACCGTCTGGACCCGTAAGGAGACCATCGACGGCGTCGAGGTTGAGATGGCCTATCCCGACACCGTCGTCGGCACCGATTCGCACACCACCATGGTCAATGGCCTGGCCGTCCTCGGCTGGGGCGTCGGCGGCATCGAGGCCGAGGCCGCGATGCTGGGCCAGCCGCAGTCGATGCTGCTGCCCGAAGTGATCGGCTTCAAGCTGACCGGCGCGCTGAAGGAAGGCATCACCGCCACCGACCTCGTGCTCACCGTCACGCAGATGCTGCGCAAGAAGGGCGTCGTCGGCAAGTTCGTCGAGTTCTTCGGGCCCGGCCTCTACAACCTGACGCTCGCCGACCGTGCGACCATCGCCAATATGGGCCCGGAATACGGCGCGACCTGCGGCTTCTTCCCGGTCGATGCCGAGACGCTTGAGTATCTCACCACGACCGGCCGGGCCACCGACCGGATTGCGCTGGTCGAGGCCTACAGCAAGGCCCAGGGCCTGTTTGCCACGATCGAGACCGCCGATCCGGTCTTCACCGACACGCTGGAACTCGACCTCTCGACCGTCCAGCCCTCGATGGCCGGCCCCAAGCGTCCCGAAGGCCGCATCGACCTGAACGGCGTCGCCGCTGGCTTCAAGGCTGCGATGGACACCGAATACAAGAAAGGCGGCGAAATCGCGCGCCGCGTGCCGGTCGAGGGCCAGTCCTTCGATCTCGGCCATGGCGACGTCGTCATCGCCGCCATCACCTCCTGCACCAACACCTCGAACCCCTCGGTGCTGATGGCGGCGGGCCTGCTCGCCCGCAACGCCGTCGCCAAGGGCCTCAAGGTCAAGCCCTGGGTGAAGACCTCGCTGGCGCCTGGTTCGCAGGTCGTTGCCGAGTACCTGGCGAAGGCCGGCCTCCAGACCGATCTCGACGCGCTCGGCTTCAACCTGGTCGGCTTTGGCTGCACCACCTGCATCGGCAATTCCGGCCCGCTGCCGGCGCCGATCTCGAAGGCGATCAACGAGCAGGGCCTGATCGCGGGCGCCGTCATCTCCGGCAACCGCAACTTCGAGGGCCGCGTCTCGCCCGACGTGCAGGCGAACTACCTCGCCTCGCCGCCGCTGGTCGTCGCCTATGCGCTGGCCGGCTCGGTGCAGATGGACCTGACGACGGAGCCGCTCGGCATCGGCTCGGACGGCAAGGAGGTCTTCCTCAAGGACATCTGGCCTTCCAACAAGGAGATCCAGAGCTTCATCGCCCAGAACGTCACGCGCGCCATCTTCGAGGCGAAATATGCCGACGTCTTCAAGGGCGACGCGCATTGGCAGGCGGTGAAGACGCCTGAAAGCCAGACCTATGCCTGGGAGGACGCCTCGACCTACGTCCAGAACCCGCCCTATTTCCAGGGCATCAGCAAGACGCCGACGCCGGTCACCGACATCAAGGGCGCCCGTATCCTCGGCCTGTTCGGCGACAAGATCACCACCGACCACATCTCGCCTGCCGGTTCGATCAAGGCAGCCTCGCCCGCCGGCGCCTATCTCACCGAGCACGGCGTCGCGGTGGCGGACTTCAACCAGTACGGCACGCGCCGCGGCAATCATGAGGTGATGATGCGCGGCACCTTCGCCAATATCCGCATCCGCAACCACATGATGGGGCCGAACGGGCGCGAGGGCGGCTACACCATCCACTATCCGACCAAGGAAGAGCTGCCGATCTATGACGCGGCAATGCGCTACCAGGCGGAGAAAGTGCCGCTGGTCGTCTTCGCCGGCGTCGAATACGGCAACGGCTCCTCGCGCGACTGGGCGGCGAAGGGCACCAATTTGCTCGGCGTCAAGGCCGTGATCGCGCAGAGCTTCGAGCGCATTCACCGCTCGAACCTGGTCGGCATGGGCGTGGTCCCCTTCACCTTCGTCGAGGGGACGAGCTGGGCTTCGCTCGACCTCAAGGGCGACGAGACCGTGTCGATCAAGGGGCTGGCTACGGTGAAGCCGCGCCAGATGCTGGAGGCCGAGATCACCTATGCCGACGGCACGGTGAAGAACGTGCCGATCCTCTGCCGCATCGATACGCTGGACGAGATCGACTACTTCAAGAACGCCGGCATCCTGCACTACGTCCTGCGCGGCATCGCGGCCTGACCACAGACTCTCCCTTCTCCCCTCCGGGGGAGAAGGGTTTGGGCGCGCAAGGTTGTCCTCTCCCCCTACGCGGTGTAAGGGGGCGTCACAGTCATCCTTGGCGGGGGGCTTGGGGCAGGCGCAGGGCTAACACCCGCGCCCGGATGTCGTCCGCCTCCATCATCACGACGGGAGCACCCGCATGTCCGCCACGTTCGAGACGGTCGCCGGAATCATTTCGGAGACCTGCGACATTCCACGCGAAAAGATCACGCCGGAAAGCCACGCCATCGCCGATCTCGGCATCGACTCGCTCGCCTTCCTCGACATCGCCTTCGCGATCGACAAGGCCTTCGGCATCAAGCTGCCGCTCGAGCAATGGACGCAGGAAGTCAACGAGGGCAAGGCCCCGGCCGAGCAGTATTTCGTGCTCGAGAACCTCTGCAAGCGCATCGACGACCTCGTCGCCGCCAAGGCGGCCTGAGCCAGACCGCCATCGACACATCCTCAACCCCGATGTCCGAGGCGCCGACAACGGCCCCCGGAGCCGGGCGCTATGGACGTTAGGAAGCCGCGATCTTGAGCGGGGCGGCATCAGTCGCTAGATCATAGCCGCGCCGGAGCAGCCTTCGACGCGGCACATCGACGATCGGAAGCGCATGCGCCTCGAATATTTCGACATGATCGACACGGTCGTGGCTTTCGAGCCAGGCGAAAAGCGCATCATGACGCGCTCGACGGTGCCTGCCGCCGATGCCAGCCCGGTCTTCGAGGGGCATTTCCCCGGCCATCCGCTGGTGCCGGGCGTCCTGCTGACCGAGACCATGGCGCAGGCCTCGGGCTATCTGCTGCTCGCGCTGAACGGCATGACGCAGATGCCTTTTCTGATGACCGTCGACAAGGCGCGTTTTCGCACCTTCGTCGAGCCGAATGCCGTTCTCGACATTTCAGCCGAACTCGTCATCGAAGGGTCGGGCTATGCCGCGACCAAGGCAAGGATCGCGATCGACGGCAAGCCGATCTGCGATGCGGAGCTCCGGTTCCGCCTGATGCCCTTCCCCGCCGACATGCGCAGCCTGATGGAGGCCCGTCTCGCCGCCATCGGCCTGACGCCGGAACAGGCTTGATCATGCAGCGTGGCGTCGTCATCACCGGCATCGGCCTGGCCTCCAGCCTGGGCGAGGGCATCGAGACCCATGCGGGCGCGCTTGAAGGCCCGATCGCGCCGGTCGTCGATGTCACGAGCTTTGCGCCCTATCCGATCCATCCCCTGAAGCCGCTCGAACTCGACCGGCAGATCCCGAAGAAATCCGATCAGCGCCAGATGGAGCCCTGGCAGCGGCTGGGCGTCTACGCCGCCGGCCTTGCGCTCGACGGGGCTGGATTCAAGGACGACGCGCAGGCCAAGGAGGTGCTCCAGGTCATCGTGGCGGCCGGTGGCGGCGAGCGCGACCATGCCGTCGATGGCGCCATCCTGACCGGGTTGCGCGGCGCCAACGCACAAGGCTCCTTCCTCAACGAGCGGTTGATGGGCGATCTGCGCCCGACCCTGTTCCTGGCCCAGCTTTCGAACCTGCTGGCCGGCAATATCGGCATCGTCCACGGCATCACTGGCGCCTCGCGAACCTTCATGGGCGAGGAGCAGGCGGGCGTCGATGCGATCCGCACCGCCCATGCCCGCATCGCCTCGGGTCAGGCCGAGATCATGCTGGTCGGCGGCTCCTACAATGCCGAGCGCCGCGACATGCTGCTGCTGCTCGAACTCGGCGGCTATCTGCGCAAGGGCGATTTCGCGCCCGTCTTCGCCCGTGACGACGCGCCCGGCGCGATCACCGGCAGCGCCTCGGCCTTCCTTGTGCTCGAATCCGCAGAGCGCGCCGCCGCACGTGGCGCCCGCATCCATGCCAGGCTCGACAAGGTCGTCGCGACCCGCTCGAAGCGCCAGCCCGGCACGGTCGAGACCACCCTGCGCACGCTGCTCGCCGAACTCGGTCCGATTTCGGCCGGGGCGCTCGCCATCTCCGCCGCGACAGGCGTTGCCGGCATCACCGGCGAGGAAGCCGCCGCCATCGCCACGCTGGGCCAGGTGCGACGCATCGCGACGGGCGATCTCGTCGGGCATGCCCTCGAAGCCGCCTTCCCAGTCTCCGTCGCGCTCGCCGCAGCTGCCTTGTCCGCGGGGCAGGCGAAGGAGGCCGTCGTGACCGGCGCAGGTCATTGGCGCGGCGAGGGCGCAGCCCATCTGGTCACGGCCTGAGGACGCTTCCATGAACGCGATCAACCCGACATCCGCGCACCGCGACTCCAAGGGCAGACCCGTCGTCGCCGTCACCGGGCTGGGCATCGTCACCTCGCTCGGGCAGGGCAAGGACGCCAATTGGGAAGCGCTGACGGCAGGCCGCTCCGGCATCCACGCCATCGAGCGGTTCCCGACTCAAGGGTTGCGCACCACGATCGGCGGCACCGTCGACTTCCTGTTTGATCGGCCCTTCTCCGCCCCGGAGCTCTCGGAAAAGCTCGCCATGCTGGCCGCCGAGGAGGCGGTCGGCCAGAGCGGCCTCGGCAAGCCCGGCGATTTTCCCGGCGAGCTCTTCATGGCCGTGCCCCCCGTCGAAATGGAATGGCCCCAGAAGCAGGAGCTCGCCGCCTCGATCAAGGGCGATGTCGATTATGACGGCCTGCTGCGCGCCGCTGCTTCGCAGAACTTCAAGCCGATGCACGAGATGTTCCTGTTCGGCACCGTCGCCGACCACGTCGCGGACGCTTTCGGCACCAAGGGCTCGCCGATCTCGCTCTCGACCGCCTGCTCCTCGGGCGCGACTGCGATCCAGATGGGCGTCGAGGCGATCCGGCGCGGCGACACACCCGCCGCCCTGTGCATCGGCACCGACGGCTCGATCCACGCCGAGGCGCTGATCCGATTCTCGCTGCTCTCGGCGCTGTCTACTCAGAACGACCCGCCGGAAGCCGCCGCCAAGCCTTTCTCGAAGAACCGTGATGGTTTCGTCATGGGCGAGGGCGCAGGCGCACTGGTGCTGGAGGATTACGACCACGCGCTGGCGCGCGGCGCGACCATCCTGGGCATCGTCGCCGGCTGCGGCGAGCGCGGCGACGGCTTCCATCGCACCCGTTCGAGCCCCGACGGCAAGCCCGCCATCCTCGCCATGCAGGATGCCCTGGCCGATGCCGGGCTTGCGCCCGACGACGTCGACTATATCAATGCTCACGGCACCTCGACGCCGGAAAACGACAAGATGGAGGCGATGAGCTGCACCGCCGTCTTCGGCGAGCGCATGGCGCACCTGCCGATGTCCTCCAACAAATCGATGCTCGGCCACACCCTGACGGCAGCCGGCGCGGTCGAGGCGGTGATCTCCTTCCTGACCATCGCCCATGGGCGCATTCCGCCGACGATCAACTACAACACGCCCGATCCGGCCGTCGCGCTCGATGTCGTGCCCAATGTCGCGCGCGACGCGAATGTGCGCACCGTGCTGTCAAACTCGTTTGGCTTCGGCGGCCAGAACACCAGCCTCGTGCTGACCGCGGAGCCCGCGCGCGCATGACCCCGGTTCTTCCATGAAAAAAGTTCTCGTCACCGGAGGCGCCAAGGGGGTCGGCGCCGCGATCGTACGGGCGCTGGCGGCAGCCGGCCACGATGTCGACTTCACCTATCGCAGCTCGGGCGAGCAGGCCTTGGCGCTGGCGGCGGATATCGCACAGGCGCATCCCGGCCGCATCATTAATGCGCTCCCGCTCGACCTCTCCGACAAGGCCGCGCTCGACGCCTTCTGCGCGGAGCGCGAAAGCGAGAGCTATTTCGGCCTGATCCACAACGCGGGCCAGCCCTATGATTCGCTGGCTGCGATGATGGTGCAGGACAAGGCGGAAGCCGCCATGCAGGTCAATTTCTGGGCCTTCACCCGCCTCGCCAAGAGCCTGATGCGCGCCATGATCCGCGCCCGTTCAGGCCGCATCGTCGCGATCGGCTCGGTCGCGGCGCTGCGCGGCAACCCCGGCAACGCCGCCTATGCGGCATCCAAGGGCGCGCTGATCTCCTATGCCAAGACACTCGCTATCGAGACCGGAAAGCGCGGCGTCACCGTCAACGTCATCGCGCCGGGATTCGTCGACACCGACATGATCGCGCCCTATGCCGCCTATCGCGACAAGATGGAGGGGCAGATCCCGGCAGGCCGCTTCGCCAAGCCCGAGGAGGTTGCAGGCCTGGCCGCCTTCCTGATGAGCGAGCCCGCCGCCTACATCACCGGCACGGTGATTCCGATCGATGGCGGCGTGACCGCGCAGCTTGGCGTGCATCGCTGATACAAGCTGCATCCGTCATTGCGAGGAGCGCAGCGACGAAGCAATCTATGGCCCGCAGCTGCGAATGGGATGGCTTTGCTCTGCTCGGAATGGTGACATGGAGAGTCGGGTTATGGACATAACAATCGAGCTGGAGCCGCAGGTCGCCGCCATCGTGAAAGAACTGGCTGCTCAAACGGATCGTTCGCCGGAATGGATTATTGCCAAAGCGATCGAAAACTACGTCGATGCGGCTAACCCGGAGAGCGCAGAGCCGACAACCTTGCCACATGGCACGGCGACGAAAAGTCCCTGAGCCGCTAACCAGACCCCTAGTCGCGCCGTCAAAGCAACAGCTTGTCTTGAGCGTGATGTACCGTCGGCACCCCCGGCCGCGCCGCAGCGATTGAAAAAGAGACACCGTCTTCTCATGCGTTCACTTCAACTCCATGGCGACCGCGACCTCCGTCTCGAGGAGATCGACCCGCCGCCACCGCCCGCCGCAGGCGAGGTCCAGATCCGCATCCGCGCCGTCGCGCTGAACTATCTCGACGTCTGGGGCTTCCGGGGCATGGCCTTCGCCAAGCGCAAGATGCCGCAGGCCGCGGGCGTCGAGGCTGCCGGCGAGATCGTCTGCGTCGGCGAGGGCGTCACCAACCTGAAGGTGGGCGATACCGTCACCGCCTATGGCGCCGAGACCTGCGGCCACTGCAAGGCCTGCCTCAACGGCCGCGACAATCTCTGCGAGAACGTCGCCGGCATCATGGGCTTCCACATCGATGGCTTTGCCCGCGAATTTCTCAACAAATCGGCCCGCCTCGTCATCAAGGCGCCCGCAGGCGTCTCGTTCGAGCATGCCGCCTGCGCGCCGATCGGCTTCGGCACGGTCCAGCACATGCTGTTCGACAATGCGAAGCTCGAACCCGGCGAGTCCATTCTCGTGCATGCCGGCGGCTCCGGCATCGGCACCGCCGCGATCCTGATGGCCAAGGCGATCGGCTGCACGGTCTACACCACCGTCGGCGACGACGAGAAGGGGCGCAAGGCCAAGGCACTGGGCGCTGATTTCGTCGTCAACTACAAGACCGAGCGCTTCGAGGGTGAGGTTCGCCAACTGACCAAGCGCAAGGGCGTCGATGTCGTCTTCGAGCATGTCGGCGCCGACACCTGGAACGGCTCGCTGCTTTGTCTCAAGCGCGGCGGCCGCCTCGTCACCTGCGGCGCGACGTCGGGCGCGTCTGCCACGATCAACCTGATGCAGCTCTTCCAGCAGCAATACCGCATCACCGGCTCCTTCGGTTGCCGCATCGAAAACATCGCGCAATCGCTGGAGAAGATGGCCGGCGGCATGAAGCCGGTGATCGATTCGGTCTTCCCGCTCGAAGATTTCGAGAAGGGCCTGGCGCGCCTCGAAGGCCGGCAGGTCTTCGGCAAGGTCGTCGTGACGTTCTGAAAGCCGGGCGCTGCGATGCGGAGAAATCGGTCGCGAGCCCTCGAAACTTGACGAAACTGCGTTCCTGCCGCAAGTCGCGGCTCCAGCCCGGCCTCGCAGGCCATTCGGGCGACATGGGGCCGGGCTAATCTTGAGACGACTGAAACTGCTCGCCGCGCGCACCTTCGCCTTCGTCATGATCGGCCTGATCCGGACGCTGTTCGCCGCCCTGCGCCTGCTTGGCCCGGAGCGATCGAGCGATCTCGGCGGCTGGCTGTTGCGAACCGCGAGCCCCTTGATCCCGGTCAACCGCGTCGCGCTCGCCAACATCAGGGCGGCCTTTCCGGGCATGCCGGAGCCCGAGGTCAAACGCATCGCACGCGGCGCCTGGGAGAATCTCGGCCGCACGGCCGCCGAATACGCCCATCTCAAGACGCTGTTCGACTATGACTACCTCAATCCTGATGCACCCTCGCGCGTCGAGGTCGACGGCATCGAGCACTTCATTGCTCTGAAGGACGATGAGAAGCCCGGACTGATCTTCTCCGCCCACCTCGCCAACTGGGAGCTGCCGGCGATCTGTGCCCAGGCCTATGACCTCGAGACCACCGCCGTCTTCCGTGCGCCCAACGACCCGGCGATCGCCAGCGTGGTGCACGAGATCCGCTCCGGCGCCATGGGCGGGCTCGCCGCTGCGAAGCAAGGCGCCGCCTTCGCCATGCAGGGCGTGCTGGAGCGGGGCGGCCATCTCGGCATGCTGATCGACCAGCATTTTACCCGCGGCGTCGTGGTGCCCTTCATGGGCCGCCCCGCCCTGACCAATCCGATCCTCGGCAAGTTCGCCCGCCGCTTCGAATGCCCGGTGCATGGCGTGCGCGTCATCCGGCTGCCCAACCAGCGCTTCCGGCTGGAGCTGACCCCGCCGCTCGACCTGCCGCGCGACGCAGCAGGCGAGATCGACGTGCAGGGCGCGATGGCGATGATGACGGCGGTGGTCGAGGGCTGGGTGCGCGAGCATCCCGAGCAATGGCTCTGGATGCACCGGCGCTGGCGGCCGACCATGATCACAGCCGCGGCCGCCGCAGGCATGGCGGTTGCGCGCTCCCCGCTTTTCAAGGCAACGTGATTTCCAAGTGAGATGGATTGGGCGCTTTGGTAACGCCTGAGATGTAAGGTCTCGCCGAGTTCAAGCCATGATCCGTCTCGCGCACCTCTTTTCCGCCTCCGTCGCCCTGCTCGTTCTGGGCGGCGCGGTCGTGCGCGCCGATCCGGCCGACCGGCAGCCAAAGGCCGTGATCGAGCTGTTCACCAGCCAGGGCTGCTCCTCCTGCCCGCCCGCCGACGCCCTTTTCGTCGAGCTTGCGCGCAACCCGGACATGATCGCCCTGACCCTGCCCGTGACCTATTGGGACTATCTCGGCTGGAAGGACACGCTGGGCAAGGACAGCTTCGCCAAGCGCCAGAAATTCTATGCCAAGGCGCGCGGCGACGGACAGGTCTACACGCCCCAGGCCGTCATCAACGGCGCCTCGCATGTCGTCGGCTCCGACAAGGCCGAGATCGAACGGGTGGCCAGGCAGCCTTCTGACTCAGCCTTCGTCGCGAAGCTCGCCCTGAAGGAAGAGGCCGGGACCCTGCAGGTCCGGCTCGCGCCGCTGGAACTGCCCGTCGAGCGGACGGCCGGCGTCTGGGTGCTCGCGACGACGCGGATGGTCACCGTACCGATCGCGCGCGGCGAGAACCAGGGCAAGACCGTCTCCTACGCCAATGTCGTGCGCGGCATGACCCGCATCGGTGACTGGGACGGCAAGGAAGCGCTGCTGACCGCGCCGCTTTCCGCGACGCAGGCCCCGGAAGCCGACAGCTATGTCGTGCTCGTGCAGGCCGACCAGCCCGGGAAATACGGCATGATGCCCGGCGCGATCCTGGGTGCGGCGCGCAGCCCGCGCTGAGGCGCGGTTACAGAATCACCACCTTGTTGGGCAGTTCGTCGACATCGTCTGGCGTGCGCGGCGCATGGTTTTCCAGCACCGCCCCGACCGCCCGCACGGCATCGATCAGCCCGTCCCGCAGCCGATCCTCGCGGGCAGCCATGAGCAGCGCCTCGATGATCCCGTCCCAGACGGCCTGATCGACCTTCCCCTCGATGCCGGTATCGGCGAGAATCTCCGCATAGCGCTCCTGGATGGCGACGTAGAGCAGCACGCCGGTGCGCTGGCGGGTTCGCGTCAGGCCGCGCGCGGTGAACTCCCGCAGCGCCACGTCATGGGCGCGCCCGCGCTTGACGAAGCCCGGCACGAAACGCCCGCCGCGGCCATACCAGAGCAGCGCCCCGAGCAGCAGCGCCGCGCAGACGAGCTGGATCAGGAAGACGCGCGGCGCGCTCGTCACCGTCAGGGCCAGCAACGGCCAGGGCACGAGCAGCGACAGCGACAATGCCATGACCACCGGCACCGTCCGGTAGCTCGACGCCGCGTGGTCGATCACCACGACGATCTCGGCGGCCGTCAGGCCCTCGGCCTGCCGTACGGCCTCGGCGATCGCGTCCCGGTCCTGTTCGTCCATCACCAATCTCCCGAGGCGCCGCCGCCGCCCGACGACCCGCCTCCGCCCGAGAAGCCCCCTCCGGAACTCGACCCCGAACTCCAGCCACCGCCGCTCGAACCCGAACCGGTGCTCCAGCCGGAGCTCTGCGGCAGCGTCACCCAGCGGCCGTTGCGCAATCGATGCCGCCGCGAGCGGCCACTGCCGCGGAATTCGTTCATGAAGGCGGCGATCAGGACGAACACCATCAGCATCACGAAGACGATCGCGATGACATCGATCGTGGAGGTGTCGTCGCTGCGGACGCTGGCGCGCCTCTGCCATTCCTCGGCATCCCCCGAAAGAATGCTCAGGATCCCATCGACGCCCCCCTCGATGCCCCCGGCAAAGTCGCCCGCCTTGAACTTCGGCGCGACCGCCGTGGTGATGATGATCTTGGACAGGGCATCGGTCAGCGCGCCCTCAAGCCCGTAGCCGACCTCGATCCGGACCTTGCGCTCCTTGGGCGCCACCAGCAGCAGCACGCCATTGTTCGTCTTGGCCTCGCCGAGCTTCCAGAACCGGAACAGCCCGTTGGCATAGTCCTCGATCGTGACGTCCTGCAGCGACGGCACCGTCGCGACGACGAGTTGGTCGGAGGTCTTGTCCTCATGCGCCTTGAGCTTGGCCTCGATGCGCTGGCGCGCCTCGGGCGCGATCAGGCTCGCGCCATCGACGATGCGGCCGGTGAGCGCGGGATATGTCGGGTCGACGGCGAGGGCGAGCGAACTGAACAGGGCCGCAAGCAAAGCAAGGCACACGGCCGTCATTCTCGGGCGCAGCAAAGCGAAGACCCGAGAATCTCTCCCGAGAGATGCTCGGGGCGAGCCCGAGCATGACGACTGGTTCAGGCCCACAGCCCGGACTCTGCGGCCGCCTTCAGAACTTCACCGCCGGCGGCCGCTCCGCGCCCGACGTCGCCGTGAAGCTCTCCATCGGCTTGGCGCCCCAGAACAGTTTCGCCCAGATCACACCCGGGAAGGTCCGGATTTCGGTGTTGAAGTCGCGGACCGCCTGGATGTAGTCCCGCCGCGCAACGGCGACGCGGTTCTCCGTGCCTTCGAGCTGCGATTGCAGCGCCAGGAAGTTCTGGTTCGACTTCAGGTCGGGATAGCGCTCGACCGTGACGAGGAGCCGCCCGAGCGCGCCGCTGAGCTGGTTCTGCGCGTCCTGGTATTCCTTGAACTTCACGGGGTCGGTGATGGTGGAGGCATCGACCTTGACCTGGCTGGCCTTGGCACGAGCCTCGACCACGGCGGTCAGCACCTCGCGCTCCTGCGCGGCGTAGCCCTTCACGGTCTCGACCAGGTTCGGGATCAGGTCGGCGCGGCGCTGGTACTGGTTCTGCACCTCACCCCAGCTCGCCTTGGCCTTTTCCTCCAGCGTCGGCACATTGTTGTAGCCGCAGCCGGCTAGCGCGAGGCCCAACAGGGCGAGCGCCGCGACGGCAAGAGGTCGGCGAAGGATCGTGGAAAACGCAAACGACATGCCGGGGCCCCTTTGGCAGTGTCTCGGGAACAACGATTCGGACCTTAGCCGCCAGCGACGGCCGGTCCAAGGCGAATGCAGGGGCAACGCATGCAGGGGCGGCGAATGCGGCGTGGCGCGAACCGGCGCTTGGGTTACTCTGCGCTCACGCGCCGACAGACAGGAGTCTGGACCCATGCTCTCGTTCACGGGCGAACCCATCGCGCTTCGTCGTTTCGTCTTCGCCCTGCTGGCCTTGGCGGCATCGGCCGGATCAGCCAGCGCGCAGGCTCTTCCCCCCTCACCGGAAGCCGCGACCGGGCGCTCCGCCAAAACGCATGGCACAGCGCAGCGCTTCATGGTGGCCGCAGCCAATCCGCTCGCTGCGAGCGCCGGGCGCGACATTTTGCGCATCGGCGGCAGCGCGGCCGATGCTGCGATCGCGATCCAGCTCGTGCTCAACCTGGTCGAGCCACAGAGTTCCGGCATCGGCGGCGGCGCCTTCCTGCTGCACTGGGACGAGGCCGGAAAGCGGCTGGTCACGCTGGATGGCCGCGAGACTGCGCCCCAATCGGCCAGGCCCGACCGCTTCATCGGTCCCGACGGCAAGCCGATGCGCTTCGTCGATGCGGTCGTGGGCGGGCGTTCGGTCGGCGTGCCCGGCACGCTGAAACTGCTCGAAGCCGCCCATCGGCGCTGGGGCCGCCTGCCCTGGGCGCAGGTCCTCGCACCGGCGATCGGGCTTGCCGAAAGCGGCTTTGCGATCTCGCCCCGCCTGAACGGGCTGCTTTCGGGAGAGACCCATCTCGCCAGGAACGCGCGCGCGGCCGCCTATTTCTACGAACCCGACGGCAAGGCCAGGCCTGTCGGTACGATCCTCAAGAACCCGGCCTTCGCCGCGACGCTGCGGGCCATCGCCGAACGCGGCTCGATCGCCTTCTATGCCGGCGCGATCGCAGAGGACATCGTCGCCACCGTCACCGGCCATCCCACCAATCCCGGTGATCTCACCTTGGCCGACCTCGCCGCCTACAAGGTGGAGGAGCGCGAACCGGTCTGCGGCGCCTACCGCGTCTGGCGCATCTGCGGCATGGGCCCGCCGAGTTCGGGCGCGGTCGCCGTCCAGCAGATGCTGGGCATCCTCGAAACGCGCGATCTCGCACGGCTCGGCCCGGGCGCGCAGGCCGCGCACTGGTTTTCGGAAGCCGGGCGGCTCGCCTTCGCCGACCGCAACCTCTATCTCGCCGACCCCGCCTTCATCGGCATTCCGCTGACGGGTTTGATCGACCGCGACTATATCCGCTCGCGCGCCGACCTGATCAGCCCTGACAAATCGATGGGGCGCGCCAAGGCTGGCGAGCCGCCGAACAAGCGCGCCCAGCTGCTCGCCCCGTCCGAGGGTATCGAGAACGGCACCAGCCATATTTCCGTCGTCGACGCCGATGGCAACGCCGTCTCGATGACCACGACGATCGAGGATGGTTTCGGCGCAAGGCTGATGACAGCGGGCGGTTTCCTGCTCAACAACGAGCTGACCGATTTCTCCTTCCTCCCCGAAGAAGACGGCAAGCCGGTCGCCAACCGGGTCGAGGGCGGCAAGCGCCCGCGCTCCTCCATGGCGCCGACGCTGGTCTTCGACGCCTTCGGCCGGCTTTATGCCGTGGTCGGCTCGCCCGGCGGCAGCCAGATCATCGGCTTCGTCGCCAAGACGCTGGTGGCGCTGCTGGACTGGAAGATGGACCCGCAGGCCGCCGTCGATCTCGGCAATTTCGGCAGCCGCAATGGTCCCACCGAACTGGAGAAGGGCACAGAGGCCGAGGCCTGGAAGGCCGCGCTCGAAGCGAAAGGTCATGAGGTCCGCCTGCTCGACATGACCTCGGGCATCCAGGCCATCGTCAAGACGCCGGAGGGTTTTGTGGGTGGCGCGGATGGCAGGCGAGAGGGTGTGGCGATCGGGGATTGACGCAGCCGGCAAGGAGCAGCGTCAAGCGGGGGACCGCTCCCCGCCCGCCCCGCGCCCCGCGATCAGCCAGTAGATGAAGCCTGTCGCCGCCCCGACCAGCACCAATGCCCCGATGATCTGCACCTCTGCGCCGGTCGGCGTGCGCGAAAGGCCCAGCAGCGCGAGCGGCAGCAGCGCCGACAGCAGGCCCGTCAGCCCGCTCTGGATCAGCCCGCTGCGCAGACGAAAAAGCTCCGAGCCGACCGCGACCAGCACGACCGGCGCAACGATGATCGCAAAGCCGAGCCGCCCGAGCAGGGAGAAGGCCGCAGCGGCGGTCGGCGCGGGGTCGTAGCCGCTCTCGGCCAATCCGAACAGCGCATCGAGCAGGCGCTCGAAACCGCCGCCGAGCAGCAGCGCGATGCCCGGCGAGACGACGCTCGCGACCATCATCGCCATGAGGCCGGCAGCCATCGCCATCACCAGCGCGAACGGAATCAGCAGCAGCCAGCGCAGCATCGCGGTCAGCCAGCGACAGCGGCGTCGGTCGAAACGCCTTCGTCCAGCATCAGCCGGGCGCGGGCCGAGAGCTTCTCGGTCTCACTCTTGAGCTGGCCGCAGGCGGCGAGGATGTCGCGCCCGCGCGGCGTGCGGACCGGCGAGGCATAGCCCGCCTTGAAGACAATCTCGGAGAAGCGCTCGATCCGGTCCCAGTCCGAGCATTCATAGCGGGTGCCGGGCCAGGGATTGAACGGGATCAGGTTGATCTTGGCCGGAATGCCCTTGAGCAGCCGCACCAGTTCGCGCGCCTCGCCATCGCTGTCGTTCACGCCCTTGAGCATGACATACTCGAACGTGATGCGCTTCGCGTTCGAGACGCCGGGATAGGTCCGGCAGGCTTCGAGCAGATCCGCGATCGGGTACTTCTTGTTCAGCGGCACGAGTTCATTGCGCAGATCGTCGCGCACCGCATGCAGAGAGATCGCCAACATCGTGCCCATTTCCGACCCGAGCGGGCTGATCTGCGGCACCACGCCCGAGGTCGAGACCGTGATGCGACGGCGGCCGAGAGACAGCCCCTCATTGTCGGAGATGACGTTGATCGCCTCGCGCACGCCATCGAAATTATAGAGCGGCTCGCCCATGCCCATGAAGACGATGTTGGAGACGAAGCGCCCGCCATCCTTCGGCACGAAGGCGCCGCCGGGCGCGATGCGGTTGGGGAAATCACCGAGCCGGTCGCGCGCGACCATCAGCTGGGCGACGATCTCCTCGGTGGTGAGGTTGCGCACGAGGCGCTGCGTGCCGGTGTGGCAGAAGGTGCAGGTCAGCGTGCAGCCAACCTGGCTGGAGACGCAGAGCGTGCCGCGGTCAACCTCGGGGATATAAACGCATTCGATCTCGGCGCCGCGGTCGCGCGGGCCGGTCGGGGCCATGCGGATCAGCCATTTGCGCGTGCCGTCGGTCGAGATCTGCTCGGCGGTGACCTCGGGCAGGTCGAGCGTGAAGCGCTCGGCCAGCGCGCCGCGCAAGCCCTTGCCGATCGTCGTCATCGCCGCGAAGTCGCGCACGCCGTAATGGTAGATCCAGTTCCAGAGCTGGCCGACGCGCATGCGCCGCTCCTTCTCAGGGATTCCGATCTCGGCCAGCGCCTCGCTCAGCCCGGCGCGCGTGCGCCCGACCAGCGACAGGCGCTGCAAAACGGGTTCGGCCGCTGGCGCGGCATGTTCAAGAACGGAGACGGTCATCGGAACTCTGGCTCGGGTCGGGCGTCAAAGGCCCGAATGGCTGCGGCTCATAGCACGAGAACGCCCAGCCGCGAAATCATGGCTGCAGACTGCGCAACGCGGGGCTCCGCGATGCAGGGCGGTGATCGGAATTCGCCAGCGTGAGTCGGCTGGCGTGCCTTTCGAGAACCGGAGCGGAGCGGACGACGGTCCGTGAGCACCGGAAGCGCAGAAAGCCGCGCCAGACGGCCGCGCTCGCGGATTCCGACAGCGGCCCTATTTGCAGGCGTCTTCGGCGCGCTTCACGGCCTGGTTCATGCCGGCGAGCGAGTATTTGTCGGCCGTCGGATTGCCGCGCTTCGAGGTGCCCTTGACCTCGAGCGCCGAGCCCTTGCGCAGCGAATCGAGCATGCGCGGCTCCTCGGCGGGGTTCTTGAGCCACATGTTCTGGCCCTTGGCGACCAGCGCGAAGCGCTCGCTGCCGATGATCGCCTGATGCTCGACATCTTCCTTGAGGTCGAAGTTCAGCACGAAGCTGATCTCGTTGCGCACACCCTCGGACGGGCGCGTCGCGACGAAGAGCAGGCCCTCGACATCCTTCAGATTGGCCGGCAGGCGGCTTTCCGCCTTTGACAGCGCATAACAGACCTTGGCGCGGCCCTGCTGCGAGGAGAAGGCCTGCCATTTGCCGGCGGTCTCGAGCAGCATCGCCTGGCCCTGGCCGGCGGCCGCGGGCGTTGCCGCCGGTGCGGCGGGGCGGGCGCGCTGCGCCTGGGCGGCCATCGGGGTGAGAGAGAGGCCCACGCAAGCTGCCAGAACGGCGAGCGGCACGGTCGGGCGGGGCGAGGCGGCGACGCCGGAGCGGAGGTAAGAGATATTCATGGACCGCCATCAGTCATTAAAAATCTTAACACTGCCTTTACCACCCGTTGAGTGGGCGTGATGGCGGGAGGCAGGCGCATAGAGTGTCACGATCCTGGCGAAAATGCGAATGCCCGCGCCCGTCGCGGGGCTGTTTCGTTCGACTATGCGCCATGGCACAGTCACGCAGAAATGCCTGCGGCTTTGGAATGGGGTCGCGACGGGTGACGGGACGATGAAGGCACTGCTCTGCGAGAGTCATGGACCGGCCGAGACGCTGGTCATCCGCGATCTGCCTGAGCCGCACCCCGGTCCGGGCGAGATCGCCATCGCGGTCAGGGCAGCGGCGCTGAACTTCTTCGACACGCTGATCATCGAGAACCGCTACCAGACGAAGCCGGCCCTGCCCTTCTCGCCCTCCGCCGAATGCGCGGGAACGGTCGCGGCGATCGGCGAAGGCGTCACCGGCTGGCGCATCGGCGAACGCGTCGCAGCCTGGCTCGGCCATGGCGCGGCGCGCGAGCGCGTCGTCGTCCCGGCCGAAAGCGCGGTGAGGGCGCCCGATACGCTCGGTGACGCGCAGGCCGCCGGGCTGTTCGTGACCTACGGCACCGCCATGCACGGACTGATCCAGCGCGCCGCGCTGAAGGGCGGCGAGACGCTGGCGATCCTCGGCGCGGCCGGGGGCGCCGGCCTCGCGGCGGTCGAGATCGGGGCGCTGCTCGGCGCCCATGTCATCGCCTGCGCCTCCTCGGCCGACAAGCTCGCGCTCGCCCGAGAGCACGGCGCGCAGGCGGAGATCGACTATACAGCCGAGGACATCAGGGCCGGCCTGCGCCGGTTGACGGAAGGACGCGGCGTCGACGTGCTCTACGACACCGTCGGCGGCGATCTGGCCGAGCCCGCCGTCCGGTCGATGGCCTGGGAGGGGCGCTATCTCGTCGTCGGCTTCGCCGGCGGCGCCATTCCCAGAATTCCACTCAACCTGCTGCTGCTCAAGGGCTGCGACCTGCGCGGCGTGTTCTGGGGCGATTTCGTCCGCCGTGAGCCGGCCGTCCAGCGCCGGAACATGGAGCAGCTTCTGGGCTGGGCGGCGGACGGCCATATCCGCGCCCATGTCCACGCGGAAATCCCGCTGGAGCGCTGGGTGGAAGCCTATGCGCTGATCGGCGATCGCAAGGCCAAGGGCAAGGTCGTCCTGACGTTCTGAAGCCTCTCAGAGCTCCGCCAGCACCGTCTTCGCCTTTTCACGATGCTCGGTTGTGATCGAGCCCGCCACCGCCGCCAGCGCCGCCGCGATCACCGCCGCATCGTCAGTGAAGCCGAGGATCGGCATGATGTCGGGCAGCGCGTCGATCGGCAGCACGAAATAGCCGAGCGCCGCCAGCAGCGTCAGCCGGACGCGACGTGGCGTCGCCGGATCGCGGGCGCAAAACCACGCCGCCAGCAAATCCTCGGCAAAGGGAATCCGCTTCGCCACGCGCTTGAGCCGGCCGAGAAACTCCGAGCCGAAGCGGGCTTCGTCGCGCAGGCTCTTGCGGATCGCCGCCATCTCGTCGTCGGTGAAGCGGGAGGTGAAACCGTCGCTCATCTTGCCCCTCCTGAGGGCCCGTGGCTGCAAAGCGCGATGTTTCCCGGATCGGGAGGCTGCCTGCAATGTCGAAAGATGTGGCCCTGCGAGAAACGCCGCACAAGAGCCCCGCCCAACGGGGCTTGCAAAGAAACCGGCTTGGAGCTGCCGGAAGAGCGCCTTAAACCCTTCTCGGAAGCCTTCACCATCAGGACACGCCCGATGCAGCTCGATTCCTCCATTGCCGCCATCGTCACCGGCGGCGCCTCGGGCCTCGGCGAGGCCACCGCGCGCATGCTGGCGGGCCAGGGCGCCCGGGTCGCGCTGTTCGACCTCAATGCCGAGCGCGGCAAAACAATCGCAGCCGAGATCGGCGGGCTCTTCGTCGCCTGCGACGTAACCAGCGAGCCTTCCGTCGATCAGGCCCTGGCCACCGCCCGCGCCGCCCATGGCGTTGCCCGCATCCTGGTCAACTGCGCCGGCATCGCGCCCGGGCGTCGCATCGTCTCGAAGAAGCGCGAGACCGGCGAACTGATCGCCCACGACACCGCCCTGTTCGAGAAGGCCGTCGCGATCAACCTGACCGGGACCTTCCGCCTGATCGCGAAATCGGCCGCAGCACTCGCTGGCCTCGACCCGGTCACGGCGGATGGCGGGCGCGGCGTCTTCGTCTGCACGGCCTCGATCGCCGCCGAGGATGGCCAGATCGGCCAGGCTGCCTATGCGGCCTCGAAAGCCGGCGTCGCCGGGATGACGCTGCCGATCGCGCGCGAACTCGCCGCCTATGGCATCCGCGTCATGACGATCATGCCGGGCCTGTTCGAGACGCCGATGTTCGACGGCCTGCCCGAGGAAGCGCGCGCCTCGCTGGCGGTCTCGGTGCCGCACCCCTCCCGGCTCGGCAAGCCGTCGGAATACGCGGCGCTGGTCCGCAGCATCGTCGAGAACGACATGCTGAACGGCAGCGCGATCCGGCTCGACGGCGCGCTGCGCATGGCGCCGAAATAGCCTATTCGGCGGCCTTCGCCGGCTTGATCTCGTGCTTCAGGATCAGCGGCGTCTGGGCGAGAGCGAACAGCATGGTCAGCGGCATCACGCCCCAGACCTTGAAGGCGACCCAGAAATCCAGGCTCTGCGTCCGCCAGACGATCTCGTTCAGCGCCGCCAGCACGAAGAAGAACAGCCCCCAGCGCAGGGTCAGCTTGCGCCAGCCCTCCGCGTCGAGCTGCATGACGCTCTCCAGCACCAGCGCCAGCAGCGAGCGGCCGAAATACAGCCCTCCCAGCAGGATGCATCCGAACAGCGCGTTCACGATCGTCGGCTTGACCTTGATGAAGAAGGCGTCGTCGAGCGCGATCGTCAGCCCGCCGAACACCGACACCACGACGGCATTCACGATCGCCATGCGCGGCAGATAGCCCATCAGGATGCGCGACAGCACGAGCGCCACCAGCGAGGCGACCATGAAGATGCCGGTCGCGACGAAGATGCGCCGGTCGCTCGTCACGCCAAACAGCCGGTCGCCATAGGAATTGGCGAAAAAGAAGATCGCCAGCGGCCCGAATTCCAGCGCCAGCTTGAGCAGCGGGTTGATCGGCTTGGCCTTGGCGGTCGGCGTTTCGGCCACGCGCTCGCTCATAAGGTTGTCTCCGCTCATGCCGCTTCATCCAGTCCCGATACGGCCCGCGCGAAATCGCGCGCCGAGAACGGCTCCAGATCCTCGACGCCCTCGCCGACGCCGATGAAATGCACCGGCAGCCCGAATTTCGCCGCCAGCGCCACCAGGATGCCGCCGCGCGCCGTGCCATCGAGCTTGGTCATCACCAGCCCGGTGACGCCGGCCGTGTGCTGGAACGCCTCGACCTGGCTGAGCGCGTTCTGACCGACTGTCGCGTCGAGCACCAGCAGCGCCGCATGCGGCGCTTCCGGATCGAGCTTGCGGATGACGCGGACCACCTTGGCGAGTTCGTCCATCAGACCCGTCTTGTTCTGCAGCCGCCCGGCCGTATCGACCAGCAGCACGTCTGTTCCCGCAGCCCTGGCCCTCTGCAGCGCCTCGAAAGCAAGCCCCGAAGCGTCCGCGCCCTGGTTGCCGGAGATAACCTCCGCCCCCGTGCGCTCGCCCCAGACCTTGAGCTGCTCGATCGCCGCCGCGCGGAAGGTGTCGCCGGCCGCCAGCATCACCGATTTGCCCTCGGCCCGGAACTTGGCCGCGAGCTTGCCGATCGTCGTCGTCTTGCCCGAGCCATTGACGCCGACCATCAGGATGACGAAGGGCTTTTTCGTGGCATCGATGACGAGCGGCTGCGCGACGGGCGTCAGGATCGCCTCGACCTCGCGCGCCAGGATCGCCTTCACCTCGGACGGCTCGATCTGCTTGTCGTAACGGCCTTCACCAACGGCCTTGGCGACGCGGGCGGCGGTGGCCAGGCCCAGATCGGCCTGGATCAGGATGTCTTCCAGGTCTTCCAGCGTCCCGGCATCGAGCTTTCGCTTGGTGAAGAGATCAGTGATGCCGGTGGTCAGCGCCGAGGAGGTCCGCGCCAGCCCCTCGGTCAGCCGTCGCCACCAGCTCCGCTTCGGCTCCGGCACAGCCGGCGGCGTCATCACCGGCGGGGCCTGGACGGGAGCCGGCTCCGGCATCGCGATCGGCAGCGGTGCGGCCTCGCCCATCAGCGGTTCGGGCGCGAGCGGCGCGTCCTCGACGCGAGCCTCGGTTGGCTCCTCGACAAGCGCGGGCGGCATCGACGGAGCGGGTGCCGCAGGCTCCGGCTCGCTGCCGAACAATCTCGAAAAGAAGCCGCGCTTCTTCGGTTCGTTCTCGCTCATCATTCTTCCCGTGGCCTCGCCGCGCGACGGCTCATGCTTGCGCCGCAGGGTGGCCTTCGCTAGCGCAATGCCATGACCGCGCCCGACCGACCAGAAATTTCGCAATCATACGGAGAAACGCCGCGCGACGAGCCGCCGCTGCCGTTCCCGCTGCTCTATCGCGACGCGATGATGCTCGTCATCGACAAGCCCGCCGGCCTGCCCTCGCATCGTGGACCCCAGGCCAAGCGGCGCGTCATCCCCGTCCTGACCGACCATCTCGACGCGCTGCGCTTTGGCCTGCCGCGCCGTCCGGAGGCCGCACACCGGCTCGACAAGGACACCTCCGGCTGCCTGATTCTCGGCCGTCATCCCCGCGCCATGGCCGAACTCAACCAGATGTTCCGCGAAGGCAAGATCGACAAGACCTATTGGGCGATCGTGCAGGGCAGCCCTGAATCCGACGAGGGCCTGATCGATCTGGCTCTGGGCAAACGCGCGCCCGATCGCGGCTGGTGGATGAAGGTCGACCCCGACGGCCTGCCCTCGCAGACGCGCTATCGCGTGATGGGGCGCGGCCAAGGCGAGGGCCATACCGGCCCGCTCGCCTGGCTGGAACTCGAACCGCTGACCGGACGCACCCACCAGCTGCGCGTGCATTGCGCGGCGTCCGGCTGGCCGATGCTCGGCGATGAGATCTATGGCGATGCCCCGCGCGAAGGCGGCCCGGGCCTGCAGCTCCATGCCCGCACCGTCACCGTCCCGCTCTACCGCAAGAAGCCACCGATCAGGGTCGAAGCACCGCCGCCATCGCATATGCTGGCAGCCTTGCGGGCCTGCGGCTGGACGCCGGCCGCAGTGGAGCCATGATACGGCGCTTCAACCCGCGATCGCGTCCATCGCACGCGCCAGTTTGACGTCGAGCTCTGTCAACCCGCCGGCGTCATGCGTCGAGAGGATCACCTCGACGGTGCGATAGACGTTCGACCACTCCGGATGGTGGTCCATCGCCTCGGCCAGCAGCGCGACGCGCGTCATCCAGCCGAAGGCCTCGCTGAAATCGCGGAAGACGAATCGCTTGGTGATGGCCTCGCGCCCCTCGACCAGCTTCCAGCCGGTCAGCGTCGTCAGCGCCTCGTCGCGGGCATCGGGGCCGAGTCGCTTGGGCATCGTCATCTCCGCTGGAATTCGCCGCGCGACATTCGGTTCGGGTAGGAAGGCCCGAGCGGATAGGCCGCCTCCAGCACATAAGGTCCGCCTCCGATCGAATCACGCGACGACATCAGGGCGAGGCGACGTGCGGTGAAGGTGATCGGGCGGATGATCGGGTGGACGCCGAGATAATGCGCGACATCGACCGGCGAGGTGTCGCGCAAGCGCGCCAGCGTCACATGCGGCACGAATTTGCGCCCCTCCGCCGGCAGACCGAGACGGCGCATCAGCCGCTCCAGATCGGCCTGAAGCTCGCTGAGCCGGGGATTGGGCTGCACCCGCGCGAAGACCGCGCGGGGCTTGTCGCCGCCGAAACTGCCGATTTCATCGAGCGTCACCTCGAATGGGTAGCTGCGGATGTCGGCCAGGAATTCGTCGAGGTCATTCGCCATGCGCCGGTCGACATCGCCGAGAAAGCGCAGCGTAATGTGGTAATCGGCCGGATCGATCCAGCGCGCCCCGACGAGCCCGCCCCGGTGCAGCGTCAACGCCGAGGCGACCTCGGCGGGAATCTCCAGAGCTGTGAACAGCCTCGGCATGACGAATCAGTGCCAGCTTTTTGTGACTCTGGCGAGACGAAAAGCCGGGCAGATGCCGCCTTCTTCGAAAGCGACCGATCGACTTACCCGTCATGGTCGGGCCCGCCCCAACCATCTCCGGCAAAAAATCCCTGCTTCGACACGAGATTCCCGGGCCAAGCCCGAGAACGACGCCTGTTTCACGGGCAGGGATTGCCGACCAACTGGTGGATCGCATCGATTTTCGCCTCCAGCTCGGGCGACAGCGTCACGCCGATCGAGGCGATGTCCGCCTTGAGCTGGTCCATCTTCGTCGCGCCGATGATGTTGGCGGTGACGAAGGCGCGCGAATTCACGAAAGCCAGCGCCATCTGCGCCGGATCGAGGCCGGCCTCGCGGGCCAGCGCGATATAGCGCTTGATCGCATCCTCGGCGCCCGCGGTCTGGTAGCGCTGGCCACGGTCGAACAGCGTCGTGCGTGAACCGGCCGGCCTTGCCCCGTCGAGATACTTGCCGGTCAGGAAGCCCTGCCCCAGCGGCGAATAAGCCAGGAGCCCGACATCCTCGCGGATCGCGATCTCGGCCAGCGCCGTCTCGAAGGTCCGGTTGAGCAGGTTGTAGGCGTTCTGGATCGACTGGACGCGGGGTGTCCCGCGCACCGCGGCGTCCTGCACGAAGCTCATCGTGCCCCAGGCGCTCTCGTTGGAGAGGCCGAGATGGCGGATCTTGCCCTCCTTGACGATGTCCGCGAAGACGTCGAGCTGCTCGGTGATCGGGGTCTCGTCATCGGGGCGCTCGAAAGCGGCCTTGGAAAACCGCGTCGGGTTCGAGCCCCAGGGCATCGGTCGCTCGGGGAAATGGATCTGGTAGAGATCGATATAGTCGGTCTGCAGCCGCTTCAGGCTCTTGTCCACCGCCTCGCGGATCTGCGCCCGGTTGACCCTCGTCGGGCTCTTGTGGTCGCGCAGCCAGTCGCTGGTCCCGCGCCCGACGACCTTCGAGGCAAGGACGATCTTGTCTCGGTTTCCGCGCGCCTTGAACCAGCGGCCGATGATCCGCTCGGTCGAACCTTGCGTCTCCGCCTTGGGCGGGATCGAGTACATTTCGGCCGTGTCGAAGAAATTGACGCCCTGGTCGAGGGCATAATCCATCTGCTCATGGCCCTCGGCTTCCGTGTTCTGCTGGCCCCAGGTCATGGTTCCCAGGCAGATCACCGAGACCTGCAGATCAGTGCGCCCGAGACGACGATATTCCATGGCAAGGCAACTCCGGAAAGCAGCGGGCGAAAGGCGCGCAGTCAGCAGATGAGGGGAAGCGGTCTGTCGGGCCGCGAGGCCCGTCAGGGTTTGGCCGGCAGCGTCGCGAGGAAGCGCTCGACCGTAGGCAGGATGTTGCGGACGATGACGCGGACGCCTTCGGCCGTGGGATGGAGCAGATCGGGTTGGTTGAGCGCGCGGTCGCCCGCGATGCCCTCCAGGAAGAACGGGTAAAGCACCAGCCCGTGGCTCTTCGCAAGCTCGGGATAGATGCTGTCGAAGCGCACCGCATAATCCGCGCCGAGATTGCGCGGCGCATACATGCCGGCGAGCAGCACCGGGATGCCGCGCGCCTTCAGCCGCGTGACGATCGCCTCCAGCCCCTTGCGCGTCGTCGCCGGGTCGAGCCCGCGCAGGGCGTCATTCGCGCCGAGTTCGAGGATCACGCCGTCGGTTCCCGCCGCCACCGACCAGTCGAGCCGTTCGAGCCCGCCCTGCACCGTGTCGCCGGAAACGCCGGCATTCACGATTTCGACAGCGATGCCCTTCTGGCGCAGCGCTTGCTCCAGAACCGGCGGAAACGCGGCGCTGCCCGGCAGGTTGTAGCCGGCCGTCAAACTGTCGCCGAGCGCGACGAGTTTCAGGGTGCGCGCCTGCGCCGGCGTCGATGTCTGGGCCATGGTCGCAACCGGAAGCAGCGTGAAACAGAACAGAAAAGCGACGCAGAGAGATTGGACAAGCGCCGCCCTACGCCCATATCGCCGGGATACGGGGCGCAATGACGGCTTGCCCTGCTCGGGCCGCGTTTGCGTGCGAGCAGGAACGCTGGTGGATTTGGAAGTCAGGATCATTGGATGATGAGCGAAGCACGCGTCCCACCGACACAGCAGCCGGCGATCGAATTGCGGGATGTCGAGCTTAGTCTGGGGCGTGCGGCCGCCCGCGTCCATATCCTCAAGGGCGTTTCTTTGTCGCTGGCCGCGGGACAGGCCACTGGCCTGGTCGGGCCATCCGGCTCCGGCAAGTCGACCCTGCTGATGACGATGGCCGGTCTTGAGCGCCCCGATGCCGGCAGCGTCAAGGTCGCCGGGCAGGAGCTCGGCGCGCTCGACGAGGACGGACTTGCCGTCTTCCGTGGCCGCCATATCGGCATCGTCTTCCAGTCCTTCCACCTCGTGCCGACCATGACGGCGCGCGAGAATGTCGCCCTGCCGCTTGAGCTTGCAGGCGCGGACGACGCCTTCACGCGCGCCGAAGCCGAACTCCGCAATGTCGGTCTCGGCGACCGCATGGACCACTATCCGGCGCAGCTGTCGGGCGGCGAGCAGCAGCGCGTCGCCATCGCGCGGGCCGTGGCGCCGGACCCCGCCATCCTCGTCGCCGACGAACCCACCGGCAATCTCGACGAGACGACCGGCCGCTCGATCGTCGACCTGATCTTCGCGCTGCGGCGCGAGCGCGGCGCCACCCTCGTGCTCGTCACGCATGATCTCTCGCTGGCGGCGCTCTGCGACCGCACCGTAAGGCTGCGCGCCGGACGCATCGAGACTGAAGTTCCTGCCAGCGCAGACGTGGCGGCGGCCTGAGCATGCACGCAACCGTCAAGCCCACCCCTGTGCCGCCTTCGGGCTCGGCAGGATTCACCCTCGCCCTTCGTCTTGCCTGGCGCGATCTGCGTGGGGGCTTGCGCGGCTTCGGCGTCTTCATCGCCTGCCTTGCGCTCGGTGTCATGACGATCGCGGCCGTCGCCTCTGCCTCGCGCGGCCTGACCGAAGGCTTGTCACGCGAAGGCCGGCGCATCCTCGGCGGCGACGCCGCCTTCAGCCTGATCCATCGCGAGGCGACGCCGCAGGAATTGGCCTTCCTCGCAGGCAAGGGCACGATCTCCACCATCGCGACGATGCGCGGCATGGCTAATGCCGGCGAGAAGGGCGCGGCCCTCGTCGAGATCAAGGCGGTCGACGGCGCCTATCCCGGCATCGGCGAACTCGTCACCGAACCCAGCGGCCAGGTCTCGGACCTGCTGTCCGTGAAGGACGGCGTCTTCGGCGCGGTCGCCGACCCCGTCCTGCTCGGCCGCCTCGACCTCAAGCCCGGCGACGTCGTCATGGTCGGTTCGGCCAAGGTGCAGCTGCGCGCCAATCTCGTCTCCGAGCCCGACAAGATCGCAGCCGGCGTCGGCTTCGGCCCGCGCCTGCTGATCTCGCAGGAGGCGCTGCGGGCCACCGGCCTGCTCCAGCCCGGCAGCCTGGTGCGCTGGACCTACCGCGTCGCCTTGCCGCCTGAAGCCGCCAGCGACGCGGCGCTCGACGCGCTGATCGCCACGGCCGGAACCGAGCAGCGCGATGCCGGCTGGGAAATCCGCTCCCGCGCCAACGCCAATCCGGGCTTCCAGCGCAATCTCGAACGCTTCACCCAGTTCCTGACGCTGGTCGGCCTGACGGCGCTGCTCGTCGGCGGCGTCGGCGTGGCCAATGCCGTGCGCCGCTTCGTCGAGGCCAAGAAGCTCGACTTCGCCACGATGAAGGCGGTTGGCGCCACCGGCGGCCGCGTCGTCGCGATCCACCTCACCGAGGTGATGCTGGTGGCGGCGCTCGGCACCGCCATCGGCCTGGTCCTCGGCGCAGCCGCCCCCTTCGCGCTCGGGACCGCGCTGAAGACCGTCCTGCCCGTGCCCTTCGAGCCGACGCTCGCATGGGGAGAACTCGGCGTCGCAGCGCTCTACGGGCTCCTCACGGCGCTGGTTTTCGCCATCCTGCCGCTCGGCCGAGCCCATGACGTGCCGGTCTCGGCGCTGTTCCGCGACCAGATCGAGCCTGATGCGCGCCGACCGCGCGCCATCTATCTCGCGATCTGCCTGCTGGCACTCGCCGGGCTCGTCGGCGTCGCCCTCGCCTTCGCCTACGACCGCCGCATCGCGCTGATCTATATCGGCGTGATGACCGCCATCTTCCTGCTGCTGCGCGGCGTATCCTCGGGCCTGATGGCGCTGGCCCGCAAGCTGCCCCGGCCAAAGAACCCGTCGCTGCGCATGGCGCTGGCCAACAGCTACCGGCCGGGCGCACTGACGCCCTCGCTCGTGCTCTCGCTGGGATTGGGCGTTGCCCTGCTCTCGGCGCTCGCCTTCATCGATACCAGCCTGACGCGGCAGCTGACGCAGGCCCTGCCCCTGAAGGCGCCGAGCTTCTTCTTCCTCGACATCCCCAATGCCGACGCCGCCCGCTTCGACGCCGTCCTGCACGAGGAACGGCCCGGTGCGGCGCTCGCCCGCGTGCCGATGATGCGTGGCCGCATCGTCTCGGTGAACGGGGTGCGCGCCGAGGACATCAAGGCCTCCGAGCAATCCGCCTGGGTGCTGGATGGCGACCGCGGCATCACCTATGCGGAAACGATTCCCGAAGGTTCGAAGCTGGCCGAGGGCGAATGGTGGCCGGCAGATTATCGCGGCGAGCCGCTGGTCTCCTTCGACGCGCAGAATGCCGCCGGCATCGGCCTCAAGATCGGCGATAGGCTGACCGTCAACGTGCTCGGCCGCAACATCACGGCCCGCGTCGCCAATCTGCGCGCGGTCGAGTGGCGCTCGCTCGGCATCAACTTCGTCATGCTGTTCTCGCCCAACACCTTCGCCGGCGCGCCCCACACCAATCTCGCGACCATCACCCCGGCTGCCGATGGCACGGGCGGCACTGATGCCACCCTGCTGCGCCGGCTCGCCGTCGAGTTCCCCACGGTCACGGCGGTCCGGGTCAAGGACGCGCTCGAGGCGATCAACACCATCGTCGGCCAGCTCGCCACCGCCATTCGCGGCGCCTCGGGCCTCGCCATCGCCGCCAGCCTGCTCGTCCTGGGCGGCGCGCTCGCGGCCGGACAGCGGGCGCGGCTCTATGACGCGATGATCCTGAAGACGCTCGGCGCGACACGCCGCTTTATACTTTCGTCGTACGCCCTTGAATACGCCGCGATCGGCCTCGTCTCGGCGCTGTTCGGCGTTGTCGCGGGGGCTCTCGCGGGCTGGGGCGTCGTGACTCAAGTGATGAAGATCGAATTCGTCAGTGACCCCACCGGGGCGTTACTGGCCGCGACTGCCGCCGTGGGCGTTACCGTCCTGTTCGGGCTGGCCGGCACGCTGAAAATACTATCGAAAGCGCCGGCTTCTCACCTGCGAAATTTATGATGACTATCTATGAACGACTCGCGATAGACATTACACAGGTGTAACTTTGCATGGTCGGGGCGTCGCGTTTCTATAAAGCCCGACGCTTAACCATGCGGGCCCCTTGTAAGAACGGGCAAACCGCCTCATATTCCGGACATCGCCACGGTTGTGGGCGACGACAGGACATCGCCTGACGCGATGGCCGTCTTCGGAATCACTGTCAGGGGAAACTCGCTCCATGAGCAACTTCGACCGCAATGCTCCAGTCTGGGGTGCCGGCCGCGCACAGCAGACCAGCGCCGTCGAGATGGATCAGGGCCTGCGCTCGTTCATGCTCGGCGTCTACAACAACATGTCGATCGGCCTGGCCATCACCGGCCTCGCAGCGATCGGCATCTCGATGCTCGCCATCGCCGGCTTTGCGCCCAGCGGCAAGGCTGTGCTGTCTCCGCTCGGCGTGGCGCTCTTCACCAGCCCGCTGAAATGGGTCGTGATGCTGGCGCCGCTCGCCTTCATCCTGCTCTTCTCGTTCAAGGCGGAGAGCATGAGTTCCTCGTCCGCGCGCGCCATGTTCTTCGCCTTCGCGGCGGTGATGGGCGTGTCGATGGCGTCGATCTTCGTTGTCTTCACCGGCGAGTCGATCACCAAGGTGTTCTTCATCACGTCCGCGGCTTTCGGTGGCCTCAGCCTTTACGGCTACACCACGAAGAAGTCGCTCTCGGGCATGGGCTCGTTCCTGATCATGGGCCTGATCGGCCTCGTGATCGCCTCGGTGGTTAACATCTTCCTGGCCTCGAGCGCGCTGTCCTTCGCCATCTCGGTGATCGGCGTCCTGGTCTTCGCCGGCCTGACTGCCTGGGATACGCAGCGCCTCAAGGAAATGTACCTGTCCTCGGACATGGATGCGGAATCGGCCGCGAAGCTCTCGGTGAACGGCGCGCTGTCGCTCTACCTGAACTTCATCAACATGTTCCAGATGCTGCTGCAGCTCTTCGGCGACCGTCGCTGATCCAGCCGAAAGCCTGCATGAGACACGAGCCCCGGCCGCAAGGCCGGGGCTTTTCTTTTGGGCGCGTGCCGGATCATGATCGCGGCATGACCTCGCTTTCGATCCGCCCAGCCACATCAGCCGACATCCCCGCCATCGCCGCGATCTATGGCGACGCCGTGCTGAACGGCACCGCCTCCTGGGAACTCGAACCGCCCGATGAAGCCGAGTTGCTGCGGCGCTTTGAGGCCATCCTTGCCGGCGGCTACCCCTATCTCGCCGCCGCGCGCGACGGCCGGCTGCTCGGCTATGCCTATGCCGGCGCCTACCGCCCTCGGCCCGCCTATCGCGCGACCGTCGAGAACTCGATCTATATCGCGCCTGACGCGCAGGGCTCGGGCGTCGGCGCCGCCCTGCTCGCAGCGTTGATCGATGACTGCGCCGCCCGTGGCTTCCGCCAGATGATCGCCGTGATCGGCGACGGCACGGGGGCCTCGATCGGCTCGCGGCGCCTGCACGAGCGCGCCGGCTTCCGCCTGATCGGCGTCGCCAAGAAGATCGGCTTCAAGCAGGGCCGCTGGCTCGACCAGATGTTGATGCAGAAGGAACTGGGCGAGGGGGATCGCTCTCCTCCGACGCCATAACAACCTACACGTCATCCTGGGCAAGCGAAGCGCAGACCCGGGATCCATCGTAAAGCGCAGTTCCCTCCGATGGATCCCGGATCAGCGTCGCTTCGGGACTTGTCCGGGATGACGGAGAGGTTCGGGAGCGCGTCAGCTCACCACGCTCAGGCGCTTGTCGAGCACGCGCAGCACTCGCGACAGCTCCGTACCGCGCTTCAGCACGAGCCCCGTCGCAGCGACCACCGAATAAGCGCCCTGCTTCCGAGCCAGCGCCGGGTTCTTCACGATCCGGTAGAGCGGCACCTCCGAGGAGCGTCGATAGACCGAGAATTCCGCCTGGTCCTTGAGAAAATCGATGGCGTAGTCGCGCCATTCGCCGGCAGCGACCATCCGGCCGTAGAGATTGAGCAGTTCGGAAAGCTCGCGGCGGTCGAAGGTGACGGTGGCCGGCCTCGATGCGGCCGGGAACGGAATCACCCCGGCTGTCGGCTGCGATTGCGGCGTATCGCTTTCGCTCATGGCGCCTCCCGATCGGCGACCGCGTGAGCCACCCTGATGCCTGGCGGCAGATGATGCGCCCGCGATGCTGTGCTGGCAAGCAACCGGGCTGCAAGGCCATCCGACGGCAAGGAAGCCCGCCGGCCCCGATCACGGCTTCGTCAGCACCGCCGCATTTCCGCCCTGATCAGGCCAAGCGTCCGCCCTGTTGCGTGGTTGGAATGCAGATGTTGCCTCGACGGTCCGGCTTTGCCGATTTCCGGTTTGTCAGCCCCCCAGCCCCCCGGGAATCCGGCGGAGCCGGGCCATCGAGTCGAGGCCAACTCAGCGGCTGGCGTTTTCACGCCGGCCGTTTTTCTTTGCAGATTTCGCTTGGCAGGCTCCGCTTGGCAAATTGCGCTGCGGCCTCAACGCGCCTGCCGGTGATATTCGGGGTTGGGGCGCATATCGACTGCCGACGCCATCCGGTTCGACATATTGAAGAACGCTGCGACCGAGGCGACATCCCAGACATCGCGCTCCGTGAAGCCGACGGCCCGCAAGGCTGCCCGGTCGACCTCACCGATCAGATGCGGCGTCTCCGTCAGCTTCACCGCGAAATCGAGCATGGCGCGGTGGCGCGGCGACAGCTCGGCGGCGCGATAATTCATCGCCATCATCTCGCCCAGCACCGGATCCTCCGAAAGCTGACGCACCGCCGCGCCATGGGCGGTCAGGCAGTAATAGCAGCGGTTCACGCTGGAAACCGCGACCGCGATCATCTCGCGCTCGAGCTTCGACAGGCCCGACGGCGCCAGCATCAAATCGTTGTAGAAGGCCGCGAACGCCGAGAGCTTGGCATCGTCATGCGCGTAAGCCACCAGCACATTGGGCACGAAACCGAGCTTTTCCAGGCATTTGTCGAAATAGGCCTGGTTCTCCGCGCAAAGGGGGCCGGGGTTCAGGTCGAGCGCCATCGCTGGCGAGATCGCGTCCTGTCGCGCTGGCTTCTCGCCGGGCTTCGGTTTGTCATGTTTCGCGGCCATGCTTAAGTCCTGTCGTGTCGCCCGGGTTGTCGCCTTGGCGCCGCGCCGAGATTGAAAGGCGCCACAGCCTATGTCATCGCTGCGGCAAAATAACAGGGGTGGATGATGGGCAAGCGCGTGACCAATGCGACGGCTGCGGCCGTTTCCGCAATCGAGAGCGCAGCCGCCAGCTTGCCGGGGCCGATGCCAGCCGCATTTCCAAGCTTGCTCTATGGCCGCGCCGTCGCAGAGGACCTCGACGCCCTGCCGGCCGACATGTTGGCTCGCGCCGCCTCCGCGGCCTATGAGCACCTCACCACGCCGCGGCGCCCGGAGACGATCAACCTGCGCTTCCGCGACGAGTCCTTCAGCGGACAGGACCGCGAGCATCAGCTGACGATTCTGGAGGTCGTCAATGAGAACAAGCCGTTCCTGCTCGATTCCACGCTCGCGGAGTTGTCGGAGCAGGGCTATGAGCCCCGCCTGGTCGCGCATCCGATTCTCGCGGTCGCGCGCGACGCCGACGGGAGTTTCCTGTCGCTGGCGGGCGAGGCGGCCGGCCGCGCGCCAGAGGGCACCCGCCGCGAAAGCCTGATCCAGATCCATCTGGAGCGGATCGATTCGGCCGAGGCCCGCGATCGGCTCGGCGCCGGACTGGAACGCGTGTACACCGATGTCGGGCTGGCGGTCGAGGATTGGGCGGCGATGCGCGGGCGCATCACCGAGGTGATCCAGGCCTATCGCGGCAATCCCCCGCCGCTGCCGGATGACGAGGTCACTGAGGCGCTGCAGTTCCTGGAATGGATCGCCGGCGACAATTTCACCCTACTCGGCATCAGGGCCTATCGTTTTCCCGGCGGAGACGTCGCCGCCGATCCCATCGAGGGCTCCGGCCTCGGCATCCTGCGCGACCCCTCGGTGAAGGTCTTGCGCAAGGGCCGCGAGATGGTCGCGATCACGCCGGAGATCCGGGCCTTCCTGGCCCGGCCCCAGGCCCTGATCATCACCAAGGCCAACGTCAAGAGCCGGGTGCATCGCCGAGTCCATCTCGACTATGTCGGCGTCAAGCTGTTCACCGCTGACGGCCGCCTCGACGGCGAACTGCGCATCGTCGGCCTGCTGACCTCGAACGCCTATACCGGCAGCGCGCTCGCGATCCCCTATCTGCGCCTCAAGGTCGCCCGCGTCGCCAAGAACATCGGCTTCGACCCGGCGAGCTATTCCGGCCGCTCCCTGCTCAACGTGCTCGACGCCTATCCGCGCGACGAGCTCTTCCAGATCGACGTCGGCACGCTGGAGAGCTTCGCGCTCGCCATCCTGCAGCTGACCGAACGGCCGCGCATCCGCGCGCTCGCCCGCGTCGATGAATTCGACCGCTTCGTCTCGATCCTCGTCTTCATCCCCAAGGACCGCTACGACACACGGGTTCGCCGCCGCGTCGGCGAGTTCCTGGCCGCCGTCTATCAGGGCCGGATCTCGGCGGCCTATCCGGCCTATCCGGAAGGCCCGCTCTCTCGCACGCACTACATCATCGGCCGCGACGACGGCAAAACCCCGAAGATCGATCGCGCCACGCTCGAATCCGGCATTGCCGCGATCGTGCGGACCTGGAGCGACGGGCTCAAGGAGGTGCTCGACCATGAGCGCGCGGGCCCCGCCGCCCGCGCCCTGGCCGAGCGCTACTCCGAGGCCTTCGGCGCGGCCTATCGCGACCGCTTCTCGCCGGCCGAGACGCTCGACGACATCGATATCCTGCAGCAGCTGACCCCCGAGCGCGGACGCGCAGTCAATCTCTACCGCCGCGAAGGTGATCCGGCGACGCGCGCCAATCTCAAGGTATTCTCGCGCGGCACGGCGATCTCGCTCTCGGCCCGCGTGCCCGTGCTGGAAAACATGGGCTTCCGCGTCGTCAACGAGCGCACCTACAACATCACGCCCCAGCCCGCGACCGGCGACGTCACCGACAGCACGCGCGTCTGGCTGCATGACATGACGCTGGAGCGCGCCGACGACGGCGAGATCGACGTCATCAGTCTCGACCCTACCATCGAAGCCGCGCTGATGGCGCAGTTCCGGGGCCTCGCCGAATCCGACCGCTTCGACCAGCTCGTCCTGGCTGCCGGACTCGCCTGGCGCGAGGCGGCGCTGCTGCGGTCGCTGGGGCGCTATCTGCGCCAGATCGGCGCGCCCTATGCGCAGGGCTACATCGCCGACGCGCTGACGCGCCATCCCGGCATCGCCTCGGGGCTGGTCGCTCTCTTCACCGCCAAATTCGACCCGCGCCTCAGTGAGGCGCAGCGGACCGCGAAAACGCAGAGCGAACGCCAGGCCATCGAGACCGCGCTCGATGCCGTCACCAGCCTCGACGAGGACCGCATCCTGCGCCGCCTCGTCAACCTGATCGATGCAGGCCTGCGCACCAACTTCTTCCAGATCGGCCAGGATGGGCAGCCGCGCGGCACGATTTCGATCAAGTACGAATGCGCCAAGGTCGATTCGCTGCCGCTGCCGCGCCCGCTCTACGAGATCTTCGTCTATTCGCCCCGCGTCGAGGGCATCCATCTGCGCTTCGGCAAAGTAGCGCGCGGCGGCCTGCGCTGGTCCGACCGGCCGCAGGATTTCCGCACCGAGGTGCTCGGCCTCGTCAAGGCGCAGCAGGTCAAGAACGCCGTCATCGTGCCCGTCGGTGCCAAGGGTGGCTTCGTGCCCAAGCAGTTGCCGCCGGCGTCCGACCGTCAGGCCTGGCTCGCCGAGGGCACTGAGAGCTACCGGATCTTCGTACGCACCCTGCTCGAACTCACCGACAACCTCGACGGCGAGACGGTGATCCCGCCGCTCGACACCGTGTGCCATGACGGCGACGACCCCTATCTCGTCGTCGCCGCCGACAAGGGCACGGCGACCTTCTCCGACACCGCCAACGCACTCTCGCTGGAGAAGCATCACTGGCTGGGCGACGCCTTCGCCTCTGGCGGCAGCCAGGGCTACGACCACAAGAAGATGGGCATCACCGCGCGCGGCGCCTGGGAGGCCGTGAAGCGCCATTTCCGCGAGATCGACATCGACATCCAGACGACGCCCTTCACCGTGGCCGGCGTCGGCGACATGTCGGGCGACGTCTTCGGCAACGGCATGCTGCTCTCACCGGCGATCAAGCTGGTCGCCGCCTTCGACCACCGTGACATCTTCCTCGACCCCGATCCGGACATGGCGAGGTCGCTTGCCGAGCGCCAGCGCCTGTTCGACCTCCCCCGCTCGTCCTGGGCCGATTACGACAAGAGCCTGATCTCCACGGGCGGCGGCGTGTTCTCGCGCCAGGCCAAGAGCATCCCGCTCTCGCCCGTGCTGCAAGAACGGCTCGATCTCCCCAAACCCGAGGTCTCGCCGCCCGAACTGATGACAGCGATCCTGAAGGCCCGGGTCGACCTGCTCTGGTTCGGCGGCATCGGCACCTATATCCGCGCCACCGACGAGAGCGACGCGCAGGTCGGCGACCGCGCCAATGACGCCATCCGCATCAGCGGCTGCGACATCAGGGCCCGCGTCATCGGCGAGGGCGCCAATCTCGGCGCCACCCAGCGCGGCCGCATCGAGGCCGCGCGCAAGGGCGTCAGGCTCAACACCGACGCCATCGACAACTCGGCCGGCGTCAACACCTCCGACGTCGAGGTCAACATCAAGATCGCGCTCGCCGATCCCGTAAAGGACGGCCGTCTGCCTGAAGACGACCGCAACGCCCTGCTCGCGGAGATGACCGATGAGGTCGGCCTGCTCGTGCTCCGCAACAACTATCTGCAGACGCTGGCGCTCTCGCTGACGGAGGCACAAGGGACGGCCGCGACGCCGGGCCTGCGCTACCTGATGCAGACGCTCGAAGCACAGGGCCAACTCGACCGCACGGTCGAATACCTGCCCAGCGACGCGGTGCTGGCCGAACGCGAGAAGCGCGGCGAGGCGCTGACGCGACCGGAGCTGGCCGTGCTGCTGGCTTACGCCAAGCTCGCCTTGCACGATGCGCTGCTGGCATCCGACGTTCCCGACGATCTCTACCTGAATAGCGAGCTGGTCCGCTATTTCCCGCAGGCGCTGCGCGAGCGCTATGCGCCCGAGATCGCCGGTCACAAGCTGCGCCGCGAGATCGTCGCGACGCAATTGGCCAACGCCATCGTCAATCGCGGCGGCCCGGCGCTCGTCCCCGTCCTCTCGGCGCTGACCCATGCGCAGGCGCCCGCCATCGCTGCCGCCTATGCGATCGCGCGGGATTCCTTCGACCTGATTTCGCTCAACGGCGCCATCGATGCGCTCGACGCGAAGCTGCCCGGCAAGACCCAGCTCGGCCTCTATGCCGCCGTGCAGGGGTTGGTCAGCGACAGGATGGGCTGGTTCCTGCGTCGGGGCGTCGCAAAGCCTGGCTCGATTGAGCCGACGGTCGTCCATTACGCAGCGGGCATCACCGCGCTGGCAGCCGATCTCGGCGCTCTGCTGCCCGAAGCCGCCGCCCAGGCGCGGCAGGCCCGCATCGCCGTCCTGACCTCCGAAGGCGTACCCGAGGCCCTCGCCGCACGCATCGCCAGCCTGCCCTCCCTCGCCCAGGCGACCGACATCATCGACATCGCCGGGCAGGCCAAACGCGACATCGGCGAGGTCGCGCGGATTCATTTCGGAGTCGATTCGGTTTTCGGCTTGTCGACGCTGGCCGCATCGGCCGCCGCCGTGCCCGCAACCGACGACTACGAGCGCCTTGCCCGAGAGCGCGCGATCGAGACCCTGACCGACGCCCATGCCAGCCTGACGCGGGAAATCGCATCGGGCAGCAACGGCAAGGGCACGATCGAAACCTGGCAGGACGAGCGCAGGGACGACGCCGACCGAACCCGCAGCACGATCCAGGCGATCACCGCCTCGGGCCTCTCGCTGCCAAAGCTGATGGTGGCGGCCGGCATGCTCGCCGACCTGCCACGCAAAGATCTGCCGCGCTGAAGCGCACGACCCGGCGCCCAATGGAAGAGATTGATTCGATGAACGAAACCGCCACCCGCATCGACCCCAAGCTGCTGGAGATCCTGGTCTGCCCGCTGACGAAGACGACGTTGGAATACGACGCGGCCCGGCAGGAACTGATCAGCCGCGCCGCGAAGCTCGCCTACCCGATCCGCGACGGCATCCCGATCATGCTGCCGGAAGAGGCCCGCCCGCTGGAGGAGTGAAAGAGGTCCGACTCCGTTCGTGTTTCACGGGAAACACTCCGTCACCCCGGCAAGCCCGGAATGACGGAGTGTTGTGGCGCGAGACGACAGGCCTCAGAGCGCTTCGCCGCGCATCAGTCGCGGCGGCGAGCCCGCAATGCCCGCGGCCTCGCGGATGAAGAAGCGCTTGAGACCCGGCAGGCGGTCGACCAAGCCTAAACCCAGATCGCGCGCCAGCCGGACCGGCGTGACGTCGTTCGAGAACAGGCGGTTGAGCCCGTCGGTGACCGCGCCCATCGCCACCGTGTCGAACCGGCGCGCTCGCTCGTAGCCCTCGAGCACCTCGGCCGTGCCCGGATCGAGCCCGAGGCGCGCGGCGTCGACGATAACCTCCGCCAGCGCCCCGACGTCCTTGAGGCCGAGATTGAGGCCCTGGCCCGCGATCGGGTGGATCAGATGGGCGGCGTCGCCGAGCAGGGCGAGCCGCTCGCCCACGAAGCGCCGCGCCACACCAAACCCGAGCGGATACGCCGAAACCGGGCTTTCCAGCGCGATGTCGCCGAGTTCGAGGCCAAAACGCCGCTCGATCTCAGCCAGCAGGTCCTCATCGTCGAGCGACAGCAGTGCCGGCAGATTCTCGTCGCGCTCGCTCCACACGATCGACGAGCGATGCCCGAGCCGTCCGCCATCCGTCAGGGGCAGGATGGCGAAGGGTCCCGAAGGCAGGAAATGCTCGACAGCACGACCGCCATGGGGGCGCTCATGCCCGATCGTGGCAACAAGGCCGGATTGCCCGTAACCCCACCCGACCCAGCCGATGCCCGCCTGCTCGCGCAGCTTCGACCGGGCCCCGTCGGCCGCGACCAGCAAACGGGCCTGCAGATCTTCACCGCTCGACAAACGGATCGAAACACGGCTCTCGCTGCTCTCGAAGCCGGCGACGCCCTCTCCCCGCAGGACGACCCCGGCCGCGCGGCAGGCGTCCGTCAGCGCCGCGATCAGCGCGGCGCTGACGACCATATGCGCGAAGGGCTGCCCCGGCTCGACCTCACCGTCGAAGGTCAGGAACACCGGACGCACCGCATCGCCATTGCGGCTGTCCGAAACGATCATCTCCGTCATCGGCTGAGCGGTGGCGGCGACCGCGTCCCAGACGCCGAGCGTGCGCAGCATCGCCTGCGCGGCGGCGGCGACCGCATAGGCCCGGTCATCGCGGCGCGAATCGGCCTGCAGCGCAGGATCGGCCACGACGACGTCAAAACCCGCTCCCAGCGCCTGTTTGAGGGCCAGCGCCAGACAGAGCCCGGCAATGCCGCCGCCCGCAATCACGATCGCTTCGCGCGGCTGCGCCTGAAACGTCATTTGAATGTCCTTCTCGTCCGTCCAAGCCTCGACCGATCGGCGCTCGCCCATGCGGGTCGCGATCCACGTCTCCGGCTTGACGATCCCCGGTCCGTCGGCGCTGATGCCGCGACACCGGCCATGTCTGGGCCGCCATCGCCTAAACCGTCAACCGCCTGCCAGCAGAGCCTCCCGACCATGTCACAGATCAGCGACTCCCTGATGTCGATCCTCGACCTCGAGCCGCTCGAACGCAATCTGTTCCGAGGTCGCAGCCCCAAGGTCGGCTGGCCGCGCGTGTTCGGCGGGCAGGTCATCGCGCAATCGCTCTACGCCGCCTGCAAGACGGTCGAGGGGCGCCAGCCCCACTCCCTGCACGCCTATTTCCTGCTCGGGGGCGATCCCGAAATCCCGATCATCTACGAAGTCGACCGCCTGCGCGACGGACGCTCGTTCACCACGCGGCGCGTGCTGGCGATCCAGAAGGGCGAGGCGATCTTCGCGATGTCGGCCTCCTTCCAGGTCGACGAACCCGGCTACGACCACCAGATGCCGATGCCCGACGTGCCGATGCCGGAGGATCTGCCCGATCGCGACGCGATGAACAGCCGCATCCTGCCCAACATGCCCAAGGCGGTGCGCGCCTATTACCAGCGCGAACGGCCCATTGAGATCAGGCCGGTCGAATTCGCGCGCTATGCCGGCGGCGGCGAGCCGATGGAGCCGAAATTCCATGTCTGGATCAGGGCCACGCAGCCTCTGCCCGACGACCCGGCGATTCACCAGGCCGTCCTCGCCTATGCCTCCGACCTGATGCTGCTGGATTCGAGCCTGATCGCCCATGGCACGACGGTGTTCGACGAGAAGATCCAGGGCGCCAGCCTCGACCATGCGCTTTGGTTTCACCGCCCCTTCCGCGCCGACGAATGGCTGCTCTACGCCCAGGACAGCCCATCGACCTCTGGCGCGCGCGGATTTTCGCGCGGGCTGGTCTTCGACCGGCAGGGCCGTCTCGTCGCCTCGGTCGCGCAGGAGGGCCTGATCCGGCCGCGACCTGATCGCGCCTGAGCATATCTTAGGCAGATGCTTTCGATTTAATCAGACGCCTAACCTCTGAGCAGGATGCCCGCGCCGGAATCACATTCGGGCGGGCGATTCCGATGACTCCGAGAACCCGTCGCGCCGCCGGGCCAGTTGGCACGCGCCTTGAATTGGGTGTGCCTGACGCGCTGCGAGTGACAAGCGCGCGAGGCGCAACAAGTTCGCCGGGGCTGACTTCCGGGCGGCGAAACGGGGAAACCCTGCAATGAAGATCGTGATGGCTATCATCAAGCCGTTCAAGCTGGAGGAGGTGCGCGATGGGCTCACCGCCATCGGCGTGCATGGCCTGACCGTGACCGAGGTAAAGGGCTATGGCCGCCAGAAAGGGCACACGGAAATCTATCGCGGCGCCGAATACGCCGTGAGCTTTCTGCCCAAGATCAAGATCGAGGTCGCGGTGTCCGACGAGCTTGTCGGCAAGGTGATTGAGGCGATCACGGCAGCCGCCCGGACCGGCCAGATCGGCGACGGCAAGATTTTCGTTTCGTCGATCGAGAAAGCCGTTCGCATCCGCACCGGCGAGACCGACGGCGACGCCCTCTGAGCACGCGATCTTCCTGAGGAGTTTTCAGACATGAATTTCAAGACCGTTAGCCGGGTCGGACTTGTCGCGCTGGCGCTTGCCGCCGCCGGCACCGCGCTCGCGCAGACCCCCGCCGCGCCCGTGCCCAACAAGGGCGACGTCGCCTTCATGATGAGCTCGACGACCCTCGTCCTGCTCATGACCATTCCCGGCCTGGCGCTGTTTTATGGCGGCCTCGTCCGCAGCAAGAACATGCTTTCGGTGCTGACCCAGGTCTTCGCCATCACCAGCATCGTCATTCTTCTCTGGGTGACCTACGGCTACTCGCTCGCCTTCACCAATGGCGGCGGTCTGAACGATTATGTCGGCGGCTTCTCCAAGGCCTTCCTGCGCGGCGTCGACGCCACGACCACCGTTGCCACCTTCTCCAATGGCGTGGTCATTCCCGAATTCGTCTATCTGGCCTTCCAGATGACCTTCGCGGCGATCACGCCCGCCCTGATCGTCGGAGCCTTCGCCGAGCGCATGAAGTTCTCGGCACTGCTGCTGTTCACGGTGCTGTGGGTCACCTTCATCTACTTCCCGATGGCCCACATGGTCTGGTACTGGGGCGGCCCCGACGTCGTCGGCGCTGCCGCCAAGGCGCTGGCTGAGGCTCCCGCCGACGGCAAGGTCGCCGCGCAGGCGGCTCTCGACGCCGTCAACGCCGATGCCGGCATGCTCTTCAAGTGGGGCGCGCTCGACTTCGCCGGCGGCACCGTGGTCCATATCAACGCGGGCATCGCCGGCCTCGTCGGCTGCGTCCTTCTCGGCAAGCGCATTGGCTACGGCAAGGAGCTGATGGCTCCGCACTCCCTCACGATGACTCTGATCGGTGGCGCCCTGCTCTGGGTCGGCTGGTTCGGCTTCAATGCCGGCTCGAACCTGGAAGCCAACGGCACGGCGGCGCTCGCCATGGTCAACACCTTCGTCGCCACCGCGGCGGCAGCGGTCGCCTGGCTATTCGTAGAATGGGCGGTCAAGGGCAAGCCCTCGATGCTGGGCATGGTCTCGGGCGCGGTCGCGGGTCTGGTCGCCGTCACGCCGGCCGCCGGCTTCGGCGGCCCGATGGGCTGCATCGTGCTCGGCCTCATCGCCGGTATCGTCTGCTTCGTGTTCTGTTCCACCGTGAAGAACGCCCTGGGCTACGACGACTCGCTCGATGTCTTCGGCATCCACTGCATCGGCGGCATCCTCGGCGCGCTGGCCACGGGCATTCTCGTCAATGTCGATCTCGGCGGCGCCGGCATCCCGGACTACACGACCAAGCCCGGGGAACTCGTGGTCGGCACCTACGAATTCGGCACGGCGTTCATGGCCCAGGTCAAGGCGGTGCTGTTCACGCTGGTGTTCAGCGGCGTCGGTTCGCTGATCCTCTACAAGATCGTCGACGTCATCGTCGGCCTGCGGGTTGCTCCCGATGCCGAGCGCGAAGGGCTCGACATCGCCGAGCATGGCGAGCGCGCCTATCACGACTGATCCTACGTATCCGACGTCACACGTGAAACCATCCCCGGCGGGCGACCGCCGGGGATTTTTTGTCGACGAGCCATTCCGATCTCGCTTGCGCCGACATGTGGAATGGCCTCGGATGGCGCCAAGGTTAAGCGGGTCTTAACCTCGGCTTCCTAACGTGATCGCGGAGGCCGATGCGACGCGGCCTGAAGTCCAGGGATGACGGCTTAGCCCCGCATGCGCACGATCCGACGCTCCTCTTCGCTGATGGACCGCCTGCCCGACCCGATCAGGGAGTTCCTGTCGCGCCGTGCCAGCGAGATCACCGGCCTCGTGCTGCTCGCCATGATGGCGGCCGTCGCGCTGTCACTCGCGACCTGGTCGGTCGATGATCCCAGCCTCAACAATGCCACCAGCGGCGCGGTCCGGAACTGGCTCGGCCGGCCCGGCGCCATGATCGCCGACCTGCTGATGCAATTGATCGGGCTGGGCGTCATCGCTTTGCTCTTCCCGCCCGTGATCTGGTCGCTCAGGCTGGTCAGGTTCCATATTTTCGACCGAGGCGCCCTCAAGCTCGGGCTCTGGATCGTCGGCATCGCCGCGACCGCCGCCGTCGGCAGCGCACTTCCCGCCACCCCGCGCTGGCCCTTGCCGACCGGCATGGGCGGCGTCATCGGCGACGGGCTTCTGTTCGGCACCCGCAACCTCGCCGGCATCGCCGGCAATGCGCTCGGCGGCCTCGTCGGCTTCCTCTATGCCGGCATCGCCATCCTGGCCGTGACCGCCGCCGCCGGCTTCGGCTTCGTCAGCGACGAGGACCCGATCGCCGACGCGGACGATGCCGACGAATCCTGGTCCGAGAGCGAGGACCGCCGTGACGACGAGCCCGGCATCGCTGTGATCCTGATCGGCTGGCTCGCCCATGGCGCGATGGCCCTGCGCGGCATGATCCTGCGCCGCCTGCCGCAGCCGCCGACGGCCGCCGCGCAAGGCGCTCATCCTGGTGGGCCTGGCCGCGAGGCGCCCCCCGCCGCCGGCCGCGTTCGCCGCGAACCGCAGTTCCAGGATGGCCCCCGGCGAGAGCCGGGCGTGCGCCCGACGATTCCGGCCTTTGATCCCGCCCCACTGCCCTCCGGCCGAACCGCCCGCGCGCCCGAACCCGATTTTGACCCGCCTTTCGACATCGACGACGGCCCCCAGGATGTGCGCGACCTGAACGCGCCGCGCGTGACCGCCCCGCCGCCGGCGACCAAGCCGGGCAAGCGCATCCAGCGCGAGGCGCAGCCCTCACTGCTCGACCGCGACCAGTTCGAGCTGCCGCCGCTGACCTATCTGGGAGAGCCCAAGAAGCTGCCGGCCAATGCGGTCTCGACCGACGCGCTGGAGCAGAACGCCACGCTGCTTGAAGGCGTGCTCGAGGATTTCGGCGTGCGCGGCGAGATCACGCAGGTGCGTCCCGGCCCTGTGGTGACGCTCTACGAGCTCGAACCGGCGCCCGGCACCAAATCCTCGCGGGTGATTTCCCTGGCCGACGACATCGCCCGCTCCATGAGCGCGATTTCGGCGCGCGTGGCGGTGATCCCCGGCAAGAACGCGATCGGCATCGAACTGCCCAACGCCAAGCGCGAGACGGTCTATCTGCGCGAACTGCTGGCGAGCCAGGATTTCGAGAGCTCCAAGCACAAGCTCGCGCTGGGGTTGGGAAAAACCATCGGCGGCGAGCCGGTGATCGTCGACCTGGCGAAGATGCCGCATCTGCTCGTCG
>NNBV01000875.1_pt1 | contig 56922 bp, 55 predicted proteins | sample 1173771 | NCBI WGS metagenome assembly NNBV01 (sample SAMN07173938, study PRJNA388173) | plant metagenome | isolation source: symbiotic tissue sample KVS11 | place: Norway: Troms, Kvaloya island | reverse complement strand
CTCACTGCTCTACACCTCTCACTGTCTTCTGTGCACTACTTCTCTCCCTCTCCGTCCGTGCCTTCTCCCGTTTTTTTTTTCAAGCAGCAGACGGCATACTCGCTGCTCAGGAGTCTCGTGGGCTCGGACATGTGTATAAGAGCCAGCCATCGGGGTTGACCCTGTTCCGCCACGCCTCAATTGCAACTGAAGTTGGCGGCGTCTTCCGTGCTGCCGCTGCCCTTGTAGCGCGACTGCTTCGGCCAGGCGCACAGCGGGCGCGTGCGGCCGGGCGTGGTCACCTCGCGGTTCTCTGGCCGGGCGCGCGCCACGATGCGCTCGGGCGGCTGGCCCTTTTCCACCCAGTTGACCAGCGCGCTCAGGCCGTCGTACTGGTCGGTGGCCGGGCCGCCCGAGCAGTGCGCCATGTTGGGCACGGTGAACAGGCGCGCCATGGCGTCGGTGCGCTCGCCGTAGCGCTCGCGCAGCAGACCGAGGTAGCGCACCGTGTCCTTCACAGAGAACACCGGGTCGCTCACGCCGTGAAAGAAAAGCATCTTGCCGCCATGCCGCGCAAAGGCGTCGACGTCGGGCGAGTCGGGCACCTCCCATTGCAGGGCCGACTGCGCAAAGGTGCTGCTGACCGCCGCCACCTTGGCGCTGTCGCGTGCCACGTCGTAGCCCAGCGCGTGGCCGTAGAAGTCGGTCGTGACCGTGGGCGGCGTGCTGAAGACCATGGCCAGCGCGCCGGTCATGAGCGTGATGTTGCGTGCGTTGGGCACGGCACCGGGTGCATCGCCGAACTTCCAGCGCGTCCACTCGACCGAGTGCAGGCCCGCGTCGAAAGTCCAGTCGCTGTAGATGGCGCGGCCGTTCGCGTCCTTGGGGCCGGCAAAGGACTGCGCGAGCGCATCGACTTGCGTGCCCGTGAGGCACTGGGCCGTCTTGGCGCCGGTGCAGCGCAGCGCCTCTGGCTTGAACTTGCAGGCGGGCCAGTTGTCGACGATGCCGTCTTTCAGGCCGTCGAGTGCATCGCACTGGTTCAGCACCTCGGTCGTCAGCAGCTTCATGTCGGCCGGCGAGAAAGCGGCGGACAGCACGGGCCGGCCGTCGACCAGGGGCGCGTTTTCTGCTGCGGCCTTGGCATAGCGCTGCGTGTCGAACACCGCCTGCACCGACGCCAGCGGCACGCGGTAAGCCGGTGCGGAAGCGATCACGCCGTCGAACATGTCGGGGTAGCGCTGCGCCATCAGCATGGCCTGGCGCCCGCCGTTGGAGCACCCCACGAAGTAAGAGCGCTCGGGCGCCTTGGCGTAGTGCGCGGCAATCAGCACCTTGGCCACGCGGCCGGTCTGCGCCATCGAGTTGAAGCCGTTGTCCAGCCGCGCCTGCGGGTCGAGGCCGAAGCGGTACGGGCCGTCGGGGCCGGGCTCGTCGAGGTGGCCGGTGTCGGTGAACACCACCGCATAGCCCTGCAGCAGCGCATTGCTGGTGTTGCCGCCGCCGGTGAGCTGGCCCACCGCGTCGCGCAGCGTGCCGTCGGTGCCGCCGCCGCCCTGAAAGAAGAAGCGGCCGTTCCATTCCGCGGGCATGCGCAGGTCGAAGCCGATGGCGTAGGGCTTGCCGTCGATGCCGGTGCGCTCGTTGATCTTGCCCTGCACATGGCAATGCGTGGGCACCGGCGCCCTGGAACCCGGTGCGCCGGGCTGCACGCCGGTGAGCTGGATTTCGCCCGCGGGCACGGTCTCGCTCAGCACGAGGCGCGTGCCGATGGGCACGGCGGTGGCCAGCCGTGCACAGGCCAGCGGTGTGCCGGAAACGGCTGAAGCCAAAGTGGACGCAGGCGCGCCCGTGTCGATGCCCGAGCAACCCGCCATGAGCAGGGCGCCGGCGGCCAAGAGGTGCGTGCGCATGCTCAGTCTCCCTTGAAGCCGGTGGCAGCCACCACCTTCTGCCAGCGCGCCGTTTCGGCCACGATCATGCGGCGCGCGTCGGCCGCGCTGGAGCCCACGATGCTGAAGCCGGCCTCCTCCAGCCGGCGGCGCACCTCGGGCGCCTGCACGGCGGCCACGGCCTGCGCGTTGAGCTTGTCGATCACCGGCTGCGGCGTGCCGGCCGGCACGAACAGCACGAACCACGCGGAGAAATCGGCCTTGGGAAAACCCGATTCGGTGAAGGTGGGCACGCCCGGCAGCAGAGGCGAACGCTGTGGCGCGGTGGTCGCCAGTGCCCGCATCTTCTCGCCCTTTACCTGCGCCATGGCCAGCGCGGTCGACACAAAGGCCGCCTGCACGTCGCCCGCGATGATGGCGGTCACCGCGTCCCCGGTCGCGCGAAAGTGCACCGGCTCCACCTTGAAGCCGCCCTGCTCCGCGAACATTTCCGCGCCAAAGTGGCCCGGCGTGCCCGCGCCGAAGGTGCCGAAGTTGACCTTGTCTTTTTCTGCTTTGGCCATCTTCACGAAGTCGGCCTCCGTCTTTGCCGGCGACGACATGGGGACCACCAGAATGAAGTCGGTGCGCACCACCTCCGACACCGGCACCAACTCGCGCGCCGGGTCATAGGGCAGCTTGGAGAACGCGGCCGGCGCAATGCTGATGGCGCTCACGTCGGCAATCAGCAGCGTGTAGCCGTCGGCCGCGCTCTTGGCCACGAACTGCGCCGCAATCTGCCCGCCCGCGCCGGCCCGGTTCTCGACGACCACCGGCTGGCCGATGGTCTCGCCCAGCCGCTGACCGAGCACGCGCGTGAGCACGTCGGGGCCGGTGCCGGGGGCAAAGCCCACGGCAAGGCGCACCGACCGCGAGGGGTAGGCCTGCGCGGTCTGGGCCATGGCAAGCTGCGGGCAGGCCAGCGCCAGCGACGCGGCGGCGCCTGCAGCGAGGCAGCCTCGGCGGGTCATTTGCGTGTTGTTCATCGGTGTTGTCTCCGTTGGTTCTTGAATCGAATTTTTTGCCGCACGCTGCACTCAGCGCCCGGTGTAGTCGGGGCTGCGCTTTTCCATGAAGGCGCGCGGGCCTTCGCGCGCATCGGCGCTCGCGAACACGGCCTTCTTTGCGCGGTCTTCCAGCCGGTAGCCCACATCGAGCGGCACGCCGTTGGCTTCCATCACCGTCTGCTTCACGGCCTGCACGGCGAACGGGCCGTTGGCTGCAATCTGCCGTGCGATTTCCTGGGCCTTCGCCATCAGCTGCGCGGCGGGCACCACGTAGTTGACGAGCCCGCATTGCAACGCGGCCTCGGCATTCATGGGCCGGCCCGTCAGCATGAACTCCATCGCCCGCGCATGCCCTATCTGCCGGGGCAGGCGCACCATCGAGCCCGCGAATGGAATCAACGCGCGTTGCACCTCCGGCAAGCCGAAGCTCGCATGCGCGGCGGCAATGCGGATGTCGGTGCCCAGCATCGTCTCGAAGCCCGCGGCCATGCAGGCGCCGTTGATGGCCGCAATCACCGGTTTGTGCAGCGCAAAGTCGCGCAGCGAGGACGCCGCCAGCACCAGCGGGTCGGTCAGCATGCGGTGCTCGAAGGCATCGGCCGGTGCGCGGTCGCCGGTCATCAGCGGCAGCGTGGTCGCCAGGTCGCCGCCCGCGCAGAAGGCCAGTTCACCGGCGCCGGTGAGGACGGCCACGCGCAGCGCCGCGTCGGCACGAAAGTCGACGAAGGCATCGGCCAGCAGGCACAGCATGCGCGGCGTGAGCGCGTTGCGTGCCTCGGGCCGGTCGAGGGTGATGGTGGCGACATGGCCTTTTTTTTCGTAGCGGATGCCTTCGCTCTTGATTTCGCTCATGCGCGTTCTCCTTCGGCCGCACCCACGCGGCAGGTCAGCGCGAACACGCCGAGCAGTTTGCGCAGCTGCGCGGCCGTGTCGGGGTTGTCGTCCGCGGGCGTGCAATGCACGACCAGCCCCTTGCCTTCGGCGCGCACATCGACCGCCACCGTGGACGCCAGCGCGCTGCGCGCGATGCGGTCTTCCACCACCCAGCGAATCGCCATGGCGCGCAATGTGGGCTTGTAGAGCTTGCCGATCGCGGTGACCGGCAGCGCGTCGAGGATGAAGATCGCCTTGGGGAACGCAGGCCGTTCCGGGATGCGCGCCTGCGCGAAAGCGGCCAGCGCGTCGGTGCCGACCGTGCGGCCCGCGCGCAGCGACACATAGGCCACCGGCACCTCGCCCGCGTACTCGTCGGGCGCGCCGACGGCCGCGGCCAGCAGCACATCGGGATGGGCCATGAGCGCGTCTTCGATCACCAGCGGGTCGATGTTGTGGCTGCTGCGGATGATCAAGTCCTTCGAGCGGCCGGTGACAAACACGCGCCCTTGCGCGTCGATGCGGCCCACGTCGCCCGTCACCAACCAGCCGCCGTCGATGAGCACGCCGGCGTTGCTGTCGGCGTCGGTGTAGCCGGGGCCCACGTTCGGGCCCTGGATCTGCAGGATGCCTTCTTCACCCACAGCCAAAGGCGCGCCCGTTTCATCGGCCACGCGCACGCGGGTGAACGGCAGCGGCCAGCCGACCGACCCCGCCACGCGCGGCGCGCCGGCAGGCTCGATGGCAATCACGCCGCCGCACTCGGTCATGCCCAGGATGTTGCGCACCGCCATGCCCAGCCGCTGCTCGAAGGCCTCGGCCAGGTCTGACGGCAAGGGCGAGCCGCCGGTGAGCAGGCAGCGCACGCGCGACAGGTCTTCACCCTTCGTCGGCACGCCCAGCAAGGTGGACATGACGGTCGGCACCGCCGCCAGCAACGTGACGCGGTGCAGCGCCACGAACTGCCAGTAGGCCTGCATGAAGGCCGTGTTGCGCAGGCCCAGCAGCGTGGGCAGCACCACCTCGCCGCCCGCAAGCAGCGTCGACAGGCCGTACACGAAGGAGCCCGCCACGTGGAACAGCGGAAAGCCGTTGAGCACCACGTCGTGCTCGGTGGTGCCGTACATGCGCGCCGCGCCCCAGGCGGCATGCAGCTGGTTGCCATGCGTGTGCTGCGCGAGCTTGGGGCGCCCGGTGGTGCCGCCGGTGTGGAACAGCGCGGCGATGCGGTTTGCGTCGGGTTGGCGCAATGGGGTCAGGGGTGCGTCGGAATGGCTGGCTAGCAACGTGTCGAAATCCAGCGCGTCGCAATCCAAACCATCCAACTCACCCTGCGCGCCACCGACCGCGATGACATGCGCAAGCGACTTGCACCGTGCGCGCAGGCCCGGCACGCGCTGCCAGATGTCCAGCTCCGGGTTCGGCCCCAGCGCCACCAGCACATTGACCTGCGCCGCGTCGATCAGCTCGGCAATGTGCGCCTCGCCCAGCAGGTAGTTGATGGGGCAGGCCACGCCTACCGCCTGCGCGCCCCACAGCGTGAAGTAGGCCTGCGGAATGGCCGGCAGCAGGAACGCCACGCGCGGCTCGGCGCCGCCGCACAGGTGCTTGAACGCATGCGCCGCGCGGCGCACCTGCGCCACCATCTGCGCATGCGTCCAGCGCGCGGGCGGCACCGACGCATCGGCGCTGCGGATGAAGGTGATGGCGGGGCGCTGCGGATGCCGGCGCGCCGCGTCTTCCAGCGCGTCGAGCACGTCCGTGTGCGGCATGAAATCCGCGTAGAGCCGCGATTCGATCTCGCGGATGTCTTCCAGGCTCCCGATGCCAGCTGCTGCTTTCAACCACACGCTCCCAAGTCAGAGGAACCCGTTGCCGGGCAAATGTCTGACGGGGAGCGTAAGCAGCCAGGGCCGCCGCGTCTGTCTGCCGCGATGGGGACAGACTTACCCTGAGACGGTGGCGACCATCACTTTGCCCCTGCCATACCGTGCCGCGGGCGCGGTGCTCGACAACCGACCCGACATCGCGCGGCGCGCCGCCTCGAAGGCGTTCCACTCGTCCTGGCTCGGCAGCGCGGGAATGGTCACCTGCTCGCCCAGGTCGAGCCCCGCGAGTGCCGCATCGACCATGTTTTCGGCGCTCATGACGATCTCGCTCGGCAAGTGTTCCACCGGCAGGCCCGCGGTCGCCCAGAACTCGGTGGCGGTGGCGCCCGGCAGCACCGCCTGCACACGCACGCCCTTGTCGGCCAGCTCGTGCTGCAGCGACTGGCTCAGCGCCAGCACATAGGCCTTGCTGGCCCCGTACACGCCGTTCAGCGTCTCGGGCGAAATGGCCACGATGGAGGCAATGTTCACCAGCGTGCCCGCGCCGCGCGCCACAAAGCCGGGCACCGCCGCGTAGGTGAGCCGCGTGAGCACGTTCACGTTGAGCGCAATCATGTCTTCCATCTTGCCGATGTCCGACGCCAACAGCGGCGCGGTGGCGCCCACGCCGGCGTTGTTCACCAGCAGCGTGATGCCGGGGTGGGTGCGCAGCACGGCCTCGACGCGCGCGATGCCCTGGGCGTCGGTCAGGTCGGCCACCAGCGGCTCGACCTTGCGGCCGGTCTGCGTGATGAGCCGGTCGGCCAGCGCGTGCAGCCGTTCGCGGTTGCGCGCGACCAGCACCAGGTCGTAGCCGCGGCGGGCCAGGCGGTCGGCGTACACGGCGCCAATGCCAGACGATGCGCCGGTGATGAGGGCAGTGCCCTTTGCGGTTGCAGTCATGGAAACTTCCTTTTGTTGGCCACTTCGTTGTGTGGCATGGAGGAAGTTTCCTCCTCGGAGGCTATGGCGTAAATGTCATATAAGCCACCTTTCAGGACATGCGCCTCGGTGCGCGGTTCAGGCCGTGGCGCCCTGCTGCCGCGCCACCCGGCGCACGCTTTGCGGCGGCTGCCCCAGCGTGCGCAGAAAGGCGCGTCGCATGCGCTCCGGGTCGCCAAAGCCCGTCTCGCTGGCCACCACGCCCAGTGCCAGGCGACCTTCATCGATGAGCGCGCGCGCCGCTTCCACGCGCAGGTTTTCCACGGCATGCGCGGGCGACTGGCCGGTCTCGGCCTTGAAGGCGCGGCTGAACTGGCGCGGGCTCAGGTGCGCCACCTGGGCCAGTTCGTCCACAGACAGCACATCGCGCAGGTTGGCGCGCGCATGCACCAGGGCCTGCTGGATGCGGTCGGAGCGCGGCTCCAGTTCCAGCAGCGCGGAGTACTGCGACTGCCCGCCCGCGCGGCGGTGATAGACCACCAGCTTCTTAGCGATGAAGCGCGCCGCCTCCACGCCCATGTCTTCCTCCACCAGCGCCAGCACCAGGTCGATGCCCGCCGTCATGCCGGCCGAAGTCCACACCGGCCCGTCGTTGATGAAGATGCGGTCGGGCTGCACCTTGATGCCGGGGTGGCGCTGCTGCAGTTCGTGCGCAAAGGCCCAGTGCGTGGTGGCGCGGCGCCCGTCGAGCAGGCCCGCGTCGGCCAGCCCGAAGGCGCCGGTGCAGATGCTGGCCACGCGGCGCGCGTTGCGCAGGCCGGCGCGCAGAAAGCGGCACATCTTCTCGGACGTGGGCTCGATGGTGAGCGCGCCCGTCATCAGCAGCGTGTCGAATCTGGCCCTGCCAAAGCGCTTGCTGCCGGTGGTCACGCCCGACGAACTGGCCACCAGGCCGCCGGCTTCGGACAGCAGCTCGACCTTGTAGACGGGTTTGCCCGCATGCATGTTGGCAAGCTCGAAGGCGGCGATGGCGGCGAGGTCGAGGATCTGAAATCCGGGAAAAACGAGCACGCCGATGCGTTTCATGGCCATGTCCTGAAAAGAGGTTTACTTGCTGATCGAGACGCGAGACTAAGGCCCTGCTGCCCGCCGCACGGGCCGCAGGGCCATGCACGCGCGCCTGCGCACAATCACCCCATGCCCGATCTTCGCGAATTGACCCGACAGTTTCCCCGGCCCGGCCGGCTCGACACCATCTTGCTGAGGCCCGCGCGCCGTGCGCCGGTGCAGGCGGTAGAGCAGGCGGTGGTGCTCGAAGGCCGGGGCCTGCAAGGCGACCGCAGCGCCAGCGCGGCAAAGCCCGGCGGGCGTCGGCAGGTCACGCTGTTGCAGGCCGAGCACCTGCCGGTCATTGCCTCGCTCTGTGCGCTGGCCGAGGTGGGTGCCGACGTGCTGCGCCGCAACTTCGTGGTGTCGGGCCTGAACCTGCTGGCCGCGCGCGCGCTGTTTCGCGACCAGCCGATGGCGCTGCACATCGGTGCCGACGTGGTGCTGGAGATCAGCGGTCCGTGCGAGCCCTGCTCGCGCATGGAAGAAGCGCTGGGCCCCGGCGCGTACAACGCGATTCGCGGTCATGGCGGGCTGACGGCGCGGGTGCTCCAGGGCGGGGTGGTGCGGGTGGGGGATGAGGTGGTTTGCCGGGCGAGGGCGAAAGAGCTGGATGTCAAGCCGGAAAACCGACCGGCAAGTGAACCGGAAAATGAACCGGCAACTTTCCGCACAATCAAAAACCATAGACCGTTGATTTAAAAGCATTATTAACCTATTATTTCCGGAATCTCAACCGGCAATATGACCAGCAATTCAACGTCGATTTCGGTTTACGATCAGCCTCATCAATTCGAGCCGTTGCTTCCCACCCGCAAGCTCGCAGAACTGGGCGAGGTCACGCGTCGGCTCTTCGAGAAGTCGTCGCAGTTGAAGGCTGCGGCAAGCCCCGAGGCTCGTACGGCGCTGCGGGAAATCGTTCGCTCGATGAACTCCTATTACTCGAACCGCATCGAGGGCCAGGGCACACACCCGGCCAACATCGAGCGGGCCCTGCGGCACGATTTTTCCGACAAACCGGACATTGCCAAGGGACAGCGCGTTGCCCTGGCACACATCCAGGCCGAACAGGAACTGGAGCAGCGCGTCACCACCGAGGCCGCGGCACTGAGCAGCGGCTTTCTGCAAATGGCGCACGAGAGCCTGTACCGCAGGCTGTCGCCGCAAGACCGCACGACCGATGACGGTCGCCTCATCGTTCCAGGTGAACTCCGGCGCCATGACGTCGCCGTGGGACGGCATCAGCCGCCCACGTGGCAGTCGGTGCCCCTGTTCCTGGGCCGCATGGACGATGTGTACGGACGCCTCAAAGGAATGGACGCGGCGATCTACACCATTGCCGCAGCCCACCATCGAATGGCGTGGACCCATCCCTTCGAGGATGGCAACGGCCGCGCGGTGCGGCTGCAGACCCACTGCGCCCTGCTTGCGCTCAATGGCGGGCTGTGGTCTGTCAACAGGGGGTTGGCGCGCCAGCGCGAGCGCTACTACGAGATGCTGGACGCGGCCGACAACACTCGGCAAGGCGACCTTGACGGCCGCGGAAACCTCAGCGAAAAAATGCTCTGGGAATGGTGCAGCTACTTTCTGGCGCTCTGCGAAGACCAGGTGGACTTCATGACCTCCATGCTGAACCTCACCAAGCTCAAGGACCGCATCCGCGCCTACGTGACGGTGCGCGGCATGGCCGACGGGATCGCGGAGTACCGCGAAGAAGCCATTCTTGCGCTGCAGACCGTGGCCTGTGGCGGCGCCGTATCTCGCGGTGACTTCGCCCGAATGACCGGGCTGGAAGAGCGTTCAGCGCGCAAGGTGATCTCGCGCTTTCTGCAGGACGGGTTGCTCAGGAGCGACGGGCACCGGTCCGCCTTGAGCATCGGCTTTCCGCTCGCTTCATTGAACATCCTGCTGCCCAACCTCTACCCCGAGGCCTCGACGTCCGTGCAGGACTGAACGCACAGCCTGGCGCCGTGCACACGCCGCCGCTCACGATGGGTGCCACCACCAACCGGCAAGCGCCACGGGCCCCATGCCGCCACACAATGGCCGCTCCCCATGACGCGCCCCACTCCCATCGCCATCACCGCCCCGTCACCCGACGCCGCACCCGCCCCTCACGCCCACACGCACTGGCAGCGCAACCTCGCCGTGTGCATGTTCGGCTCGTTCACCACCATCATCGCGATGACGCTGCTGCTGCCCTTTCTGCCGCTGTACGTCGAGCAGCTGGGCGTGAAGGACCATGCGGCCATCGTGCAGTGGTCGGGCGCGGCCTATGGGGCCACCTTTCTCAGTGCCGCGCTGGTCGCGCCGCTGTGGGGCCGGCTGGCCGACCGCTACGGGCGCAAGCCGATGCTGATTCGCGCGAGCCTGGGCATGGCGGTGGCCATGGCGCTGATCGGCCTGGCGGCCAACGTGTGGCAGCTGGTGGGCCTGCGGCTGCTGGCCGGCCTGCTGGGCGGCTATGCCTCGGGTTCGATGGTGCTGGTCGCCACGCAAACGCCCAAGGCGCGCACCGGCTGGGCGCTGGGCACCATGTCGTCGGCCATCATGGCGGGCAACCTGGTGGGGCCGCTGGTGGGCGGCGTGCTGCCGCCGCTCATCGGCATTCGCGCAACCTTCTTCGCGGCGGGCGCGATGATCTTCGTGGCCTTTCTGGCCACCGCCTTCCTGATCCGCGAGGACAGGAAACCAAAGAAGGCGCCCGCCGGCAAGGCCGGGCAGCAAGCGAGCGACACCGGCTGGGCCGCCGTGCCCGACAAGCGCCCGCTGGTCGCGATGCTGTTCACCGGCATGCTGCTGATGCTGGCGAACATGTCGATCGAGCCGATCATCACCGTCTACGTGGCCACGCTGGTCGAAGATCCGAACCGGGTGACGATGATGGCCGGCCTGGTGATGTCGGCCGCCGCGCTCGGCAGCATCCTTTCGGCCTCGCGCCTGGGCAGGCTGGCCGACCGCGTGGGGCACTGGAACGTGATCGTCGGCTGCCTGGCGGTGTCGGCGCTGCTGCTGGTGCCGCAGGCCTTCGTCACCTCCGGCTGGCAGCTGGTGGTGCTGCGCTTTCTGATGGGGCTGTCGCTGGGCGGGCTGCTGCCCTGCATTGCCAGCGTGATCCGCCACAGCGTGCCGGAGCGGGTGGCCGGCAACATGCTGGGCTACTCGACCTCGGCGCAGTACACCGGGCAGGTCGCCGGGCCGCTGCTGGGCGGCTTTGTGGGCGGGCACATCGGCATGCGCGCCGTGTTCCTGGGCACCTGCGTGCTGATGGCTGCAGGCGCGGGCTGGAACTGGCTTGCGAGTCGGCGCCAGGCGAGCCACGGCGCTGCGCATCGCTAGTCAGCGCTACTCCCGGATCGTCTCGCTGCGGTAGGCCGCGTCGGCCTTGATCTCGGCGTCGGTGAACGGCACGCGCAACCATTGGCCGGCGCTGTAGACGCGTGTGTAGTCGGCGTGGTGCGCCGATGCGGGGTCGTCCGACAGCGAGAAGGTCAGGAAGGTGTGGGCCTCCACACCGCCTTCAGGGAACCGCACGATCTGCATGTAGCTGTTGCCATTGGGGTTGCCGTCCATGCTGTAGCCGCCCTGGTCGAGGCGGGTGTCCGAGCACAGGATGGTGAAGTAGCCCCTGTCGTCGCAGCCGCCCGACAGCGCGATCTTCTGGCCGTTGCGCGTCACGAACAGCGTGTTGCCACGCGGCGCGTCGAGCGCAAAGCCGCTGGCCTGCACACGCAGCACGGCCGCGCCGAAGGCCTGGCGCAGGTCTTCCGCCGCCGAGGCCTGTAGGCCGCGCGGCGTACGGACCGGGTCACGCGCATCGAAGGGCACGGCATACAGCTTTGCGACGGGCAGCAGCTGTGCGCGGACCCAGAACTCGTCCCACACATGGGCACCGCGCGCGTCAGCCAGGCCGGTGTTGTTCCAGGCTTTCAGCACGGCGCAGGCGGGGCCGGTGTCGACGCTGCGCGGCGGCGAGAACGCTTGCGCGGTTTGCGGATCGGCCTTGACCGCGATGCGGCGCACGTTGCACACCATGGCCAGCGCGCGGGCCTTGAACAGCTCGGCGGTGTAGGCGCGGCTGTTCAACGCCGCGCGCTTCACGGTGTCGACCGTGGCGTGGGTGCCCGCGCCCTGCGCAATCAAATGGCCCAGCCGCGTGCGGTAGGTCTGCGCCTGCTCGCCGCTTGGCCCGAAGATGGCCGGGTAACCGGTGAGCGGCGCCTTCGGGTTGGCGAGCCAATAACTGTCGTTCATGTTGGCGACGTAGTCCTCGCGCAGCAGACTGGGCATGCGCGACGCGCCGATGGCGCCCTGCTGCACCGCGTCGGCATCGGTATGCCAGTCGCAGGCGCTGCGCGCGCCGTCGAACACGGGCACGCGCGGCATGACGGACGACAGGGCCTGGCCGGCGGGCGTGGTGCAGTCCTTCACCTGCGCGGGCGACACATTGGGCACCGCGCCCATGTCGGCATACCACGCCTTGGCGCTGCCACGGCCCACCGCCACGGTATTGACCCAGGGAATGGAAGCCTCCTCGCGCTGCGCGGCCATCAGCTCGTCGAGCGACCTGGCCTGCGCCCAGCGCAGCCAGGTGCGAAAGGTGCGGTAGTTGTCGGCGTTGATGTCGCGCATGGCAAAGGCCGTGGTCTGGCTCCAGGCCAGCGCCGGGTCGATGGCGCCCAGGTTCACCAGCGGGCCGTACACCGACGTGTACAGCGTGCGCGTCACCGGCACGATGGCGCCCGAGGGCTGCTTCACGTTCACGGTGATGGCGCGGGCCTGCATCTTCACGCGCTGGCCATCGCGCAGGTAGCTGGTGGCGTCGCCGGGCACCAGCTGCAACTGGTACAGCCCGAAACGCCGCGCGGCCGACACCGTGTGGCTCCACGCCACGTTCTGGTTGAAGCCGATGAGGATCACCGGCACGCCCAGAAACGAGGTGCCGCTCACGTCCAGTTGGCCCGCAATGGTGATCTGCGCCTGATAGAAGCGGTCGGGCCCGCGCCAGTACCAGTGCGGGTTGCCGAACAGCAGCGGGCTGGCGTCGCCGGTGGCCGCGGTGCCGAAGCCGATCATGTTGCTGCCCACGCCCGCGGTGCCGCCGACCTCCATGGCGAAGGGCTGCGCTGGCGCCTCACCCGGCCCGTTGCCCTGCGCGTTGCCCGACGCCACCTTGGCGCCCGGCGGCACCGCGGTCGCGATGTTCGCGACGAAGTTGCTGTAGCCGGCCGCGAGGTTGGTGGCGTGCATGCGGCGGTAGATGTCCTGCGCGGTCACGGGGCGCACCCAGGCTTCGTTGCGGCAGGCTGTGTGTGCGGCGGCATCGCTCTTCAGGTCACGCAGATAGCGGTTGTAGCCCGCGGCAAAGCCTTCCACCAGGCGCTGGATGCTCGCGGGCTGCGCGCGCGCCATCGCATCGACCGCCTCGTCGGCCAGCACATGCTTGTGGAAGAAGTCGGCGTCGATGTTCTTCGGCCGGCCGATGGTGCTGTTGGCGGGTATCTGCGCCTCGGCACCGAAGAACAGCGAGCGCTCGCCACGGAAGGTGAGGAAGCCCTCGGCCATGGTGCAGAGGTTGTCCTGCGCCTGCGCATGGCCGTAGCCATAGCCGGCACCGGCCCAATCGTCGGCACGGATGTGCGGCACGCCCATGCCGGTGCGGCGTATCTCGGCCTGATAGGTGGCGCGCTGCACAGGTGCCGCACGGTCGGCGCCGCCGCCGGCGCAGGCCACCAGGGCCAGAGCGAGGGGCACAAGAAAAAGCGGCCGAAGGCCGCACGAAAATTCCACGCGCATGCTGTGTTCCTGTAGTGAATAAGGAACGCAGCTGCGTGAGCAGGGAGCATGCGTGGCGCGTCCACCGGCGATCTTAAGACCATGGGTCGCAGCAGTGATCGGTGCGCCCAACACCGCCCTTTAACACCAAACAGTCCGATGTTCGACGTTTATTGCTGACCGTAGTTATAATCAACAGGTTGCAGCGGCAACGTGTTTTTATCGGTTCCGCACTGCAACGCCTGTTGATGAAGCGAAGGCGCTTGTACAGGTCTCTTCTTGCGGCATTCGTCGCCTTTTGGTCTGTAGAGCTGCAGCCAAACGAGTTCCTAGTTGGCTCACGCACGGTTGATTCAAGCGTGCGGTCCCGGATGACTTAGATTTCAAATATCGGCATTTCCATGGGCAAGTTCGTCGTTTCGCCCTCGACACACCCGACCGATTGCGGCCGTTTTCGCGCCTCCTTCTCGGTCCATCGATCCCGGAGCAGCGGCAGCCCCTGCCGCGTATTCCAGCTCGAAAACGCCTTTGCCTCGCGAGAAGCCGCACGGCTTCTTGCGGTCACGCAGGCCTGGCTGCAGACGTGCAAGCCGCATCCGCCAAGTGCGGGTGATCCGCTGGCATAACTTCCGTTCACCTTGCCCCTCGCTGCGGACTTCAGATCCGAAGATCCGAGTTCAACCGTGCGGCAGCCGTCGCGCACCTTCATTCAGAAAGGCTCCTTCCATGAGCACCAAAATCTACGTGGGCAACCTGCCCTTTTCCGTTACCGATGCCATCCTCGAAAGCAACTTTGCCGAATTCGGCAAAGTGTCTTCGGCCAAGGTCATGATGGACCGCGAAAGCGGCCGCTCCAAGGGCTTCGCGTTTGTTGAAATGGCCTCTGCAGAAGCCGCTCAAACTGCCATTACCGCTTTGAACGGCATGTCCGTCGACGGGCGCTCCATCGTGGTCAACCTCGCTCGTCCCCGCGAAGAGGGCGGCGGCTCGGGCGGCTACAGCGCTGCCGGGTACGGCGCTTCCAAACGCTCGGACGTCGGCTATGGCAACGGCGGCTTCGGTGGCGGTCGCTACTGAACCGGGCACTGAACCAGGCGTCTGAAAAAACCGGCTCAGGCCGGTTTTTTTTCGTCCTATGAGTCGAGGCTCCGACGGCGGCCGGCTCGGGTGCCCCCGCCGAAGTCGACCGCCTGGCCGGACGACGCCAGCGAGGACGCCCGCTGGATACGGCGCAGCGCATCCCGCGCGATGAGGTAGGCCTCGGTCTGTTGAGGGCTCATGAATGGCTTGCCTGCGCCTCGGCCCATGGTCGTGCGATTCCGCCCCTCGTTCCCCGAGAGGGAAAAGCCAAATCGTGAAGACATGATCGACTCCTTTCTCAAAGTTCGGTTGGTGTGCTGGGAGGATGAATCCCTCGCCAAATTTATGTGATCGCGTGCGGATTTCAAGGGCTTCAAAACGGCGAAGTCCGTTCGGCAACTCGCGGTCGCGGCGCATGACGAGACCGGCTCCGAGCGATGCCTCTCTGAAAAAAACATGACGGCTGGATGCGGCAGCCGTATGCAGACGGCCCTCATCCCACCGATGCAGGCAGCCGTGCGTTGCCACGCCTTTTTGCTTCGGTCTTTGCGTTTGTCTTCGTCTCCAGCGGCGCACTCTCACGCACCGGCATCGCCACGGGCTGCACATGCTGTCGCACCGCCTCCAGCAGCAGCGTGGCCAGCCGGCCTGCTGGCGCCTCCGCGTGGGCCTGCGCGCGGTAGAGCACCAGCGATATCTGCGGCAGTGCCGGCAGTTGCAGCGTGGCGCGGTCGAGCGTGCGCACATGCGCAGGCAGCCCAAAGGGCGTTCGCACCGTCAGGCCCAGCCCGGCCGACGTGGCGGCCCACAGTGCCGCCAGGCTGGCGCTGCCGAAGGCGCGACGCCACGGCAGGCCGGCGCGGTCGAGCGCGGTGATGACGATCTCGCGCAGCGGGCACGGCGCGTCGAGCATCACGAGCGGCAGCGGCTCCTTGCTTTGGGGCTGGCGCGCGCCGCCGGCACGGTGCTCGCGCTCGGTCCACCATGGTGCTTCTACCCGCTCGGGCGCGCGCGGGCCGATCCACAGCAACGGCAGCCGCGCCACGCGCTCCGCATACGGTGACAGCGGCTGGTCGCCCGCGTCCCAGGCCAGCGCCAGGTCGAGCTGGCCGAGCTCGAGCCGCTCGCGCAGCTCGCCGCTGCGCGCCACGCAGGCCTCGATGCGCACCTTGGGATGCGCGCGTGCAAAGCGCCCGAGCACCGCGGGCAACAGCGTCTCGCCGAAGTCTTCCTGCAGGCCCAGGCGCACCCAGCCCTGCAGGTCGGCGCCGCGCATCGCGGCGCTGGCTTCTTCGTTCAGCTCGAGCATGCGGTGCGCGTAGGCGAGCAGGGTTTCGCCGGCATCGGTGAGCTCAAGACCGCGGCCCGCCTTGCGAAACAGCACGGTGCCGGCCTGCGACTCCAGCTTCTTCAACTGCGCGCTCACGGCCGAAGTCGAGCGGCCCAGCCTGTCGGCCGCCCGCGCGTAGCTGCCGAGCGCGATGCCGGTGGAAAAAGTGCGCAGCACGTCGAGATCGAACATCACCTGGCTCATGTCGTGTCCTTGTTGATCGTCCTGATTTTCAGGACGATGGCCGCATTATTTTCTGATTATCAAAACCTTGGCAACGGCGGACACTGCGGCGCAACATGACACATTCGCCCTCTGTTCCATTCTCTTCAGACCCTGCGCCTGCGCCCCGCCACCGCTGGAAGGTGCTGGCCGCCGGCGTGGCCGCCAACGCGGCCTTTTCCGTGGCCTTCAGCGGCATCCCCATGACCGCCGTGCTGATGCGCACGGGCTACCGGCTCGACAACGCCACGCTCGGTCTGGTGCTCGGCCTCATGGGCCTGGGCATTGCCGTGAGCGAGCTGCCCTGGGGCCTGCTGACCGACCGCTGGGGCGACCGCCCGGTGCTGCTCATGGGGCTGGGCAGCACGGCCTTTGCGCTGGCCGCCATGGCGCTGTGGGCCGCACCGGTGGCGGGGCACGTGCCCGGCCTGGGCTGGCTGGCCGCGGGGCTTTTGCTGGTCGGCCTGCTGGGCGGCAGCGTGAACGGCGCCAGCGGGCGCGCAGTGATGACCTGGTTCGACGCCAGCGAGCGCGGGCTGGCCATGAGCATCCGCCAGACGGCCGTGCCGCTGGGCGGCGGCATCGGCGCGCTGGTGCTGCCCTTCGTGGCGCTGCATTTCGGCTTTGCCGCGCTGTACGGGATGCTCGCGCTGCTGTGCGTGCTGAGCGCGGCCATGAGCTGGGCCTGGGTGCACGAGCCACCGATCGCACCGCGCAGCAGCAACAGCAACACCAGCAGCAACACCGTTGAAGCCTCCGCGCCAAGGACCGGCCCGCTGCGCGACGCCCGCGTGTGGCGCATCGTCGCGGGCATCGGCATTCTTTGCGCGCCGCAGTTCGCGGTGCTGTCTTTCGGCACGGTGTTTCTGCACGACTTCGGCCATGCGGGCCTGGCCACCATCACCGCGACGATGGTGTGCGTGCAGGTGGGTGCGATGGTGCTGCGCGTGTGGAGCGGCCGCTGGACCGACCGGCGCCGCAACCGGCCGGCCTATCTGCGCGCCTGCAGCATGCTCAGCGTGGCGCTGTTCGCTGGCCTGGCCTTGCTGGTGATGGCCGCGGGCACGCATGCCGCCGATTCACCGGCGCTGCGCATCGCGCTGGTGCTGCTGCTGGGTGCTTGCGGTGTGTGCGTGTCCGCCTGGCACGGCGTGGCCTATACCGAGCTGGCCACGCTGGCCGGTGCGGCGCGTGCCGGCACCGCGCTGGGCATGGCCAACACCAGCGTGTTTCTGGTGTGCTTCGTCACGCCGCTTTCCATTCCGCACCTGCTGGCACTGCAGGGCTGGCCGCTGGTGTGGCTGGCCGCCGGTGCGTGCGCGCTGGTGGCGATGCCGCTGCTGGTGCCGCGGCCGGTCGCTTCAGATCAGAAGCTCTCGAAGACCGCGTTGAGCCGCTCGACGTAGCCGCGCTTGGCGGCCTCGTCGATGAAGCTGCCTTCGAAGCTGTTGGCCGCAAGCTGCCACGCGTGCCGCACGCTCAGGCCGGTGGCTGCAAAGGTCTGCGTGAAGTTCTGGTTCATGTAGCCGCCGAAGTAGGCCGGGTCGTCGGAGTTGACGGTGGCGACCAGCCCCGCGTCGAGCAGCGCGCCCAGGTTGTGCTGCGCCAGATCGGGGAACACGCAGAGCTTGAGGTTGGACAGCGGGCACACGGTGAGCGGAATGCGGTCTTGCGCAAGCCGCTGCATCAGTGCCGGGTCTTTCGCGCTCTGAACGCCGTGGTCGACGCGCTCGACCTTGAGCACGTCGAGCGCGCTCCACACATAGGCCGGCGGGCCCTCTTCGCCTGCATGCGCGACCAGGTGCAGGCCCAGTTCGCGGCAGCGCGCGAACACGCGCGCAAACTTTTCGGGCGGATGGCCGACCTCGCTGGAGTCGAGCCCCACGCCGATGAACCTGTCGCGAAACGGCAGCGCCTGCGCCAGCGTTTCAAAGGCTTCTTCCTCGCTCAGGTGGCGCAGGAAACACAAGATGAGCGAGGCGCTCACGCCCAGCTGCGGCTGCGCGTCGACGCAGGCGCGGTGCAGGCCGTTGACCACGGTTTCCATCGCCACGCCGCGCGCGGTGTGTGTCTGCGGGTCGAAGAACATTTCGGTGTGCACCACGTTGTCGGCGGCGGCGCGCTCCAGGTAGGCCCAGGCCATGTCGTAGAAGTCCTGCTCCTTCAGCAGCACGCTGGCGCCGGCGTAGTAGATGTCCAGAAAGGTCTGCAGGTTGGTGAAGGCATAGGCCTTGCGCAGCTCTTCCACGCTGGCGTACGGAAGGGACACGCCGTTGCGCTGCGCCAGCGCAAAGATCAGTTCGGGCTCGAGCGAGCCTTCGATGTGCATGTGCAGCTCGGCCTTGGGCATGGCGCACAGCAGCGCGGGCAGGCGGTCGGCGGCGATGCGGTCGAAGCGCGTGTCGTAGGTGGGGCGGAAATCGGTCATGGTGGGGAGCAGCGGTGGCTGCTGCGTTGTGATCGGGCACAGCATAAAGGCTGGCACGGGCTGCGCGATACGCGAAAGCTGATGGGTGGCAGTCACGCAGACTCAGAAAACACCTAAAGCATTGAACAAAACGCTGCAAGCCTGGAATCCCGTAGGCACTGCGCAGAAACTTCAAGAAAACGTGCAAAACTTCTATCCATAATCCGGCCCAGGACCGCCAATCGGACAGTTGTCCAGTTTTCTCACGACCCTTCCGTTTTTCCGTCTTTCCACGTTCATGCGCGCAGCAAGCATTTCCCTCGCCGCAAGAAACCCCCTTGGCCCGCAAGCCGGGGCGCCCGCCTGCGCGCCCATGCAGATGCCTGTGCCGATGCCGGTACCAGCACAGAATTCGATCGCCCCACCCAGGGACACGCTCGGCTGCATGGCCGGCCACCTGAAGGCCGACCAGGACCTGGCGGCCAACGGCGTGCGGGTCTACCGCAAGACCGTCGACAGCCCCGAGCGCCAGCAAGTGGAAACCGCCGCCAGCGGGCGCGGCGTGCTGGTGGGCATCTCGCTGCGCGACGGCCACCGCCGGCGCATCTTTCACGAGCACCACGCGGCGAGCCACGACTTTGCCAAGGGCAGCGTGTACATCCGCGACTTCCGCGAGCGCTACCGCGCGGACATGCAGAGCGGCTTCGACTTTGTGCTGCTCGAAATCTCGCACTCCGCGCTGGAGCGCGCCATCGACGAGAAGCCGGGCCCGCGCATGAGCGGCCTGACGCAGATCGCGGCCGTGCGGGACGACGTGCTCGCCCACCTTGCGGGCGCCCTCACACCCGCGCTCGAACAACCGGCCCAGGCCTGCCTGCTTTTCATCGACCAGGTCTGCCTGGCCATGACCAGCTACCTGGTCGACATGCACGGCCACGCCGCGCCGGCCAACACCCCGCGCACCCACCGCGTGCTGTCGCGCTCGCACGAGGCGCGCGCCAAGGAGATGCTGCGCGACAAGATCGACGGCGCCATCTCCATCGCCGACATTGCCGACGCCTGCAACCTGTCGCGCAGCTATTTCATCCACGCCTTTCGCGAGACCACCGGGCAGACGCCGCACCAGTGGCTCATTGCGCAGCGGCTGGAGCGCGCGCAGGCGCTGCTGATGGACTTTCAGCGCCCGTTGGCGGACGTGGCCGCGTCCTGCGGCTTCTCGGACCAGAGCCACTTCACGCGCGTGTTCTCGCAGTACATGGGCGCGCCGCCGGGCACCTGGCGGCGCAAGATGCGGGTGGCGCGCTGAGCCTGCCTTGCGCTGGCCTGACGCTTTGCCGTTCAAGCACCATTTCTTCCACTCACCCAGCAAGGCCCTGATGAGCGCACAGCCCCACGCCAACCCCCTCCTCACGCCCGACCGCGCCACCGAGCATGTGCTCGGGCCGGACTCGGCCGCGGTCACCGTCATCGAGTTCGGCGACTTCGAATGCCCGTCCTGCCGCCAGGCGCACCCGGCCGTGCAGATGCTGCTGTCGCACTTCGGCCGCCAGATGCGTTTTGCGTTCCGGCACTTTCCGCTGCGCGAGGTGCATCCGCATGCCGAGCTGGCCGCGGAAGCCGCCGAGGCCGCGGGCGCGCAGGGCAAGTTCTGGCCCTATGCCGACCTGCTCTTCGCCCACCAGAGCCACCTGGACACCGCCCGCCTGGACACCTGCGCGCGCCAGCTCGGCCTGGACATGCCGCGCTTCGAGAACGAGCTGAAGGACAACGTCTACCGCCAGCGCGTGCAGGAGCAGCTTGAGATCGGCCGCCGGCTGAACGTGCGCGCCACGCCCAGCTTCTATGTGAACGGCGAGTTCACCGACGTGTCGTTCGGGCTGGAGCACCTGCGCAATGCGGTGGAGCGCGCGCTGAAGTAAGCCGCGCACCCGGGGGGGCTCAGGTGGCTTTCACCGCCTCCACCAGGTAGCGCACAAAGGCCTTGCCCGCATCGGGCAGCGAGCGCCCCGCCATGGTCTCGATCGCCAGGTGGCGCTCGTTCATCTCGCGGTCTTTCAGCGGAATGGCGACCAGCGCCTTGCTCTGAAGCAGCGTGCGCATAGAAAGCGCGCCGTAGAAGGCGATGCTGCCGCCCCCGGCCGCCGCAAAGCTCAGCAGCGCATTGGCATGGTTGCTCGACATGGCCTGCGCATAGCGCAGCCCCTGCCGCGCGCAACTGGCGTCGAGCAGCCGGCGGATCGAGCTGTCCTCCTGCGGCAGCCCCAGCGGGTACGCCACCACCTGGCGCAGCGCCAGTTGCCGCTGCACGGCCAGCGGATGGTCCTTGGCCATCACCGCCAATATGGGGCTGGGGTGGCGCAGCTCGATCTCGATGCCCGGCTCGGGCAGCGCGCTCAGGGTGATGCCCACGTCGGCCTCGCCGTCGCGCACCCGGCGCGAAATATCGGCCGGCGCGCACACCTCCAGGTGAAAGCGAATGCCCTCGTGCTTGCGGCGAAAGCGCGCAATGAGCGTGGGCAGAAAGTCGAAGGCGAAGCCCTCGGTGCTGGCCACGCGCACATGGCCGCTGCGCAGGCCGCGCAGACCGGCGATGTCGTTGGCCACGCGCTCGATGTCCTGCTGCGCCCGCTTGGCATGCGCGGCCAGCAGTTCGCCAGCGGCGTTGGGCACCATGCCGCGCGCATGGCGGTCGAACAGCAGCGTGTCCAGCTCGCGCTCCAGCCGCGCCACCTGCCGGCTCACCGCCGAGGGCGCCACGTTGAGCTTGAGCGCCGCCTCCTTCACCGAGCCGGTCTTCACCACCTCGAGAAAGTAGCGGACGGCGGTTTCCTGCAAGGCACGAAGCGGCATGAAAGTCCTTGAGTGACGCGGCGCGAAAGAGGCATGTCGATTGCCGATTCGGCAACGCAGGATTCTAAACATTGCGCTTGTTGCATGGGGTTGTGGCTCCTAGCATGGGTTTGTCTCACTGCTCTTTCGTACCCAGGAGTCCCGATGAACCGTGTTTCGCTTCCCTCGCTTTCCTCGTTCGTCACGCTGCTGCCCCGCATGGCCCTGCTGTGCGCCCTCGGCCTCGGCGCCGTGCCGCTCGCCACGCAGGCCGCGGAAACCGGCTACCCCTCGCGACCGATCACGCTGGTCATTCCGTTCCCGCCCGGCGGCGCGACCGACGTCAACGGCCGCGTCATCGCGCAGCGGCTCGGCAAGGAGCTGGGCCAGCCGGTGGTCATCGAAAACCGCGCGGGCGCGGGCACGGTGATCGGCGCGGCGTACGTGTCGAAGGCCGCGCCCGACGGCTACACGCTGCTGGTGAGCTCGGGCACCACCTTCACCGTGAACCCCGCCATTCGCCCCAACCTGCCCTACGACCCGGTGAAGGGCTTCGACCCCATCGGCATCGCCGGGCGCACCGGCCTGATCCTGCTGGCCAACAGCGACGTGCCCGTGCAGACCGTGCAGCAGTTCATCGACTACGTGAAGGCCGCGCCGGGCAAGTATTCGTACGGCTCCTTCGGCACCGGCACCACCGCGCAGTTCGCGGGCGAAAGCATCCTGCACGCCGCGGGCCTGAAGATGACGCACGTGCCGTACAAGGGCAGCGCGCCGGCCATGACCGACCTGATGGGCGGGCAGATTCCCTTCAGCGTGGACACCGTGAGCGCGGCCATTCCGCAGCTCAAGAGCGGCAAGATCAAGGCCATTGCGCTGACCACCGCCAAGCGCTCCGCGCTGCTGCCCAACGTGCCCACCATGGCCGAGAGCGGCTACCCCGGCATCGACATGGACACCTGGCTGCTGCTGGCCGCGCCCAAGGGCCTGCCCGCCGACGTGAAGGCCAAGCTGGAGAAGGCCCTGGCCGTGACCATTGCCGACCCCGACACGCGCGCCAAGCTGCTCGCCCAGGGGCTGGAGCCGGCCTACAGCAACGCCGCCGCCGCCAGCGAACTCATCAACCGCGAGCTGCCCGTGATGCGCGCCGTGGCGGCGCGCGCCAACATCACTGCCGACTGATGAAGCCCACCACCTCCACCACAACCCCGCAAGACGCCGGCAGCGAACTCGTCGAAAAATCCGCCGTCGAGCTGCGCCGCCTCATCGGCAGCAAGGCCCTGTCGCCGGTCGACCTGCTCGAAGCGTGCATTGCGCGCATCGAGCGCGTGAACCCCTTCGTCAACGCGGTGACAGCCACCAGCTTCGAGCGCGCACGCGCCGAGGCCCGCGCCGCGGAAGACGCCGTGATGCGCGGCGACGCGCTCGGCCTGCTGCACGGCCTGCCGCTGGGCGTGAAAGACCTCGAACCCACCCAGGGCCTGCTCACCACCTGGGGCAGCGCCATCTACCGCGACCACGTGCCGGCCGAAGACATCGAGCTGGTGGCGCGCCTGCGCCGCGCCGGTGCCATCGTGGCGGGCAAGACCAACGTGCCCGAGATGGGCGCGGGCGCCAACTCGCGCAACGAGGTGTGGGGCGCCACCGGCAACCCCTTCAACCCGAACCTGAACGCCGGCGGCTCCTCCGGCGGATCGGCCGCCGCGCTGGCCTGCGACATGCTGCCCGTGTGCACCGGCTCCGACACCGGCGGCTCGCTGCGCATTCCGGCCGCCAAGTGCGGCGTGGTGGGTTTCAGGCCGTCGCCGGGCATCGTGCCCAGCGTGCGCAAGCCGCTGGGCTGGACGCCCATTTCCGTCGTCGGCCCCATGGGCCGCACCGTGGACGACGCCTGCCTGCAGATGGCCGCCTCGGCCGGCATGCACGCGGGCGACCCGCTGAGCTACCCGCTGGACCCGCTGTCCTTTCTTGCGCCTGCACAGGTGGACCTGTCCACGCTGCGCGTGGCGTACACGGAAGACTTCGGCACCTGCGCCGTGGACGACGGCATCCGCGCCACGTTCCGCGAAAAGATCGCCGCCATGCGGCACATGTTCAAGCGCTGCGACCAGGTCGAGTTCGACATGGGCGAGGCGCACCGCTGCTTCGACGTGCTGCGCGCGGAGGCCTTCGTGGCCGGCATGCATGCCGCCTACGAGCGCGACCCGGCCAGCCTGGGCCCCAACTCGCGCGCCAACTACGAAATGGGCGCCAGGATGACCCTGCTCGACAGCGCCTGGGCGCAGGCCGAGCAAACGCGGCTCATCAAGCGCTTTCAGGCCACCTTCGCCGACTTCGACCTGGTGCTGTCGCCCACCACGCCGGTGTCGCCCTTTCCGTGGACGCAGCTGTACGCCAGCCACATCAACGGCGAGCCGCAGGCCAACTACTACCGCTGGCTGGCGCTGACCTACGTGGTCACGCTGACCACGCACCCGGCCATCACCCTGCCCTGCGGGCTCGACCATGTCGGCATGCCGTTCGGCCTGCAAGTGGTGGGCGGCTTCAGAACCGACCACCGGGTGCTGGGCGCGGCGCGCGCCATGGAAGCGGCGTTTGCGGCCCATGCGCCACTGCGCCGGCCGCGGCCCGACCTGACTTTGCTGCGCCCGGCAGAGCCCGCGCTGCGGTCCATCGTGAAGACGCCGCCGGTGTTCGGCGGCGGCACGGCGCAGGCTGCGGCGGGCAGCACGGCGGTGTAACGCACGCACCGCGCGCACCACGCTGGCTTCACCGACCGAGCGGGCCGCACCTGCCCCGCGCGTTCTCCCCCTGCGCGCCCCGCATTCGGATAGAGTCCGGGGCTCAATTTGCCCAGCGATGAGCAGCGCGACCTGAGCGCTGCGCGGGACCGGTGGCGCAGGGAACCATGAGAACCAGTTCGTTTGAGAGTGCGCGCCCGTGAAGCGTGATGTTCGCCTTGCCACGCTGTTGCTGCTGGCGGTGGTGGTGTCGGTGTCGGCCGTCACGTCCTGGCAGGTCTGGCAGGCATACCGCCGCACGCTCGCCGAAATCGACACCAACAACCTCAACCTGGCCCAGGCGCTGAACACCTACGCAGAAGGCGTGTTCACGCAAAGCGCCATCCTGCTGCTGGGGGTGTCCGAGCGGCTGGAAACCGACGGCTTTGCTGCGCATCACCTGCAGCGCGTGCAGTCGCTGGTGAGCCGTCAGGAGCAGTTGCTCAACCAGCTCAGCGGCCTGGCCATCCTCGACGCCCAGGGTGCCTTGCTGATGGACTCCGGCGGGCGCCTGGCCTCGGGCCTGGGCGCAGGCACCGGCAACGCAGGGCTGGCGTACTTCGTTCATCACCGCGGCAACCCCTCGCGGGACATCTTCATCGGCGCGCCGCTTCGCAGCCCCTCCAGCGGCGAATGGGTGATCACGGTGAGCCGGCGCCTGGAAGACGGCAACGGCCGTTTCAACGGGGTGGCCGTGGTGTCGCTGGGCATCGAGAATTTTCTGCGTCCGTTCGGCAAGATCGACATCGGCAACAGCGGCGCGATCAGCCTGGCCAGCACCGGCGGCCAGTTGCTGGTGCGCTACCCCTACCGCGAGCAGGACATGGGGCGAGACTTGTCGAAGTCGTTCAACTTCGTGCGCCAGTTTGCGGGCACCGAGTCGGGCACGGCGTCTTTCCGCTCCAGTCTGGACGGCATACAGCGCCTTTATGCCTTTCGCAAAAGCGACCACTACCCGGTATTGACCACCGTGGCACTGGGCACGGACGAGGCGCTGTCGGCCTGGCGGCACGATGCCCTGGTCACGCTGGGCGTGGTGATGGCCTTGCTGGCCGCCGTGGCCGCCGTGGGCCGGCGGCTGATCGTCAGCATCAAGCGCCGCATCGTGGCCGAGGGGTCGCTGCTGGCGCTGCGCGAAGACCTGCTGCGGGCCAACCGCCGCCTGGAGGTGCAGGCCACGCAGGACGCGCTCACCGGCCTGGCCAACCGGCGCAGCTTCGACGAGGCGCTGGCGGTGGAAGCCCGCCGGGCGGCACGCGAAGGTACCGCCCTGTCGCTGCTGCTGTTCGACCTGGACTACTTCAAGCGCTTCAACGACACCTACGGCCACGTGGCGGGCGACCGCTGCCTGAAGGCCGTGAGCGACGCCCTGCAGCGGCGCGCCAAGCGCCCCGGCGACCTGGTGGCGCGCTACGGCGGCGAGGAGCTGGCGGTGATATTGCCCAACACCGACCTGCAAGGCGCGCGCAACGTGGCCGACCTGCTGCTGCAGCACATCCACGCGCTGAACATTCCGCACCGCGCCAGCCCGCACGCACGCGTGACGGCCAGCGCCGGCGTGGCCACGCTGCAGGGCAGCCAGTCGCAGGGCTGGGAGCTGGAGCTCATCGAAACGGCCGATCGCGCCCTGTACAGAGCCAAGGCGGCCGGGCGCAACTGCTCGATGAGCTGAGCCGGCGCGGCGCAGCGGCGCAGCGGGGCACGGCGCAGCGGGGCACGGCGCAGCGGGGCAACGACGCGCTGCGTCGGCTACCCCTGCAGCGCCGCCTCCACGCCATCGCCCAGCGCGGCGTCCACCAGCCTGAAGTGCGCCAGCTCCCGCTGTTGAATGCCCGGCGGCACGCCGGCCATCGACGCCGCCAGATGACCGGCCAGGCGAGCGCGCTCGCCGTCGTCCATGCGCCGGTACAGCGCCGTCGCCTGCACATAGTCGCCCTGCCCCTGGCGGTCGTCGAAGCGCATGGCGTCGCCGGCCAGCGGCAGCGCCGGCTCCGCATGGCGGCGGTCGGGGCGCGGTCCGCCGAAGGAGTTGGGCTCGTAGTAGGCGTCGGTGCGCGCCGGTACGTTCAGCCGCATGGCGCCGTCGGCATGGTAGGTGTGCACCGGCGAGCGCGGGCGGTTCACCGGCAGCGCCGCATGGTGCGTGCCCACCCGGTAGCGCTGCGCGTCCGCATACGCCAGCAGGCGGCCCTGCAGCAGCTTGTCGGGCGACACGCACAGGCCCGGCACCATGCACGCCGGGTTGAAGGTGGCCTGCTCCACCTGCGCAAAGTAGTTGTCGGGGTTGGCGTCGAGCGTGAGCTCGCCCAGCGCCAGCAGCGGAAACGCGTCCTGCGGCCACACCTTGGTCGGGTCGAAGGCATTGAACGGCAGCGCCTGCGCCTGCGCGTCGGTCATCAGCTGCACATGCATTTGCCAGCGAGGATGCTCCCCGCGCTCGATGGCCTCGAACAGATCGCGCTGCGCGCTCTCGCGGTCGTGGGCGATGGTGTCGCGCGCCTGCGCGTCGGTGAGGCAGCGAATGCCCTGGCGCGTGCGGAAATGAAACTTCACCCACACGCGCTCGTCGGCCTCGTTGAGCAGCCCGAAGGCATGCACGCCGTAGCCGTGCATGTGGCGGTAGCCGGCAGGCAGCCCGCGGTCGGAGAACAGCATCACGATCTGATGAATGCTCTCCGGCGACAACGACCAGAAGTCCCAGATGGCGGTGGGCGAGCGCAGGTGGCTCACCGGGTGGCGCTTCAGCGCGCGCACCAGGTCCGGAAACTTCTGCGGGTCACGGATGCAAGCCACCGGCAGGTGGCTGCCCACCAGGTCCCAGTTGCCCTCTGGCGTGTAGGCCTTGAGGGCGAAGCCGCGCATGTCGCGCTCCGCGTCCGCGCAGCCGCGCTCGCCCGTGAGGCCGGAGAAGCGCACCAGCACCGGCGTGACGCAGCCAGGCTGCAAGAACAGCGCCCGCGTGTGGCGCGCAATGTCGCCGGTGATGCGCAGCGTGCCGAACGCGGCCGCGCCCTTGGCATGCAGCACCCGCTCGGGAATGCGCTCGCGCGCCAGGTAGGCGAGCTTTTCGGTCATCTGGTAGTCCTGCAGCAGGATCGGCCCGCGCGGGCCGGCCGTGATCGAGTGCTGGCTGTCCGCCACGGGCGCGCCGCCCGCGGTGGTCAAGGTGGGCGGCCTGTCGTGCGTGGTCATGGCGGTGTCTTGATCGGTCTTTCGCGCGCATGGTGCGGCCGAACGGCGGGCGTGTATTGAACAAGAGTGGACCGCTTTGAACGGCGCGGGCTGCCGCACCGCCCGAATGTGCAAAGCCGCGGCCATCGCTGCAAGACAGCGCGGCGCGCCGGGTGCACGATGGCGCTCCCCTCCCAAGCCTCGCCGCAGCCTCACTGCGCGCCACCGCCATGAAACCCACCCTGCCCCAACTCATGAGCCTCAACGGCGGCTTCGTCGACACCGCCGGCTTTCTGGCGCTGCACGGCCTGTTCACCGCGCATGTGACGGGCAACTTCGTGACCATTGGCGCGGCGCTGGTGCACGGCAGCTCGGGTGCGCTCACCAAGCTGCTGGCGCTGCCGGTGTTCTGCGTGGTGGTGGTGCTGGCGCGGCTGCTGAGCTACGGCCTGCCCGGCATGGGCCTGCCGGTGATGCGCACGATGCTGGTGATCAAGACCGTGCTGCTGCTGGTGGGCGGTGCACTGGCCATCCACTTCGGCCCGTTTGCCGACGGCGACAGCGCCATGGCCATGCTGGCCGGGCTGGTGCTGGTGTCGGCCATGGCCATCCAGAACGCGGTGCACCGGCTGCACCTGGGCAGCGCGCCGCCCACCACGCTCATGACCGGCACCACCACGCAGGTGATGGTCGACCTGGCCGACCTGTTGCGCGGCGGCCAGGCGCCCGACGAAGCCGCCGCCACCCGCGCGCGCATGCGGCGCATGGCGGCCGCGGTGGCATGGTTTGCCGCCGGCTGCGCGGCAGCGGCGCTCATCTATGCGCGCTGGGACATGTGGTGCTTTGCCGTGCCGCCCGTGCTGGCCGCCTGCGGCGTGCTGCTCCAGCGCAGCACGCGCGAGGGCGACCCGGCAGCGCCCGCCAAGCCCGCGCCCACAGTTTCAGCCGCGCCTCACCTGTAGAGCCAGCGCGCCATCAGCCGGGTGTACCTGGGCATCACCACGTAGACCATCAGTCCGACGATGGCCACCGAGGCGACCAGGTGCTCCAGCCAGTAGTTGGACACCACCGGCACCGGTGCCAGCACGCGGTGCAGCAACGCCGGCACCGCGATGGTCAGCGGGTAGATCACCGACACCGTCAGCAAGAACTGCTTGTAGCGCTTGGCTGGCGGTTGCCCCGCGGGCGGATGGAACCAGAACTCCAGGCCGCTGCGCGTTTCCACTTTTTCGTCGGCGTCCAGCAGCGGCGCGACCTCTTCGACCAACTGGCGGCGGGCGTCGGAGGCAAACCAGTCCTGCGCATGTGCGAGCGAATCGAAGCGGATGGTGATGGTGTACTGCAGCCCGCCCGTGGCCGGATGAATGACGTTGACCCCGCGGTGCCCCGGAAAGCGCGAGGCGATGGGCACCACCTTTTTGAGCCACTGCTCGTAGTCGGCCACGCGCTCGCGCTTCACCGTCTGCTGGATCACGGCGGTGACGGTTTCGCCGCCCGGCAGCGCGCGCCCGGCAATCTGGTCGAGCGTGGCGTTGCGCAGGCCGGGCTGGCGGTCGTCGGTGGTCATGTGCGGCAAGCGCTTCAGAGCCCGAGCAGCTTGCGGCCTTCGTCGGACAGCAGGTCGTGCGTCTCGGGGTGCGCGCGCATGTAGGCGTTGAACACGGGGCACTGCGGCACCACGCGCAGCCCGCGCTCGCGCGCCGAGGCCAGGCCGGCCAGCACCAGTTGCCTGGCAATGCCCTGGCCTTGCAGCGCCTCGGGCACCAGCGTGTGGATGAAGGTGATGACCTGGCCTTCGAGCGAATAGATGGCGACCGCGCGTTCGCCCTGGGCGAGGTATTCGAAGCGGTGCTTGGCGGGGTTGTCTTGCACCGGCGTGGCGGGAGTCGCAGGAGTCGCAGGAGTCGCAGGAGGAGCAGGAGGAGCAGGAGTCGGAGAAGCCGAAGTCGTCATGATTTTCCGAAGCTGATGAAATTTGTCGAACACGGCGTCATCGCGCCCTTGCAAGCGGCCTCACGTGAGGCTGCCGGGCACCGTTTCCTGAAAGCCGAGCCTGAGCTGCGCGATCTTGGCGCGGCCGGCTTTGGTGATGGCCAGCACGGTCGCAGATTGCGGTGCACGCGCGTGCCCGCTCATGAAGTCCGGCTTGATCTCGGCCTGCACAAGCCCCACCGCCGCGAGCTTGGCAATGTGCCGGATCTCGACATGGTTGATGGTTTCGAGGGGAAGCGGCGCAGCTTCAAGGGAGCAAAGGTATTTGAGCGGCATGGGTGAGAAGCGGGATGAGCGGCAGGATCGAGCGGCGGGAACGACAGGATGAACTTTCTTGCAAGGCCCGTACAGGGTCGCCGGCAGGCCTCGCGCGCCCATCATCTTCGATTCTTCCGCCGCGGAAAAGCCCGGGCTGCAAAGCGCCATCGTCCGTGCATTTCAGTCAATGCAGCACCGGCCGGCACGCGCTGCCCCGCAACCCGGGCGCCACCGCCTGCGTCGTCGTCTTGAAGCGGTCGACCAGGTGCGCGCAAATGGCCAGCGCCAGGTGCTGCTGCGCCAGCGCACTGCTGCCCTGCGGCCGCTCCAGCAGGGCCAGCACGGCCGCGCCCAGGCTGCACATCACGGGGTCGACCAGGCCGGGGGCGCAGGCGATGCCGCTCACCCCGCTCACGCCATTCATTCCCTGCGCCTGCGCCACCGCGCGCACCAGCGCATGCGGCACATAGAAGTGCAGCGCGTCCAGCGGCGTGCCCAGGTAGCTCGCGACCTCGTCGCGCAGGTCCACGATGCTGAGCGCGCCCGGCGCATAGCCGCGCACCACCGTGGGCCGACCGCGCACCCAGGTTTCGTGGTGGCGCATGCCCACCAGGTGCAGCGTGACCAGAAAGGCGTCTTCCACCGGAATCTCCAGCTTCATGCCCAACTGGCCCGGCAGGCAGGTGATGCGCGTGACGGCGAACACGGCCGGCGCATCCCACACGGCCGGCGCGGCAAGCGCCGGCCACATCACGAGCGCGGGCGCGCAGGGCAGCTCGAAGCAGCGGCCCAGCAGGTCGCCATAGGCACCCTGTGCGCTCGCGGCACGTGTCACCGGCGCGTTCGGCCCTGGATGAACGCCAGCAGGTCGGCGTTCATCGGGTCGATGTGCGTGACGCAGGTGGCGCTCAGCGGCCAGCCCTGGCTGAACAGAATGGGCTGGCCCGAGCCCCAGCCCTTGCAGTTGCGCTGGGTGCCATCGTGCGGGGCGAGGGTTGCCATGGGTTTTTCCTGTGGAAGGGAATGAAGGACAAGCAACAAGAAGAACAGCGCCGGCGCTCAGCCCTGGCGCACCGACTCGAACAGAAACCACGTGCGCCGCTCGGCCTCGTCGATCCAGTTCTCCAGCACGCTGGCCGTGGCCACGTCGTTGTACGCGTCACACACCGCGTGCGTGGCGCGCATGAAGCCGGCCAGGCGCTGGTTGTCCTCACGCAGTTCGGCCAGCATGCCGATGGGGGTCACGAAGTCGGCATCGTTGTCCGACAGGCGCTGCAGGCGCGCGGCATGGCCGGTGGAGCGCAGCGTGGTGCCGCCCACCTTGCGCACGCGCTCGGCAATGGGGTCGACCGTGGCAAAGATCTGGTCGGCCTGCTCGTCCAGCAGCAGGTGGTAGTCGCGGAACGACGGGCCCGACATGTGCCAGTGGAAGTTCTTGGTCTTGAAGTACAGCGCGAACACGTCGGCCAGCAGCACGTTGAGCGCGGCGGAAATGTCGCGCGTGGCGTCCGCGCCCAGGTCGCTGGGGGTGTGCAGCGACGCGACGCGGCGCGCCTTGGTGCTGTCGGCCAGGGCCTTGACGGTCTTGGCTGGCTTGGAGGTCTTTGAAGTCTTTGAAGTCTTTGAAGTGGCCATGAAGGTTTCCTTGTGTGTTGGCTGAATGCCGTCGGTCGTCAGAGGGAAAGAAAGTGATGCACCACCGGCTTGTCGGGCCCGATGTGAAAGCGCACGGCCTCGCTCTGGAGGTCGGCGTCGGCATGCGACACGCGGTGGTGCTGGCGCAAATGCTCCGCCCACGATTCGACGAGGAACCACTCCATCACGCGCTCCGCGTCCCCGGTGTGCTCGGTCACGCCCCAGGCGTAGGCACCGTCGCGGCGGCGCTCCAGCGACAGGCGCTTCATGGCGTCCAGAAATGCCGCGCGGTCTTCCTTGCGGATGCGGTACTCGACCTGAATCATCACGGGGCCGCGGTCGTGCGCGATGGGTTCGGCCACCAGCGGCTCGGGCCAGTGGTTGGAGGCCTGCAGGTCCGACTCGCCGGTGGGCAGCCGTGCCCGGTGGAACAGCACGGCCACGATCAGCAGGCCGACGGCGCCGGCCACCAGCGTGTAAGGCACGCCGATTTCTTGCGCAATCAGACCCCAGCCCAGGCTGCCCGCCGCCATGGCGCCGTTGAACACCGTGAGGTACACGGCCAGGCCGCGCCCGCGCACCCAGTTCGGCAGGATGGCCTGCGCCACGCCGTTGAGCGTGGTGAGCGCAATGATCCAGCCCAGCCCCAGCAGCAGCAACAGCACGAGGGCCAGCCACTTGGGCGGCGCGAACACCAGCGCGCCCATCACGCCGGCGGTGATCACCGAGGCCAGCAGCACCAGGCCGTCGGCGTCCAGCCGCTGGCGCAGCCGCGGCATGACCAGTGCGCCGGCAATGGCGCCCGCGCCCACCGCGCCCAGCAGCACGCCGTAGAAGCCGGCGGTGCCGCCCAGCATCTGGCGCGCCACCAGCGGCAGCAGCGCCCACACCGAGCTGGCGAACAGGAAGAACACGGCCGCGCGCAGCATCACGCGGTGCAGTTCCTTGCTGGCGCGCGTGTAGCGCATGCCGGCACGGAAGGCGCCCAGAAAGTTCTCCGACAGGCCGCTGTCCACGGCCGCCGGTCGCTTCCACCACAGCAGCGCCGCAATGACGAATACGTAGCTCAGCACGTCGGCGCCGTAGGTCATGGCCGCACCGAAGCTCGCCAGAATCAGCCCGCCCGCCGCGGGCCCGATGGAGCGCGCGATGTTGATGCCCAGCGAGTTGAGCGCCACCGCGCTCTTCAGGTCTGAACGCGGCACCAGCTCCGGCACGATCGACTGCCAGGTCGGCCCCATCAGCGCCGCGCCGATGCCGCCCACGAAGGTCAGCGCAATCAGGTACTCGACGGTGAGCGAGCCGGTGTGCGACAGCACCAGCAGCGTGCCGCTCACGCTGGCCAGCACCAACTGCACGAAGATCAGGAAGCGCCTGCGGTCCAGAATGTCCGACAGCACGCCCGCCGGAATGGCCAGCAGAAAAACGGGCAGCGTGGCCGCCGTTTGAATCAGCGCCACCGCCGTGGGGCTGGCGGACAGGTCGGTGACCAGCCACGAGCTGGCCACGTCGCGCATGAAGCTGCCGATGTTGCCCAGCACGGTGGCCGCCCACAGCACCGCAAAGACGGGCTGGCGCAGCGGCGCGAAGCTGCCCGCGCCCTTGGAACCGCCGGTGGTGGTTGCGGCCTCAGTCATGCTTGCGCCCTTGCAGGTCGTGCCAGGCCACCAGCAAAAAGCCGCCGACCAGCCCCAGGTGCTCGAAGAACGAGTTGGCGGCCATGAAGCGCTCTTGCCCCACCGGCATCTGCCAGAAGCGCAGCGCCACGAAGGTGGCGAACAGCGTGAACGCGGCCAGCGCCAACGCGCCCAGCCAGCGGTGGAAGCCGATGAGGATGAGCGCCGAGGCGCCGAGCTCCAGCACGATGACGGCCGCGGCCATCGGCGCCGCGGGCGACACACCGAAGTGGTTCATCTCCGCAATGGCCGAGCCGAAGTCCATCGCCTTGTTCAGGCCGCCCTGCAGGTAGGCCGCGCACAGCAGCAGCAGCGCAACCCAGCGCAGCACGGGTGACGGTTTCCAGTGCGCCATCACACCGCCCAGCAGGCGCAACCCAGCGCGCCCCAGAAGCTCTTCAGGTCGGCAATGGGCAGCTTGCTGCTCCACGCGGTGGCGTGCTGGTGGCCGTGCAGGTTGCAGTCGTTGGCGCAGGCGCAGGCGGCGGCCGCGTTGCGCAACACCTTCTGCATCGGCGCACCCTCGGCCGTATCCGCCCAGCCGCCGTAGCCCCCGAAAGTGCGAGCGGGCGACCAGTCGGGCATGGCCGCGGGCGGCGTGCCTTCGTCCAGAGCGGTGAACGGGCCGGCGCCGTACACCACCTTGCCGCCTACCATGGTCAGCAGCGCGGTGGTGTCGGCAATGTCGGATTCGGCGCAGCCGAAGAAGTCGCGGTCGGGCACCACCAGGTCGGCCAGCTGGCCGGCCTCGATGCGGCCCTTCTTGCCGACCTCGTTGGAGAACCAGGTGACCTTTTCGGTCCACATGCGCAGCGCCGTCTCGCGGTCGATGCAGTTGCGCTGCGGCGTGAGCTGCATGCCGCCCACGGTCTTGCCCGTGACCAGCCACGACAGCGACACCCACGGGTTGTAGGAAGCCACGCGCGTGGCGTCGGTGCCGGCGGACACGTTCACGCCCTTCTCCAGCATGCGCTTGACCGGCGGCGTGGCCTCGGCCGCGCCGGCGCCGTAGCGCTCCACGAAGTACTCGCCCTGGTAGGCCATGCGGTGCTGCACCGCAATGCCGCCGCCCAGCGCCGCGATGCGGTCGATGGACTTTTCGGAGATGGTTTCGCAGTGGTCGAAGAACCAGTTCAGCCCGGCCAGCGGTGTGTCCTGGTTGACCTTTTCGAACACGTCGAGCGCGCGCTCGATGGTTTCGTCGTACGTGGCATGCAGGCGCCAGGGCCAGCGGTTCTGCGCCAGCACGCGCACCACCTCTTCCAGCTCGCCTTCCATCTCGGGCGCCATGTCGGGGCGCGGTTGGCGAAAGTCTTCGAAGTCGGCGGCCGAGAACACCAGCATTTCGCCCGCGCCGTTGTGGCGGAAGTAGTCGTCGCCCTGCTTGTACTTGGAGGTGGCGGTCCAGTTCAAAAAGTCCTGCTTTTCCTGTTTGGGCTTTTGCGTGAACAGGTTGTAGGCCAGGCGAATGGTGAGCTGGCCGGCGTCGGCCAGTTGCTGAATGACCTGGTAGTCCTCCGGGTAGTTCTGAAAGCCGCCGCCCGCGTCGATGGCGCCGGTCACGCCCAGGCGGTTCAGGTCGCGCATGAAGTGGCGCGTGGAGTTGACCTGGTAGTCCAGCGGCAGCTTGGGGCCCTTGGCCAGCGTGGCGTACAGGATGGACGCATTGGGCTTGGCCAGCAGCAGGCCCGTGGGGTTGCCGGCGCTGTCGCGCACGATCTCCCCGCCCGGGGGCGCGGGCGTGTCCCTGGTGTAGCCCACGGCGCGCATGGCGGCGCCGTTGAGCAGTGCGCGGTCGTACAGGTGCAGGATGAACACCGGCGTGTCGGGCGCCACGGCGTTGAGTTCTTCGATGGTCGGCAGGCGCTTTTCGGCGAACTGGTGCTCGGTGAAGCCGCCCACCACGCGCACCCACTGCGGCGCCGGCGTGATGGCCACCTGGCGCTTGAGCATGCCCATGGCATCGGCCAGGCTGCGCACGCCGTCCCAGCGCAGCTCCAGGTTGTAGTTGAGCCCGCCGCGAATGATGTGCAGGTGGTTGTCGATCAGCCCGGGCAGCACGCTCCTGCCCTGCAGGTCGACCACGCGGGTGGCGCTGCCGGCCAGCGGCAGCACGTCTTCACCGCGGCCCACGCGCAGAAAGCGCCCGTCCTTGATGGCCACGGCGCTGGCCGTGGGGTTGGCGCGGTCCAGCGTGGTGAAGCGGCCGTTGTGCAGGATCAGGTCGGGGGCGGTGGAGCCGGCCATGTCGGGGGTCCTTTGAACTTGTTGGGCGAAAGAAGGCGCCGTGGCCGAGCCGGCCACAGCGCCTGCTGTGGTCACAGCGGCGCCGAGCGTGCCCAGGCACAGCCGGCGGCGTTGTTCGTCGAGCGGGTCGCTCATGTCTGCTTCTGCGGCTTGGTGTCGGTGGCAGCCACCGAAGCAGATGCCGTCGTGGCCGCCTTCGTGCACTGCGGCAGCTCGCCGAACACATGCGGCTTCACCTGGTGCTGCAGCCACGAGGTGGCCACGGCATCGGGCTTGAGCACGCTCTTGATGAGCGGCGGGATCTGCTCGCCGAGCAGGATTCCCAGAAGCCCCACCAGGGCGATGACCGGCGGGGCCGGCGAGCGCACCTGAAACAGTGCGTAGATCACGCCGACCAGCAGGCCGAGCGCAAGCGACAGAACATAGGGCTTCATCTTGGTCACCGCGGCCTCAGCCTTCGTGCGCGCCGAACATGGTCTTGGCGTAGGTCACGCCCAGGCCGTAGGCGCCGCCAAACTTCTTGGCGATGCCGGTGGTCATTTCGTAGGTGTCGGTGCGGGCCCAGTCGCGCTGCATTTCCAGCAGGTACTGCAGCGAGGTCATGGGCTGCGCGCCGGCCTGCACCATGCGGTCCATCGCGCGGTTGTGCGCCTCGGCGGACACGTCGCCGCAGGCGTCGGCCAGCACGAACACTTCAAAGCCCTGGTCGATGGCCGACAGCGCCGGGCCCACGATGCACACGCCGGTCCACAGGCCCGACAGCACGATGCGCTGGTTGCCGATCTCGTTGATGCGGTCGATCACGGCCGCGTCTTCCCAGGTGTTCATCGAGGTGCGGTCGAGCATTTTCTGGCCCGGAAACGCGTCGCTGATTTCGCTGAACATCGGGCCCGAAAAACTCTTCTCGGCCACGGTGGTGAGGATGGTCGGCACGCCGAAGCCGGCGGCGGCATTGGCGACCAGCGCGGCGTTGTTGCGCAGCGTGATGGCTTCGATCGAATGCGTGGCAAAGGCCATCTGCGACTGGAAGTCGATCATCACCAGCGTGTGGTCCTTGGGGGTGAGCAACTTGGCGCCGGGGGTGGGGGTGGCTTTGATGGACATGAATGGCTCCGTAAGGGGTAAATGAGAGAAAAAGAAGAGAGAAAAAGAAGAGGGAAAAGGAAGGGCTCGCCCGTGGGCCGCATCCTCGTCGGCGCGAGGGTGCGTGTCTTGTCGATTAATGAGGCCGTTTGGACATTTGCCGTCGCACGGCTCAGAACGCGGGCAGTTCGTTGGGGCGCAGGTCGAACACCAGCACCTCGGCGCCTTCGCCGCCGCTCAGGTCGAGCTGGCGCACGTCGCGCAGCCGCACGCCGTCGCCTTCGTTCAGCCGCTGGCCGTTCAGCGCCACGCTGCCGCGGGCCACGTGCACATAGGCATGGCGCCCGGCATCGAGCGTGAGCGAGGCCTGCTCCGCGCCGTCGAACAGCCCGGCGTAGACGCGGGCGTCCTGGTGCACCGCGAGCGAGCCGTCGGTGCCTTCGGGCGAAATGATCAGGCGCAGACGGCCGCGCTTTTCCTGCGGCGTGAAGTGCACCTGCTGGTAGCGCGGTGCCACGCCCTTCTTGTTCGGCACGATCCAGATCTGCAGAAAGTGCAGCGCATCGGTGGCCGACGAATTGAACTCGCTGTGGCGCACGCCGGTGCCCGCGCTCATCATCTGCACGTCGCCGGGGCGGATGACCGAGCCGGTGCCCATCGAGTCCTTGTGCTCCAGCGCGCCGTCCAGCACGTACGAGAAGATTTCCATGTCGCGGTGCGGGTGGGTGCCGAAGCCGCGGCCGGGCGCCACGCGGTCGTCGTTGATCACCAGCAGGTCGGAAAAGCCCTCTTGCTCGGGGTCGTGGTAGTGGCCGAACGAGAAGGTATGGCGGGACTTGAGCCAACCGAAGTCTGCGATGCCGCGGTCGGTGGCGCTGCGAATTTCCAACATGATTCACTCCTTGGCAGTGTTTGAATTCGATTGAATTCACAATTCGTCTCGGAAGTTATTTCCGAGGCATGAGAGGAATCATCGAACTTCAGACAGGGCCTGTTGGCGAAACCTTTTGCCGTCTATGATCGAATTTTTCGAACATCGATCAGACCGGCATTTTTTGCGAGGAACGCCGCATGCTCAAGCTCAGCCTGGAAGCCATCGAGGTGGTCGACGCCATCGACCGCCACGGCTCGTTCGCCGCCGCCGCCGCGCGCCTGAACAAGGTGCCCTCGACCATTTCGTATGCGGTGGGCAAGCTCGAAGAGCAGCTGGGCATGCAGCTTTTCGAGCGCAACGGGCCGCGCGTGTCGCTCACGCCCGCGGGCGCGGAAATGCTCAAGGAGGGGCGCTGGCTGCTGGGCGCGGCCAGCGACCTGGAGTCGCGCATGCGGCAGATTGCGACCGGCTTCGAGTCGGAGCTGCGGCTGGTGCACGACTCGCTCATTCCCACGGCCGCGCTCATCGACGATGTGCGCGCCTTCGAAGCGTTGCGCTGCGGAACACGGCTGCGCATCGGCTGCGAGGCGCTCACCGGCAGCTGGGAGGCGCTGCGCGAAGGCCGCGCCGACGTGGTCATTGCCGCGGGCGAAGGCCCGGCGGGCGGCGGCTACCAGGCCTTGATGGTGGGCAGCCTGGACTTCGCCTTCTGCGTCGCGCCCACGCATGCGCTGGCGCGCATGACCGACCCGTTGAATCGTGGCGACCTGCTGGAGCACAACGCCATCGTGGTGAGCGACAGCGCACGCACTCTGTCTGACCGCACCGTGGGCCTGCTCGCGGGCCAGCCGCGCATTGCGGTGCCCTCCATGGCCGCGAAGGTCGCATGCCAGGTGGCCGGGCTGGGGCACGGCTTCTTGCCGCGCGCCTGCATCGAAGGCGAGCTGGCGCGCGGCACCCTGGTCGAGCTGCAGACCGAGGAGCCGCGCGCGCCGGAGGCCTTCTGGCTGGCATGGAAGACCGGAACCATGGGCCAGGCGCTGCAGTGGTGGGTGAAGCAGCTGAACCGGCCGCTGGTGCCGGCGCTGTTACCGCGGTCGGTGTGAGGCACCCGGGCCACCCGGGCCGCTCGGCAGGACGGACCGTGGCGACAAACACCGAAAGTGCAAGGAATTGTTGCTAAAGTTGCCCGCGTCATGGGTCGACCTACCGAAGCGCCGCTGTGGCGCCGCCTGCTGCTGATACTCGCGGTCCTCGGACTCGGGTGGTGCCTGCCTGCGCACTCGCTCACGGTGGTGGAGCAGGCGCAGCTCACATTGACGTTGCACGGGCAGGCCACCCAGACCCCGCAGGCATCCCTGCCGCAGACCGTCTCCCTCCCCTACCACTGGGACCAGCGCCTGGGCGCCGTCGACGGCGAGGCGCGCTTCACCTTCGACCTGCCGGTGGCGCATACCGCCGAGCCGCTGGCGCTGTTCGTGCCGCGCATCGGCAACAGCTTTCGCATCACGGTGAACGGCATCGAGGTGGCCCGCTTCGGCGCCATGCCGCCCGGCGCTTACCAGGACGCCTCGCTGGCGCCGCAATACATCGTGCTGCCCGCGCCGGGCTCGGCCGCGCCGCAGCGGGTGGAAGTGGTCATTGCCGCGCAGGCCGGCCGCCAGGGCGGGCTGTCCCCGGTGGTGGCGGGCACCGAGGCCGAGGTGCTCCCGCTCTACGAAAGCGCGGAGTTCTGGCAGGTGAGCGGCGGGCGCTTCATTGCCATCGTGAGCGGCGTGCTGGGCGCGCTCTCCTTGCTGGTGTGGGTGCGCCAGCGCGAAGCCATCTACCTGTACTACGGCGTGGGCGAGCTGTGCTGGTCGCTGCAGACGGCCCGCGTGCTGTTCACGCATGCGCCGCTGCCATGGCCCTGGTGGGGCGTGCTGCCGCTGGCGGCCTTTCAGGCGGCGGTGCCGCTGCTGTGCCGCTTTGCGCTGGCCGTGGTGGGGCAAGGCAACAGCCGCCTGGGGCGCCTGCTGGGCCTGATGGCCTGGCTGGCACCGGTAGCGGCCGCGCTGGGCATCGGCATGCCCTGGCTGTGGCTGATGCCGCTGTGGCAGGGGCTGAGCCTGGTGGCCGCGCTGGCCATGGCGGTGGTCGTGTTGCGCGTGGCATGGCACAGCACGGTGCTGGAGCACCGCCTGCTGGGCATGGCCGTGCTGCTGATCGTGGTGTGCGCGGTGCGCGACGTGTGGGTGGTGCGCACGTCGCCGCAGGCCTATGCCATGGTGCCGTGGATCCGCTTTGCCTGGGTCGGCTTCGCCGTGTCGCTGGCCTGGGTGATCGCCGAGCGCATGAGGAAAGACGGCCGCGCCATGGCGCGAATGAACGCGTCGCTGGAAGCCGAACTGGCCGAGCGCAATGCCGCGCTGGAGGCCGTGTTCGCCCGCGAGCGCGAGAGCGAGAAGGCCCGCGGCGCGCTCGAAGAACGCCAGCGCCTCACGCAAGACCTGCACGACGGCCTGGGCGGCCAGCTGGTGGGGCTGCTGCGCATGACCCAGCAGCCGGGCATGGCGCTGGACGACGTCACGCTGCACCTGCGCGACGCGGTCGACCAGCTCAAGCTCACGGTGGACGCCATGCACGGCTGCGAGGGCGACGTGGCCTCCGCCCTGGGCAGCGTGCGCTACCGCCTGGGGCCGCGCCTGCAGGCCGCCGGCATCGAGCTGCACTGGGACGTGAGCGCCCTGCCCACCATGAGCGGCTGGACCGTGCGCGAGTCGCACCAGATGCAGATGCTGCTGTTCGAGGCCTTCGCCAACATGATGGCGCACTCGGCGGCGAGCCAGGCCCATCTGCGCGCGAGGCTGGTGCCGGCCGCAAGCGTGGACCTCGCGGACAGCGCCGACGAAACTGACAGCCCCGCCGTCGACACCATCGAAGTCGCGCTGCGCGACAACGGCCGCGGCTTCGACACGCAGGCCCGCTTCGCCGGCAAGGGCGTGGCCAACATGCATGCGCGCGCCGCCGCGCTGGGCGGCACGCTCAGCCTGCGCTCACGGCCCGGCGGAACCAGCCTGTGCTTGCGCCTGCCGGTGCCGGTGCCCGTGTCGATGGCCGACCTCAGCCCGCAGCTTCCGCCGGCATGACGCGCACGCGCGCCTCGAGCCGGGTCTGCCCGGGCGAGGACGCGATGTTCAGCGTGCCGCCGATGCGCGCGATGCGCGCCTGCATGCTGCGCAGCCCGATGCCGGCCACGGCGCCGGCCACCAGCGGCACGTCGAAGCCCACGCCGTCGTCCTCTATCGCCAGGCTGAAATGGCCCTCCGCCAGTTTCAGCAAGGTCACCTCGAAGCCGCGGGCCCGGCTGTGCTTGATGACGTTGGTGAGCGCCTCTTCCAGAAACCGCGTGAGGCCCAGCATCTGCTTGGCCGAGATGTCGCAAGGCCACTGCGCCGGTACCTGCCAGCGGCCCGCAACACCCAGCTCTTCGAAGATGCGGTTGAAGCGATGCCGGATCGGCGCGATCCATTCGGCCGGCGTGGCCGCCGTGCGCGCCGACGCGCTGGAGCTGCTGTCGATCACCTGGCGCAGGTCGTCGCGCAGCGACTTGAACATCGACAGATACTGGTTGGACTCCAGCGCGTGGGCCGACTGCTCCACCAGCGCAATGGAGCGCACCAGCGAGCCGCCCAGCCCGTCGTGCAGGTCGTGCGCCAACTGCAGCCGTTCGCCCAGGCGCGCATTGGTCAGCTCCAGCGTGTGCTCGCGCTTCAGGGTCTGGGTGAGCTCGTCGCGCGTGAAAGCCACGCGCTCTTCCAGCTCGAGGTTGAAGCGCTCGATGCGCTCCAGGTTGCGCGTGAAGCTCCACGCCAGAATGGCCGACATGCCCACCATGATCAAAGGCGCCGAGACGGTCGTGTAAGCCAGGCCGTCGGGCAGCACGCGCATCACCATCAGCACGTCGTGCACGCCCGCCAGCACGAAGCCCAGCACGCAGACCGCCAGCAGCAGGTGCTCGGGCTGCCGCGTGCCCAGCGCGCGCGCAATGAAGCGCAGGCACGCCGCCATGAACAGCAGCACGCAGCCGAAGAACACCACGGCCAGCACGGTGGCCAGCCCTTCGCGCCCGACGAACACCACCGCAGCCGCGGCCAGCCCCGAAGACAGCCACAGCACCGCTTCCGCCCGCGCAAAACGCTGACCGCCAAAACGGCACAGAAAGATGCAGAACGCACCGGTGTAGACCAGCAGCGCCACCATGAGCGAGCGCGACCAGCCCTCGCTGGTCGAGAAAGGCCACGGCGTGGCCGCCACCGCATTGCTCGCGAACACCAGCCAGGCGAACGACGTGAGGGCATACCAGCCGTAAGAACGCTCGCTGCGCCGCATGAGCCACAGCACCAGAAAGAAACAGCCCAGCGTCATGGAGATCACCAGGTTGACTCCGGGCAGCGTGCGACGCAGCAGCACCTGGTGGCTGTACAGCGGCTCCACCGCCTCCACCGAACCGATGTGCACACGCCCCAGCCCCGCGCCGTCGATGCGGTTGCCCACCACCTTGATGAACACCGAATTGGCATCGGGCCGCAGCACCGAAGGCGGCACGATCAGGTAGCGCGGCATGTTCCAGCTGCGGCTGAGCGGCTCGGCCAGGTTGCGGTCGGTCCACAGCAGGTCGTCGTTGACGAACACCGCGCCGGCCATGTTGAGGTAGTCGATGGCCAAGGCGAGCGGCTCTCCCTCGCCCGCTTGCTGGCCCGCTTGCTCACCCGCTGGTACCGAAGTGCCGCCGCAGCCGCGGCGCCAGTCGATGCGATACCAGGCCGCGCCGTCGTGATCGGGCCAGCGCGTCGACCACAGGTCGGGCAGCGTCACCGGCTCCCACTTGTCTTCAGCCGGCCGGCCCCCGTCAGGCAGCGCCTTCGCCGCCGCAACCCTCTCGACCCGCGGCTCGCAAGACTGGCCCCACGCGGCGGGCGCCGCGACCAGAAAAATCAGGCAAGCAAGCCACGCGAGCGCGCTGCAAAGACCGCCTTGGTGCGCGAGGACACCGCGAGCTTCTGGTAGATGTGCTTGATGTGGCATTCGACGGTGTGCTTGGACAGGAACAGCGCCTGCGCGATCTCGCGGTTGGTCATGCCCTGCGACACGAGCTGGAGAATTTCGCCCTCGCGCGGGCTGAGCACACCCGCATCGACATGGCCCGGCGTGCTCACCGGCGAGTGCAGCAACTCGAGGATACGGCTGGCGATGAAGGGGTCGATGGGCGCGCCGCCGCGCAGCACGCTGCGAATGGCCAGCGACAGCTCGATGTCGTCGCGCTCCTTCAGCACATAGCCGGTGGCGCCGGCGCGCAGCGCGGTGAGGATCACGTCCTCCGTGCTCCACGCCGAGATCACCAGAATGCTCAGCCCCGGATCGTCGGCGCGCAACTGCTCGATCAGCGACACGCCGTTGCCGTCGGGCAGCTCGATGTCGACCAGCGCCAGCGCATGCGGCTGTGCGGCGATACAGGCCTGTGCCTGCGCGAAGGTGCCGGCGAACACCAGCGCGTCGGGCTCGTAGCCGAACTGGGTGAGCAGCGTGTGGATGCGGCGCTGCATCAAGGGCTCGTCTTCGACGATGAGCACCGGGGCGGGGAGCAGGGGTTCGCGCCAGTCTGCGGCGGGGGCGTGCGCGGGCGCGTGGACGGGGGCAGGCGCGTGGGCGGAAGCGGCGTGCGCGGCGGGGGTGGACGGTTCGGGGTCTTGGTCCAGGGCGGGGTTCATGCGGTTGGGCTTCAGGGGATCGGATCGGGCGCGCGGTCGAGCGCCAGCGAGCTTGGCAAGCCCCACCCGCGTCAGGCTTCGTGGCGTCGATGCTAGTCAGGCGGGGGCTGTTTACCTATACCTTGAACTAGGGAAATGCAGGGACGCTGTACCGCTGCGTGACGCATCGGTCGGCGCGCTGTTGCGCCGCGCACTGATTCGCCACTTGATCCGCCACTTGATCCACCACTTGATCCACCACTTGATCCACCACTTCAACAACCGGCAAATCGCACTTCAGGCAAGCCTTTTATCTGATGCAGATTGGCGCGCAGCAAGGCGCCGTCTGCTTCGTTTGCAGCGCCCAAACCAATGCTTGCGGTCGTGCAATACAAGGTGTCGTACAGCGCGCCCCCAATGACGGGGCACGTTGTCAGTTGCGCCATTGCCGGAATGACGCGATCGACGCCACCGTCCGGCGAGTAGCGAACCACCCGGCTGCCTCCCCATTCAGCGTTCCAGAGAAAGCCTTGCGCATCGATGCAGGACCCATCGGGCGCGCCATTGCCATTCACCCACGCGAACGTTCGTTGGTTGTCGAGCGAGGGATAGTCGCAGCAAGAAATTTGCTGCTTCATCGAATCGCAGTAGTAGAAAGTGGCGCCGTCGGGGCTGAAACAGATGCCGTTGGAAATTGCCGTGTCAGCAAGGGCCAGCCGTTCGACGCTCAGCGATGCGGCATTCAACCGGTAGAACGCGCCAAGCTGCTGCGGCTGTGCCGCCTCGTGCATCGTGCCAAAGACGAAATTGCCTTCGCGGTCACAGCGGCCGTCACCAATGCGCGTTCCCGGATTTCCCGGCGACGGCGCCAGCGCTGAAATGGTTTGGTCGATCAAATCGAACAGAACCAAGCGCGATGCGAGACCGAGCAACAACACGTTGTCGTGCTTTGTGAGTGCAAATGAACCCAGGCGTTCTGGCAAAGGCCAATGGAGGATATTTCGCGTTTTCGAATCGTGGGCAAAAAGCGTCTGGCCGACTATGTCCGTCCAATAAAGCCTTTGCGTGCGGTCGCACCACACGGGGCATTCGCCCAATTGATTTTTCTTTTTTTCGAATATCCGAAGTGCGGTCATTTTTTAAAATGTTCACTCAATAGCGTAATTGCCAGGCCCGCCAGCATCAAAACGAAGCCGCCCAGTTTCATCATGGTCACAGGCCGCTGCACGACACCGAACAGAGAAAAATGGTCGATCAGCATCGATGAGCTCAATTGGCCGGCAATTGCCAGGCCAATCAACAGCGTCAAGCCTATTTGTGGTGTGAGGAGCACGTAGCAGAGCAACGCGCACGCGCCGAGCACGCCGCCCAGCAACATCCAAAGCGGCTGCTTGAATATGCCTCTCAGCGATTCAAATCCATCAGGCCTGAGCAACGCGACGATGCCAAGCAATAACGCGCCAGTGGTGAATGAAAAAAACGCTGCAACCAGTGAATTACCGCCAATCGCCTTTGCCAACTGCGCATTCAACGTGGTTTGCAAGGCAATTCCAATGCCTGCGGCGAAAGCGACAGGAAAAAGCATGAAATTCATGCTGCGCTCAATTCAATGCCGCGAAATTTTCAGCGAATGGGTCAGGTTTGTACCCGGCGGCGGAAAAAAGATGAGTGCGTGACTCGTCAATGGCGGCGCGCAATTCCTTTGCATTCACGCCAATCAATGCACCCCGCTGTTTGACGATGCGGCCGCCGATGATGACGGTATCAATATTGCTGCGCTCGGCTGCATGAACCACCGTACCGAACGCATTGTTGGACGGATACAGATTGATGTCTTCGGTATTGATCAGAACCACGTCCGCCTGCTTGCCTGGAACCAGGCTGCCAATGCGGTCCTGCAATCCAGCGCACGCGGCCCCATCGATGGTTGCTGCCTCTAACAATCGGCTTGCGTTGATCGTCTCGACCGACTGCCGGGTTTGATCGCTTCTTCGCAACTGCCCTACGACACGCTGCAAATAGAAAGCGACCCTCATCTCCATGAACATATCTCCGCTGTAAGAGGTTTCATTGTCGACGCTCAACCCCGGACGAATACCGTGCTGCGCTGCGGCCTGCCAGGCGAACATTCCGTCCTCAATTCCGTAATGCGCATCCGAACGCGGGCACACATTCACACGAACACCGGCCTCGCGCAAAATCTTCCAGCCTTTGTCAGGCAAACACGTGCAGTGATTGAAGATATTGTCTTTGCGCAGCAGTCCTTCCCTGTGCAAACCCTCCAATTCATCGGCCATTTTTCCGCCGAAGAATTCAGTGACGATGGGAATACCCAGCCTGCGTGCCTCCGCCCATTGCGCGGGCTCGAGTTGCGCCATCATTGCCAGCGTAATCAGGCTGTTATTTCCGTCTTTGAAATATTTATTCTGCAACCGCTCCAGATTACCCGGCCAATGCGCCGTATCCCATGTTCCAGAAACCGGTGCACCGGCAGCGTGTACAGCCCGAATTCCCGCATCCAGCATCGCTTCGATGGCCGCATCCGAATGCGCGGCACTGCGGCTGTTATGAGAGTTGTCGATGACCGTGGTAATTCCTGCGTCCATGCAGCCGAGCGCCGTCAGCATGTTCCCCACGTAAATATCGCGAGGCCGGTAATATTTAGCAAAGGAGAAATGGGTGGCATTGCAATAATCTTCCAGCGATTCTGCATTGGGATTGATGCGCCGCAATTGCCCCTCCCATGAATGGCGATGGGTGTCGACCATTCCTGGAATTGCAATCATGTGGTCGGCCTCGATGATTTGCGCCTGATCGGCCGAAATTCCAGCGCCCACGCTGACGATCTTTCCGCCTTCAATCAGAATGTCACCCTTGGGAATATTGCCGATATCCACATCCATGCTCAAGATGGTGGCGCCTTTGATCAACATACGCTGTGGTCCGGGCGAAGCGGGAGATAGAATATTTCGCTGATAGTCGGTCATGCCAATGTGCAGGAATGTTGCAGATCGGCCGATCTTATTATTGTGTGCTGCCCTGATAAAGTGGCTGGCTCCGAATTGACTGTCCGGAAAACCCGAGCAATCCCGACGACGGGCGTTTAAATACTGGATCGAAGCATGGACCGAATTCAAGCAATGAAGGTTTTTCTGCGCGTCGTGGAGGCCAACAGCTTTGTGCGCGCGGCGGAATCGCTTTCGCTGCCGACGTCGTCTGTCACTGAATTGGTGAAGGCACTGGAAAAGCACCTCAAGGCTAGATTGCTCAACCGGACGACACGAAGTTTGAGCTTGACTCCAGCAGGGGAGTTGTATGTCTTGCGTTGCAGGGAGATTCTCGACCTGATAGAAACGACCGAGAACAGCCTGAATCAATCAACGCAAAAACCAGAAGGCCGATTGCGCGTGGACATGCCCAGCGGCATTGCCCATTCAGTGATTCTTCCGAATCTGAAAGAGTTTATCGAGAGGTTCCCCGGCGTCTATTTGAATATCGGCGTGAACGACCGGCAAGTGGACCTGATTCAAGACGGGGTCGATTGCGTCATTCGAACGGGAAAGCTCCAGAACTCCACGCTGGTGGCAAGGCGCATCAAAGATTTCAATTGGGTCACCTGTGCATCGCCTTCATACCTCGAACGCCACGGAATTCCAGGTGTTCTGGAAGACTTGCCGACGCACAATTCGGTGCACTATTTCTCGAATACCAGCCGGCATGGCAATGAATTCATTTTCTTGAAGAACAATGAGAAAGTTGTGGTTCCGATAAATGGCGCAATGGCGGTCAACGAAACAGAGCTGTATCTGAAGCTGTGCCTCGAAGGATATGGCCTCGTGCAGATTGCTGAAATACTGGCCATCGAACATCTGCGAGCCGGCCGGCTCGTGGAAGTCTTGTCGAATTTCCGCCCCGCGCCGGTGCCCGTATCGCTTGTCTATCCAAATCAAAAATTGCTTTCGCCCGCAACCCGCGCATTTGCAGACTGGGCGATTGAACTCTTTTCCAGGCCGTCATTGGGTTTGTGATGCCACAACTTCTACGGCGAGCAGCGCCATACGACGCTGACGGTGCTTGGAAGATTCAGAAGGCGGGCTTCCCCTTCACCCACGCCGCGCAGACTTCCTGTGCGCCAGTTCCGCAGCCTGCGCCCCGATGAGCTGCGCCCGCGCGCGCATCTGCGCAACCACTGTCTCCACGCGCGCGTCGGGCAGGCGCTCGGTGATGGTGGCGATGGCCAGGCCGGCCACGGTGCGGCCGTCGGCCAGGCAGATCGGTACCGCGACCGCGCGCGAGCCCGGCACCACGCCCACCGGCGCGTAGGCATAGCCTTGCGCGCGGGTGCGCACCGCGCGCTGCAGCAGTTCGGCCGGGTCCACGTGCAGGGCCTTGAGCTTGCGCGCGTTGCGCCGCACCACGTCGGCGGCCTCGTCGGCCGGCAGCGACGCCAGCAGCACCAGGCCGCTCACGCCCACGCCCAGCGGGCGGCGCGCGCCGATCTCTATCGACAGCACCTTCACCGGAAAGCTACCGGTGCGCCGATCGATGCAGACCGAATCCGCGCCGTTGCGGATGGTGAGGAACGCGGTGTCGCCCAGGCTCTCGCTGAGGTAGCGCAGGTGCGGCTCGGCAATGGCCTGAATGGGGAAACGGCTCGCACGCGCCAGGCCGAGCAAGGAGACCTCGCCGCCCACCAGGTAGCGGCGCGTGGACAGGTCTTGTTCGACCGCGCCTTCTTCGACCAGCACGCGCAGCAGGCGGTGCACGGTGGGGCGGTTCAGGCCGGTGTGGCTCACCACGTCGGTCAGCCGAACGCCGCGCTCCTGGCCGGTGGCCAGCACGCGCAGCACCGCGAGCGCGCGGCGCACGCTCTGCGCGCCGGCGGTGGCCGAAGCGTCGGCTTCGGCCCCGGCGCCGGTGTTGTTCTTATCCGCCGCTGCCGCCATCCATCACCTGCTTGGGTGTCTGCTGCATGCCGCGCAGCGTGACGATCTCGCCCAGCGTGGCGTAGTTGGGCCCGCCGATGCGGCAGACCGGGTCGAGCGCGCGCGTGTCGACCTTGCCGTCGCGCAACAGGCCGTCGCGAATGTGAAAGGCCGTGACCTCGCCCACGAAAAACTCGGCGCCGGTTTCGCCGAAGGCGATCACGCGCTCCAGCTTGCACTCCATGCTGACCGGCGCGTCCGCCAACCGCGGCACGCGCACCGTGCTGCAGGGCAGCGTGCCCAGGCCGAGCAGTTCGGCCTCGCTCACGTCGGGCGCGTGCTCGGCGCTGCTGTCGTGGATGGCGACCATCTGCGAAGCGTTGCCGATGTTCACCACGAACTCGCGCAGCGCATGAATGTTGGCGCCCGTGTCCTTGCGCTGGCCCGCCTTGCGCCCGATGTTCACGCCCAGCAGCGGCGGCTTGTTCGACACGAAGGTGAAGCAGGAGAACGGCGCGAGGTTGACCACGCCGGCCTCCGACAGCGTGGTGATCCACGCAATGGGGCGCGGCACGACGATGCCGCTCATCAAGCGGTAGGCGGCTTCGGGCGACAGGTCGCCGGCATCGAGAAACATGGCAGGGCCTTGTGAGGTGGCGGGGCCTCGATTGTCCGCAGCGCATCGGCCGCGCCGCACCGGGACTTCCCGAAAACGTCCACGATATGGAACAAGCGCAGCTTATTGCATTGCAGCATCGGCTCGCGGATTCTTAGAGTGCAGGTGTCGCCGATGAAACCGCAGCCCACTTGCGGTGCCGGTGTCGAATCAGGAGACATCCCTTGAAGAAATTCAGCAGCACCCTTTCCACAGCCGTCACCGTCGCGGTGTCGGCATGCACCGCCCTTGCCGCCCTTACCGCGCTGCCCGCCACGGCGCAAGAAGCCTGGCCCGACAAACCCGTGAAGCTCGTGCTGCCCTACCCGCCCGGTGGCAACGTGGACGGCGCGGCGCGCATCATCAGCGAGCAGTTGCAGGCCGTGTTCAAGCAGCCCTTCATCGTGGACAACCGCCCCGGCGCGGGCGGCATGATCGCCGCGGAATACGTGGCCAAGGCCACGCCCGACGGCTACACCTTCTTCATGGGCGCGAACGGGCCGATTCTGTTCTCGCCGACCATCTTCAAGCGCAACGCCTACGACTGGAAGAAAGACTTTGCGCCGGTCAGCTCGGTGTCGTTCACGCCGCTGGTGCTGCAGGTGCACCCCTCCACGCCGTACAAGACGGTGGCCGACCTGCTGGCCGAAGGCAAGAAGCCCGGCAACACGCTGACCATGGCCTCGCCCGGTGCCGGCACGCAGAACCACCTGGTGAGCGAGTACCTGCAGCGCGAAAGCAAGGCGCACTGGACCACGGTGCACTACAAGGGCAACGCGCCGGCCACCACCGACCTGCTGGGCGGGCAGGTGCAGTTCAACTTCGACCAGATTTCGGTGGCCGGGCCGTTCATTCAGCAGGGCCGCACGCGCGCGCTGGCCGTCACCTCGGCCAAGCGGCTGCCGCAGTTGCCCGACGTGCCCACCTTGCAGGAGGCGGGCTTCAAGGACTTCAGCACCGAGACCTTCACCGGCATCCTGGCGCCGCGCGCCACGCCGCCGCAGGTGGTGGCGCGCCTGTCGGAGGCGCTGCGCAAGATCCTGTCCGACCCCGCCGTGCAGGCCCGCTTTCAGACGCTGGGCTCCGAGGCGCGCGGCAGCACGCCCAAGCAGTTCACCGAGTTCCTGACCAAGGAAGACGCGCGGTGGATGCCGGTGATCAAGCAATCCAACATCACCGCGGACTGAACGCTCCATGACCGCAACCACCACCCCCACGCGCACCAGCATCTACATCGACGGCTTCGGCCACAAGAACCCGATTCCGGCGGCCTGCCGCGTCGGCCCGCTGCTGGAGAGCGGCAGCATCCAGGGCAACGACCCCGCCACCGGCAAGCCGGCCGAGACCATCGAGGCGCAGTGCCGCTTCATGCTCGACAACGTGCGCCGCATCGTCGAGGCGGCGGGCGGCGGCACGCAGCACGTGGTGAAGCTCACCGTGTGGATGAAGGACCGCAGCCAGCGCCCCGCACTCAACGTGCCCTGGCTCGAGATGTTCCCCGATGCCGCCTCGCGCCCCGCACGCCACGCCATCGTCGCGCCCGAGCTGGACATGGGAAAGCTCATCGAGTGCAGCTTCACCGCGTGGATCGCTTGAGCCTATAGCTCACTCATCGACTTGCAATTTCTCATGACCCCCATGCCCGACTACCTCCCCTTCGACCCGCACCCGCGCGCGCCCGTGCCGCTGCCCCCCGCGCTGTCGTGCGACAGCCAGTTCCACGTCTTCGGCCCGCGCGCGCAATACCCGGTGCGGCCCAACGCCGCCTACGAAATGCCCAGCGCCACCTGGCAGGTCGCGCAGAAGCTGCACGCCACGCTGGGCATCCAGCGCGGCGTGATCGTGCAGGCCACCACCTACGGTGCCGACCACACGGTGGTGCTCGACGCGCTCGAAGGCCTGAACGCCGGCGGACCGCGCCGCTACATGGCGTGTGCCAACGCCGCTGTGCTGACCGAGCGCGACGACGCCTACCTGCACAAGCTTCACGACGCCGGCGTGCGTGGTGCGCGCTTCACGCGTGGTGGCCTGGGCATCAGCCTGAGTGCCGCCGAACAGGCACGCGCCTTCGCCCGCGTGAAAGAGCTGGGCTGGTACGTCAAGGTGCAGCCCGAGCCCCACGGCATTGCCGAGCAACTGGCCACCTTCGAATCGCTCGACGTGCCAGTGCTGCTCGACCACATGGGCCGCGCCGACCCGTCGCTGGGCGACGCCGATGCGAGCCTCGTGCGCATGCGCGAACTGCTGGCGCGCGGCAACTTCTGGGTGATGTTGTCGCTCTCCGAAAAAATCTCCAAGACCGGTGCGCCGTGGAACGACGTGGTGCCGCTGGCGCAGCGCCTGATCCAGGCCGCGCCAGATCGTTGCGTGTGGGGCAGCGACTGGCCGCACCCGGTGTCGGTGAAGCAGCCGCCCAACGAGGGCGCGCTGCTCGAACTGCTCTACCGCTTCGCACCTGATGCCGCCACGCGGCAGAAGATTCTTGTCGACAACCCCGCCCGCTTTTTTGGATTCGAGACCGCATGAAACTCATCAGCTACCTGCACGGCGGGGCCTCGCACTGGGGTTGCGTCATTGGCGACAGTGACAGCCAAGGCGTCGTCGATCTGGGGCGCCGCCTGCCCGCGTTCGCTACGCTGTCCGCGCTGCTGGCCGGCGGTGACGCCGCGCTGGCACAGGCACGCGCCGCGGCCGAAGGTGCCACGGCCGACCATGCGCTGGCCGAGGTGCGCTTCGCGCTGCCCATCGTGCAGCCGCGCCGCGTGTTCTGCATCGGCGTCAACTACGCGCACCGCAACGCCGAGTACAAGGACGGCAGCGATCTGCCCAAGTACCCGAGCATTTTCATGCGCGTGGCCGAATCGTTCGTGGGCCACGGCGAGGCGCTGCAGCAGCCGCTCGAATCGACACAGCTGGACTACGAAGGCGAGATCGCCATCGTCATCGGCCGCCGCGCGCGCCGCGTGCAGGGCGACGAAGCACTGGCCTGCATCGCCGGCCTCACCTGCATGAACGAAGGCACCATCCGCGACTGGGTGCATCACGCCAAGTTCAATGTGACGCAGGGCAAGAACTTCAATGCCTCGGGCGCCATCGGCCCGTGGATCGTCACGGCCGACGAATTTCCGCAAGGCTTTGGCGCGCTGCGCGTGCGCACGCGCGTGAACGGCGAGCCGCGCCAGGACGACACCACCGCCAACCTGATGTTCGACTTTGCCTACCTGGTGCACTACCTGTCGACCTTCACCACGCTGGAGCCCGGCGACATCATCGCCACGGGCACGCCGACCGGCGCGGGCATTCGATTCGATCCACCCAGGTTCCTGCAGCCCGGGGACGTGGTCGAGGTAGAAGTGAGCGGTGTGGGCGTGCTGCGCAATGTGGTGCAGGCGGAAGGGAGCGCCGCATGAGCCTCGACGCCACCACCCTCTCGCAGGCCGCCGAGCGGCTGGAGCAGGCGCAGCACACCCGCGTGGCATGCCGTCAGTTCTCGCTCGACTACCCCGACATGAGCATCGACGACGCCTACGCCATCCAGCATGCGTGGATGCAGCTGAAGCTGCGCAACGGCCGCACGGTGAAGGGCCACAAGATCGGCCTGACCTCCAAGGCGATGCAGCGCGCGGTGAACATCGCCGAGCCCGACTACGGCACGCTGCTCGACGACATGTTCTACCGCGACGGCGCGGTGATTCCCACCGAACGCTTTCTGCAACTGAAGATAGAGGCCGAGCTGGCCTTTGTGCTGGCGCGCCCGCTGTCGGGCCCCGACTGCACGCTGTTCGACGTGCTCGACGCCACCGCCTACGTGACGCCCGCGCTCGAAATTCTGGACGCGCGCATCCAGCGCATCGACCCCGCCACGGGGCGCACGCGCAACGTGTTCGACACCATCTCCGACAACGCGGCCAATGCCGCGCTGGTGCTGGGCGGTCGGCCGTTCAAGCCCGCGCTGATCGATGCGGACATGCGGCGCATCGGCGCCATCGTGAGCCGCAACGGCGAGGTCGAAGAAACCGGCCTGGCCGCGGGCGTGCTCAACCACCCCGGTTATGGCGTGGCCTGGCTGGCGAACCGGCTGCACCGCTTCGGCGTGACGCTGCAGGCCGGGCAGGTCATTCTGGCGGGCTCGTTCATCCGCCCGATCGAGGTCGGCAAGGGCGACACGGTGGTGGCCGACTACGGCAGCTTCGGCACCGTGTCGTGCCATTTCGGGTGAGCGCCATGCCTGTGCCCACCAATCACTTCAAGCGCGCGCTGGCGGCCGGCGTGCCGCAGATCGGCCTGTGGTCGACGCTGCCCGACCCGTATGTGTCGGAGATCGTGGCGGGCGCCGGTTTCGACTGGGTGCTGCTCGACACCGAGCACACGCCCACCGACGTGCCGCACATGCTGCACCAGCTGCAGGCCGTGAGCGCCGCGGTGCCGGCCGACACCGCGCGGCGCACCAGCGCCGTGGTGCGGCCCGACTGGAACGACACGGTGCTCATCAAGCGCTACCTGGACATCGGCGCGCAGAGCCTGCTGCTGCCCTTCGTGCAGAGCGCTGCCGAGGCGCAGGCCGCGGTGCGCGCCACGCGCTATGCGCCGCAAGGCGTGCGCGGCATGGGCGGGTCGACGCGGGCATCGAACTTCGGGCGAATTGCCGACTACGTGCAGCGCGCGCAAGAAGAGCTGTGCGTGCTGGTGCAGGTGGAAACGCGCGAGGCGCTCGACCACCTCGACGAAATTCTTGCGGTGGACGGTGTGGACGGCGTGTTCATCGGACCGGCGGACCTGTCGGCCAGTCTCGGGCATCCGGGCGACCCGGGCCACCCCGAGGTGAAGCGCGCCATCGACGACGCCATTCGCTGCATTCGTGCCAGCGGCAAGGCGCCCGGCATATTGATGCTGGACGACACCAGGGCACGCGAGTGCATGGACCTGGGCGCGCTGTTCGTGGCGGTGGCGATGGACCTGCAGATTCTGGCGCGGGGCGCCGAGGCGGCGGCTGCGCGTTTCGACGACCGGCGCGGGTCAGGCCGTGTGGCGCCGAGCCCTGTCGCTTACTGATCGATCAGCCCGCGTTCAGGCGACGCCAGCGTGCCGGCGAGGTGCCCACGTGCGCAGAGAACACCCGCGTCAGGTGGCTCTGGTCCGAGAAGCCGCAGGCCGCGGCAATTTCCGCGATGGGCAGCTCGGCCTGGCCCAGCAGGCGGCGCGCAGCCTCCACGCGCTGGGCCACCAGCCAGGCATGCGGCGTCTGGCCGGTGGTCTGCTTGAAGGCCTTGCTGAAATGGCCGCGCGACAGCGCGCACTCGCGCGCCACCTCGGCCAGCGACACGTCACCGGCCAGGTGCTCGCGCAGAAAGGCCTTGGCGCGGCGCTCCTGCCAAGGCGCGAGGCCGCGCGACTCGGCATTGACCGCCGCGCTCGCCCCGCCGCCATAGGCGTGCAGCACATGGGCCTTCAGGGCCAGCGTGAGATGGTCGACGAAGAGCGTGCTCGCGGCTTCGGGCTGCAGCAGCGCCGGCAGCATGGCGCGCCCCAGGCCCGCCACCACGGGGTCGACGGTGCCGGCCTCGCAGTGCAGCGCGCCGACGCGCGGCACGTCCATCTCGCTGGCGAATGCATCGAGCGTGGCGCGCGGCATGTGGAACAGCACCACATTGAACGGACTGCACACATAGGCCGACGCGCACTCGCTCAGGTCGGCGATGTGGAAAGCGCCCTCCTGCTGCAGCCCCAGGCGTTGCGTGGCGCCGCCCTTGCAGATGCGGCGGCTGCCGCCGGCGTCGATTTCCACGCTGAGCAGAAACGCGTCTTCGCTCGGCAGCGGCGGCAGCACGAACAGGTGCGGCTGGTCGTAGTGCATGCGCGCAATGCCCAGCTCCGAACCCCAGCGCGAGGTAGCGACCAGCGAAGGCACGGCGTCCACGCCGTACTGCCTGGCAAGGCGTTGGCCGAAGCGGCTGTCGGGGCAGGTGGAAGGCGGCATGCGCCGGATGTTATGCCGCACGGGCCAACCTGTGATGACAACGGGGCATCGCGCGGGCGACGACACGGGGCATCGCGCGGCGAAGCCACGAGGCATCGCCGCGCGATTCAGGCCGTAGAACGAAAAAGGCCGCCAAACGGCGGCCTTGATTGCGACACGAAGTACGTGAAGCCTGAGGGCGAGCCTTACTTGCCTCCTGGCACCTTGCCTTCTACGCCCTTGACGTAGAAGTTGACGCCGCTCAGAAATTTGTCGTCGGCCACTGCATCCTTGGCCACCACTTCCTTGCCGTCCTGGCCCAGGATCGGGCCCTTCCAGATCACGAAGCTGCCGTCCTTCAGGCCCTTCTTCACTTCCTCGACCTTGGCCTTGGTTTCGGCCGGCACGTCGTCGGCGATCGACACGAGGTCGATGGCGCCTTCCTTCACGCCCCACCACGCCTGGCCCGTGGCCCACTTGCCGTCCAGTGCTTCCTGCGTGGCCTTGATGTAGTACGGCGCCCAGTTGATGGTGGCCGAGGCCAGGTGGGCCTTGGGGCCGTAGGCGGTCATGTCGGAGTCCCAGCCGAAGGCGCGCTTGCCCTTCTCTTGGGCGGTCTTCAGCACGGCCGGCGAGTCGGTGTTCTGGAACAGCACGTCGGCGCCACCGTTGATGAGCGCGGTGGCAGCTTCGGTTTCCTTGGGCGGGCTGAACCATTCGTTCACCCACACCACCTTGGTGGTGATCTTCGGGTTGACCGACTGCGCGCCCAGCGTGAAGCTGTTGATGTTGCGCAGCACCTCCGGAATAGGCACCGAGCCGACCACGCCCAGCGTGTTGCTCTTGGTCATGGCACCGGCAATGACGCCGGCCATGTACGCGCCTTCGTACGTGCGGCTGTCGTAGGTGCGCATGTTCTCGGCGGTCTTGTAGCCGGTGGCGTGCTCGAACTTCACGTCCTTGCTGTCGGCCGCGACCTTGAGCATGGGCTCCATGTAGCCGAAGGTGGTGCCGAAGATCAGCTTGTTGCCCTGGCCGACCATGTCGCGGAACACGCGCTCGGCGTCGGCGCCTTCGGGCACGCTTTCGACAAAAGTGGTCTTGATCTTGTCGCCGAATTCCTTTTCGAGCGCCTTGCGTGCGTTGTCGTGCGCAAAGGTCCAGCCGCCGTCGCCGACCGGGCCGATGTAGGCGAACGCGATGTTCAGCGGCGCCGCAGGTGCCGGCGCGGGTGCTGCTGCTGCCGGGGCCGGTGCGGGGGCCGCGGCCGGTGCTGCCGCTTCTTCTTTCTTGCCGCAGCCGATCAGGGCCGCCGAAGCGACCGCCGTGAGGGCAGCCAGCTTGAGCAGGGAGCGCTTGTTCAGATCATTCATTGTCGAAAATCCTCAAAAAGGACGGGTTGGCGGAAAACCGAAAAACGCGATTATGAGCCGGGGTAGAACGGTTTCCCGATGGAAGCCGGCATGTTGACGCGGATGAATGCGGGGTTGCGCGAGATGAGCGCCAGCACCACGATGGGCGCGATGTACTGCAGCATGCTGAGGAACTGCGCGGGCACGTCCACACCGCTGCTCTGCAGGTGAAAACCGAGCATCGACACGCCGCCGAACAGATACGCCCCGAGCAGCACGCGCATCGGGCGCCAGGTGGCGAAGGTGGTGAGCGCCAATGCGATCCACCCGCGCCCGGCCACCATGCCTTCGACCCACAGCGGGGTGTACACGGTGGACAGGTACGCCCCCGACAAGCCGCACAGCGCGCCGCCGGCAATCACGGCCATGAAGCGGATGCGGCGCACGGGGTAGCCCAGCGCGTGGGCCGATTCGGGCGATTCGCCGACCGAGCGCAGCACGAGGCCGGCGCGCGTTCTGTACAGGAACCAGATGAGCCCGAAGGTCAGCACGACCGCGAAGTACACCATGGGGTGGTGGCGGAACAGCGCGGGGCCGACGAGCGGAATGTCGCTGAGCACGGGGATGGCGTACGGCACGCTCTCGGGCAGTTTGGCCTGCACGAAGTTGATGCCGGCAAAGGCGGAGAAGCCGACGCCGAACAGGCTGAGTGCGAGGCCGGTGGCGTACTGGTTGGTGTTGAGCCAGATGACGAGCACGCCGAAGAAGGCGGCCAGCAGCGCACCGGCGGCCATGCCGGCGAGGAAGCCGAGCCAGGGGTTGCGGGTGACGACGACGGTTGCAAAACCGGCGATGGCGGCGCACAGCATCAGGCCCTCGGCACCCAGGTTGACGATGCCGGCTTTCTCGTTGATGAGCAGGCCGAGTGCGGCGATGGCGAGCACGGTGCCCGCGCTCAGTGTGGAACCCAGCAGGAGTGCGTAGCTTTCCATGTCAGTTTTTCGCCTTCTGTTGGGGTGTTTGTTTTTGCTGTTGTCTTTGGTGCTGTTGTTCAGGGCTGCGTTGTTCAGGGCGCGTGCAAAGGCCGCCGGGTACTCCCCTCCGCGAATGTCCCCCGGGGCTTCGCCCCTCCTCCTTTATTTCGCTGCGGGGAGCACCCGACGCCCTTTGCACTGGGCACGCTGCCGGTGATCGCACGATCAACGACCGCTCCGAATAACGCACACGCCGATGGGGTGCCTTGCGCAGCGAAATAAAGGAGGAGGCCGAAGGCCGGGGGACATTCGCGGAGCAAGGTAC
>NNBV01001179.1_pt1 | contig 59541 bp, 61 predicted proteins | sample 1173771 | NCBI WGS metagenome assembly NNBV01 (sample SAMN07173938, study PRJNA388173) | plant metagenome | isolation source: symbiotic tissue sample KVS11 | place: Norway: Troms, Kvaloya island | reverse complement strand
GGTTAGTAATGCGTTGTATTGTTGCGGCCGTGAGTTTCACGATCTTGATGCCTGTGCTTGCCTATGCGGACTCCTCCATCAAGCAAGTTTCCTTCCAGCCGCAGGTCAAGGGGCTGGGCTGCCTCAAGCCCGAAGCTGTCGCCATGATCAAGGAACTCACCGACAGGATCGGCCCGATCCAGATCACCTCGACCTGCGGCGGGCGCCACGCGCGGCGGTCGCAGCACTACAGTGGCAAGGCGATCGATTTCCGGCCGCTCGCCACCTCCGCCCGCAAGGCCGTCGCGGTCGCCAAGGCGCTCGACAGCACCGGCGGCGTCGGCTCCTATCCCAACGGCATCGTGCATGTCGATGTCGGCGACCGGGAGCTGTCCTGGTTCGGTCACAAGCGCGCCCGCAGCCGCTACGCCTATAATGCGGTGCGCAGCACCAGATAACCGCCCAGCGCCAGCAGTCCTGCGAAAAAGCAGAGCTTGAACGCGGCCGCCGAGATGCGGTTGCGGATCACCGTCCCGGCCGCCATCCCGGCGAGCGCCGGAGCCAGCGCCAGCAGCGAGTTCCACGCCACCTGCAGGTCGAGCGCTCCCGCGCCGAGCAATCCCACGGACAGCGCCAGCGTCGAGACGATGAAGGAGACGCCGAGCGCCTGCACCAGCTCGTCCTTGTCGAGGCCGAGCGCCTGCAGATAGGGCACGGCCGGCAGCACGAAGACGCCGGTCGCAGCGGTGGCGACGCCGGTGGCGATGCCGATCAGCGGCGAAAGCCAGCCCTCCGCCCGCGCCGGGACCCGCAGTTTCGCGGCCTTGAGGCCGACCAGCCCATAGAGCACGAGCGCGATGCCGAGCCAGAGCGTGGCCGAGCCGTTCTTCTGCTGCTCCAGCAGGCCGGCTCCCGCCCAGGTGCCGACGCAAATGCCAGCCAGCATGGGCCAGAGCCGGATGAGGATCGCCTTCAGGCCGGGACCGGTCGCGATCTGCCAGCCATTGGTGATGAGATTGGGCACGACCAGCAGGGCGGCGGCCTGCGCCGGAGCCATGACCACGCCGAGGATACCGACCGCGATGGTCGGCAGGCCCAGCCCGATGACGCCCTTGACGAAGCCGGCCAGCAGGAAGGTCCCGGCGATGAAGAGGATGAGGCCGATGTCGTTCATGGGGCGGTTCTGGCATTGCCGACGCGTTCTGTCTCGGCTGGATGCTACGGCCACCACCGAAGCGTTCCCGCTTGCGCGTCGGCCTTGGCGGCGCATGATGCCATCATGACCACGAACGGCCCCTATCTCGCCGAGATCGCCCATCTGATGGGAGACCCCGCCCGCGCCAACATGCTGCACGCGCTGATGGACGGCCGCGCGCTCACGGCCAAGGAACTGGCCTGGCTCGCCGGTGTCGCGCCGCAGACCGCGAGCGGCCATCTCGCCAAGCTGATGCAGGGCGGCCTGCTGGCGGTCGCGGTGCAGGGCCGTCACCGCTACTATCGCCTCGCCGGCCCGGAGGTCGCGCAGGCGCTGGAAGGGTTGATGGTGCTGGCGGGCGCGGAAGGCGCGCACCGGTGCCTGCCCTCGCGTGTCGGCGCGGAACTGAGCCAGGCCCGCACCTGCTACGACCATTTCGCCGGCCGTCTCGGAACCGGCATCCATGACGCGCTGGTCGCCGGCGGCCATCTTGGTGTCGCCGAGGGCGGTTATGGCCTGACCGGCTCGGGCGAGGCGATCTTCGCCAGGCTGGGCGTGGCTCCGGCAAACAAGCCGAGCCGCCGCGCCGCATTGCGGCCCTGCCTCGACTGGAGCGAGCGCCGGCCGCATCTGGCGGGTTCGCTCGCCGCCGCGCTGGCCTGCCGCTGCTTCGAGACGGGCTGGGTCCTGCGTCGCAAGGACAGCCGCGCCGTGACGTTGACGCAAGCCGGCAGGGCGGCGCTGGCGCAGGCGCTGCCCGGCTTCCGCTGCGACGCGCCTGAGCCTGTCAGCCCTGCCGTTCCAGAGCCTGCGACAGCCTTCGCTTGACCTCTTCCTTCACCGGCAGGGCGGCGTCGAGAATCGCCTTCGCCTTGAAGAAATCGAGCCCGCCGATGCCGTCGGCTCCCGCGCGGATCAGGATGTCGGGCGGTTGCCGCTCGATCATGCGCTGCACAATCGTCCGCGTCAGGATCTGGCTGACGCCGAGCATCGCCTCCAGCGGGTGCGGCACGCGCGTCTCGCTGATCGTCGCGGGCGCGCTGGTGTCGACCGCCATGACGATCCGGCCAGGCGCCATCAGCCGGTCGTAAGGAAGGGGGTTGATCGCCCCGCCATCGATCAGCACGTGCCCGTCGATGACAACCGGGCGCACCAGGCCCGGAATCGCCAGCGAGGCGGCGACGGCGGGCGTCAGCGGGCCATGGCCCAGCGTGACCTCGGCATGCAGATGATAATCCGTCGCGGTCGCCGCGAAGGGGATCGTCAGCTCCTCGAATCGATCCGGCACGGCATCCGGCCAGAACAGGTCGAGCATCCGCTCGCCATCGATCAGGATGGGGTTGCCGAGCCCGCGCATCAGATCGGTGAACTTGCCGACGCGGGCATCGAGCAGCCGCGCGATCACGCGGGCCCGGTCGCGGAAGCTGTGCGTGACATGCTCGCGCAGGTCGCGGCCGGAAAGCCCGGCCGCATAGGCCGCCCCGATGATCGCGCCCATCGAACAGCCGGCGATGAAGGCAGGCCTGACGCCGAGTTCGTCGAGCGCTTCCAGCACCGGGATATGGCTCAGGCCCCTTGCCCCGCCGGCGCCCAGCACGAGGACGAGTTCCGGCTCGGTTCCGGCCGGATCGATGATGGGGCCTGTGTTCGCCTGCGCCACCATGCCGTCCCGTCCCGCCGCGGCGCTCAGGATTCGCCGCTCTCCTTCATAACGGCTTGCGCCATCTCGCCGAGGCTGGTGAAGCGGAAATCGTAATGCGGCATCTCGCCCGGATTCATCGTGGCGCCGAAGCCCTCTTCGCCATGGCGCCGGTGGATCCAGCAGGAGGCGAGGCCGGCCGCATTCGCCGGCTTGTGGTCGTGGAACAGGCTCTCGGCCGTGTGGAGGATGTCGCCCTTGCCGACGCCCAGCGAGGCCAGCGCCTCCAGCATATAGTCGAAATTCGCCGCCGCCGGCTTGTAGGCCCCGATGTCCTCGGCCGCGTAGATCGCATCGAAGGTCACAGCCAGGCGGCGGTTGCTCTGCGCGAAGGATTCATTGTCGACATTGGACAGGATCACCAGCTTGTAGCGCCGCTTCAGCACCTGCAGCGCGGCCACCGTGTCGGGAAAGACCGGCCAGTCGCCGACGGAAGCGCCATAGGCCTGGCACTCCTCCCAAGCCGCCGGCACGCCCCATTCCTCGGCCAGGCGCTTGTAGACGATCGCAAGTAGCTCGCTGTAGCGCTTCGTCGGCGTATGGCGCTGCTGGCTCGATTCATGCCGGGCATGGGCCTCCAGCACTGCGTTGCGGCTCAGGGGCCGGCCGACCTTCGCCACCAGCGGCGCGAGCGCGGCGACCATGCCGCTCTCCCAGTCGATCAGCGTGCCATAGCAATCGAAGGTCAGGGTGTTGAAATCGGTTAGCTTCATCGGAGACTCCAGATCGCTTCGGGCCGGATTGATGCAAGGCCGGGGCCTGCATGATCGCGGGCCGATCAGGCGTCGGTCTTGGACAAAAACGGAATCAGCGCCTGCAGCGTCGCCGCCGGGTTTTCCTCCGGCAGGAAATGCCCGCTGTCGATCGGCTGCCCGTCCGCCTGCGGCGCGAAGGTCTCGCGCCAGATCGCCAGCGGGCTCGCGCCCTTGGCCGGAATGCCGGCCTCGCCCCAGAGGATCAGCACCGGGCAGAGGATGCGCTTTCCCGCCGCGAGATCGGCCTTGTCATGCGCGACATCGGTGGTCGCGCCGGCCCGGTAGTCCTCGCAGGCCGCATGGATGCGGGCCGGGTCGTTGAAGGACTCGCCGTAAGATCGCAGCGCCAAGGGATCGAACAGGTCGAGCGACTTCGCCCGCGTCCAGCTCGCGATGGTGTGGTCGAGCCAGCCCAGCGGATCGGCCTTGATCAGGTTCTCCGGCACCGGCTCGGGCTGCGCCAGGAAGGTCCAGTGATAGACCTGCATGGCGCGGCCGGCATTCATGCCATCCCACATCGACACCGTGGGCAGGATGTCGAGCAGCGCCAGCCTCTCGACGCGGCCGGGATGGTCGAGCGCCAGCCGGTAGGCGACGCGCGCGCCGCGATCATGGCCGACGACGGCAAAGCGCAGATGCCCCAGCGCCTGCATCACCGCGACGATGTCCTCGCCCATGGCGCGCTTCGTATAGGTCTCGCGCCCGCCATCGCCATGCGGCGCGGCCGACCAACCATAGCCGCGCAGGTCGGGGCAGACGACGGTGTGTGTCTTCGCCAGCTCGCCCGCGATCCTGTGCCATTCGGCATGGGTCTGCGGGAAGCCGTGGATCAGCACCACCGGCGGCCCCTCGCCACCGACACGCGCGAAGATCTTGCCGATCGGGCCATCGATCCAATGCGGCGCGAAACCGGGGAAGAGGCTGTCGAGATTGCTCATGTCGGGAAGGATAACCCCGCTTCCGGCAGCTTGTCAGCCTTCGCGTTCCCGCTTCACCGCCTGCCAGCCGATGTCGCGGCGGCAGAAGCCTTCGGGCCAGTCGATCGCGTCGACCGCTGCATAGGCCCGCGCCTGCGCCTGCGCGACCGTCTTGCCGAGCCCGACCATGTTGAGCACGCGGCCGCCGCTGGCGACGATGTCGGTCGCCGTCTGCTTCGTGCCGGCGTGGAAGACCAGCACGTCGTCGAGCCCCTGCGCGGTCTCGATGCCGCCGATGACGCTGCCGGTCTCGGGCTTGGCGGGATAGCCGCGCGCCGCCAGCACCACGGTCAGCGCCGCCTGGTCCGACCAGCGCAGAGAGATGGAATCGAGCACGCCGTCGCAGGCGGCGAGCAGCGCCGGCACGATGTCGCTCTTCAGGCGCGGCATCAGCACCTCGCATTCGGGATCGCCGAAGCGGACATTGTATTCGATCAGCTTGGGGCCTTGCGCCGTGATCATCAGCCCCGCGAAGAGCACGCCCTTGAAGGGCGTGCCCCGCTGCGCCATCCCGGCCAGCGTCGGCCTGATGATCTCCGCCATGACGCGCGCTTCCAGCGCGGGCGTCATCACGGGCGCGGGCGAATAGGCACCCATGCCGCCGGTGTTGGGGCCGGTGTCGCCGTCGCCGACGCGCTTGTGGTCCTGCGCCGAGGCGAGCGCCAGCGCATGCGTGCCGTCACAGAGCGCGAAGAAGCTCGCCTCCTCGCCGATCATCCACTCCTCGATCACGACCTCGGCGCCGGCCGCACCGAGCCCGCCGGAAAACATCATCTCGATGGCTTCATTCGCTTCGTCGAGCGTTTCGGCCATCACCACGCCCTTGCCGGCGGCGAGGCCGTCGGCCTTGATCACGATCGGCGCGCCCTGGGCCGCGACATAGGCTTTGGCGGCGGCGGCGTCGGCAAAGCGGCCGAAGCCGGCGGTGGGGATGCCGAACTCGGCGCAGAGTTCCTTGGTGAAGGCCTTCGAGCCTTCGAGTTGGGCGGCCGCTTTCGAGGGGCCGAAAGTCTTGATGCCGGCGGCGGTCAGGTCGTCGGCGATGCCGTCGACGAGGGGGCCTTCGGGCCCGACCACGACGAGATGGATCTTCTGCAACCGGCAGAACGCGATCACGGCCGGGTGGTCGGCGATGTCGAGCACGACATTGTCGCCGCATTGCGCGGTGCCGGGATTGCCCGGCGCGATGAACAGCCGGTCGCAGAGCGGCGAGCCCGAGATCGCCCAGGCGAGCGCATGCTCGCGGCCGCCCGAACCGATCAGAAGGATGTTCATCGCCGCATCTCCACTTGTCTGCCCGCGCAATAGCGGTCGGGCGAGGACGGGGCAACGCTTCTGCTGCGTCATCCACCTCGCTATGGTCGCGCCATGGATACCGAATCGCCCGACGCCAAACCCGGCAACGCTCCCGAATGGTCGGTCTCGGACCTCTCGGGCGCCCTCAAGCGCACGCTGGAGGACGCCTTCGGCTTCGTGCGCGTGCGCGGTGAGATTTCGGGCTATCGTGGCCCGGTCGGCTCCGGCCACGTCTATTTCTCGCTCAAGGATGCCAACGCCAAGATCGATGCGGTGATCTGGAAGGGCGTCTTCGGGCGCCTGAAGACCAAGCCGCAGGAAGGGCTGGAGGTCATCGCCACCGGCAAGATCACCACCTTCGCCGGCAAGTCGAGCTACCAGATCATCATCGACTCGATAGAGCCCGCAGGCATCGGCGCGCTGATGGCGCTGCTGGAGGAGCGCCGCAAGCGGCTCGCGGCGGAGGGGTTGTTCGACGAGGCGCGCAAGCAGCTCATCCCCTATCTGCCTGTCGTCATCGGCGTCGTCACCTCGCCCACCGGCGCCGTCATCCGCGACATCCTGCATCGGCTGGAGGATCGCTTTCCCCGCCATGTCCTGGTCTGGCCGGTCAGGGTGCAAGGCGAGACCAGCGCCGCCGAGGTCGCCGCCGCCATCGCCGGCTTCAACGCGCTGCCGCAGGGCGGGCGCATCCCGCGCCCCGACGTCATCATCGTGGCGCGCGGCGGCGGCTCGCTGGAAGACCTGATGGGCTTCAACGAGGAGGTCGTGGTGCGCGCCGCCGCCGCCTCGCTGATCCCTCTGGTCTCGGCCGTCGGTCACGAGACCGACGTCACGCTGATCGACCATGCCGCCGATCTGCGCAGCCCCACGCCGACCGGCGCGGCCGAGAAGGTCGTGCCTGTGCGGGCCGAGCTGATGGCGACGCTCGCCGATCTGTCGCGCCGTCAGGCCGGTGCGATGCTTCGTCTCTCCGACCGTCGCCGCAGCGATCTGCGTGCGCTCGCCCGGGCGCTGCCGGGGCCCGAGGCGGTGCTGTCGGGGCCGCGCCAGCGGCTCGATCTCGCGGCGGCGCGGCTGGCGCCGGCGCTCGCCCGCAATGCCCGCGCGCATGAGCAGCAACTGGGGTTGGTGTCGCAGCGGCTGGCACGACAGTCGCCGCTGGCCCGGCTTGCAGCCTTGCGGGCTCGGCTTGAAGGCTATGGACGCGTGCTTGCGCAGGCGCAGAAAGCGGCCCTAGCCGCCGAGAGCCGGCGCATCGCTGAAGCGCGGCGCCGGCTGGGGGAACTCGCACAGCGGGCAGGCCAAGCTCTGGCCCGCGGCGTGGCTCAGCGCGGCGAGCGCTTGCCGACTCTGGAGACGCGGCTGCACCGGGCGTTCTCGCAGAGCGTCACGCGGCGGCGTGACCGCTGGCAATCCTCAGTCTCGCTGCTCGCCTCGCTTGGCCCGAACGCCGTTCTGGCGCGCGGCTATGCGCTGGTTCGCGACGAGGCTGGCACGCTCATTCGCGGCGCGGGCCAGGTGCGGCCGGGTCAGGCGTTGAGCGTGCAGGTCAGCGACGGGCGCTTTGGCGTGGCGGTCGCGGGGGCCGGCGAGGCGCCGTCGCGGCCCTTGCGTCCACAGCGGCGGGAGAGCCCCAAGGCCGGGCAGGGCGATTTGTTCTGAGGAGCGGCCCAACTTCACAGCCCTCATCCTGAGGAGACTGGCCTGCAATGCGGTGAGTGATTTCAACGGGGTTGGAATCGGGGTCCAAACCCGCGCGTCATTCCGGACAAGCCGCGAAAGCGGCGCCGCTCCGGAATCCATCGTAGAGAACTGTGGCCTCCGATGGATTCCGGAGCTCAGCTTCGCTGCGTCCGGAATGACGGCGTTTTTCCCGGGTGAACCGAGCCTCTGATCCCGTTCGGTTCTTTTCAGGTCAGGCCCGCAGGATGAGGGAGTATCGAATGGCCTCTGAAACGAAACGGCTTAAAGCCCCCTGAGGAACGCCTTCACTCGCTTGATCGCATCCTCGCGCGCGGCGGGGTTGGTCCCGACCGTGGCCTTGCCGGTGCCGGTGGCGGAATAGGCGATGTCGCTGCGTTCCTTCATCTCGAGCCGGGGGTGGTCGAAATCATGCAGCGCGCCGGGATAGACCACCAGCTCGACCTTTTCGCCGCGGGATTGCGCCGCCTTGGCGAGAAAGTCGCAAGGCGCCGCCGGGGTCCAGTCATCGGCATCGCCCATCAGCATCATCAGCGGCAGCCGCGCCGAAAAACTCGTCGATTCCGACTGGATCCGGCAGCCCGGATAGAAGGCGATGGCCTGGGCGAAGTCGGGTCTTTCGTCGGCGGGGCGGCGATCCCGGCGGATGGCCGCCAGAACCGTCGAGCCACCACCCGACCAGCCGAGCAAGGCGATCCTGTCGGCGCGAATGTCACTGCGCGACTGGAGCCACTGGCGCGCCGCGGAGGCGTCGGCGACACGCTCGCGGCTGGACCGAACGGTCAGTTCCTTTACGCCGCATTGCGAGCCGAGTTTGCGCGAGCCGTAGCTGTCGGGCATCAGCACGGCGAAGCCCTCGCGCGCCAGGCGCTCGCCCCAATCGGCATGCCGAAGCGAGAGCTTGCCATTGTCGCGCCACAGGCCGCCGCAACCATGCATCGCGACCACGGCCGGAAACGGCCCGGGGCCCTGCGGCAGGTAAAGCACCGAGTCGAGTTCGCCATCATAGCTGGGCACACGCACGCGCTCGTAGCCTGTCGCCAGCGCAGCCGTCGTCAGCAGCGCGAGCCCGGTCAGGACCGAGGCCAGGCGCGCAAGGCAGGACACCACGAGACGGGACATCACGAGGCTGGACATCATCGATGGGAACGCTATCACGGGAAGGGATTATTTCGACAATCCGCTCGTTGGGCAACATTTTAGATATATCATCATGAACATCACCGAACGCACGCCCCTGCACGGTTCCGAAGCCGCGCTCGACTATGGCCATGGCGAGTTCCGGGTCGTGCGTCCGGGCGCCTTCGTGCGCTGCGCCGTGACCGGCGCCCCGATCCGGATCGATGAGCTGCGCTACTGGTCGGTCGACTGGCAGGAGGCCTATGTCTCGCCCGAGGCCGTGCAGCTAAGGCTGCGCCGTGCCGGCCGGGCCTGACAGCGCCGCGACCAGTATCGCCTCGATCTGTTCGGGCTCCGCGAAGACGAGCGCGACCGGCACGGGCAGCAGCCGGTGGCGCTCCGCGTCCGGCCAGAGCGCACCGAGCTTGACCATGTCCTTTTCCGTCGTCGCGACCAGGCAGTCACGCGTCCGTGCGTCCGTGACGAGTGCCGCGACATCGCCGGCCGTATAGGCGTGGTGATCTCCGAAGACACGCTCGGACACGACTCGTGCGCCGGCCTGCATCAGGGTCGCCGTGAATTTCTCCGGCCGCCCGATCCCTGAAACCGCCAGAACGGGCTGCCCCCGGAGCCTCGCGACGGCCTCGCTGGCCGGCTCCAGCCGGGCGCGGATGACCGCGACACCGGCCCGCTGGGCTCGGGCCGCCACGGTCTCGCCCGGCGCGCCCGTGCCGATGACGAGCACGGCATCCGTCTGCTCCAGCTGCCCGCCGAGCGGCGCGCGCAGGGGCCCGGCCGGCAGGCAAGCGCCGTTGCCGATGCCGGATGCGCCGTCGACGACGGCCAGGCGCAGGCGCTTGGCGAGCGCCGGATTCTGCAGCCCGTCATCCATGACGATCACGCTGGCGCCCAGCGCACGGGCGAGCGCGGCTCCGGCGACCCGGTCGCGCGCCACCACGGTGCGCGCATGCCTGGCCATCAGCAGGGGCTCGTCGCCGACAGCATGGGCGGCATGATGCGCGGCATGGACTTCGACGGGGCCCGTCAGCGAACCGCCATAGCCACGCATCAGCACGAAGGGTTTCTCGCCGCGTCGCGCCAGCAGCCCGGCCAGGGCGATGGCGGTCGGCGTCTTGCCGGCGCCGCCCGCGACGAAATTGCCGACGCAGAGCACCGGCACGCCGACATCGCTGCCCCTGCCGCGCATGCGCCGCAGCGTGATCGCGCCATAGAGCTTGCCGAAAGGGGACAGAAGCCAGGACAGCAAGCCTGGCGGCTGCCACCAGAAGCCCGGCGCGCGCATCAGGATAGGCTGTCGCGCTGACCGAGCGCGATCCGCATCAAGAGCGGCTCCAGCGCCTGCATCGTCCGGTTCAGCGCGCCGCCGAGCTGGGTGCTGGTCTGGGCGGCGGCGCGGGCCGCCTGCCGGGCGCTCGCCGGGTCGCTCAGCCAGCGATGCACGGCGCCCGCAAGGCCCTGCGCATCGGCGACCTCGCGCGCGCCGCCATCCTTGTCGAAGGCTGCGAAGATGTCGGCGTTGTTATGGACCATGGGGCCGTGCAGCAGGGCGCAGCCGAGCTTGGCGGGCTCGATCGGGTTATGGCCGCCGATCATCGGCACCAGCGAACCGCCGAGATAGGCCACCTGCGAGAGGCGGAAGAGCAGGCCGAGTTCGCCGACCGTATCGGCGATGTAGAGTTCGATGTCGCGCTCCGGCATCTGGCCGGCGCCGCGCCGCGCCACGGCGATGCCGTTGGCCTGCGCCAGCGCCTCGATCTCGCCGCCGCGCTGCGGGTGGCGCGGCGCGATGATCGTGAGGAGCTTGGGCAGATACGGCTTGATCCCGAGATGGGCCGCGATGACCTGCTCTTCCTCGCCCGGATGCGTGCTGGCCGCGACCCAGATCGGCCGGCCGGTGGTCAGCCCGTCGAGGATCGCCAGCGTATCGGCATCGGCGGGTGGGGCGGGCACGTCGAATTTGAGATTGCCGGCGACGCTGACGCGCGGCGCGCCGAGCTGCGCCAGCCGTTCGGCATCGCCCTGAGACTGGGCAAGGCAGGATTCGAAGCAGGAGAGCAGGTAGCGCGAGGTCCGTGGCGCCTTGTACCAGCGCGCGAAGGAGCGCTCCGACATGCGGGCATTGACCAGCACCAGCGGCACCGCGCGCTTGCGCGCCTCGATCAGCAGATTCGGCCAGATCTCGGATTCGCAGATCAGCCCGAGCTCCGGGCGCCAGTAATCCAGGAAGCGCCGCATGTAGCGGGGAACGTCGAGCGGCAGGTATTGATGGATCACGCCGGCCGGCAGCCTTGCGGCGAGCAGCCTGGCCGAGGTCACGGTGCCGGAGGTGACGAGCACGGTGAGCCCGCGCTTCTGCAGCTTGGCGACCAGCGGCAGCAGCGTCACGGTCTCGCCGACGCTGGCGCCGTGCAGCCAGACCAGCTGCCGGTCCGGCCGCCTGACGCCGGGATAGCCACGGCGTTCGGCCAGCCGTGTCGGATCCTCCTTGCCGCGCCGCCGCCGCCAGACCAGGAGCCCGGCCGCGGCCGGTTCGAGCAGCCCGGTCAGCGCGCGATAGCCCGTCAGGATGGGGCCCTTGCCAATCATGCCGGCAGATCCTTGTGTGGCAGGTCCCTTTTTGGCAGGCTCGTCGCCCCCGGATGCGCCTGCCGCAGCCCGGCGCCGGGGTCCTGCGCGCCGACGAGTTCGTAGGCGCGGGCATGGACGGCGTCGAGCCCGGCTTCGAGCGCCAGCCGAGCCGCCTCGCAGGCGGCCTCATCCGCCTCGCGCGCGACATGGATCGCCTCGCCGACGACGATCGCGCCGCGTCCGAAGGGCAGGCCGATCGAGGCCCGGTCCCAGCTCTTGAAGTCGATGCGCCGGCTCGTCACCACCGCGATCGGATGCACCGGCCGTCCCGAGGCCCGCGCGAGCTGGATGATGCCGGGCCCGGCGATGCGCGCGCGCTTGGGAATGTCGGCGGTCAGAACCATCGTCTCGCCGGCCTTGAGCCGCCTGACCATGGCAAGAAATGCGCTGGCGCCACCCTTCTCGCGGATCTTCTTGCCCAGTGCCCCGGAGCCGCGGATCGCGCCGATGCCAAGTTCGCGCAGGGCGACGGCATTGAAGCCGCCATCGCCATGGCGCGAGACCAGCGAGCAGGCCGGCATCCAGTCCGGCCGCGAGAACGGGATCATGATGTGCTGGCCGTGCCACATCGCGATGATCAGCGGCAGCTCCGGGCGGACGCGCTCATAGATGTCGGCCGGCTCGACGACGAAGCGGTTCGTGCGCTGCACGAGGCGCAGATAGCCGGCCAGCATGCGGCCGAGCGCTTCCTGCGCCACGCGCGTCTTGAGAATCGAAAAGCCCATGAACTTGCGTCGGGACCTAGGTTGTCTCGGGCTCGAGCAGGCGGTGCAGATGCACGATGAAATAGCGCGTCTGCGCCTGGTCGACGGTCGCCTGCGCCTTCGCCTTCCAGGCGGTGTGGGCGCTCGCGTAGTTCGGGAACACCCCGACGACGTCGAGCTTGGCGAGGTCCTTGAAGGTCACCCCTTCGAGCGAGCTGAGTTCCCCGCCGAAGACGAGGTGGAGAAGCTGTTTCTGTTCCGGTTCGGCGGCCATTGATCCCTCCAGCGCGAACTGTTCCGTTCGGCAACAGCGCGGCATCAGTTAAGCCATCCGCGCGCCGCGCGCGAGTGCCGATACGGCGCGGCGGTGCGCAGCCATCGTCGCAGCCAGGTGAAAAAGACGTCAGATGCGCTGCGGTTGTCCGTCGCGCATGCGCTGCATCGCCGTGAGCAGGGGGGTCGACAGGCCACGCCCGCTCGCGATCAGCATGCCGTGAACCGGCGTCTCGCGGTTGTAGATGACGGTCTCGCCGCCGCCGCCGCTCATCCGCCCGCCCGCCTCCTGCAGGATCAGGTCGGCGGCTGCGAGGTCCCAGTCGCGGGCATCCGCCGAGATCAGCCCGGCATCGATCGAGCCGTCGGCGATCCGCGCCAGCCGGAGCGCGAGCGAGGGAATCTTGTCGGCCTGCTCGAACGTTTCGGTCTTCGCCAGCGCGTCGAGCATCGGCTTGGGTCCCGCGATGCGCGCGCCGTCGAGGCGCGTCGCCTGCGAGGCCGCGATGCCGGCGCCGTTCTTCTGGGCGCCACCGCCGCGTTGCGTCGTATAGGTCGCGTTGCAGGCCGGCGCATGGACCACGCCGAATATCGGCACGCCCTCGTCGAGCAGTGCCACGCAGACCGCCCAGTCCGGCGAGCCGCTCATATAGGCGCGCGTGCCGTCGATCGGATCGACCACCCAGACGAACCGGCGCGACAGCCGCAGCGCATCGTCGACGGTCTCCTCCGACAGCCAGGCGGCGTCCGGCAGCAGCACCGAAAGCCGGATGCGCAGGAAGGTGTCGACGCCGATATCGGCTTCGGTGACGGGCGAGCCGCCGCTCTTGGACCAGGTCCTGGCGGCGGTCTTGGCGCCGGGGCGGAACAGGTCGACGGCGATCTCCCCGGCCTCCAGGCAGCTCTCGCGGACAGCCCTGAGCAGATCCGGGGCGATGGGGAGCGGGGGAGGGGTCATGCGCATTCCGTACGAATGGAGGTGGCGCGGTTCAAGCCGAAAATGCCCGCGCGCACCGAAAGATTCCGTCAAGCATCATGCATGAAACAGGCCGCTGAGGCCATCCTGAGGCAGGAAACACGCTCCTTTAACCCAACCGCTTAAGTGCTCGGACACGCCTGAGACGCAATCTCGCCTGGCAAGCACGAGAGCCCCGGACTGCACAGAGGGCTCCGTAGCAGCAGGGATTACAGAGAGGCGTTATACCGATGGCCAAAGTCACGCCGGCCGCCGGGCAGTTCGGTATCATGCCGAATATGTCCGGCGGCGCGACAGACCCCACGATCGTTCCGCGCAACCCGATGCCGGCGCAGCCGGACGCGCCCCGCATCGAGCGGATCGCGTCCGTACGCATCCTGCGCGGCGCCGCCGGCTGGCGCGGCGTCGCCTTGCGGCTGGCGAATGCGGCAGGCGATGATCAGGTTTTCCAACTCGCGCTCACCGCCGGCGACGGCCGCTCGATCACGATCGCGACGGTCGATCAGGATGACGCCGTGGCGCTCTGGCGCGATTGCGGCCGGGCCAGCGGCATGCCGCTGCTGCTCGAAAACAGCGATGGCGAGGTCACCGAGCCCTTCCCGCAGATCGGCCCGCTCGCGCTCGGCCCGATCCGGGTCAGGCGCCGTCACGCCTTCCTGAACGGCCGCCGCCCGCGCTTCCTGGTGCGGCGCAAGACGGGCAAGCTCGCCGAGCGGCCGGTCGTCGTTGGCGGCGACAGGCTGACGGACTGATCGGCTAACCCGGCAGCGCGAACCGGCTGAGCGCATCGAGCGCGAAGCCCGCCGCGAGCAGCAGGCCCGCATGCCAGTTCGAGCGGAACAGGCGAAGCGCGACCGGCGAGGTCGCGCCTTTCAGCTTCGAGACCTGCCAGCCGAGATGACCGGCGAACGCGGCAAGGCCGGCGAAGGCGACCGGCCCGCCCCCCGCAGTCCATGCCGCGAGGCCCGCCAGCACGACCGCCAGGGCAAAGCACAGCCCGATCGCCTCCCGGCCATGTTCGCCGAAATAGCGCGCGCTCGACTTGATGCCGGCGATGACGTCGTCCTCGATGTCCTGCATCGCGTAGATCGTGTCGTAGCCGACCGTCCAGACGACTGCGGAGGCATAGATCAGCCAGGCCGAGGCATCGAGCCGCCCGAACACCGCGCTCCAGCCGAGCAGCCCGCCCCATGAGAAGGCGAGGCCGAGCACGAATTGCGGCATGTTGGTGATCCGCTTCATGAACGGATAGACCGCTACGATCGCGAGCGAGGCGATGCCGGCCAGGACGGTGAAGCGGTTGAACTGCAGCAGCACCAGCAGGCCCACCAGGGACAACCCGACCATGAACAGGGCGGCCGCCTTCGTGGTGATCTGGCCCGAGGGCAGCGGGCGTCCGCGCGTGCGCGCCACCTGCGCGTCGAGCTTGCGGTCGATGATGTCGTTGAAGGTGCAGCCGGCGCCCCGCATCACGATCGCGCCGATCAGGAAGAGCAGGCAGTGCCAGAGATCGGGAAAAGGCTGCCCGGCCGCGATCGCCGCCAATCCCGCCGACCACCAGCAGGGCAGCAGCAAAAGCTGCCAGCCGATCGGCCGCTCGATCCGGGCGAGCTTGAGATAGGGCCGAAGCCGCCGGGGTGCGCGCGTATCGACCCAATGGCCGGCCAGCGCGTCAGGCAGCGGCGCGTCGCGCCCCGATACGACAGTCGCCGGCGCCGAATCGGGCATGGCCGTCTCGCTTTGAGAGCTTTAGAGGGCGCCCTGGGGAACGCGCATGCCGCCGCCGGTGATCGAATCGCCGCCGCTGAACGGATTGTTGCCGCCACCGCCCTGGGCCTGCCGCTGCGCCTTGCGCATCATCTCGGCTTGCTGCTTGACGGCATTGCACGCCTGGGTGCGGATGCCGGCGGCCTTCTGGTTGTCCGCCTTCATGCCTTCGATGAAGCTTGGGGGAATCTGACACCAGTCCTGGTTGTCGGTGGCGAATTTCACGGTCGTCGCGCCGTTGCTGACGAGCCGGGTCATGGTGCTGCAGGCGGCCTGCGGCGTCAGCTTGCGCTTGGATTTCTGCGCGGCATTGAGCGAGGCGACCAGCGATTGACGCTCCTGCAGCAACGTCTGCATCTTCTCGCAGCCCGAGGCCTGCGCCTGGGCGGGAGCGGCGTCGATGAAGGCCGCCGCTGCGAGGCCCATCGTCGCGATCACTCCGGAAGCCATCCTTAGCCGCATCTGGTTCTGCTCCGAATTGCCTGCGCGGGCGCTTGCGTCCCTTCGCGATGTCCTTACCAGCAAGGCTGTGTTAGCGCCAAGGACCATTGCGAGTCCATGTGCCGCCTTGCTCGCCTGTGGGTAGGGTCGTGCCGATAGGCCCCGATTGTGGCGGTTTTCGCGCGCGCCGGGGCTTTTCGTCGGATATTCACAGGTGCACTGCCCATCTTCGCAGGAGACGATCCCGCCGATGTCCACCCCCGATTTCGCCCGCTACCGGCTCTGCCTGGAGCACGACCTTTCCGGGGGCATCCGGCTGCCGCTGCAGCGCGAGCAGGCGAATTACCTGCTCAACGTGCTGCGCATGAAGCAGGACGACACGGTGCTGGTCTTCAACGGGCGCGACGGCGAATGGCTGGCCGCGATTGCGGTCGAGGGCCGCAAGCAGGCGAGCCTGACGCTGGTGAAGCAGACGCGCCCGCAGCCGCCGGCGCCCGATCTGCATTATCTTTTTGCCCCGCTGAAGCATGCCCGGCTCGACTATATCGCCCAGAAGGCGGTCGAGATGGGGGCCGGAATCATTCAGCCGGTCCTGACGCGCCGCACTCAGGTCGCGCGACTCAATTTTGACCGGATGCGCGCCAACGCGATCGAGGCGGCCGAGCAGTGCGGGATCCTGGCCTTGCCCGAGATCCGCGCCGAGCAGACGCTGGATGCCGCGCTCGATGCGCTCGAACCCGGCCGGATCCTGGTCTTCTGCGACGAGGCCATGGCGCAGGAAAGCCCGGTCGCCGCGCTGTCGCGTCTCGCGCCCGGCCCGCTTGCCGTGCTGATCGGCCCTGAAGGCGGTTTCGACGAGGCCGAACGCCGCCGCATCCTGGCGCGGCCGGCGACGCTTCCGATCTCGCTGGGTCCGCGAATCCTGCGCGCCGACACCGCCGCCGTCGCCGCGCTTGCCCTGGTCCAGGCCGTGCTCGGCGACTGGCCGAGGGGCTGACGGCAGCGGTCCCGGACGTGGGATGCGATTTTCGGCAAATGCCGATGCTGCAGAAGCGGAACGTCGCCCGGCCCGCGACGTTTCCCCGATCGGGCCGGGGGACGCATTCTCGACTCATTCACGAGCAGTCTGGCGCGCAGGCCGTGAGGGCCGGTGATTCATCGCCAACCCTTCCCGGCGAGACAGCCCTGCCTGACGAGGATGATGCCATGAACGAAGCCTGCCGCATCGGAATCGAGGAAGAGTATTTTCTGTCGGAGGCCGGCAGCAGGGGGATCGTTCGCAAGGTCTCGCCGGCTTTCATCAAGGCAGCCCAGAAGGCATTTCCCGACGAGGTCCAGCGCGAGATGCTGCAGTCGCAGATCGAGGTCGCGACTCCGGTCTGCGAATCGATGGCGCAGGCGCGGCGCTCGCTGACGACCCTGCGGACCGGGCTTGCCGGCCTCGCCCTCGAACACGACATGCTGCTGCTGGCCTGCGGCACGCATCCCAGCGCGGCATGGTCGCGCCAGCGCGCCACCGATGCCTCGCGCTACGACACGCTGATGCGTGACCTGCAGATGATCGGCAGCCGCAACCAGCTCTGCGGCCTGCATGTCCATGTCGAGGTGCCCGACGAGGACGAGCGCATCCGGCTGATGGCCCGGATCATGCCGTTCCTGCCCTTGCTGCTGGCGCTCTCGACCTCCTCGCCGTTCTGGCAGGGCCGGCGGACCGGGTTGATGGGCTACAGGATCGCCGCCTATGGCGAGCTGCCGCGCACCGGCCTGCCCGACCTGTTCAGCGATCCCGACGACTATCGCGCTTATCTCGAGACCATGGTCGCGGCCGGCGCGATCAAGGATGCCAGCTACATCTGGTGGGCGATCCGCCCCTCGCACAAGCATCCGACGCTGGAATTGCGGATCGCCGACAGCTGCACGCGCCTCGACGATACGCTCGCCATCGCCGCGCTCTATCGCTGCCTGGTCCGCCATCTGCTGCGCCGGCCCAAGCTGAATGCCGATCTGACAGCGGCCTCGCGGGCCATCGCGGCGGAAAATCTCTGGCGCGCCCAGCGCTACGGCATCCATGGCGGGCTGGTGCATGTCGAGAGCCGCAGCATGCGCAGCGTGCCGAGCCTGCTGGAGGATCTCATGGCTGACCTCGCCGAGGACGCGGCCGCGCTGGGCTGCGAGGCGGACCTCGCGGCCTGCCGCCAGATCGCGAGCGCGGGCACCAGCGCCGATGTCCAACTCGCGGTCTATGAAGAGGCCCGCACCCGCGAGGGCGGGCAGGCGGCGGGGTTGGCCGCCGTCATCGACTGGGTCGCCTCCGAGACCCGGCTCGACGCGACCGGCTGGGGCACGCAGGAGCCGTGCCGGCGCGGCGCCGCCTGAGGCCAGCCGGCCGGCGCCCTGCATCGGCGGTTCGTCGATTGTCCGCCAACGCGCAGCGGAGGTCGTTGTCGAGCGTTCCATGCTCGCCTATGTCTGGCGCTCCTGGAGCCTGATCCCCTGTGCCTGATGGCGCAGGCGGAAGCCTGGCCGCCCAATTGTTCTGCCGGAGCGCCCATGGCTCGCGATGTGTCCGATTCGACCCCTATCGGTTCCAAGGACGAACTGATGTCCTGGATCGCCGCCGGCGAGAAGCCGCCCTCGGCTTTCCGGCTCGGCACCGAGCACGAGAAGTTCGCGTTCTACCGCGACGATCTTTCCCCGGTTCCCTATGATGGCCGCCCGGCTGCCGAAGGTCGCCCTGCGGCGGGCGGCATCCGTCATCTTCTGGAGGGCATGCAGGCCAAGCTCGGCTGGGAGCCGATCGTCGACGCCGGCCACATCATCGGGCTTGCCGGCCCCGATGGCGGCGGCGCGATCTCGCTGGAGCCCGGCGGCCAGTTCGAGCTTTCGGGCGCGCCGGTCGAGACCCTGCATCAGACCGCGGCCGAACTCGCCGAGCATCTTTCCGATGTGAAGGCGGTCGCCGAGCCCCATGACATCGGCTTCGTCTCGCTCGGCCATTCGCCGCTTTGGACCCGGGCGCAGACCCCGGTGATGCCCAAGGGCCGTTACAAGATCATGGCCAACTACATGCCGAAGGTCGGCACGCGCGGCCTCGACATGATGTTCCGCACCTGCACCGTGCAGGTGAACCTCGATTTCTCGACCGAGGCCGACATGGTCAGGAAGCTCAGGGTCTCTCTCGCCTTGCAGCCGCTGGCGACCGCCCTTTTCGCCGCCTCGCCCTTCACGGAAGGACAGCTCAACGGCTTCCAGTCGATGCGCTCGGAAATCTGGCGCGACACCGACAAGGCCCGCTCGGGCATGATCGCCTTCGCCTTCGACGAGGGCATGTCCTATGAGGGCTATGTCGATTGGGCGCTCGACGTTCCCCTGTATTTCGTCAAACGGGGCGACACCTATCATGACGTCGCCGGTGCCTCCTTCCGGGACCTGCTCGCCGGCAAGCTGGCGCAACTGCCGGGCGAGAAGGCGACGATATCGGATTGGGCCAACCACCTCTCGACGCTCTTCCCCGAGGTCCGCCTGAAGCGCTTCCTCGAGATGCGCGGCGCCGATGCCGGCTCGCCCGAGATGCTGAATGCGCTGCCGGCCTTCTGGGTTGGGCTGCTCTACGACCAGTCGGCGCTCGATGCGGCCTGGGATCTGGTCAAGGGCTGGACCGACGAGCAGCGCCAGGCCTTGCGCGATGCCGTGCCGGCGGCCGGGCTATCCGCCACCATCGCGGGCCGGAGCCTGCGCGACATCGCCCGCGAGGTGCTCGCCCTGTCGCGCGCCGGCCTCGTTCGCCGGGCTCGCCGCGATGCCGAAGGCGCCGATGAATCCGGCTTCCTCGACCCGCTCGACGCGATCGTCGCCGGCGACCGCACGCTCTCGCAGGATTTGGCCGAGCGCTATCGCAACGCGTGGAATGGCCAGATTGCGCCGCTGTTCTCGGAGTTCGCGCTTTAGGCGCGCGACCTCGCCCAAAAAAATGCGCGGTTGCGAGAATTGAAACCGGCCCGTTAAGGATTTGGCTGAATTTGTGCGCTAGGGTGGCGCCATGCGTCAGATCGCTGCCCATTGTGTGAGTTTTGCCCGCGACGAACGTGGCGCGACGGCGATCGAGTATGGTTTCATCGCCGCGCTGATGACTGTCGCGACGATGGCCGTCCTCGCCCAGATCGGCGTGAATGTGAGCGAGCTGACGTCCCGGGTCATGGCAGGCTTCCGCTGACGTCCGGGTGAATTCCGCCTTGTCCCGCTCTACTCCGCCGCCGTCTTGAAGCTCGCGAGATTGTCGAGGCTCTGGATGATGTGCTCGGCCAGCGCGTTCGACAGCACCGACGGATCGAAGCGCGTCCGCAGCAACCCGATCTTGCAGGAGGGCAGCGTCGCATAGCCCTCGGACGGTCCGAGAATCCGCATGCCCGGCCTGACCGCGCTCTCCGGCAGCACGGAGACCGCAAGCCCCGCGATGACGGCGGCGCCGACCGCGGTCGAGTTCCAGCTCGCATAGAGCACGCGGAAGCGCCGGCCCTTGGCCTCCAGCGCATCGACCGCAGCCTGCCGCCAGTTGCAGTTCGGCCGCCCCAGCGCCAGCGGCAGCGGGTCCTCCTCATGCACGCCATGGCGCGCCGACGTCACCCAGAGCAGCGGCTCGATGCGGATGATCTCGCCCTGTCCCCGGCTCTCGACATGGGTGATGATGGCGAGGTCGATGTCGCCGGTGGCGATCCGCTCGGCCAGCATCGGCGTCGGCTCGCAAACGACCGTGACCTCGGCGCGCGGATTGGAACGGGCGAAACGGGCGAGGATCTCCGGCAGATAGCGGTCGGCATAGTCGTCGGGCACGCCCAGCCGGATGCGGCCCTTGAGATCGGCATCGGTGAAGCTCGCGACGCATTCGAGGTTCAGCCGCACGATGCGCCGCGCATAGTCCAGCAGCCGCTCGCCATCCTCGGTCAGCTTGGCGTGGCGGCCGTCGCGGCCGAACAGGGGCCGGCCGACGCGCTCCTCCAGCCGCTTCATCTGCATCGAAACCGCCGACTGGGTCTTGAAGACGATCTCGGCCGCGCGGGTGAAGGAGCCGGTGTCGGCGATCGCCACGAAGGTCTTGAGCTGGTCGGCGTCGAGCACATGAGCCATCGGGACCCCCGGCAATCGGTTCATCAATATCCGTGTTGTGAAGCATCATAAGCATTCGTTTGGCTGATGGCTAGGGCGGCGATAACCTTTCGTCAGTTTCCGGTCCTTGCCAGCGGCGCGTCCAGGCAAGGTCGGGGGATGCCCGTCGCTCTGATCCACAGGAGGCCGTCATGCTGCTCATGACATTCGCAACGAAGTCGCTCTCGTCCGTTTCGGTCGTCGCCACGCGTGTTGCTGCCCGTGGCTTCGCGCCGATCGTCGCCCTCGTGAAAGCGCTGATTCACCGCCGAGAGGTCCTGCGTCTCGGCGAGCTCGACGAGCGCAGCCTGAAGGACATCGGGCTCGTCCGCTCCGACCTCGACGGCGCACTAGCCGTGTCCTGGCTGTCGGACCCCACCCTCATCCTGGCCGAGCGCTCCAGCGCCCGGTCCGGCGTGGCGGCGACGCGGCGCGAGGCGAGCCTTCAACAGCCGGTGACGAAGGTGTCGGCCGCCAAGGAGCAGCCCGTTGTCGCCGCGCGGACGTCCGCGTCCAAGCCCCTGGCCTTGCAGGCCGAGGCCGCCAATTCGGTTGCGTGCAGCGCCTGACCCCTTGGGGCTGCACGTTCCTGCGGGCGGAAGCTTCGTGCTTCCGCCCTTTTTTCTGTCTGCGGTCGTGAATCAGCGACCCTTCTGGCCGCCGAACATTGTGTCGAAGATCGACTTCAGCGCGTCCTGATGGCTGTCCTGCACCTGGCGACCTGTCTCGAACATCTGGTTGAGCGCATCGAGCCCGATCGATCCCGGCCCCGTCTGCGCTGAGGCCGGCGCCTCTTCAGGCTCAGGCTCAGGCTCGGGCTCGGGCTCGGGCTCGGGCGCGCGGCGCGAGGTGGGCTCGGCGCGCGGTTGCGGCTCGGCCTGCGGCGGCTGCGCGCCACCCAGCATCCCCGTGAGGATCTGGCCGAGCATGCCGCCCATCTGGTCCATGCCCATCTGCCCGCCCGGCATCTGGCCGCCGCCGAAGGGGCCTCCGCCCTGCGTCTGACCCCCGGCCGGCGCCTGGCCGTTGCCGAACATGCTGCCGAGGATCGCCTCGAGCGGGTTGGCCGGGCTCGCCGGCTGCGGCGCCGGCGCCGGCTGCATGCCCGGCATCTGGCCGCGCATCATCTCTGAGAACTGGCCGAGGATGCCGCCCATGCCCTGGCTGCTCGCCGATTTGAACAGGCCGCCCATCACCATCGAGGCGATCACCGGCAGCATCTGCTTCAGAATGGCCTGGCCGACGCCGCTGGTGGCCGCCGCCTGCGCCGCGACGGCGTTGCTGACCTCCTTCGAGCCGAAGAGCTGGCTGAGCACGTCGTTGCCCATCGCGGTCGCCTGGTTGGGAATGCCGGCGCCGGGCGCCTCGAACATCCGGCCGAAGGGCGAGGCCGTCATCATCTGCGCCAGCGATCCGAAGGACTGCGGATCCTGCGTCTGGCGCTGCAGCCCCATTGAGAAGGCCGGCAGGAGCGCCTCGATCGCGGCCTGCGTCTGCTGCTGGCTGAGGCCGTATTGCCGGGAGATGTTCTGCATCGCCTGGCCGTTCTGGGCCTGCTGCATCATCTCGAAGAGGTTCATCATGGCTCAGCCTCCGGCTGCTGCGCGGTCTCTCGCCGCCTGTAGCGGGACGATAGCAGCGTCGGGAGGCGAGGCAAGCGGCGCGCCCTTGGCCGCTTCACGCTCCAGCCGGGCAATGCCGCGATAGGCGAAGACCAGCGCCAGCACGCCGAAGGCCACCGCGCCGAGCGCCGAGCCGAGCAGCGCGCCTTTCGGTCCGCCATACTGCGCGCCCAGGAAGGCGAGCGGCATCGTGCCCAGCGTCGCCCGGCCCCAGCTGAACAGCGTCGACAGGAGGGGCATGCCGAGATTGTTGAAGGCGGCATTGGCGACAAAGAGGAGCCCGACGAACAGCCACATCGGCCCGGCGATGAGGCAGAAGAACATCACGAGCTCGGCCGTCAGGCCGGTCGCGCCGAAGGCCGAGACGATTGCGCCACGCAGTAGTGCCAGTGCAAGGCCCGCGACGATGACGCAGCCGATCGCAAACAGAGCCGAGGCGGTCAGCCCGCCGCGCATCCGGTCGAATCGCTCCGCGCCCCAGTTCTGCGCCAGGATCGGCCCGACCGCCCCGGTCAGCGCAAACAGCACGCCGAAGGTGACCGGCACGAGCCGGTCCATGATCGCGAGCGCCGCCACGGCGGCATCGCCGAAGCGCGCGAAGATGCTGGCGAAGACGGCGTTTGCGATCGGGTTCGAGAGATTGGTCAGGATCGCCGGGCCCGCGATCGCCATCGCCCGCCATGTATCCAGGCGGAGGCCCGCCAGAGAGGGCCGCGCGATCATGTCGTGGACACGGACAGCGCCGTGGAGGCCGTTCGCGACGATGATGATGCGCGACACGACGATCGCCCAGGCAGCGCCGTCGGGTCCAAGTCCGACCCAGAAGATCAGCAGCGGATCGAGCCCGGCCGTCACGATCCCGCCGCCCAGCGTGACGAACATCGCCCGGCGGGCATCGCCGACGGCGCGCAGCACGCCCGACAGCCCCATGCCGACGGCCATCAGGACGTTGGAGGGCAGCACGATCCAGAGGAAGGACAGCGCGACGCGGTGGGATTCGCCGTGCGCGCCGAGCAGGCGCAGCAGCCAGGGCAGGCAGGGCAGGGCGATGGCCGTCAGGGCGAGCGCGGCGATGGCCATCAGCGTCATCGTCGAGCCTGCGATCCGCCTGGCCCCGGCGCGATCACCGGCGCCGAGCGCCCGCGCGGTCAGTGCGGCGACCGCGATCATCAGCCCGATATTGATGGAGATCATCAGGTAGAGCACGATCGTGGCGAAGCCGACGCCGGCCGTCGCCTCCGGCCGGCCGAGCCAGGAGACGTAGAGCAGCGACAGCAGGTCGACGACGAAGATCGCCATCAGGCCGATCGCGCCCGTCCCGGTCATCACCGCGACATGGCGCATCAGCGAGCCGCTGACGAAGATGGCGGCTTTCGAGCCGGCGGCGGCGCTCACCGCTCGGGCTCGCCGACACCGCCGACCGCGACCTCGGCCCCGCCATCCTCGATCACCTCCTGCGTTTCCGCTGTCAGCGCCTTCGATCGGCCCTTCGGTTGCACCAGCGGCTCCGGCGAGACACGCGGCACCTTGTTGATGCCGGCTGCGATGCCCTCGTGGAACTGGATCTCCATGCGTTGCGCGTCGCGGTCGCGGACATGCTCGATGACCAGGCTGGCCTCATCATAGCTCAGGCCGAGGCCTTCCAGCGTCACGCGGCCGAAGCCCAGCGCCGATTCGAAGGTCTCGCGCATCTGGTAGTCGACATCGGCCTTCATCAGCTCGATGGCGTGGACACGGTCGAAGGCGCGCGCATGGATGCGCGCCTGCGGGAACTCGGCCTTGGCCATCTCGACGATTCGCAGCGCCGCCTGCCGGTCGTCGATGCACACGCAGAGGATCCGCGCCTTGTCGGCGCCGGCCGCGCGCAGCACGTCGAGCCGCGTGCCGTCGCCGTAATAGATCTTGAAACCGAACTTCGCGGCCGAGCGGATGCGCTCGACATCGGAATCGATCACGGTGACGTCGATATGCTGCAGCAGCAGCGCCTGCGTCACGACCTGGCCGAAGCGCCCGAAGCCGATGACGACGACCGAGGCCGACCCCGCATCCGAGAAATCCTCCTCCATGGTGACGGGCGGCACGCGCGCCAGAAGCCAGGCGTCGATCAGCTTGGCGAGCACCGGCCCGATCAGCATGGAGAGCGCCGCCAGCGCGGTCGCGATGGCGGCCTGCGGCGGCGCGAGCAGCCCCAGCGAAACGCCGAGCGGCAGCAGCACGAAGGCGAATTCGCCCGCCGGTGAGAGCAGCGCCCCGGCGCGGATCGCCTCCGTCGTCGAGGAGCAGGAGACGCGCAGGATCGCGGCGGCGATCGCGATCTTGAACAGCACTAGCAGTGGCGCCGCCACCGCCAGCAGCAGCGCATTCTCGAGAACCAGTTGGAGATCGAGCGACATGCCGACCGCCATGAAGAACAGGCCGAGCAGGACGCCGCGGAAGGGCTCGATATCGGCCTCGAGCTCGTGCCGGAAATGCGATTCCGCCAGCAGCACGCCGGCCAGGAACGCGCCCATCGCCATGGAGAGCCCGACATGCTCCATCAGCAGGGCCGCACCCAGCACCACCAGCAGCGCGGCGGCCGTCATCACCTCCTTGGCGCCGGCATTGGCGAGGATGCGGAAGAAAGGGTTGAGCACATAGCGTCCGGTCAGGACGATCGCCGCCAGCGCCAGCAAGGCAAGCCCGATGCCCGCAGCCGCCGCGCCGGGGCCGCCCGACGCCGCCCCCGTCGTCGCCAGCAGCGGCAGCACCGCCAGCGCGGGCGCGATCGAGATGTCCTGGAACAGCAGGATCGAGAAGGTCCTGCGGCCATATTGTTCGTGGCCGTCGCCGCGCTCCTCCAGAACCTGCAGGGCGATCGAGGTCGCCGACAGCGCCAGTGCGAGGCCCACAGCGACCGCGCCGCCGACCGACAGGCCGAGCCACCAGGCAACAGTGCCAATCGCCAGCGCGCTCAGCGCCATCTGCGACAGGCCGGCGCCGAGAATGTCCTTGCGCATCGAATAGAGCCGCGACGGCTGCAGTTCGAGACCCACCAGGAAGAGCAGCAGCACGACGCCGATTTCGGCCGTGCCCCGGATCGCGTCGGGGTCGGCGATCAGCGCCAGCACGGAGGGGCCGATGACGATGCCCGCCGCGAGGTAACCGAGAACCGCCGACTGCCCGAGCTTGCGAAACAGCGGCACGGCGACGACCGCCCCGGCGCAGAAGGTCAGGATCGGCGGCAGATAGCTGGTGTGCGAAACGTCGGCCATGGCTTGCCCGGTCTGGAGAGAGGTGTCGGCATCAAGGCAAGCGCTGTGGCCGGCGCCTGCAATCTAGTGCCTCGCGCGCGATCCTGCGAGGGGCTGGCGCAACGATCCGCCACTGCCGCTAAGGCATGGCCCGCGACCCCGCGTTTCCTTGACATCGATGGCCCGACGCCGAAAGAAGGCGCGAACGTCCACCGGATCGCCTTCGTGACCAAGCCGCCGCTCGACATCCTGCTTTGTGCGCCGCGCGGCTTCTGCGCCGGTGTGGTTCGCGCCATCGACGCGGTCGAGAGGGCGCTGATCCTGCATGGCGCGCCGGTCTATGTCCGCCACGAGATCGTTCACAACAAATACGTCGTCGAATCGCTGAAGCGGAAGGGTGCGGTCTTCGTCGCCGAACTCTCGCAGGTGCCCGATGCGACCCGGCCGGTGATCTTCTCGGCCCATGGCGTGGCGAAATCCGTGCCGGCCGAGGCGAGCCAGCGCAATCTCTTCGCCATCGACGCGACCTGCCCGCTGGTCACCAAGGTCCATCGCGAGGCCGAGGTTCATCACAAGCGCGGCCGCCATATCCTGCTCGTTGGCCATGCCGGCCATCCCGAGGTGATCGGCACCATGGGGCAATTGCCGCAAGGCGCGATCACGCTGATCGAGACGCTCGACGACGTCGCCACGCTGCAGGCCCCGGTCGACAAGCCGCTCGCCTTCGTCACGCAGACGACGCTGTCGGTCGATGACACCCGAGGCATCGTCGAGGCGCTGCAGGCGCGCTTTCCGGAGCTGATCGCCCCCCACAAGGAAGACATCTGCTACGCCACCACCAACCGGCAGGAGGCGGTCAAGCGCGTCGCGCCGCAGGTCGAGGCGCTGATCGTCGTCGGCTCGCCGAATTCCTCGAATTCGCAGCGCCTACGCGAGGTCGCCGAGCGCGCCGGCTGCCCGGTGGCGCGCCTGGTGCTGCGCACCGACGAGATCGACTGGTCGGTCTTCGGGGCCATCCGGAGCCTCGGCATAACGGCGGGCGCCAGCGCGCCGGAAGTGCTGGTCGAGGAGATCATCGACGCTTTCGCAGAGCGCTACGAGGTCCGCGTCGAAACCGTCTCGACCGCCGACGAGAACGTCTTCTTTCCGCTGCCGCGCGAATTGCGCGACACAACGGCCGCGGCCGAGTGAGCGAGAACAGCCTTGGCCGTCTATACTGAAGTTCCCGACGACGAACTGGCCGCCTTCGTGGCGCGCTACGGCATCGGCGACCTGCTGGCCGTCAAGGGCATCGCCGAGGGCGTCTCCAACTCGAATTTCCTGCTGCACACGACGCAGGCCTTCTTCATCCTGACGCTCTATGAGGAGCGCGTCGATGCGTCCGACCTGCCGTTCTTCATCGGCCTGATGGAGCACCTGGCCGATCGCGGCCTGATCTGCCCGCAGCCGGTGCGGATGCGCGACGGCCAGGCCGTCGGCCGGCTGGCAGGCCGCCCGGCCGCGATCGTCACCTTCCTGGATGGCATGTCGGTGCGCCGGCCCAACGCCGCCCATTGCGCCGAAGTCGGGCGCGGGCTTGCCCTGCTGCACCGGGCTGGCGCCGATTTCCCGATGGAGCGGGTCAATTCGCTATCGGTGCCGGGCTGGCGCCCGCTCGCCGATCAGGCCGGCGTCGCCGCCGACACGGTCTCGCCGGGCCTGTCGCAGCGCCTGCATGCCGAGATCGCGGTGCATGAAGCGAGTTGGCCGGAAGGTCTGCCGGGTGGCGTCATTCACGCCGATCTGTTCCCCAACAACGTGTTCTTCATCAAGAACAGGCTCTCGGGCCTGATCGACTTCTACTTCGCCTGCACCGATTCCTATGCCTACGACCTCGCCATCTGCCTGAACTCCTGGTGCTTCGAGGCGGACAACTCCTTCAACCTGACCAAGGGCCAGGCCATGCTCGCCGGTTATGAGAGCGTGCGCCCGCTGGAGCCGGCCGAGGTCGAGGCCTTGCCGCAGCTCTGCCGCGGCTCGGCGCTACGCTTCCTGCTGACCCGGCTGGTCGACTGGCTGAACGTGCCGCCGGGCGCGCTGGTCAAGCCGCATGATCCGATGGAATACGACCGCAAGCTCGCCTTCCACCAGCGCGTCAAGGACGCGCGCGATTATGGCTTGAGGCGATGAGCACGCCGTGCGGTCAATGAGAAGCTCTCCCCAGCAAGACACCTCCCTTCCCCGCAAGGGGGAGGGGTTCTCCGCATCCCGTTCTGAAAGCCTGTTATGACTGACACCATCGAGGTCTGGACCGACGGCGCCTGCTCGGGCAACCCCGGTCCCGGCGGCTGGGGCGTCATCCTGTCCTACAAGGGCACGCAGAAGGAGCTCTGCGGCGGCGAGGCGATGACCACCAACAACCGCATGGAGCTGATGGGCGCGATCGCGGCGCTGGAGTCGCTGACGCGGCCCTGCACCGTCGCGCTCCACACCGACAGCCAGTATCTGCGCCAGGGCATCACCGCCTGGATCCATGGCTGGAAGAAGAACGGCTGGAAGACCGCCGACCGCAAGCCGGTCAAGAACGAGGAGCTCTGGAAGCGCCTCGACGTTGCGCTCAAGCAGCACAAGATCGAGTGGAAATGGGTCAAGGGCCATGCCGGAGACGCGATGAACGAGCGCGCCGACGCGCTGGCGCGGGCCGGCATGGCGCCGTTCAAGCCGGGGCGGTAACCGATGCCGAACGTGCCGGCAGAGCGGTTCAGGCGGCTTTCGGCAGGCGCGAGTTGAAGGTCGCGCGCGTGATCGTAATCGTCATCCCGCTTGGGCTGGTCTCCGTGTCGATGACGGCGGACAGCTGTTTGACCAGCGCCTGGACGATGGCCGTGCCGAGCCCGCTGCTCGGTCCGGCGCTGGCATTGACGGTCTTTCCCACGCCATTGTCGGAAATGGTCAGTTTCCAGTCCGTGGCGTCGATCTCGTAGGTCACGCGGATGACGGCGTCCGCCTTGGCCGACGGAAACGCATACTTGATCGCGTTGATGATCAGCTCGGTGACGATCAGGCCGATGCTGACCGCCGTGTCGGACCCGATCATGCCCGCATGCGCCGTGACCTCGACGGCGATGGGCTGGCTTTCGCCGATCATCGACGCGGCCAGGCTGTTGCACAGCTTGTTCAGGTAGGAACTGACCTCGACCTGGTCGATGCCCTCCGACGAGTGCAGATGTCGCTGCACCTCGGCGACCGACATCACCCGCTGATGGGCATCCTTGAGGTGTTGACGGGTTTCCTCAGACAGGACCACGCGGGCCTTCAGAAGCAGGATACTCGCGATGATCTGGAGGCTGTTGGCGACGCGGTGCTGCATTTCCTGAAGGAGAATGTCCTTCTGGCGCAGCAGCTCCTCGGTCTGCTCGAGCAAACGTTCCTTCTCCCGCTCGATCACGCGGCGGGCCGTGACGTCCATGAACGCCAGCAGGATCGTCGTGTCGGCGCTGCTCTCGTAGACCACCCGGCGGGCATTCAGCAGCATGGTCCTGCGGCCCAGATGCGGAAAGTCGTGTTCGACTTCGAAGCCATCCATGGCGGCATGCTCGGGAATGATCGTCTCGAGCAGCACACGAAGCGCCGGGATGTCCCATTGCCCGTCGCCGAGCGAATACAGCAGGCGTCCAACCGTCTGCTCGGGCGCGACCTTGAAGGTGTTGTAGAACGACACGCTGGCGGTCAGGACGCGAAACTCGGCGTCGAGCGCGACGAAGGGCTCGGGGATGGTGTTGACGATCGCCTGGGCGAGCGTCTGTGCGTCTTCGAGCTTCTGGAAATCCAGCATAGGGGCGAGCATTCAGTCCGTTTGGAGGCAGACGCGCTCCCGCGAGCCGAGGAAAGGGAGGCCCTGCGAACACGCTACACGGTGCAAGCCGCGATGTCGCGATTGATGCCGACGCTGGCGCCGCAATCGCAAGGGCCCATCACCCGAGCGGCTGGCGATAGACGATGAAGCCCGACTTGTCGGAGACCTTGTCGTAGAGCGCCTGCGCCTGGAGGTTGCTCTCATGGGTCTGCCAGTAGACGCGGAAGCAGCCTTTGGCCTGCGCCATCTGCCGGACCGCCTCGATCAGCGCGCGGCCCGCGCCGGTGCCGCGCGCCTCCGGCGCGGTGAACAGGTCCTGCAGGTAGCAGACATCGGCCTCGCGCCAGGTGGTGCGGTGGATCACCCATTGCACGAGGCCGATCAACGCGCCCTCGCGCTCGGCGACGAAGCCGCCCATCGGCTCCGTGCCGCCGGTCAACCGGGCGAAGGTGACGTCGTCGGTCCCGGCCGGCAGGGTGGCCTTGTAGAAGGTCAGGTAGCCCTGCCAGAGCGGGTCCCAGGCGGCGCGGTCGGCGGCATTGAGCGGGCGGATGGTGAGGGCGATCATGGCAGGCTCCGGCGACGATCCGCAACGCTAGGACGGGACGCGCCGTCTGTCTCATGACGAAGCGAGATCGGATCGATCAGCGGCGGGAGAGCGGGCAGGTGGGGCGAGCTTCCGCTTCCGACCGATTGCGTTGAAAAAGTCCGATCGGCTCCAAAGCTGGGCGTCAGCCTCGATCGACGCATCTTGATCCCTCGAGGGCGCTCCGCAACGCTCGCTACACCGTTCGTTCGCATCCTTCATATGAAGGGTGCGAGGACAGCCGAAAGCTATCAACCTCGCCGTATAGAAAACTTGGGGCCTCATATCTGGACGCCAGATGGCTGGTTCGGGGTCGGGAGGGCGTATGCCGCAGGTAAGGGTAGCGGTTATCCGTGCGCGCAATGCGTCGTTCGTGCTTGTACCGGTTGAAGCGTCATTCGGTGCCAAGTCGCGTATCGAACAGCAAACCATTGTCGATCAGATGGCCCTCGCTGCGGAGCGGTCTCGGATGCCGAAGCATGTCGTTCCCGTTTGGGACAAGGGAGGCGGTCGACTTGGATTTCGTGCCCCGCAGGCTCTTCAACCAGTCCTGCGCGAGATGAAGATCGAACAGGTGCACCAAATCGCTGACTCGTTCATAGCCTACTAGTCCCGGTGAGCGCCCATCGCCAGGGTGCGGCGGGCTTTTCGCATCGACACCGGGAGCCGCCGCGATCTCAATGCATCCCGGCTTTCGCCTTGGCCACCCGCCGCGTGCGACGGTTGCCCGGAGGTGGCGGAGCGGGCGGGACCGGCGATAGAAGCCGGCAGCGCCCATTGAGGAACGCGGGCCGGCGCGGGGAACGATTGAGCGTGGCCATGGTTGATATGCATGAGGATCGCCACGACCATCGCAACGCTCGAACGACCGCGGATGCGCCGAAGCGAGGGTGAGAAGCTCGTCTTGTCCGAATTTTCGGGTCAGATGATCTCAATCGAAAGCGAGGCGTGGCGTCATGAATGCGAGGTCGCATTTTTGGTCGGCCTTCCTGATGCAATGCGCGATGAGATGATCGACGGGTTGCCCGGCACCGGCCGCGCACACGAACACGGCATCGCGGCCTCACGAGGCGAAGGTGTCGCGGCGATGCTTCGCGCAGAAATCGAGCGGCTCCGCGAAATTCGCCGTCGGCGCATGCAGCCGCCCTAGTTTAGACTTCGCGGGCGGGAGTTCCGCTTGCGACCCGTTGCAGACAGCAGATGGCCTCGTCCGGGCCGCCTCCTCCCGCCCAGCAAAAAAGCCCGCGCCATCCCGGAGGACGGCGCGGGCTCGATAGCGAACGTCTGCGCTCAGAGCTGCTTGAGCAGCGCCTCGGCGCCCGAAATCTCGGCCTTGCCCGGGCCTTCCTCGACATTGAGCGAGGTGACGACGCCATCCTCAACGATCATCGAATAGCGCTGCGAGCGGGTGCCCAGGCCGAAGCCCGAACCGTCGAGCGACAGGCCGATCTCCTTGGCGAAATCGGCATTGCCGTCCGAGAGGAACTCGATCACGCCGGCGGCGCCCGTGGCCTTCGCCCAGGCGTCCATGACGAAGACGTCGTTGGTGCTGGTGACCATGATCGCGTCGACGCCCTTGGCCTTGATCTCGGCCGCCTTCTCCAGATAGCCGGGCAGATGGTTCTTGTGGCAGGTCGGCGTGAAGGCGCCGGGAACCGCGAAGAGCACGATCTTCTTGCCCTTGAACAGGTCGTCCGTGGTCTTGGCGGCCGGGCCGTCAGCGGTCATCAGCCGGAACGTCGCCTGCGGAAGCTTGTCACCCACCTTGATGGTCATCGTGCCTGATCTCCGTGAAGCCTGCGGCAAACGCCGCGAGGCTCACGAATTAGGGCTTGGCGGCGGGGATGTCGAGTTCGAGCCGCGTCTCGATCGCCGACGGCTTGCCGCGCACGGTGATGATGAAGGGAACCGGCCCGGCCGTGCCCTTGGGCTGCTCGATGATCCGCAGCAACGCGACAGTCGTCCCATCGGCCTGCCGGCTCAGCGTCGGCTTGCCGAAGGACCACATCCCGGCGCCTTCGATAAAGACATCCTGGACCATGCCGTCCGGCGGCGCCTGCAGCACGAGGCGAAGGCCGGGGTCGATGGCGCCCTCGTCGAGCTTGACCTCCAGCACGGAAATCTTCTCCTTGTGCGGGCCGAGCTTCACCGGCACCGGCACGCGCGCCTCGAAGCTCTCCAGGCGCGGCGAGGTCACCGCGGTCACGCCCGGCTCCAGCCAGAGCCGTGCCTCGCCCTTCACCGGAATGCAGATCTTCTCGCAGACGGCATAGTCGAGCTTCAGCACCAGCATGACCGGCTTTGCCGGATCGACCGGCTGCACCGAGACCGGGATCACGACCTCGCCGATATAGCCGATCGAGTAGCCGTTCGCATCCTGGAAGCGCTCGGGCGCCGGCCAGCGCACGTCGAGCCCGCCGATATTGGTCGAGCCGCTCCAGTCGAAGACTGGCGGCACGCCGGAATCGCCGGGGCTGCGCCAGTAGGTCTTGTAGCCCGGCGCCATCACGATCTCGACGCCGACGCGCTGCTTGCCGGACGCGGCGGTCGCGCCGGCGATCAGGCGCAGCGACGCATGGTCGGTCTTCGACCAGGGCGACATCGCGGCCTCCTGCGCGCAGGCAGGGCCGGTCAGCGCCATGGCGACGAATGCCAGAAAGGGAAGAATGTGTTTCACGACCGAGATTTATGCGCTGCGGCTGGAAATTGCGACCAAAACCAGTGGACCCGTCCGAACAATCGCGTGATGAGCCTCGCCGCCGGCATGGTGGCGCGGCATTGGGGCACAATGGCGGTCGCGATTTCCATCGCTGCCCCCTGTTCCCAGCACGGGTCAAAGTGATCTAGCATGGCCCCATGAAGATCGGCTCAAATCAGCGTGTCAGCGGTCGCAGCTATCTCGACGGGCAGTGCCTGATCGCGATGCCCGGCATGGCCGATACGCGCTTCAGCCGCAGCGTGGTCTATGTCTGCGCCCATTCCGAGGACGGGGCGATGGGCATCATCGTCAACAAGCCGGCTGCCGACACCCGCTTTCCCGATCTCCTGGTCCAGCTCGACGTCATCCCCTCCGAGGAGCTGATCCGCCTGCCGAGCCAGGCCGAGCGCCTGCAGGTGTTGCGCGGCGGGCCGGTGGAGACCAAGCGCGGCTTCGTGTTGCACACGGCCGATTTCTTCCTGGAATCGGCGACGCTGCCGATCGATGACGGCATCTGCCTGACGGCGACGCTCGACATCCTCAGGGCCATCGCCATCGGCAGCGGGCCGGAGAACGCGGTTCTGGCGCTGGGCTATGCGGGCTGGGGCGCCGGCCAGCTCGAATCCGAAATCCAGGCGAATGGCTGGCTGCACTGCGCCGCCGACCCCGCTTTGCTCTTCGACGACGGCATCGACACGAAATACAACCGCGCACTGGGCAAGATCGGCATCGACCCGGTCTTCCTGTCGAGCCAGGCCGGGCACGCCTGAACCTTTCCGTCATTCTTGGGCGAAGCGTAGCGCAGACCCGCGAATCTCTTTCAGGAGATGCTCGGGTCGAGCCCGAGCATGACGCACCTGCCTCTTACGCCGCCTCGCTGGCACTCGCCGCCGCCGCGCCCATCAGCCGGCGCGCTTCGGCTGCGCTCATCGGCTGGCCGAAGATGTAGCCCTGAGCATACTGGCAGCCGAGCTGGTAGAGCTCGATCGCGTCCGATTCCGTCTCCGCCCCTTCCGCGACCACATCCATCCGCAGATCCGCCGCGAGCTGGACGATCGAGCGCAGGATCACCGGCGGCTTGCCGTTGCCCATCTGGCGCACGAAGCTCTGGTCGACCTTGATCGTGTCGAAGGGGAAGCGCTGCAGATAGGACAGCGAGGAATAGCCCGTGCCGAAATCGTCGAGCGAGAGGCCGGCGCCGAGATCGCGGATGCGAGACAGCATCTGCGCCGCATATTCCGGGTTCTCCATCACCAGGCTTTCGGTGATCTCCAGCTTCAGCGTGCCCGGCAGGATGCGCCGGCGCGCCAGCACGGTCTTCACGTCATGCAGCAGGTCGTGGCGCAGCAATTGCCGGCTGGAGACGTTGACGCTGGCGAAGATCGGCGGATCGACCTCCAGCGCTGCCTGCCAGGCTTCGAGCTCGCGCGCCGTGCGGTCCATCACATAGACGCCGAGATCGACGATCAGCCCGGTTTCCTCGGCGATGGCGAGGAAATCCTGCGGCATCAGCCGGCCCTCGCGCGGATGATCCCAGCGCACCAGCGCCTCGAATCCCGCGATGGTGCGGTCTTCCAGCCGGACGATCGGCTGGTACATCACCTGAATCTCGCCGCGCTCGATGGCCCGGCGCAGATCGCTTTCCAGAGCGAGGCGGTCGTTGCGGTCGGTCCGCATCGCCGGCACGAAGACTTCGATCTTGTTGCCGCCCTGGCGCTTGGCATGGGCCATGGCGAGTTCGGCGTTCTTGAGGGCGTCGTCCTTGCGCGCGGCCGGTGCCGGGTCGAACAGGGCCAGGCCCACGGACGGCGTCAGCAGGATTTCGCGCTCGGCGAATGTGATCGGCGTCGAGACGGCCCGGCGCACCAGTTCGGCCAGCGCCAGGATGCGCTCGGGATCGCGCTCCGAGACCAGGATCATCGCGAAGGTGTCGCCGCCGATGCGCGCCAGCGTGTCCTGCGCCCGCAAAAGCCGGCCGAGCCGACGCGCCAGCGTCAGCAGGATCGAATCGCCGGCCGAGAAGCCGACGGATTCATTGACCTGCTTGAAGCGGTCGATGTCGATCACCAGCACGGTCGGGCGGATGTTGTCATCGGCGCGGGTGAAGCCGAAGACGGCCGAAAGCCGGTCCTGAAACAGCTTGCGATTGGGCAGGCCGGTCAGATTGTCGTGGACGGCGTCATGCAGCATGCGCTCCTGCGCGGTGCGCTGCTCGGTGACGTCGGCCAGCGTGCCGATGACGCGGATGACCTCGCCGTCCGAGCCGATCACCGGCCGCGCCTTGAGGTTGAACCAATGATAATTGCCCCCGGCGGCGCGCAGGCGCAGGTCGAGGTTGAGCTTGCCGCGCCGCTGCTCCAGCACGGAGTCGAGCGACACGCGGTAACGGTCGCGGTCGGCGACATGCATGTGCTCGAACCAGCGCGCGGCCGAGCCTTCGAGCGAGCCTTTCGGCAGCCCCAACAGGGTCTCGATCTGCGGGGAGACGAAGATCTTGTCGGCGCTGACATCCCAGTCGAAGACGAGGTCGCCCGACCCCGACAGCGCCAGCGCCCGCCGTTCGGTGTCCGAGACGAGCCCTTGCGACAGGCCGCTGCCGGCAAAGGCGTGCTGGATCACGGTGAAGCCGATCAGCAGCACGATCAGCACGAGCCCGCCCAGCAAGGCAGGCGCCACGAGATCGCGCTGGAACTGCCCAGTGACCGTGAAGCCCGCCGCGGTGACCCAGACCGCGAGCAGGAACCAGGTCGGGATCAGCATCACGGCCCGCTCATAGCCATGCGTCGCCAGATGCAGGATCAGCACGAAGCCGATGGCCGCGACCGCCGCGATCGAGATGCGCGCGATGCCGGACGCCATCGGCGCGTCGAACACGGCGAGGCCCACGAGCGCGGCCAGGCCGAGCATCCAGACGATGGTGACGTGGCTGTAGCGCACATGCCACCGGGCCAGATTGAGATAGGCGAAGAGGAAGACGAGCAGCGTCGCCGCCAGCACGACCTCCGCACCGGCGCGGTAGATCCGCTCGATCGCGGGCGTGAGCGGGAAGATGCGCTGGAAGAAGCCGAAATCGAGCCCGGCATAGGCCAGCACCGCCCAGGCCAGCGCGGCCGCCGCCGGGAAGATGACCGCGCCCTTGACCACGAAGATGATCGTCAGGAACAGCGCCAGAAGGCCGGCGATGCCGATGATGATGCCTTTATAAAGAGTCAGGCCATTCGTTTTCTGGCGATAGGCTTCCTGCTCGTAGAGATAGAGCTGCGGCAGGTTGGACGATTTCAGCTCGGCGACGAAGGTCACGGTCGTGCCGGGGTCGAGCGTGATCAGGAAGACGTCGGCGTCGGGGCTCGCCTCGCGCTCGGGGCTGAGGCCCTGGCTCGCGGTCACCGCCTCGATGCGGCGGTCGCCGAGATCGGGCCAGATCACGCCCGAGCCGATCAGCCGGTGAAACGGCGCGACCAGCAGCCGGTCGATCTGCTCGTCGGAATCATTGGTCAGCGCGAACACGATCCAGTCGGGCCGCGCTCCGGATTCACGCGCCCGCACCGCGATGCGGCGCACGATGCCGTCGGGCCCCGGCGCGGTCGAGATCTGGATGACGTCGCCGTCGGATTTGTTGCGTTCGACGACGTTGGTCAGGTCGAGCACGCTGGCATCGACCGGCACGCGCACCGCCTCGACTGCGGCTGCCGGGGTGGCCGCCGCGAACGCAAGCCAGAGCGCCAGCCCGGCGATAGCGAGGCCGAACCGGAGAAGTCGGTCGGGGAGGGTCAAGCTGCGCTCGAATCTGGGGCAGGGAATTGTCATGCGTTGTCGCGCGTCAGTCCTATCGGCGGCTCGTGGCAAGGGCAAGGCGTCCGGCGTTCCGCGCGAGCGCCATGCACCGCCTGTGGTCACTGGGGGCCGCCCGGCAGCGTGTCGCTCGCCAGCGCCGCATAGAGCAGGTGGTCGGCCCAACTGCCGTTGATCCGCAGATAGGCACGGGCGATGCCCTCCTGCTGGAAGCCGACCCGTTCGAGCAGCCGGCGCGAGGGCTCGTTGTTGGGCAGGCAGGCCGCCTCGACGCGGTGCAGCGCCAGCTCCGAGAACGCAAAGTGGACCGCGCCGCGCACCGCCTCGCTCATATGGCCCCGGCCCGCATGGCGCTGGCCCATCCAGTAGCCCAGCGTGCAGGCCTGCGCGACGCCGCGCCGGACGAGCCCGAGCGTCAGCCCGCCGAGCAGCGTCTCCGAGCGGCCGTCGAGGATGAACAGCGAATAGGCCTCGTCGGCCGCGATCTCGCGGGCGGCGCGCTTGACCCGCAGGCGAAACGAGGTCCGCGTCAGGTCGTCCTCGTTCCAGACCGGCTCCCAGGGCGTCAGGAACGCCCGGCTCTCCATCCGCAGCACGGCCCAGGCGGCATAGTCGCTGGCCTGCGGTGCCCGCAGGATCAGGTTCTGTGTTCGCAGCAGGGGGCGCGTGGGCGGCTCTGTGGAGAAGCGGAACAGCGCCATGGTCTAATCCGCCGCCCTTGCCGCATGCAGCAGCCGCTTGGCCGGTGGCAGTCCCTGCAAGGGGCCGACGGCCGCGATCGTGGGCTGGTGGCCGAGCAGCGAGCGCCCGGCGGCGCGGACATCCTCGAGCGTTACGGCGTCGAGCCGCGCGGCCAGTTCCTCGCGCGGGATCGCCCGGCCGAAGAGCAGCACCTGCCGCGCCATCTGTTCGAGCTTGCCGCCGGGGCTTTCCAGCGAGGCGAGCAGCCCGACCTTCATCTGGGCCCGCGCGCGCGCCACCTCGGCTTCCGTGGTGTCCTCCGCCGCCTGCCGCAGGCAGGACAGCGCGACCTCGATCAGTTCGCCGACATCCTCCGGCGCTGTCCCCGCGCCGATGCCGAAGACGCCGCAATCCGAGAAGGGCCAGTGGAAGGCGTCGATCGCATAGGCGAGCCCGCGCTGCTCGCGCACCTCCTGGAACAGCCGCGACGACAAGCCGCCGCCGAGCACCGAGGAGAAGATCTGCAACGGATAATGCGCGCCGTCCTTGAAGGCCTGGCCGGGGAAGCCGAGCACGAGATGGACCTGCTCCTCGTCGCTGCCGATGCGCGCTTCGCCGCCGCGATACTGCCCGCCCTGACGCGCCGGCGGGTTCGCCGGGCTTTCCGGCAAGGCGGAAAGATGACGCGTCGCCAGCGCGACGAGTTCCTCATGGTCGACGGCGCCAGAGGCTGCCAGCACCATGTTGCCGGCGTGGTAGTTGCGCGCGAGATAGGCGCGGATGGCGTCCGGCGTGAAGCTCTTCACCGTCTTCGCGGTGCCCAGGATCGGGCGGCCGAGCGGCTGGTCGGGAAAGGCCGCCTGAAGGAAGCGATCATAGACGAGATCGTCGGGCGTATCCTGAACGGCGCCGATCTCCTGCAGGATCACGCCCTTCTCGCGCTTGAGCTCCTCCTCGGTCAGCGAAGACGCGGTCAGGATGTCGGCGAGGATGTCGACCGCCAGCGGCAGGTCGGTGCCGAGCACGCGGGCCGTGTAGCAGGTGTATTCGACCGAGGTGGCGGCGTTGAGATCGCCGCCGACGCTCTCGATCTCCTCGGCGATTTCCAGCGCGTTGCGCCGTGCCGTGCCCTTGAAGGCCATGTGCTCGAGCAGATGGGCGAGGCCATGCTCATGGGGTAGCTCGTCGCGCGAGCCCGAACCGATCCAGATTCCCAGTGAGACCGTCGCGGCATGGTCCATGCGCTGCGAGACGATGCGCAGGCCCGAGGGCAGCGTCGTCAGCCCAACATCGGGATCGTGAGCGCCGTGTCTGCTGCTGGTCGCGACCTCCGCGATTTCGGCCGGTCCGGTCGCGCTCATCTCGGCGCTGGTCTCCGGATTCATGCCGCCACTCCCCGCACGGCGCGCGCCTTGGCGCGGACGAAGGCCTCGATCGCGCCCTGGTCGTTCGGCAGCAGCGTGAAGCGCTCCTCGCGCTCCATCAGGTCAGCGAGATGGGCGGGCAGGGCCGGCGTCACCCCGCTCGCAGCCTTCACGGCCGCCGGGAACTTGGCGGGGTGAGCCGTGCCAAGCACGATCATCGGCGTCGCCGGGTCCCTGGCGAGACCGCCGCGCGCGGCCGCGACGCCGACTGCCGTATGCGGATCGAGCAGATAGCCTGCCTCGCGCCAGGTCCGCCCGATTTCGGCCGAGGTCGCGGCCTCGTCGATGCCGACGGCGTCGAACTCGCTGCGGATCGCGGCCAGCGGCCCCTCCGCGATCTCGAAACGTCCCGATTGCTGCAGCGACTGCATCAATCGACGCACGGCAGCACCGTCGCGGCCATGCACCTCGAACAGCAGCCGCTCGAAATTCGAGGAGATCTGGATGTCCATCGAGGGCGAGGTCGTGGCATGCACGCCCTTCATCTCGTAGACGCCGCTGGCCAGCGTGCGGGCCAGGATGTCGTTGCTGTTGGTGCCGATCAGCAGGCGCTCGATCGGCAGGCCCATGCGCTTGGCGACGAAGCCGGCGAGCACGTCGCCGAAGTTCCCCGTCGGCACCGCGAAGGAGACCTTGCGGCCCGGCGCCCCGAGCGAAACCGCCGAGGTGAAGTAATACACCACCTGCGCCGCGATCCGGGCCCAGTTGATGGAATTCACGCCCGACAGACCGATCTCGTCGCGGAAGGCGTGGTGGTTGAACAGCGCCTTCACCAGGTTCTGGCAGTCGTCGAAAGTGCCCTCGACCGCGACCGCATGGACGTTGTCGGCCTCGACCGTGGTCATCTGCCGGCGCTGCACGTCGGAAACGCGGCCCTGTGGGTAGAGGATGAAGACGTCGACGCATTCCAGCCCCTTGAAGGCGTCGATCGCCGCGCCGCCGGTATCGCCCGAGGTCGCGCCGACGATGGTGGCGCGCTGGCCGCGCTGGCGCAGCACATGGTCCATCAGCCGCCCGAGCAGCTGCATCGCCACATCCTTGAAGGCGAGCGTCGGCCCGTGGAACAGCTCCAGCACGAAAAGATTGTCGCCGATCTGGGTCAGCGGGCAGACGGCCGGATGCCGGAAGGTCGCGTAGGCCTTGGCGATCATCGCCGACAGGGCCGAGCCCTCGACATCGCCATCGGCCAGCGCGCCGATGACGCGCTCGGCCACGTCGGCATAGCTCCGGCCCGCGAAGCCGGCGATCTCGCCGGCCGTCAGCGTCGGCCAGCTCTTCGGGACATAGAGCCCGCCATCGCGGGCGAGCCCGGCCAGCAGCGCATCGGAGAAGGAGAGGGCGGGAGCCTCCCCGCGGGTGGACACATGCAGCACGGCGTCGGGTCTCGGAGGTCTGGACAGGGCGTGATCGGGGTAGAAGCTATAGGCCCGTGGGCAGCAGAGGGCAAAGGGCGAAAGGGGAGCCCTCATCCTGAGGAGGAGGCGAAGCCTGCGACTCCCAGGAGGTTTCAGGATGATCCAGAGCCATCTGGATCATCCTTGGAGACGCCGCGTTGCGGCTCCTCAGGTGGAGGCTGAGAAGGCAGACAGCCTTAGGCGCAATCGCACCACGATCAGAATGCCTTCGCGGCGTGGCCTGACATCGAGTTGCGCAACGGAGGCAGAATACCGGCCCGCTGCCGGCATGTTCCGCGCGGAACAGCGCAAGCTCGTCCACCGACCTACTCCTCACGACAGGCGCTTGAGTGCCGGTGAAAAGGAGGCGGACATGGCAAAGGTGATCCCAGCTGAATATGGACCGGTATTCATGGTCGAAATGGGTGTCGGTCCTGGCCGCGCAAACAACCGCCACGATGTAACACTCGTCCAGTACCTGATGAATCTTTGGTTCGAAAGCGCGAGAATGGCTGCGGCACGTCAGAAATTGCCGCCCGCTCAAAACAAGAAACTGGTTGTGGATGGAATTTTCGGCCCGCAGACAGCGAATCGCATCAAGCTACTGCAGAAGCAATTCTGCGCGGGAAAATGGCCCGTCATTTGCGACGGATGTATCGATAAGGTTCCCGGAGTCTATCACCAATTTGTCAAAGACACGTCTCAGACATATACGATGAGTCAGTTAAACGGCGTCGTCTACGCTTCTTACTATAAATCGACCGTGGACTATATCGATTGCATTTCAGCGCGCAGCGATTTTCCGCCGTCCCTGAAGGCGATGGTGAGCGAGTATCTGTTCAGCCTGGAGCTTTGACTGGACATACGCCACCAGCAAGGTCGGGCAGGCGTGCCCGCTGTCATGAAACCCAGCCTCATGCCGAATCGCCAGGCCTGCGCCGCCCCTGCCAGGCAAACGCCGCAAACACCCCAATCAGCGTCGCCGCCAGCCCGAACCAGGTCAGCGCATAGGACAAATGGTTGTCGGGAATGCGCGCGATCAGCTCCTTCGCGTCGACGCCGGCCGGCGGCGTCAGGCCATCGCCCTGGCGCTCGGCTTCCAGATAGAACGGCGCGGCGGGTCCCAATCCCAGCGAGGCGGCGATGGCGGCCGGGTCGCGGGTGTAGAACTCGCGCTGGGCGGGAAGGTCCGATGGTGTGAAGGAATTGCGCGGCTCGGGCGCGCGCAGGAAGCCGGTCACAGTCGCGGGTCCCGACACCGGCTTGATCTCGCCGATCCGGCTCTCCGGCACGAAGCCGCGATTGACCAGCACGACGCCGCCATCGCTGAGCCGGAAGCCCTGGAAGATCCAGCGGCCGAAGCCGGTGAGCTGGCGCGTGCCCGGCCCGCCCGAGGCGATGGTGGTGCGAACCCCGGCGAAGGGGCCGTCGATGAAGCTGCCCTGTGCCGTGACGCGGGTCAGGTCGAGCCTAACCGGATCGAGCGCCGCCCAGCTCGTGACGGCTGGCATGGCTGCGGGCGCACTTGCTGCCTGCAGTCGTAGCTTGTCGAGGAAGAACCCCTTCTCGCCCCCGCGCTGAATCTGCCAAACGCCTAATGTCAGCAGGATCGCGACGCCGGCCAGCATCATCAGGCCCGGCAGAAGCAGGCTCGGTCGATGCGATGGGGTCGACGTATCGCTCATTTCTCCAACCTGCCTTCTTCGGCTTTGTGGGCATATTGCAGCGAGACGGCGAGGCCCTTCATCGGGCGCAGCAGCGACAGGCAGACGATCACGGCGAGCGGCAGCCAGATCATCAGGTGGACCCAGATCGGCGGCTCATAGGCGATCTCGACATAAAGCGCCGCACCGAGCACCGAAAACCCCGCGATCAGCATGATGAACACGGCCGGGCCATCGGCCGAATCGGCGAAGCTGAAGTCGAGCCCGCAGGCCGAGCAGCTTGGTCGCACCTTCAGGAAGCCCTCGAACAGCTTGCCTTCGCCGCAGCGCGGGCAGCGGCCTGCGAGGCCGGTCGTATAGGGCGAGGGCAGGCTCTGCTGGTTGTCGGCCATGGCGGCCTCCCTGAAATGCGAAAGGCGGCCGAGGCCGCCTTTCGATGAATGTGTCCGAGGCCGTCTCGCCTCAGTGCGCGGCGGGGCCGCCGGCGCCTGCTGCCCAGACATAGATCGCGGCGAACAGGAACAGCCAGACCACGTCGACGAAGTGCCAGTACCAGGCGGCGAACTCGAAGCCGAGATGCTGCTCCGGCTTGAAGTGGCCGAGATAGGCCCGGTACAGGCAGATCGCCAGGAAGATCGTGCCGATCACCACATGCGCGCCGTGGAAGCCGGTCGCCATGAAGAAGGTCGAGCCATAGATGTGCCCGGCGAAGGCGAAGGAGGCGTGCGAATACTCGTAGACCTGGCAGATCGTGAACAGGATGCCGAGGATCACGGTCAGCCACAGGCCCTGCTTCAGCCCGGCGCGGTCGCCATGGATCAGGGCATGGTGGGCCCAGGTCACGGTGGTGCCCGAGGTCAGCAGGATCAGCGTGTTGAGCAGCGGCAGATGCCAGGGATCGAAGGTCTGGATGCCCTTCGGGGGCCAGACGCCGCCGGTGAAATCATAGCGGAGATAGTTGATGTGCTCGCCCGAAAACAGGCTGGCGTCGAAGAAGGCCCAGAACCAGGCGACGAAGAACATCACCTCGGAGGCGATGAACATCAGCATGCCGTAGCGGTGATGCATCTGCACGACGCGGGTGTGGTGGCCCTCATGCTCGGCCTCCCGCACCACGTCCATCCACCAGGCCAGGAAGGTGTAGAGCACGCCGAGCATGCCGACGCCGAAGATCAGCGGGCCGAGCTTCATCCCGCCCAGCGTCATGGCCTTCATCCACATCACCGCGCCGGTCATCATGATCGTCGCGCTGATCGAGCCGACGAGCGGCCAGGGGCTCGGATCGACGAGGTGGTAGTCGTGGTTCTTGGTATGGGCCCCGGCCATCGTATTCAGTCTCCGCGTCCGACTTTGCAGCGCTCGTTTCCGGCGCCGATATTTACAGGTTCGATTTGCCCGAGTCACCTTTGCCCGGATCGCCCTTGGCAGGGTTGGCTCCGCCCTGGGCGAGCGGCTGCCCCGCCTTGGAGGTGAAATAGGTATAGGACAGCGTGATCGCCTTCACCCCGTCGAGTTCGCGGTTCGCTGCGATCTCCGGGTCGATGTAGAACACCACCGGCGCTTCCAGGCTCTCGCCGGGCTGCAGCGTATGCTCGGTGAAGCAGAAGCACTGGATCTTGACGAAGAAGGCGGCGCCCTTCTCGGGCGTGATGTTGTAGCTCGCGATTCCCGTCGAGGCGCGGTCGGTGCGGTTGGTGATCTTGTAGAACACCGTCTTGGTCTCGCCGACGCGCAGGCTGATCTCAGGGCTTTCCGGCTCGAATTTCCAGCCCAGGCCCGGCGCGACGTTGGCGTCGAAGCGCACCGCCATCGTCCGGTCGAGGATCGTGCTGGCGCCGGCCGTGCCCACCATCGGCGTGCCGCCGAAGCCGGTCGCCTTGCAGAACATGTCGTAGAGCGGCACGGCCGCGAAGGAGAGCCCGGTCATGCCCATGGCGACGCCGGCGCAGAGCAGCGCCGTGCGGCCGAGGTTCTTTGGAGGCTGCGGGGCGTTGCCCATCACAGCGGCCTGTTCAGGATGGCGGGGCCGGTCTTCACCAGCGTCACCACGAAGAAGAACACGACGAGACCGGCCAGGACCAGCGCGAGCGCGATATTGCGGCGCCTGCGGCGCGCCATGTCCTCCGGCGAGAAGGCGGCGGGCGCGGGCGGCTTTCTGCGCGACTCGCTCATCCGATCACCTTCGGCGTCGCCCACATCAGCCCGAAGCCGTTCTCGACGAGCAGCACCGCGAAGAGCCCGAACAGATAGACAATCGAGAAGGCAAACAGCGAATAGCAGGCTTTTGTCGCGGCCTCGCCCTCGCTCGTGCGCCAGACGCGGATGGCCAGCGCGATCATCGCAAGCCCGGTCGTGACGGAGACGACGAGATAGGCCAACCCGGCGAAGCCCATCAGGGCCGGCAGCACGGCGACGGGCGCCATCACCAGCGAATACGCCACGATCTGCCGGCGGGTCGAGGCGGGGCCGGCGACATTGGGCATCATCGGGATGCCGGCGCGCGCATAATCGGCCGATTTCACCAAGGCCAGCGCCCAGAAATGCGGCGGCGTCCACAGGAAGATGATCGCAAACAGGATGATCGAATGCCAGCCGAGGTCGCCCGTGACGACGGCCTCGCCGATCATGGGCGGGAAGGCGCCGGCCGCGCCGCCGATGACGATGTTCTGCGGCGTCCAGCGCTTCAGCCACATCGAATAGACGACGGCGTAGAAGAAGATCGTGAAGGCGAGCAGGCCCGCCGCGAGCAGGTTGGCGACGAGGCCGAGCACCAGCACCGAGCCGATCGACAGTGTCAGCCCGAAGGCCAGCGCCTCGGAGGGCAGCACGCGGCCGGCCGGGATCGGGCGCTTCGCCGTGCGGCTCATCAGCACATCGATGTCGGCGTCGTACCACATGTTGAGGCAGCCCGACGCGCCGGCGCCGACAGCGATCGCCAGCAGCGAGGCCAGCGCGATCACCGGATGCACGGAGCCCGGCGCCGTCGCCATGCCGGCCAGCGCCGTGAACACGACGAGCGACATCACGCGCGGCTTCAGCAGCGCGAAGAAATCGCGGGCCTCGCCGGTCGAGATCAGCGTGGCGCCATCGGTGCGGGTGTCGAAGGCAGCAGACATCGGCTTGTGTGTCTCGATCCCTGAAAAGCGCAATCGCGCGTCTTGAGCAGTTTTAGCGGCTGGCCGCCCGTCTCCGGAACGCCCTGCGGGGAGGGCGCTCGGGAGAGAGGCGGCGGCGGGCCTGTTGGCCCGCCGCCTTGGAAAGTTCAGTGGTCCGAGCCGGTGATGCGCGGCAGCGTCTCGAACTGGTGGAAGGGCGGCGGCGAGGACAGGGTCCACTCCAGCGTGGTCGCGCCTTCGCCCCACGGATTGTTGCCGGCGAGTTCCTTGCGCGAGAAGGCGACGAACACGCCGTAGAAGAAGATCAGCAGGCCGGCTGCGAAGATGTAGGAGCCGATCGACGACCAGAAATGCCACCCCGCGAAGGCGTCCGGATAGTCGGCATAGTGACGCGGCATGCCGGCCAGCCCGAGGAAGTGCTGCGGGAAGAACAGCAGGTTCGCGCCGAAGAAGGCGACCCAGAAGTGCAGCCTGCCGATCCAGTCGGGGATCATGTAGCCGCTCATCTTCGGGAACCAGTAGTAGAAGCCCGCGAAGATGCCGAACACAGCACCCAGCGACAGGACGTAGTGGAAATGCGCCACGACGTAATAGGTCGCGTGCAGCGAACGGTCGACACCGGCGTTCGCCAGCACCACGCCGGTCACGCCGCCGACGGTGAACAGGAAGATGAAGCCGACGGCCCAGAGCATCGGCGCGGTGAAGCGGATCGAGCCGCCCCACATCGTCGCGATCCAGGAGAAGATCTTGATGCCGGTCGGCACCGCGATGACCATCGTTGCGAACACGAAATAGCGCTGCGTGTTGAGCGAGAGGCCGGCAGTGTACATGTGGTGCGCCCACACGATGAAGCCGACGACGCCGATCGCGACCATGGCGTAGGCCATGCCGAGATAGCCGAAGATCGGCTTCTTCGAGAAGGTCGAGATGATGTGGCTGACGATGCCGAAGGCCGGCAGGATCATGATGTAGACTTCGGGGTGGCCGAAGAACCAGAACAGGTGCTGGTACAGGATCGGGTCGCCGCCGCCGGCCGGGTCGTAGAAGGTCGTGCCGAAATTGCGGTCGGTCAGCAGCATGGTGATGGCGCCCGCCAGAACCGGCAGCGACAGCAGCAGCAGGAAGGCCGTCACCAGCACGCCCCAGGCGAAGAGCGGCATCTTGTGCAGCGTCATGCCGGGCGCGCGCATGTTCAGGATGGTGGTGATGAAATTGATCGCGCCGAGGATCGACGCCGCGCCCGCCAGATGCAGCGCGAAGATGCCGAAATCGACTGAAGGACCCGGATGTCCGGAGGACGAGAACGGCGGATAGATCGTCCAGCCGGTGCCGACGCCATGGGCGCCGGGCGCACCCTCCATGAACATCGACATGATCAGCAGCACGAAGGCGGCGACCGTCAGCCAGAACGAGATGTTGTTCATGCGCGGGAAGGCCATGTCCGGCGCGCCGATCATCAGCGGCACGAACCAGTTGCCGAAGCCGCCGATGACCGCCGGCATGACCATGAAGAAGATCATGATCAGGCCGTGGCCGGTGACGAACACGTTGTAGCTCTGGCCGTTGGCGAAGATCTGCAGGCCGGGCTGCTGCAGTTCGATTCGCATCATGATCGAGAGGAAACCGCCGACCAGGCCCGCCATGATCGAGAAGATCAGGTAGAGCGTGCCGATGTCCTTGTGGTTGGTGGACATCAGCCAGCGGCGCCATCCCGTGGGATGGGCGTGTTCCTCGTCATGATGTCCGTGGGCGTGAGCGTGCGGAGCCGCTGTTGCCATCGCCTTGGTCTCCTCGTGCGAAATCGCTTCGCGACAGTCAGTCAAATCAGGGTCTAAGCAGGCCTCGCGGCCCGCGGCACGTTAACAGCCGTCGCTTGCAAGCGCTGTCACTTGCAAGCGACGCCCACTTGGTCAAGCGACGCTCACTTGGTCGCGGCGGCGACCTTGCCGGCGGCGTCGCCGGCATTGGCGAATTTCTGCTTCGATTCGGCGAGCCAGGCGGCATAGCGCTCCGGGCTGACGACGCGGAAGGCGATCGGCATGTAGGCGTGGTTCTGCCCGCAGATGAACGAGCACTGGCCGTAATAGATGCCCTCGCGGTCGGCCTTGAACCAGGTTTCGTTCAGGCGGCCGGGAATGGCGTCGATCTTGATGCCGAACGACGGCACCGTGAACTTGTGGATCACGTCGGCGCCGGTGACCTGCACGCGAACGATCTTGCCGACCGGCACCACCGCCTCGTTGTCGACGGCGAGCAGGCGCGGGGCCTCTTCGGCTGCGATCTTCTTGCCGGCGATCGCCTCGGCGCGCTGCTTCTCGTCGAGCATCAGCGAATCGAAGCCGAAGGCGCCGCCCTCCTGGGCGTATTCATAGGACCAGTACCACTGCTTGCCGGTCACCTTCATGGTGATGTCGGCCTGCGGAATCTCGAGCTGCAACTTGAGCAGGCGGAAGGAGGGGATCGCGATCACGACCAGGATCAACACCGGGATGACGGTCCAGGCGACTTCCAGCAGGGCGTTGTGCGTCGTCTTGGTGGGAACCGGGTTGGCCTTTTCGTTGAAGCGCCAGGCCACATAGAGCAGCAGCGCGAGCACGAAGATCGTGATCGTGAAGATGATCACGTTCAGCCAGTCGTGGAACCAGTGGATGTAATGGGCGACCTCGCTCGCGGCGCCCTGCAGGTTCAGCTGCCAGGGGCTCGGCATGCCGGTTGCGGCCATGGCGCCTTCGGGCAAGAGCGTCGTCGCGGCGACGGCGAGGGCCGATGCGGCCACGGTAGCCAGGGTCTTGTTCAAAACCAAGGTCTTGCTCATCAATCGCATCGGTCCGACATAGCTCCTCATCATGCCCTGCAGGGGATGCCCGTCCGGAGCCTCCATCGGGAGCGCTCGTGAAGGGGCTGTGCCCATGCCTGGCCAGTGCGACCGCGAGGTCACCTTGCTCTTCTGGGATTGCGATAAATCAAACCTCGCGCTTGCGCCAGTGGGGCAATGCGGGGCGCCAACGCATCCTCTGCGGCATAATCGCACGAGGTCGGGCGGCGGCGGCCCGGGGAGGGCGGCTCTCTCCTTGACAGGACCGGGCCTGCATGGTCCCAACGCAATCCATTAAGAGGTGAAGCGGGCTTGCGCAGGGTGGGCCGGCTTTCTGCCTGATTTGCGCGCTTTGCTTGACGTGCGGGATTTCAGGTGCGGATCCGGCGTCAATCGCCGGTTTGGAGGAATCGCAAGCGATGGGTAGGATGATCGGACCTGTCTGCGCGGCTGCGCTGGCTCTGGCGGGAGCAGGTCTGGCTGCCAGCCCGGTGCTGGCCCAGGGCGCGGTCAAGTCGACGCATGGCGACTGGCAGATGCGCTGCGAGGTGCCGCCCGGCGCCAAGACGGAACAATGCGCACTCGTGCAGAATGTTGCGGCCGAGGACCGGCCGAATCTGACGCTGCTCGTCATCGTGCTGAAGACGGCCGACCAGAAGAGCCGGCTGCTGCGCGTGGTTGCCCCGCTCGGCGTGCTGCTGCCCTCGGGGCTGGGTCTCAAGATCGACGACAAGGATATCGGCCGCGCCGGCTTCGTGCGCTGCCTGACCACGGGCTGTGTTGCCGAGGTGGTGATGGACGACACCCTGCTCGGCCAGCTCAAGGGTGGCAAGAGCGCCACCTTCATCGTGTTTCAGACGCCGGAAGAGGGAGTGGGCGTCCCCGTCTCCCTCAACGGCTTTGGCCCCGGCGTGGAGACCCTGCCGTGAGTGATGCTCTTCTTCGCCGGCAGACCCTGCTGGCTCTGCCCTTCCTTTGCCTCGGCCTCGCCGGTTGCGGCTCGTCGGGTTCCTCCTCCTCCTCCGGCCAGCCGAGCGCGATGCAGAAGCTCGGCAATGTCGTGATGTTCCAGTCGACGACGCCGCCTCCGGCCGACCAGTTGCCGAAGGAAGATCAGGACGAGCAGCTGATCTGCCCAGAGGTCATCATCGCCGATGGCGGCGCCGCGGTCCGGGCCCAGTCGGGCTCCGACAGCGGCGGCCTGCGCCACCAGATCTCGATCCTCAACGTCGCGCGCGAATGCACGCCCACCGGCAATGGCGGCTTCCGCCTCAAGGTCGGCGTCGAGGGCCGCGTCCTGCTCGGACCGGCCGGCAGTGCCGGCACCTATGGCGCGACGCTGACGACGGTGGTCTCGCGTGGCACGACGCAGATCGCCCGCCGCTCCGCCCGCATCGGTGCCAGCGTGACACAGGGTCAGGGCGGTGCCGACTTCTCGCATGTCGAGGACGGAATCCTGGTTCCCGCCGGTCGTGGTGACGTCGAGATCATCGTCGGCCTCGGCGGTGGTGCCGCCACGCCGGCGCGTGCCCGCCGCCGCTAGGCGCGGCCGTGGAATGAGGTCGACGTAAAAGAGTCGCGTCGATTGCCGCCAAACGAGGCAGTGGCGCGATTGACTCGCGCCGGCCGTCTTGTATTCCTGCCAACAGCCGTAACATCCCCGCGGGAGAGACCGGGTCCGGACTTGTCCGGAGCCGGCGCCGAAGGCGCAACCGCCCCGGAAACGCTCAGGCAAACGGACCGCGTGGGATCTGGCACTCTGGAAAGCGGCGGGGGAAACTCCGCCCACCGACGGGTGTAACCTGTCCGGCGCCACCATGCCGGCACGGGGAAATCTCTCAGGTTCCAAGACAGAGGGGGCGCGTTCCGGACACATCCGTCCGGGGCTTGCGCTCGACTCTGGAAGGGGCCGTCCATGGCTGCCGACACGACTGTTGCCGAAGCCACCGCCGATACCGCAATTGCGGCGCCGCCGGCGGGAATCGTGCTGAAGACCCCGCTCCACTCCCGTCATGTCGCGCTCGGCGCCCGCATGGTGCCCTTCGCCGGCTATGACATGCCGGTGCAGTATCCGACCGGCATCCTGACCGAGCACAACTGGACGCGGGAGAAGGCCGGCCTGTTCGACGTCTCGCATATGGGCCAGTGCTTCCTGGTCGGGCCCGATCACGAGACCACGGCGCGTGCGCTCGAAGCGCTGATTCCCGCCGACATCGTCAACCTCGCCCCGGGCAAGCAGCGCTATTCGCAGCTCCTCAACGACGAGGGCGGCATCCTCGACGATCTGATGGTGACCCGCTCGATCGATCCCGACGAGGACGGCGCGCTCTATCTCGTCGTCAACGCCGCCTGCAAGACGCAGGACTACGCCCATATCGAGGCGCGTCTCCCCGCCAACGTGAAGCTCGTCAAAGCCGAGCATCGCGCCCTGATCGCGATCCAGGGCCCGGCGGCCGAAGCCGCGCTGGCCGCAATCGCGCCCGAGGCCGCGCGGATGGGCTTCATGACCTCGCGCACGATGAAGGTCGCGGGCATCAAGGCCAATGTCAGCCGCTCCGGCTACACCGGCGAGGACGGCTACGAGATTTCGGCCGCCGCTTCCAAGATCGGCGAGATCTGGGACACGCTGCTGCTCGACGCCACCGTCAAGCCGATCGGGCTGGGTGCGCGCGATTCGCTGCGGCTGGAAGCCGGCCTTTGCCTCTACGGCCACGACATCGACACCACGACCTCGCCGGTCGAGGCGGCGCTGACCTGGTCGATCCAGAAGTGTCGGCGCGAGGAGGGCGGCTTCCCCGGTGCGGCCCGCATCCAGCGCGAATTCGCTGACGGGGTCGCCCGCGTCCGCGTCGGCCTGCTGCCGGAAGGCCGGGCGCCGGCCCGCGAGGGCGCCGAGATCGCGACCCCCGAGGGCGAGATCGTCGGAAAGGTCACCTCCGGCGGCTTCGGCCCGACCCTGAACGCGCCCTGCGCCATGGGCTACGTCGCCAAGGCCCATAGCGCGCCGGGCACGCAGTTGCATCTGATCGTGCGCGGCAAGCCCCTGCCGGCTGTCGTCGCAGCGATGCCCTTTGTCCCCAACGGCTACAAGCGCTGAACCTAAAAGCCCGTTTTCTGCTCCCGGAGACTGAAATCCCATGTCCGAGACCCGTTACACCAAGGAACACGAATACATCCGTATCGAGGGTGACACCGGCACGGTCGGCATCACCGATTTCGCCCAGGGCCAGCTCGGCGACGTCGTCTTCGTCGAGCTACCCGCCATCGGCACGTCCGTCGCCAAGGGCGGCGAGGCTGCCGTGGTCGAGAGCGTCAAGGCGGCGTCGGAAGTCTATGCGCCGGTTTCCGGCGAGGTCGTCGAGGTCAACAGCGCGCTCGAGGCCGCGCCGGGCACGGTCAATGAGGACGCGGCCGGCAAGGGCTGGTTCCTCAAGCTCAAGCTCAAGGACGCCAGCGAGCTGGATGGCCTGATGAGCGAGGCCGAGTACCAGGCTTACGTCAAAACCCTCTGATCACCCTCGGCCGTCATCCCGGACAAGCCGCGGAGCGGCGCCGATCCGGGATACATCGTAGAGCGCAGCCCTGGATAGGGTCGGCCCTGCGATGGATCCGGGGTCTTCGCCCGGGATGACGGCGAGGGTTGCATCGGCCGCAGCGCCCGAAACTGACGACGGACAATCCCCATGCGCTATCTCCCCCTGACCGACACCGACCGCGAGGACATGCTCGCCCGCATCGGCGTGCCTGATGTCGATGCGCTGTTCTCCGACGTGCCGGCCGGCAAGCTGCTGACGGCGCCGCTTGATCTGCCGCGCACCAAGGGCGAGCTCGAGGTCGAGCGCATCATGGCCCGGATGTCGGCCCGCAACGTCGCGGCCTCGTCGGTGCCCTTCTTTGTCGGCGCGGGCGCCTACAAGCACCATGTCCCGGCGACGGTGGACCATTTGATCCAGCGCTCGGAGTTCCTGACCAGCTACACGCCCTATCAGCCCGAGATCGCGCAGGGCACGCTGCAATATCTGTTCGAGTTCCAGACCCAGATCGCCGCGCTGACCGGCATGGAGGTCGCCAACGCCTCGATGTATGACGGCTCGACCGGCACCGGCGAAGCCGTGCTGATGGCCCATCGCGTCACCAAGCGCCAGAAGGCCGTGCTGTCGGGCGGCCTGCACCCGCATTATGCCGAGGTCGTCAGGACGCTGTCGCAGATGGCGAGCGACGTGGTCGTATCCTTGCCGCCGGATGTCTCGGCGAGCGAGGACATCCTCTCCCAGATCGATGACGAGACCTCCTGCGTCGTCGTCCAGAACCCCGACGTCTTCGGCAATCTGCGCGATCTCGCCCCCATCGCCGCCAAGGCCCGTGCCCATGGCGCGCTGCTGATCGCGGTCTTCACCGAAGTCGTGGCGCTGGGCGCCATCGTGCCGCCCGGTGCGCAGGACGCCGACATCGTCGTCGGCGAGGGCCAGTCGATCGGCAACGCGCTGAACTTCGGCGGGCCCTATGTCGGGCTCTTCGCCGCCAAGTCGAAATACATCCGCCAGATGCCGGGCCGGCTCTGCGGCGAGACGGTCGATTCGACCGGCCAGCGCGGCTTCGTGCTGACGCTCTCGACCCGCGAGCAGCATATCCGCAGGGACAAGGCGACCTCGAACATCTGCACCAATTCGGGCCTCTGCGTGCTCGCCTTCACCATCCACATGACGCTGCTCGGCCAGGCCGGGCTGGAACGGCTGGCCCAGGTCAATCATGCCAATGCGGTGAAGCTCGCGGATATGCTCGCGGGCGTTGCCGGCGTCTCGGTGCTCAACGAGAGCTTCTTCAACGAGTTCACGGTGAAGCTGGCCAAGCCCGCCGCTCAGGTGGTCGAGGCCCTCGCGGCCAAGGGCATCCTCGGCGGCGTCCCGGTCTCGCGGCTGTTGCCGAAGGCCGGGCTCGACGACCTGCTCTTGGTCGCATCGACCGAAATCAACACGGATGAAGATCGGGCGGCCTTCGTGGCAGCGCTCGCGGAGGTGCTGTGATGCTGAACCGTCAGGGACGACCCACCCAATCTGGCGCTGCAGCCACCGATTCCCACCCCACCTTCACCGGCAACCGCGCGCTGCAGCAGATCGAGCCGCTGATCTTCGAAATCGGCCATCACGAGACGACCGGCGTCGACATCGACGCGCCGGCGCCCTTCAAGAGCCGCCTCGGCAGCCATGCCCGCAAGGGCGAGATCGGCCTGCCCGGCCTCTCCGAGCCCGAGGCGATGCGCCATTATGTGCGCCTCAGCCAGAAGAACTACGGCATCGACACCGGGCTGTTCCCGCTCGGCTCCTGCACGATGAAGCACAATGCCCGCCTCAACGAGAAGACGGCGCGCATGCCCGGCTTCTCAGACGTGCACCCGCTGCAGCCGGTCTCGACCGTGCCCGGCGCGCTCGAGGTCATGCTCGAACTCTCGCATTACCTGATGACGCTGACCGGCATGCCCGCCGTCGCCCTCTCGCCCAAGGCCGGCGCCCATGGCGAGGCCTGCGGCATGATGGCGATCAAGGCCGCCATCGCCGCCAAGGGCGAGGGCGCGACCCGCACCGTCGTGCTGGTCCCCGAATCGGCCCATGGCACCAACCCCGCCACCGCAGCCCTGATCGGCTTCTCGGTGCGCTCCGTCCCGGCGCGGCCCGACGGCACGGTCGCGGTCGAGGACGTCAAGGCGCTGCTGGGGCCCGACATCGCCGCGATCATGCTGACCAACCCCAACACCTGCGGCATCTTCGAGCCGCAGATCGTCGAGATCGCCGCCGCGATGCATGAGGCCGGCGCCTATTTCTACTGCGACGGCGCCAACTTCAACGCGATCGTCGGCAAGGCGCGTCCGGGCGATCTCGGTGTCGATGCCATGCACATCAACCTGCACAAGACCTTTTCGACGCCCCATGGCGGCGGCGGGCCGGGCGCTGGTCCGGTCGTGCTGTCGGAGCGGCTGGCACCTTATGCACCCGTGCCCTTCATCCATGTCGAGGGCGGCGCAGCCCGCCTCGTCGAGAACGCTGCCGACGCGCCAGCTGGCAACGCACCCTTCGGCCGCATGACGGCCTTCCACGGCCAGATGGGCATGTATGTCCGTGCGCTGACCTACATGCTCAGCCACGGCGCCGACGGCATGAAGCAGGCCTCGGAGGACGCGGTCCTCAACGCCAACTACATCCGCGCCGGCCTGCAGGACCTGATGTCGCTGCCTTATCCCGACCACCCGTCGATGCACGAGGCGCTGTTCGACGACGAATGGCTCAAGGGCACCGGTGTCTCGACGCTCGACTTCGCCAAGGCGATGATCGACGAGGGCTATCATCCGATGACGGTGTATTTCCCGCTGGTCGTCCACGGCGCCATGCTGATCGAGCCGACCGAATCGGAATCGAAGGCCTCGCTCGACCTCTTCATCGCGACTTTGCGCGATCTTGCCATGGCGGCCAGGGGCAACGACAAGGAGCGCTTCACGGCAGCCCCCCACCACGCCCCGATCCGCCGCCTCGACGAGACGAGGGCCGCGCGCCAGCCGGTGCTGAAATGGGTGAAGCCGGCGCCGGTGGCCGAGGCGGCGGAATAGGTAGCGGGCACAAGCTGGCGGCCCGGGCCGCCAGCAACATTCCGATAGGGAAATCTCCGCGCGCCTTAAGGCTTCCTTGACCATGAGCGAGGGATGCTTGGCCTCATGCGCCGATGGCGCAGTGTGGGATTGACATCCATGGCCGTGCGTTTCGTCAGATCAACCGTCGCTGCGGCCTTTGCGGTCCTTCTCGGCACCACGGCCGTTCGCGCCAACGAGCCGAGCTACGGCCCCAACACCTATGACCGCACTCTCGAGGCGTTGATCGCCCATGAGGACATCGCGGGGCGTGGCGGCTGGCCGAAGCTGCCCGGCAGCGTCACCGCGCTGAAGCCAGAGGCTCAAGGTCCCGATGTCGCGGCGCTGAAGCAGCGCCTGCTTTTGAGCGGCGATCTCGCGCCTGATGCGCTGCCGGGCGATGTCTATGACGCCAATGTCGTCGCCGCCGTGAAGCGCTTCCAGATTCGCCATGGCCTCTCGGACCTTGGCACCGTCGGCCGCCTGACACTCAAGGCGATGAACACGCCGGTCGAGGTTCGCCTGAACCAGCTCACCGCGACGCTGGAGCGGCTGAAGGGCAACGGCTTCTCCTTTGCCGAGCGCTATGTCGTGGTCAATATTCCCGGCGCCAGTGTGGAGGCGGTCGAGAACGGCCAGGTCCAGCGCCGCCATCTCGCCATCGTCGGCCGGCCCGATCGTCCGTCGCCGGTGCTGCAGGCCAACATCACCTCGGTCAACCTCAACCCGACCTGGACGGTGCCGACCTCGATCGTGAAGGCCGACATCATCGCCCATATGCGCAAGGATTCTGGCTTCCTCGCCAAGTCGCACATGAAGCTGCTCGGTGCCGAGAATCGCGAGATCGACCCGGCCACGGTCAACTGGGCCACGCTGAAATCTCCCTATTTCACCGTGCGGCAGGACCCCGGCCCTGATAATTCGCTCGGTCAGATGAAGATCGACATGCCCAACACCGAGGCGGTCTATCTCCACGACACGCCGAAGAAGTCGCTCTTCCGCAACGATGTCCGCTTCAACTCCTCCGGCTGCGCCCGCGTCGAGGGCGTGCGCGATCTCGGAGCCTGGCTGCTCGAGGGCACGGAATGGAACCCTGCCGCGATCGAGGCCGAGATCGCCAAGGGCGAGCGCAAGAACATCCCATTGAAGAAGGCGGTGCCGGTCGCCTGGGTCTACCTCACGGGCTGGCAGGGAGCCGATGGGCTCGTCCAGTTCCGCGAGGACATCTACGGCCTCGACACCCCGCAGGGCATCGTCACCTCGACAATTGCGGCGCGTAAGCCGAAGCCGAAGATGATCGGCACGGGCGAGCCCAAACCGGCCGCCCTGCGCGCGCCGGCCAAGACCGCCGCGAACTGAGGCAGGAAGCGCTGGGCGGGCCTCCAGAGCAACCGGCGTCGCTGCTGGATTCCCGGTGACTTCAATCGGAGGCGGGCCGTCACTCGGACAAGCGACGCAGCCGCGCATCTGGGATCATCCGGAAGGGCGACGTCCAGCCCGATGATGGATCCCGGCGCTCCGCTTCGCTACGGCCAGGAGGACGCGGGTGTTTCGAGCACGTTCATAGCGTGAATTTAGGGGCGCAAATCCACGGATAACGAAAAACGCCGCGACCCGAGGGCCACGGCGTTCAATGATCCATCGTTCTTGGAAGCGGCCCCCGAAGGCGCCCAGCGTCTCAGTTCAGCTTCGCCTTGACCTCGCTCAGCCCGGCGGCAAACAGCGTCTCGCCGGTCTTGCCGCCCACCTGGGCGCGGATGATGACCTCGGCGGCGCGAGTCGCAGCCTCGGCGGCGGCGGCGCGAACCTCGGCCTCGGCCTGGCTCTCGGCGAGAGCGATCTTGTCTTCGGCCGATTTGGTCCGGCGGGTGACGAAATCGTTGAGCTTGGCTTCCGCCTCGGTGGCGAGGCGCTTGGCCTCCTCATTGGCGGAGGCGATGATCTCGGCAGCCTCGGTCTCGGCCGCCTTGCGCTTGGCCTCGTACTCCGCGAGCAGCTTCTCGGCCTCGACGCGCAGGCGACGCGCCTCGGCGAGCTCCTGCGCGACCTTCTCGCCACGCGCATCGAGCGCGGCGACGATGGCCTTCGGCACGCCGAAATAGGCGAGGATGCCGATGAAGATGAAGAAGGCGACGCCGACCCAGAAAGTATCCATCAGTCTTCTCCTCAGAGCGCTTTCAAGCGAAGTGGATACTGGTTCGCATCACGAAAACGCATCAAAACAACAGGCTGGAGCATTTGAACGATCCAGGCCGGATCGGAAAAATGCTCTAGCCGCGCGCCAGAACCTGGTCGACCGCCTCGGACGCCTCGCTGGCGCTCGGGGCCTGGCCGGTCAGCTTGGTGACGATCGCGATCGCGACCTCGCTGCCGAGACCGGCGACATTGGTCATGGCGCTGGCCTTGGTCGTGGCGATCGTGGCCTCGGCCTTGGCGAGCTTGGCCGAAAGATCGTCCTCGACGGCATGGCGGCGCGCGTCGGACGCCTTGGCGCCGGCATCGCGAGACGCCTGGGCGATGGCCTGGGCGTTCTTGCGGGCCTCGGTCAGAGCGCTCTCATAGGCCTTGGCCGTGTCCTCGGCCTTGGCCTGCATCTGGGCGGCATTGTCGAGATCGCGCGAGATCGTGCTGGCGCGCTCCTCGAGGATCGCACCGACGCGGGGCAGGGCGATCTTCGACATCAGCCAGTAGAGCGCCCCGAAGGTGATGGCGAGCCAGAACAGCTGGCCGGTGAAGGTGCGGACGTCGAAGGGCGGGAAGGCGGCCTTTTCGCCGCTCAGCGGCGCCGTGGCGGCTGCCGCAGCGCCCGCCAGCAGGACGGGCAGCGCGAAAGCGACGAGGCCGGCCCATCCGTGCCTGACGAACCGTGAAGAACGAACCGGCATGGGCTGCCTTTCAGCGGAAGGAAATGGAAAGCCGCGCCCGGACCCGTGATCGGGTTCCCGGGCGCGACGGGAAGCAAGTGGTCGAAACGCGTCAGACCACGAAGAGCAGGACGAGCGCCACGACGAAGGCGAAGATGCCCAGGCCTTCGGCGAGCGCCGCGCCGATGAAGGCGCGCGGGAACTGGCCATCGGCCGCGGAGGGGTTGCGCAGCGCGCCCGAGAGGAAGTTGCCGAAGATGGTGCCGACGCCGATGGCGGCGAGGCCCATGCCGAGCGAGGCGAGGCCAGCGCCGATGTACTTGGCTGCAACGGGATCCATGGTCTTTCTCCAGTGTGAAAAGGCTAAAAGGCGGGGTGGGAAGCTCTCGCGAACCCTGAGCGGCTCAGTGGCCGGGATGCAGGGCGTCGTTGAGATAGACGCAGGTCAGGATCGCGAAGACATAGGCCTGCAGGAAGGCGACGAGGAATTCGAGCGCGGTCAGCGCCACCGCCAGCAGCAGCGGCAGCGGTGCGATGACATAGCCGAACACGCTGCTGCCGGCGAACAGGGCGACGACGAAGCCGCCGAACACCTTGAGCGCGATATGGCCGGCGAGCATGTTGCCGAACAGGCGAAGTGAGAGCGAGATCGGCCGCGAGACGAAGGAGACGGCCTCGATCAGCACCATGAACGGCATCAGCCAGCCCGGCACGCCCGACGGCACGAACAGGCCGAAGAAATGGCTGCCATGCTTGACGATGCCATAGACCAGCACGGTGCCGATCACGAGGAAGGCGAAGGCGGCCGTCACGATGATGTGGCTCGTCACGGTGAAGGAGCCGGGCACCATGCCGAGCATGTTGCCGGCCAGCACGAACATGAACAGCGAGAAGACGAGCGGGAAGAACTTCATGCCCTCCTTGCCCATCACGCCGGTGACGGTGGAGGCGACGAATTCGTAGATCATCTCGGCGAGCGACTGCAGCCGGCCGGGAACGACCGAACGCTGGCTCGAGCCATAGATCATGATCACCGAGATCACGGCCACGATGATGACCATGAGCAGCGATGCGTTGGTGAACGACAGATCGAGGCCGAACGGCCGCAAGCCGACGATCGGCTTGATTTCGAATTGGTGGATCGGATCGATTCCGCCGCCAGCCGCCATGTTTATCCAGCCCCTTGTCGTGCGGCCATCTGGCCGCCAGCCTCGGTCAGTCCTTCGGCGCGCTGTCCTTCGACCCGGAGGTCGGACGCGAGCCGAGCCGATAGACGGAGCGCATCCCGGCGATGGACCCGATCACCAGGAAGGCGATCAGCAGGAACGGAGACGTTCCAAGCCACCGGTCTGCAAGGATCCCGATCAGGGCGCCCGCAATGATGCCGCCTGCGAGATCGGTCGCCGCGCGAAAGCCTGAAGACATGGCGCCTGCGAGGGCCCCGTCCGGTCCAGCCTGGCTCGCGCCCGGCTTTTCGTTCTTTTCGGCCTGCCCGAGGGCGGTCTTCAAAGAACCCAGTCTTGCGCGCAACTCCGAGTCTGAAGCGTTTTTGTCGGGTTCGGACATGGCAGCAGCTCCTTACATGATCGTGAAATGGCCACGATCTCGCAAAAAACCACACGATCCCTGTTCGAGCCCGCGCATCGAGCCGTCGTCAGCACGGCCTCCTTTATTGCCCGCTCCCCACGCTGTCAAGGCAGGCAGATACGACCTAACGCATTGGAATATCTATAAATTCGGGGCAAGTGCGACATTCTTGCCGCATTGCGAAGGCGATTGTGGCGTTTTTTCAGCCGCTCAACCGGCCTCGCGGATGCGCTCGGCCGTCGCGAGGTCGACCGAGACCATCTGGCTGATGCCGCGCTCGGCCATGGTGACGCCGAAGAGCCGGTCCATCCGCGCCATGGTGATCGGGTTGTGGGTGATCAGGATGAAGCGCGTATCGGTCGTCTGCGACATCTCGTCGAGCAGGTCGCAATAGCGCTCGACATTGGCGTCGTCGAGCGGGGCGTCGACCTCGTCGAGCACGCAGATCGGCGAGGGATTGGTCAGGAACACCGCGAAGATCAGCGCGGTCGCGGTCAGCGCCTGCTCGCCGCCCGAGAGCAGGCTCATCACCTGCGGCTTCTTGCCGGGCGGGCGGGCGAAGATCTCAAGCCCGGCATCAAGCGGGTCTTCGGCATCGACCAGCTTCAGCTCCGCCGTGCCGCCGCCGAAGAGCACGCCGAACAGCCTCTGGAACTGTCCGTTGACGATCTCGAAGGCGGCGAGCAGGCGCTCGCGCCCCTCGCGATTGAGCGCGCCGATCGCCTGGCGCAGCCGCCGGATCGCTTCGCTGAGATCGTCGCGCTCTGTCGTCAGCCCCTCGCGCTTGGCCTTGACCTCGCCGAGTTCGTCCTCGGCCCGCAGGTTGACGGCGCCGAGCCGCTCGCGCTCCGCCTTCAGCCCCGACAGGCGCCGCTCGACACCGTCCTGCTCCGGAGGSGCTTCGCCCGCCTTGAGGCCTGCGATCGCCGCCAAGCCTTCGG